>PJEL010004508.1_pt1 | contig 11472 bp, 9 predicted proteins | sample 1853271 | NCBI WGS metagenome assembly PJEL01 (sample SAMN08108733, study PRJNA415343) | Invertebrate metagenome, whole genome shotgun sequencing project. | host: Globobulimina | place: Sweden: Gullmar Fjord | collected 2015-08 | reverse complement strand
TTAGTTCACTTGTTCGAAATGTGTGTTCAGCGATATTCATTAGATCAAAGACGGCGATGCGCGTCTACCTCATTGTTTTTATGCCTAATTATGAGGGGATTCGCAAGAATGCGGCGTTAGCATTATCTATAGTTCGGAGGTAATAGTGAAAATTCTTGATAGATTTAGTGATTTAGAACAGCTGTTTGATAGCGTTAATAACTCAAAAGTAACTATCGTTTCAGCCTTTGCTAGTGGTACAGAGTCAATAATAAAAAATTTAGCAGCTACAAATAAGGTAGAGCTAATCATTGGCACAATTAATTCGTTCTCATCCCCGAAATACATTGACAACCTTATCGAATTGAAAGCTGAAAATTTAAGTATGTATATGGATTTTCGCTATGGAATGAGCACGCATTGGAAGCTATATCTAATTAAACCAGATATAGTTCTTATCGGAAGTGCTAACTTCACGTCACTAGGTGTTAGTTTGAAGCGAGATACTCTTGTTCAAATTGACTCAGAAGAGCTTTATCGTGAGTACATATCTAAAGTAGAAAACTTAAAATCAGAATCTTTAGTTATAAATAGTGAATCAAAAGAATTTAATCAAAAATTCAATCTGTACAAACAGTCATTCATAGAGTCGCAATCGGCTAACCAAGCAGGCAAAACAAAGTCCAATCTTCAAACTTGGCTTGCAGACGATCATAACCAAGCAATTCCTCTGTTTATCTGGGACAGTGATATAGAGGCGGAGGAATATGAAAGAGCATTTATACTTATTGAAGACAAAGAACCAGAAGTTGAGTCAAAAGAAAGCTATCGATTATCTACATATAAATGTAAACCAAACGAACTCCCATATTTGGAAGGTAGTCTGGTCATTACGATGAATGATAAAGGTTCATATGCAGCCTTTGAAAGGTTTGACAGGATTCTTTACAAAGACGGTGTTCATTATTTGTATTCGTTTAAGGGGAAGAGAAAAAATGCCCCGTTCGATATTTCTGAGATAGCCTCTGGTTTTAAGTTAATTGCAAATGAGCTTTATCAAAATGAGCAGACAGTTTTATACCGAGAAAATATTGAGGCGGTCTGGAAAAAATAATGCTAGCAAAGCATTTAAGAGTGATTCGCAACGCAAGGCGTTTTCGGCTTACTTTGGGTTAAGTGTTTATGTCACAATGGTTTAGGTAGGGTGGTCTGCGTTGCTCACCACTTAACGCGGCGTTATTTGAAAGGAAGGTTTAATTGGTGAAAAAAGTTCTTTATGTATTAGCCCTAACAGGGTGCCTTGGTTTTATTGTTTACACATTGCATGAACATGGTGTTCCAAAAGACCGAACAGCGCTTGCAGAATTAGGATCTAGCATGGGTATCCCTGCTCTGTTTTTTAGCTTCTTGGTTGGTTTCCCCTTTTTTACTCGTAAGAAAGGCGACGAAGAAGAAATTATAAAATATACACTAGATCGCTGTTCTGAGTTTTATAACAAAATCTCTCCAACTTACGATGAACGTAATACAAAGTACTTGATTGATTCGCATTTGATCGTTACTGAAAAAATTTCAGAATTATTGAGTTCTAGAGGCGAGCTCGGTGTTCTAGATTTGGGGGGAGGGACTGGGCGAACTATTGCGACCCACTTCTATCATCAAAAAAATGTCACGTGGACTTATGTTGACGCATCAAGTCAAATGAAGGCACAGTTTGAACTCAATGCACGAAACTCTAAGTTTAATTCAGCTTGTAAGTTGAGTGATATCAATGATTTTCTGAGAAGGGATGAGAACAAATATGATGTGGTTATACTATCATTTGTTCTTACCTCTATGACTCAAGAGTTAGATTATGAAAAACTAGCAAATAAAATAAATGACGGTGGTTTAATCATAATTGCAGATATAGAGCCAGAGTATACAGCAAAGAAACCAGACTATGAGGTGTCTGTCGATGGTACAAAGTACTCAATGACAATGAAACCAGTAAATGCGTTGGAATTAGTGGAACGCTTTCAAAAGGTAGACAGGCACCTTAAGTATTGTAAAAGCGTTAAAAAGCAAGACCAAAAACGCTATTCGTATGTGCTAACTTTCAAATAACAAACGTTTAAGAATCAAATCAACCACAAAGGGCGCCAATAACAGGCGCCCTTTGTATTAGTTAGCAACACTGTAAGTGTCGTAGTCGCGAAGTAAGAAGAGTGCGACACACGCTGCGAGCATTGGCCAAGAGGCAAAGAACAGTAGGTTATTGAACGGGTCCATGTATTTAGCGAAAGAGGCGAAGGTAGAACCTGCATGCAGGACCAAAATCGCACCGTAGGTGTACATTTTCCACATGCCGACGACGAACGCGCCTAAAAACCCGAGCTGAGCGACACCCAGCGCCATCATCGCATTCACCGACATGTCGATGCCGTAAAAGCCAGACAGCACCTTTGTAGCGTGCTCTGGTACCAGAATCTTATCCAAGCCCCAGAACAAGAAGACGATAAAAATGCCGACTCGCAATAGCAGTAGGCTGGTCGCCAATTTGGTTTGAAGTGTCTTTTCCATGATATTCCTTTTATGCACTCAATGATGCGATGAATTAAATGTCCCTCCAAGGAGACCCATCGTCTTCGCATTTTCTTTCGTTGTTTTTTAGTGCCTTATGTAACAAGGAATGTCCGATTGATTGGCTACTAACTGGATAGCGTTAATGGTGACTTGGGCAGGATTATCCGTTAATAGAAAGGTGGTGTTGATTACTCTCGCACACTTAGCCTGTTCGATTAGGTAATTGCGGAGCGTAGGCAATGATCATTCTCTGCGCTTGATGCTCGTTGACCAAGATGCGGTTGATCAGCTTCTGTAGTTGCTCGATATCGGGCAGTTGTTGGTTCTTTGTTTGTGTCTCTAGAGTCAGGGCTTGATTAGATAAGATGCTAAGCCCTAGGTTGAGTGCCATCCCTTTAATCGAGTGTAGAGTTTGGCTCAACGAGGCTAGATCTTTGGTCATATAGAATTTGATAAGTTGGTCGATGGATTGTTCAAACTCTACGGTTGTTGACTCTAAGAGTATGATTAAACGGTCGTGACTCTCCTTGAACGACTGAATGACATCAGAATGGCTTATCTCTTCTTCTGTCAATCGAAGCTTTTCAATGGGTTCTCGGTGTAGCTCTATGATGTTGCTTGTTTGGCAAGCCGTTTGGTCGCTTTTGGGGTGTTGAGGTAAGCGTGTTGAAAACTGTTGCAACGCATCGAAGAAGCTCTCTTGTTGCAAGGGCTTGGTTAAAATATGGTCAGCACCCGCTTCAATGAAACTGTCATGAGCTTCACGGAAAACATCGGCAGTGTAAGCAAAGATCAGAGTCTCCAAGCCAAGTTGTTGCCTGATATATTGAGTTGCCTCCACTCCATTCATTTCGGGCATATGGTTATCCATCAAAATCAGGTCATACTCAGCGGTTTTTAGGTATTCGGTGGCGATTCTTCCATTTTCTGCGAGCTCTACATTGTATCCAAGGTTTTCACAGAATCCTTTGGCAACAATTGCGTTAATGCGGTTGTCTTCGACAAGTAGAACATTCAGTGGGTTCTTGGAAGGCTCTGTTGTGCTGATTAAGTTCGGGGCAGAGTGTGCTGCTTGGCTCTCCTGCCACTTGATAGGCAATGACACTTGGAATTTAGTGCCAAGCCCTACAGCGCTGTTCAGGGTGATCTGACCGTCCATCAACTCGACCAAGTTCTTTACGATAGCGAGCCCGAGCCCTGTACCGCCAAATTTCCTCGTCGTCGATGTATCAGCCTGTTCAAAAGAATTAAAGACGTGTTGGTGCTTATCTTTCGGGATGCCGATCCCGGTATCGGTAACAGTGAGAAGCAGTCGGCTTTCTTGTTTGTTGAGTGCCGATTGAATCAGAACATGTCCATCGTTGGTGAACTTGGTCGCGTTTCCGCCTAGATTGAACAAGATTTGGCGAAGTCTCGCGCAATCACCAATGAGTTCGACATTTTCAGGGATTTTGTTTTCGACGATCAAACGGATACTTTTTTCATCGGCCATGGGTTTTATGGCACCGCTGACGGGGTGAATGACTTGATCAAAAATAAACGGAGCGATTTCTAGTTCGAGCTTATTCTCTTCGACTTTAGAGAAATCGAGAATGTCATTGAGTATGGTCATGAGATGCTGACCAGAATCAAGGATGATATCGATGTTCTCTTTGGTTGATGGTTCTTTAGTTTGCGCTGCGATGATTTGAGATATGCCCAGCACGCCATTCATTGGCGTGCGTATTTCGTGGCTCATGGTTGAAAGGAATTCGCTTTTAGCTTTGGCTGCCGCTTCGGCTTTTTTACGTTCAGCGATCAGCGCTTGATTCGACGCTTGCATCTGATTGTCACTTTTAACCAGATTGGTCGCCATTTTATGGAAACTCTGGGTTAGCTGAGCAACTTCGTCCGTACCCGTTTGGATAGGACTCTGGTTAAGCGTCGAGGCGACTTGTTTTAAATGTCCTGCCGCTACCTGATTCGCAGCGTTAAGAAGTAGGTGAATACGTTTCTTAATTCGATTTGATGACCATACGGCTACGATCAGTGAAATAAACGTTGAAAAAAGTGTCCCTAGAAGCAGCACATAAGTGGTTTGATTGGCGGATTTGTCAGATTTTTCAACTCGAACCTGAATGAGTGTCTGTTCAATTTCTATGAATTCGGCTATCTCGCTACGAATCTCATCAATGATTTTCTTTCCGGTTTGTTTCTGCGTCAGCTCTATAACATTCTGCATTGTGGTGTTGCTATTACCAACGAGACTGCGTTGAGCGATTTCTTTTTCTCCGGCTTCTGTTAACCACGCTTCGTGAAGAGCATCGATGCGATTGAGTCGTTCAACTTGGCTCGGGTTGTCACTGATTTGACTGCTCAGTGTATTCACTTTCTGATTCCAAACATCAAGCGCAAGGTGGTAAGGCTCCAAAAACACAGGATCACCAGTAATCAGGTATCCACGTTGGCCTGTTTCCATATCAATCGCTAGGTTAAGAAGCTCTTGAGCTCGTGCAATGGCTTTGTGCGTATGAACTACCCAGTGGTTATCTTCGACCATTGATTGGGTGTTTTGATGGACAGAGAACGAAACTAGAACCATTAGCGCAATAGGGGTGAAAAAACTGACTAATAGCTTTCGTTGTAGGGATATATCATCAAACCAACTCGCAAACATAGAGACACGTATTCCACACACTAAGGACCTATTGTTATTGTAGATTAGATTGTTAGGTGTACAAATGCATAGAGTGCGGTTGGGTAAGGTAGATAACTAAAAGTAGAGCTAGGGCACTAAAAACAGTGCTCTAGCTCTATTTGCTTGAGGAGTTGGGCAAACATCAAGTGTAACTAAGGGAATCGACTCGATTTATGGTTGCTCTAATGCTGTTTTAGACGGCGATGACTCTTGATGTTGGCTAGAATCTACATATTGCTGTCTGAGCAAGCTTATCGTCAGGTTGATTGGCATTGGCTTGTAGAAATAGAAGCCTTGGATATAGTCAACGCCCAGTTTAGACAATATGTTCACTTGGGATTCGTACTCCACCCCTTCAACGATTACCTGCATGCCTAGAGTGCGTGACAACTGAAGCATTGATTCGAGTAAAGGGATACCAAGACTCGATTCGTCCGAAATGTTTTTCACAAACACACGATCGATTTTGAGAATGCTGAACGGAAATTGTCTCACAAAATCCAAGCCCGCATACCCAGTACCAAAATCATCAATCGCCACTCTCACACCTAAATCGGCAAGCTTAGTTAAGTTGTTTTTGATTTTGACCATATCCGCATCAGAGCACTCGCCATCTTCTGTAACTTCAAAAACGACTTGCTTAAGAATGTCCGGATTCTTCTTATAGATGCTAATGACTTTGTTGGCGAAGTTACTGTTAGAGACAACGTTGCGGCTGATATTGACGCTGATATATTTTGACTCAAACAACTCACGATGATTTTTCAATGTGTCTAACACTTCACGCAACACAAAGTAGGTGAGGTCTTCAATCAACCCTAAGCTTTCTGCCAGAGGAATGAAGATAGCAGGGGATACATTGCCTTCAATAGGGTCGTTCCACCTGAGCAGCGATTCACAGCCTACGATTTCTGTTGTGTTTCGGTTGACGATAGGTTGCATGTGAACATGTAGGTGTTTGTTTTTGAGTGCGCTAGACAGCGAGTACTCTAAGCTACGTTGGCTCTGTTTTTTATGTTTGATGGAAAGGAGAATAATGGTCGTAATTCCGGCCATCAAAAAGCCAAACCATAAATAGCTCAACATGAAGTTCCAATAATATTGATACCCAATGTATGACGTGATGGTGAGTGGGTAGATGTTCGATTGTATCCGTACTTTGGCGATGGACGGATCGATATCAGATGGGTGGATATCTCTCTTGATCACCTCAACTTTGGCCTGAATGCCATGGTTGTTAAGGTTCGTCTCTACAGTGTCATAGATGAAGTGTGGCGGAATCATCAGGCTCACACCTGCATCGTCCTTATTCGAGAACATAAGCATTATGGATTGCACTTGAGTGATCGCTGAATTTGAATACGACAAGGTTGTTAAGTTAGGGTCGTCATTGAGTCTTTGTCTGATGGTGCTGTAGAGGCGAAACGAGACTTCGCCATCGGTAGTCGAACAGTAAAAACGGTCGTCTTTATTGAATACCGCGGCTTCTTTTACCCAATCGGCATCAAATACAGTTTGGCGAAGCTGTCTAACCATCGAGTCGCAAGTATGGCTCGGTGTGATGCCTGATAAAAAAAGGTCGAATCTTGATTGGATGCTCTCAAGCCTTGTTTCGACGAGCCTCGATGTGTCTTCGGTTAAATTCTGGTAGTGAGACGGTGTAAAAGGGATAAGCAATGCCATAGAAAAAAAGAAAGAGATGGCAAAGTAGAACGAAGTCTTGGCAAAATGTTGGTACTTGATATCCATAGTTGGAGAAGCGTTACCGATTGGGTGAGCATTCAAGTTAATTTATAAATTTAACGATAGCGATGCAAGGCAATGCATAAATAGTGTGAATGTGCGCACGTGTTATTTATTGAAATAGAGTGTTTTATCGTCTTACTATAAAAATCAGAACGTTAGATATGCTTCCAAGGTTGAGTGTGTCGTTTTTTTGTTCAGTACTTTTGCGTTTTTTGATGAAGCGGATTGTTGGCGGTTTTTTATCATCAAATAGAGAACTGTAATTTTTGAAGTAATGCGAGTGGGTAGATTTGAGCATAATGATAAAAAATATGATTTGGATGTTGCTGCGTGTGTTCATCGCCTATTTGTTGATTGCTCCTACTTACGCGATCCTTATTTTGTCTAATTCCGCAACACCTCGTCTTTTTGAGACCAAACCAGAAGTGTTAGCTTGGCTTTCGTGCTTCCTTCTTGTGATTGGTTATGTACTGATTAGGTTTTCTAAAACGAGGTATGTGGGAAAATTATTATCGCTTGGTGTATTGGGGGCGGTAGTGTTAGTCATGTATCTCGATGAGCGTTATCGGATTTTTGAAGTCAGTGTTCACGCATGGAGCTTATTTTTAGCCGTTCTATATTTGATTATGCTTTTGTATTTCATTTTTCCAATTAAACAACTTAAGCCGCTACTGAGTTTAGTGCCTGTCGCAGGCATGTCGTGGTTTTTAGTTTGGGCCATAGTCAGCCCAATAAATGTAACGTATGAGTTGATTAGCAGTAAAACAACAATTTCAATTGTGAACTATCAAAAGGTAGTCGACTTGCTACCTGAGTTGTACCTAGATGGTTTCCAGTCAGGTTTGTTTTCCATGCTTCTTGTTCTGTGGTTGTATGCTCTTATGGTTTTTGGACATAATCCTAAACATAGTTACCAGCAATTGGCGTCTTATGTTGTTAAGATTCGTAACGCTTGGCATTAATAGGGCGCATATATGTGCTTTTGAATTAGGGAAAAATAATGAAAAAGGCTTTAACGGTCGTGTTATTAACGTGTTTACCTTTGTTTGCATCAGCATCCGATGATGTTGTCGATTGCGAGAATGCAATGAATACCATAGAGATCAATCACTGTGCATCGATCGAATTGGAAGCTGCACAAGTGGAACTTGATCAATACCTTGAAGCGAGCTTTGAACACAATGCTTATGATGCGGAGTTGGTTAGCTCAATCAAGATGGCTCAAGACAGTTGGCAAGCTTACATTACGGCGCATTGTGACTCGGTGTATACCCAATGGCGTGATGGTTCAATTCGAGGTCTTATGGCGCTTTCTTGCAAAACTAAGCTGACTAAACAAAGAACGCATGAGGTGTGGGAAAACTTCTTAACCTACATGGACAGCACACCACCAGTTTTGCCAGAGCCCAAGCTGATGAAGTAGATAAACTGAGTGCTTATGAGAGTGTGCGCTTGCTTCAACCATTGGCGCTCGAGTCAGCAAGCGATAGGGGATTATCTTACCCTGTCGTTCTTAGTATCAGTTTGAAGTGTTACCCAGTAAGGATTCGATTTTGGATAGTGTTAGCGTCACCCTTGTTCAGCTTGAAGTTGAATACAAAAACAAACAAATGAACCTCTCGCGAGTCTCTGAGCTTTTAGAAGCCGAGACGGCAGTGGGTGATATAACGTTGCTGCCTGAACTCTTTTCCACTGGGTATATCTTTAACGATGCCGCAGAAATTCATGAACTGTGTGAAGACTTCAATAACAGCCCGACCATTGATTCGTTAACTCTGCTTGCCGCGAAACATCAGACGTTAATCGTTGCGGGTATCGCTGAGAAAGACGATGGTCAGTATTACAATAGCGTTGTGGTGGTTGATGGTTCAGGTGTACTTCATAAATACAGAAAAGTCAGTCAAACGAAATTCGACAAAGAGTACTTTTCTAGAGGAAGTGAGATCCTTACTTTTGAATGCAAAGGCTTGAAGTTTGGTGTCGCGATTTGCTTTGATATTTGGTTTCCAGAGATCATGAGAGCGTATCAGTCGGTAGACGTTATTCTCCATCCTGCGAATTTTGGTGGTCATCATAGCTTTACCATTGCACAAGCAAGAGCGTTAGAAGAAGGGTGCCATATCGTGACCTGTAATCGCGTTGGGCAAGATGTGGTTGATGCCTTTACCGCGACATATTGTGGTGGCAGTAGAACCTATTCACCGAAGGGAGATTTAATGTTTCAACTCAGTGAGCATCAGTCTGTTGAAACGATCAATATTCAAGACTTGTCTATCGCACCTCAATACAATGGTGTTGATGTGTTAGACGAAATACAGCAGATAGCGTCTGCGTTGAATCGTTAACAAGACAACTAAAACGCAATAGAATCGAAAAGGGCAAGGTTAGATAACCTTGCCCTTTGTTATTTGGGTCTGTTGTGTAGATTTGTAGAAAGGAGCACTAAATCGCTTTTACGCTGCTTCGTTCAACTAACGTTGGCTCTAACTCAACAACCTGCGGATGCGCATCAGGGGTTTTGAGTCGGTTCAATAGAGTATCTACTGCCGCTTTACCTAAACGGTGTTTTGGCTGGTGGATAGTGCTCAAAGCTGGGGTCATGTACTTCGATAAGTGGATGTCATCGTAACCAATGATCGAAAGATCGTTCGGAATCGATGTGCCATCTTGAGCCGCAGCGTGAATCACACCCATTGCCATCATGTCATTGCTAACAAACAGTGCTGATGGCATTTCACCACGCGCTTTTAAGGTTTGGTATGAGTCAAAACCGCCATCGCATTCGAAGTTTGATTCAACAATCCACTTAGGATTGATCTCTAGATTCGCTTCTTCCATCGCTTGCTTGAAGCCTTGATAACGAGAAGAGGCTTGATTGCGGTGCAGTGGGCCGGTGATACAACCAATCTGAGCATGACCGTTATCGATCAAGTGCTTGGTTGCCATGTAACCACCTTGGTGCGAGTTATCTTGGATCTTGTCGCTCGCGAACAACATTGGGCCCCAATCCATCACAACGATAGGTAATTCTGGGTAGCGTTCAAATACATCAATGTGTTCACCTTCAAGGGTTGAACACATCAGCATTAGGCCATCAACACGCTTTTGTAGCAGAGTATCGATCGATGACTTCATGCGCTCACTGTCGCCTTCGGTGTTACACAAGATAAGGTTGTAACCTTTTTCGTAGCAACGACGCTCAACACCTTTTACTACCTCACCAAAGAATGGGTTAGTTGAGGTAGTAACTAGCATGCCTAAGGTTTTGGTTTGCTTCATTTTCAAGCTACGAGCCAATGCAGACGGTGCGTAGTTGAGTTCTTTAGCCGCACTGTTAACACGCTCAGCGATCTCTTCACTGACAAAACGTGACTTGTTGATCACATGGCTGACGGTTGAAGTTGAAACCTTTGCTAGCCGAGCGACGTCTTTCATTGTTGCCATAAAAAATCCTTGTGGGAGTAACTTGCCACGTTGCGCGATATTCTGCCCGAAAACAGGGGGTTATGCTTGTTATTTGTTGTTACCGAAATTGAAGGCTAACATCCGTTAACTACGGTTTAGCTCAGGAGTTAAGCCTTCAAATTGGTATCAAGCTAAGCTGATAATTGCTCTGATAAAAACGTATCGGTTTCAGAACGGCTTGGAATGGAGGTTTGCGCACCAAAGCGAGTCACTGAAATCGCTGCCGCGGCATGAGCAAACTTAATCGCGCGCTCAAGTGGCATGTCTTCAAGCAAGCCTGTTACCAATGCGCCGTTGAAGGTATCACCAGCAGCGGTTGTGTCTGTTGCTTCAACACGGAACCCTGCAATGAGCTCACCCTTGTCGTTTTTACTTACCCAAACGCCTTTTGCGCCAAGTGTGATCATCACCGTCTCGATGCCTTTCGCGTGCAGAGCCAAAGCTGCCTGATGAGCGGATGCGCTGTCAGTTACGGTTATGCCTGTCAGTACTTCAGCTTCGGTTTCGTTGGGTGTAATCACATCAACACAAGCAAGCAATGAATCCGATAATGGACGTGCAGGAGCCGGGTTTAGAATCACTTGAGTGCCACTCTCTTTTGCTATTTTTGCTGCGTATTCAATGCCTTCAATTGGCGTTTCAAGCTGAGTCAGCAGGTATTTAGCGCCGCGAATCTTCTCTAGGTGTGGTTCGATTTGATCGCAAGTCAGCTTGTTGTTGGCTTCAGCAGAAAGGCAAATACTGTTTTCACCTGTTGCTGATACTTGGATCATCGCGATGCCTGTCGGTGTGTTGTCTGCAACGATAACACCGTCGATGTTGATGCCATCTTTAGCGAAGTCTTGACGAATGTTGATGCCAAATGGGTCGTCACCGACACAGGCGATAAAGCCAATGTCTGCGTTTAATCGCGCAGCGGCTACCGCTTGGTTTGCGCCTTTGCCGCCAGGGATGACCTGATAGTTACCGCCAATCAAGGTTTCACCCGGACGAGGGAACGAAGGAACTTGCAGTACGTGGTCAGCGTTAACGCTACCTAA
>PJEL010004507.1_pt1 | contig 11473 bp, 5 predicted proteins | sample 1853271 | NCBI WGS metagenome assembly PJEL01 (sample SAMN08108733, study PRJNA415343) | Invertebrate metagenome, whole genome shotgun sequencing project. | host: Globobulimina | place: Sweden: Gullmar Fjord | collected 2015-08 | reverse complement strand
GGTCCGAGATTTAATTGGTTTTCCATTATTGGGCGCGCAGTGGCTTCGCCTTCACAAATATCAGGGAAATAATTTTTGGGGCTGTCCCTAAATAGCAACTCGTAGGCAACTACGTTTTGACGACGATTAAATATTGCTTGCCTTGCAACAAATACAGACACATTACCTACTTTTATTAAATTTACCAATACCAAGTAATTAATAACGTAAATAAGCTGCTATGTCACGGAGCTAAGGTGTATTTACATTAACTTTATTGATATAAGTATGAAATATAATCAGTTGCCACTTGAGTCCACGAAAAACGTGCACCTTTAGCATTAGCTTTAATTTTTTGCCATTGCTTAGGCTGTTCTTTGTGAAACGTTAGTGTTTCATCTAAACACTTTAGCAGTGAATCGGCTTGCTTACTAAGCGTACCAGCATTAAAACTAAAACCGTTTTCATTATGCTTTACGGTATCTTTTAGTCCGCCAACACTGTGAACCAAACAAGGCTGCCCTGCTCGCATTGCCAGCATTTGGCTAATACCACAAGGTTCAAATGAGCTAGGCATTAAAAATAAATCGCCTAATTGATACATTAAATCACCAACACCTTGTCCGTAACCTTTCAAAAATAAAAGGTTTGTATTGCGCGCCATTGCTTTAGTAAACACTTCTTCTAGTGCTTCATCTCCTGAACCTAATATCATAATCCGGCCATTAAATTCATTCACTATTTTACACACTTTATCAATGGCTAATGAACTTTCAATAGACTGACACAACAGTAAAACTTTTTGCTCAGTAAGCCTGCCAACACTTGTAACTAATGGCCCTTTAACAGGTGATGCCATAAATTTTTGTAATCGTTGATGAGCAATATAGTAACCACTTTCAAGCTGTGGCGTTTTTGCCATCCAGTTAAATAAGGTGTTTTCTGCTTGGCTATATAAATCATCCAGTGATACTTTTTTATCTGTGCTATTGGGATATTCGCAGCCATTTAAAATACCAACGAGCTTTCCATTGTCAGCGGCATTTTTTAGGTCTTGCTCTAACCCTTCGCCACCAAAAAAACCATGCTCATAATTACTCGGTTTTAGTACTTCTTGACTATACGTTGGCGACACTAGGTGAACCTTATTTGCCAAGTTAATTGCACTGCGCATAGGGTTAAAGCAATGAGGATAGCGGGGATCACACAATTGCTGGCCATCGTAACTAAGTGAAGGAAACCACGCCTCTAGGCTTGAGTCGTCGTACTTAAAGGGTCTTATTCCTTGCAGTGCAATATTATGAACTGTGTAGGCAATGTTTAAGTTACTTAATGTTTGATAACGTGGTTCGAATTTAAGTAAAACAGCAACACATGCACTGTGCCAATCATGTAAATGAAGCGCTGTTGGGCATTTTAATACACCTTGCAATAACGCTTCACACACGGCTGCATTAAACAAAGCAAACTTGGTTGCATCAGTTGCAAAAGGTCTTCCTGGGGCATCATTACAATACACACTGCCCGAATTACTAAATAATGGATGGCTGACAACAATTTGCGTTACTTTACTTTGACTCTGCTCTACCTTAAAAAGTGTTAAAACATGTGGATGAGCATTAAAAGCAACGGTTACATCACCAATGTGAGTTCGATTTAGATCGTGTATACCATAATCGGGGATCACCACATCAACTGTTATGCCTTGCTCTGCAAGCGCATTTGGCGCATCACGAACCACATCCGCAACACCACCTACTTTTGCGCCTGGTAACGCGTCGTTTTCTGCTGCAACCATTAATACATGCATTAATTCACTACTTCCTATAAACCTATATTAGCTTGCTCAAATATGAGCAAGCTTGTGTTGTCGTGCTTATTTAGCTAGTTGTTACGCTAGCTTTTTATTCTCTTGAGATTGGCGCTCTAACTTTTTTGCAAGCTCAGTGAGCATATCACGGGTGACAAGTACTATGCCCTTTTTAGACACTCTAAAGCCATTTTCTTGATCTGCTTTGCGATCAATACCAATTTCAAGCCCTGCCGGTATTTCACAGCTTCTATCTATTATCGCGCGTTTAATTTTACAGCCACGATTTATTACTGCACCGGGTAAAATAACGGATTCCTCAATGGTACAAAAAGAGCGAACATGCACATTAGAAAACAGCAATGATTTTCTGACCACTGACCCTGAAATTATACAGCCACCCGAAACGGTCGAATCTAGGGCCATACCGCGTCTGTCGTCGTCATCAAAAATAAATTTGGCTGGCGGTAACTGCTCTTGGTATGTCCATATTGGCCATGTTGGATCATATAAATCTAGTTGTGGCTCTGGCATTACCAGCTCCATGTTGGCTTCCCAAAATGAATCGAGCGTACCTACATCGCGCCAATAAGGCTGACCTTCTTGAAGTGGATCTCTAAATGGAAAAGCAAACACATTATGCTCTTCAATAATGGCTGGGATTATATCGTGGCCAAAATCGCGTCCAGAGCCTTCGTTTTCTGAATCTTTTTTAAGCTGTTCAAATAAAAACTCAGTATTAAACACGTAATTACCCATAGAGGCTAAACACGTCCCTGGTTTACCTGGTACTGAGCTTGGCATAGCTGGCTTTTCGTCAAAACGACATACTCTGCTTTGCTCATCCACGGTCATTACACCAAAGGTATCTGCAGCTTCTTCAACTGGCACTTCTAGGCAGCAAACAGTCATATCTGCACCCTTTTGAACATGCTCAGCCAGCAGCGCACCGTAGTCCATACGATATACATGATCGCCTGATAAAATCATCACGTACTTAGGGAGCTCGTGACGAATAATATCCATGTTTTGAAATACGGCATCGGCGGTACCACAATACCAATCATCACCTTGGCGCTGAGATGCTGGCAAAATCTCTACAGATTCTCCAAGCTCCTTTTTAAAGTGTCCCCATGCTCGGTTAACGTGTCGTATTAGCGAGTGCGACTTATATTGTGTGGCAATACCGACACGCCTCACACCAGAGTTAATACAATTTGATAGCGGAAAATCGATAATACGATGCTTTCCGCCAAAATAAACTGCAGGCTTTGCACGCCAATCTGTTAGCTCATGCAGGCGAGAACCGCGTCCGCCTGCCAGTATTAACGCGTAAGTTTCTCTGGTTAGGCTACTTATGTAGCGATTTGCATAATTAGGCATAATACTCTCTCCATTTAGTCTAGGCTGTTAGTGGCATGGCTTGTAGTTGTCGTTAAGTCTGTTTCACTAATATTGAGGGGTTCTAAATGCCAAATATCTTCACTGTATTGGCTTATGGTTCTATCACTTGAAAACATACCACTGGCTGCTGTATTTAAAATACTCATTTGTGTCCAGTAGGTTTGATCTGCATAGGCTTTATCAACTTCCTTTTGCGCCGCTACGTAGCTTTCAAAATCATGTGCAGTGAGCCATGGATCGTGTGGGCTCTTTATTGAATTTGTAATGTCTTCAAATAAGCATGGTTCAAATAAATTGAAATGCCCACTTTGAAGAAGTTGCATTACATTATTTAAATCACTATTTTGTGCAATTAAGTGCTCAGGGTTGTAACGCGATTTAATATCGTCAATTTCGTGCGCTTGTGCACCAAACAAAAAGAAGTTATCAGCACCAACAGCATCTCTAATTTCAATGTTTGCACCATCTAATGTGCCAATGGTCAGTGCACCATTCATCATAAATTTCATATTACCCGTGCCAGAAGCTTCTTTGCCTGCGGTAGATACTTGCTCTGATAAATCTGTTGCAGGGCATATAGTTTCCATTGCCGTTACATTATAGTTTGGTAAAAATGCGACTCGTAAATAGGGCGCTGCTAAAGGGTCTTTATTAATAACCTCAGCGACATTATTAATCAGCTTGATTATTTTTTTAGCCATGTAATAACCCGGTGCAGCTTTACCACCTAATAATACACAGCGAGGTACTATACCTTGCGTGTCGCCTCGGCGAATACGGTCGTATAAATGAATAACATGTAATATATTCAAAAGCTGACGTTTGTACTCGTGAATACGTTTTACCTGTACGTCAAACATCATTGACACATCAAATTCAACATCACATCGCGCTTTAACTAAATCAACTAAACGTTGCTTGTTTTCGCGCTTAGCGTTTTGCCATTGACCATGAAATTTTTTGTCATCATAAAATCGGCGTAAATCACTAATTTTAGAAAACTCTTTAACCCAATCTTTACCAATTTTTTCGCTAATTAATTCGCTTAAGCTCACATTACAATGCGCAAGCCAACGCCTTGGGGTAACACCATTGGTTTTATTATTAAATTTGTTTGGCCAAAGTTCGTAAAACTCTTTAAATAAACCTGCTTTTAATAATTCTGTGTGCAGTGCCGCAACACCATTTACAGAGTAACTACCCACAATAGCTAAATAAGCCATGCGAATTTGCGGCTCGTCACCCTCTTCTATAAGCGACAGCGCACGTTGTTTTTCAACGTCTCCAGGCCATTGCTGGGCAACTTGCGCTAAAAAGCGTGCGTTTATTTCAAATACTATTTCTAATATGCGCGGTAAAAGTTTTGCAAACAACGATACAGACCATTTTTCCAGCGCTTCTGGAAGTAACGTATGATTTGTGTAGGCCATTGTTTTAGTCGTAATTTGCTCTGCTAAGTTTTTTTGCGCAACCGCTTCTGAGTAACTGCCAGCATTAAACTCGGTTAAGTTAAATTCATCAGTTGCCTCTGATTTCCATAAGCGAAGTGTATTTACAATATTGTTTTTATAACCAGGTACAGGTACATCATAAGGTACAGCTAATACATCCTGTGAGCTTATCCATTGACGATGCTCACGTGCGTATTTATCTGTGTAGCTTTGTACATAGCCGCCAAATTTTACGCGTTTAGCATGCTCAGGCGCACTAAGCTCCCAAGGATGACCTTCCCTAAGCCAATTATCAGGCTGCTCTATTTGGTTACCATCTTTAATTGATTGATTAAACATACCGTATTCGTAACGCAGGCCATAACCTACAACCGGTAGCGCTAAACTCGCGCAACTATCTAAAAAACAAGCCGCTAAACGCCCTAGGCCACCATTACCAAGCCCAGCATCGTGCTCGGCATCTTCAATCGTTTCTATTGAAGTGCAATACTCCTGCAGTGCAGCGCTTACTTGCTCATCTAAATCTAAGTTTAATACGGCGTTGCCTAGAGCTCGCCCCATTAAAAATTCAAGCGATAAATAAGCCGTTTTACGGCGCTTATCTTGTTTAATTTGTTGGTTTGTTTCTCTACAACGCGCAACAAGTCTGTCACGAATAGTAAGTGCTAATGCATGATACAAATAATGCTGCGACTCGCCGACTTTATCTCGTCCGAGGGTATAATAAAAATGCCGTGTTAAGTCATCTTTAAGGGTACTTTCATCAATAACAGGGCCTTCTTGCCAACCCTTTACTACACACACTTGTTCACCTTGTTTAGCCATGACCTACGTCCTCTAAATTGGCACTAAAAACCCAACTACTTTGTGCTGAAATTTCAACCATCGCATCTTCATTACTTCTCGCAGATGCATTATTGACACTCGATAAAACCATTTGCCACTGCGCTTTAATTGGCGAAGGTGGCAATTGGCAAAAAATTGTTTTTTTACTGGCATTAAATACAATCAGCAATGCATGTTTATTTTGCTTATCAAGTAAGCTGTACATTAAAAATTGTCTGGTCTGTTCATGCCAATGTGCATCAGTCATGGTTTTACCTTGCTCGGTAAACCATTTAACTGTAAAGCGCTCGTCTATATCGTCTAAAAATACACTGTGTTTAAACGCACTGTGTGCACGTCTAATTTTAAGGGCGTCGTCTATAAATCGTGTTAAAGAATGACTCAGCTGTGAGTCTTTCCATGCAAGCCAACTCGTGCGATTGTTTTGACAATAAGCATTGTTATTCCCCCCTTGAGAATGTGCCATTTCGCTGCCAGCAGCAATCATTGGCACTCCTTTTGACAGTATTAAAGTAAGTAAAAAGTTTTTTTGCTGTTGTAATCTTAGTGATGTTATTTTTACGTCACTGGTAAAACCTTCTACGCCACAGTTAAATGAGTGATTTGCACTGTGACCATCTCTGTTTTGCTCGCCATTTGCTTCATTATGTTTATGCTCATAACTCACTAAATCAGCAAGGGTAAAACCATCATGGCTGGTTATAAAGTTTATGCTATTGAGTGGGCCTCGCTGGCTATGCTCAAAAATGTCAAACGAGCCATGTAATCGTTTAGCTACGTTTGCAATTATGCCGGTTTCACTTTGCCAAAAGCGCCTAATAACATCACGATATTGATCGTTCCATTCTCGCCAAGGTGGCGGAAATGCGCCTAATAGATAGCCGCCTGGGCCAATATCCCATGGTTCACTAATAAGCTTTACTTTGTTTAATACGGGGTCTTGTGCAATGGCTTGTAAAAAAGTATGCCCAGAGCTAAACCCCGATTTAGAACGTGCCAAAATAGTCGCTAAATCAAACCTAAAACCATCAACCCCCATCACTTCAACCCAATACCGTAAGCTGTCGAGTACTAGTTGTAATGTTTTTGGGTGATCAATATTTATGGTGTTACCACAGCCGGTATCGTTTATATATACGTTAGGTTGATCGTGTGCAGTACGATAATAAGCTAAGTTATCGAGCCCTCGCAGCGACAATATTGGGCCATCGTTACCAGCTTCTGCTGTGTGGTTGTAAACAACGTCGAGTATCACTTCTATGTCGGCGTCGTGAAACTGCTTAACCATTTGCTTAAATTCGTTTATATCGTCATTTACTAAATAGTCTTTATGGGGAGTAAAAAAGTTTAGTGTGTTGTAACCCCAATAGTTTTGCAGCCCTTTGGCTGTTAAAAATTGTTCACTAATAAACGCATGAACAGGTAATAACTCTACTGCGGTTACGCCTAAATTATGTAAATGCTCAATAAAACTTGGGTGACTCAACCCTAAAAACTTACCTTGTAAAGATTTAGGTATTTTAGGATGACGACAAGTAGTTCCTTTAACGTGGCATTCGTAAATAACAGTATTAGACCAGCGATGCTTTGGCTTTTTATGCTCGTAATGAACCTGAGCAGCCACTTTAGATTTTGGAATATCAATAGAATTATTAACACAGCTTTTTGTGCCAATTGGCATTTGCCCATAATGGCGCTCACTCCATGTAAACTCACCAAAAATGTCTTTCGCGTATGGGTCAATTAGTAACTTGTTTTCATTAAACAGCAAACCATGTGATGGATTATATTCTCCTTCAACCCTAAAACCGTAAAGTGCCCCTGCACTAAGTGGTGATATATGAATACTCCACACGCCACCTTCATTGATGTTCATTGCCATTTTTAAAATTTCTGAATGACCACTTTTATCAAACAAACAGACATAAGCTTGGCTTGCATTAGGTGCATATAACGAAAAGTTTACACCGTTATCACTAACACTCGAACCCAGTGGCTCTACATTGCCATGGGCAGCATCGAATAGATTACTCATCATCAACCTTTTGTAAGTAAATAGTGGTTAGGCCACCAATGGCAATAGAAATACTTTGCTTGAAACCATGATTGTCTTCATCAATTGTGTTTACAATTTGCAATGGGTTATCTGTTACTTTAATTCCTGAACCAAAAAACTGTGTTTCATCTGTATTTAAGATAACTTTATATTGTCCTTTATTTGGTACACCAATGACGTAATTTTCATACGAAGCGGGTGTAAAATTAGCAATAACAACGACAAAGTCTTTGGCAGTTTTTGCATAACGTACAAAGCTCAAAATACTTTGTTGGTTGTTGTTATTATCAATCCAAGTAAAACCAGCAGCGCTAGAATCAAGCTCGTACAAAGCAGGTTGATTTTTATAAACAGTATTAAGTGCTTTAACCGTTAGCTTTACTCCGTTATGGCTTTGATGCTCAAGTAAATGCCAATCGATAGAGTGGTCATGCCCCCACTCTTTACGCTGAGCTATTTCACCGCCCATAAACAATAGTTTTTTACCCGGATGCGCCCACATAAATGCGTAATAAGCGCGTAAATTTGCAAATTTTTGCCAATCATCACCTGGCATTTTTTCAATTAAAGAGCCTTTGCCATGAACTACTTCATCATGGCTAAGCGGTAATATGTAGTTTTCGCTAAAAGCGTAGACCATAGAAAAGGTCATTTCGTGGTGATGATGCTGACGGTACAAAGGGTCATGCTGCATATAATGAAGGCTGTCGTTCATCCACCCCATATTCCATTTATAGCCAAACCCAAGCCCGTTATGTTCAACACTTTGAGTTACACCAGGCCAAGCCGTTGACTCTTCAGCCACCATCATAATGCCAGGGTTATTTTTGTAGCTGCGCATGTTCACTTGTTTTAAGCACTCTATTGCACCTAAGTTTTCACGTCCGCCATAACAATTAGCGACCCATTCACCTTCTTTTCGGCTGTAATCTAAATAAAGCATGGAAGCTACAGCGTCTACTCTCAGCCCATCCAAACCAAATTGATGTAGCCAATACATCGCGTTAGAAATTAAAAAGCTTTTTACCTCTGGGCGGTCGTAGTTGTATATGTAGGTATTCCAATCAGGGTGAAAACCTTGGCGCATATCAGCATGCTCATATAAATGAGTGCCATCAAATCGATGTAACCCATGCGGATCACTAGGAAAATGACCCGGCACCCAATCAAGTAATATACCTATATTGTCTTTATGACATTGCTCTACAAAATATTTAAAGCTGTTGTAGTCGCCAAAGCGGCTAGTTGGTGCAAATAAGCCCACGGGTTGATAGCCCCAAGAGCCATCAAATGGGTATTCACTTATTGGCATGAGTTGTAGGTGGGTAAACTCCATCTCTTGCGCATAGCTAACTAGTTTGTCGGCAAGCTCTGTGTAACTTAAATAACGATTATTCTCTTCTCGCTGCCATGAGCCTAAATGTACTTCGTATATGCTTATTGGCGCATCTATATGATTTCGCTTTTGCCTATTCGTTAATGCACTTTCACTTAACGTTATTGGCTCAGGTTTATATTGCAAAACACTTGCTGTACCCGGTGCTTGTTGCATTTTAAAAGCAAAAGGGTCCGCTTTTTCAAGCACTTCTCCACTTTGCGCAGTAATAGCAAACTTGTAACACATATCAGCCTCAAGCTTAGGAATAAATAATTCCCACACACCACTTGCTGGATGAAAGCGCATAAAATGACGATTAGCTTGCCAAAAATTAAACTCACCAATTACAGATACACTTGCTGCATTAGGTGCCCAAACACAAAAACGTACACCTTCTACGTTTTGCAAAGAGCTAAAATGGGCGCCAAAATGAGAGTAAGCATGTTCTAGGCTACCTTCATTAAATAAATACATGGCGTCTGTATCAAGTGCGCTCTCAAAGCTATATTCGTCATAAAAGGTAGAGAGGGTATTTGAATATTGAGCACTGCATTGGTAGGGCTTTGTGGGTAGCTCTTTTACCTTAGCTATAAATAAATCAGTGTCTTTATATCGTTTAGCTTCAACACTATTTTCATTTAACGTAATGCTTGCACTGATTGCTGAGGGTAAATAAAGACGAATTTCTATATCTGAATTTGTTTTATGTGCCCCTAAAAAACTAAAAGGGTCTTTGAATCGCCCTGCATTTAATGCATTTACCTGCTCATCATATTCTGTATTATTTGTACTGCTCATTTAACCTTTCCTTATTGAGTCTATAGCAGCTAATAGCGGAGCATTTTTAGTAAAAATATCTTTACTTGAGTGCGTTAATACACGACGCCAATTAGGATACTCTTTATCTGTACCGGGGATGTTAACGGGGTACTTTTGCTCATCTAAATCATCTATTTGTAGCGCGAATAGGCCTGATTGAGAACCTGCTAAACAAAGCGCTAGCTGAGCATAAACATCTGTTGCATTACTATTTAATACTAGTTCAGGTTTATTGCTGTGGCTGTTTATAAAACGTAAAAGCTTATGCTGCTCTTGAATTCTTTGTTGTTTTTGTTGCTCGTATTCACTTTTATTAATCAATTCATATTGTTGTTTAATATTTAAATCATCGTGACACCACCAGCCCGAGAAAGGCGGCACGTCATGATTAGCTATCATTAACAAGCAATGAGGCGCTAAGTCATCTACTGATAAAAACTCACCATCGTGTTGTTTTTCAAAATAAAATAAACTATTTGAAAAAATACCACTGGTAGATAACGCGTGTTTTACTTCAGGTGGAACTATGCCTAAATCTTCACCAATGACAATGCTTTGATTGATATGCGATTCAATTTTTAAAATAGCGAGTAAATGCTCAAACGGATAGTAAACATAGCAACCATCTTGATGCCCGTTAGTGTCAAAGCACCACCATAAACGCCTAATTGCCATAACATGATCTATTCGTAAACCGCCTACACTTTGCATATTGGCGCGTATTAAAGAGCGGTAATATTGATAATTGTTATGTTGTAAGCTCTGTGGATTTAATGCAGGTAACCCCCAGTTTTGTCCGGCTTCCGCCCATGGATCTGGCGGTGCACCAACATTTGCTCCCTCAGAGAATAATGCTTGCTGATTATAAAATTCAGCTCCATCACCAGCACAACCAACGGCGAGGTCGTTGATTAAGCCAATCGCCATTCCTTGGTCTTTACAGCTTTGTTGGCAAAGCGCTAACTGCACAGTAGCTTGCCATTGTAAGTAATAATCAAATGCTGGCTCTGTTGAATTTAGCGTAGAAAGCGTACTTAAATTTTCATTACAAAATTTATCAAACGCTTCACGCCTTTCATTACTGGCTGTTAATTCAAAATGATTATAAAGCGCTTTAAACAAAGCATATTTGACCTGGCTAACCTTATGGTAATTAATAAACTGATCGGTTGCGTTTAATAAATCAATTACATCATCACTATCCATAAGTACATTTAATTGCGTATTATTTTGTGCATCTGCACTAAGTGCGACAGAAATATAAAGAGGATTAAGCAACGCACGGCTATTAGGGCTATATGGACTTGCTCGCTCTGGTATATTGGCAAAGAGTAAATGCAGAGGATTAAGTAATATATAATCCATATTTTTCGTTCCACAAAGAGCAGTTAGCTCAAGTAAATCGTTAAAGTCACCTACACCTAATTGTGCTTTATTTTTTAATGTATATAGCTGAATTGAAAGCCCCGTACGCTTTACGTCTTCAACCTGAAAAACCTGTTCAGGAACACTCCAAATTTGAGTACGAGCAAGCTGTTCACCTACTTTAACAGCCGCATCATGATAGCCAATCGGCATTTCATTAATTGGCACAGCAAGCTCGATATAACGAACACCATGTAAATAGTATTCACCTGTGACTGCAAAGTGATACAGATTATTGAGTGTAATATTTATATTCAAAGAAGGTACAGTTATGTTGACTGGTAAATTCTGCTGGCGCTCATCTA
>PJEL010004506.1_pt1 | contig 11473 bp, 9 predicted proteins | sample 1853271 | NCBI WGS metagenome assembly PJEL01 (sample SAMN08108733, study PRJNA415343) | Invertebrate metagenome, whole genome shotgun sequencing project. | host: Globobulimina | place: Sweden: Gullmar Fjord | collected 2015-08 | reverse complement strand
GACAGCGACGACCGGGACTGATCGCACCCGACTCCCGCGCGCTCGGGCGGCGCTCCTGTTCCCACTGAGGAACAGAAGCGCCGCCCGGGCCATTGTCTCACGACGCGCCGCGTGGCAGCCTCCGCGAACGTCTGGAGGTCCTGCCCATGGCCGACGCGAAATCCCCCCCCAAGAGCAAAGCCCAAGCCGACGGAAAACCCGCCGTTGCCGGACGAACGGTCGTCGCTGCTTGGGCCGTCACGTGCCTGGCGGCGTACCTAGGCATCGCTCCCTGGCTCGAGCAGTCGGTCGAGGGCATCGACTTGTGGCACCGGCCGATCGTGTCGCCCTTGATCGCGATCGTCGCGTTCCTGGGAGCCCTGGTCGCCAGCACCCGCTGGGCGCGCGGTCTCGGGGCCAAAGAAGAGGGCGACGATTCCGGTCCGCCCGTTCCGCGCCGGAGGGTCCTGAAAGGAGGGGCCGCGGTCGTCGGGGGCACGCTTGGCTCGGTCGCCGCCGCTGGCGTGAAGCTCGTTCCGTGGATCACCGTGTCGCAGGCTTCGATCGGCAAGCCGGAGGTCGTGAAGACCGACCCGAACCCCAAAGAGCGCTGGAGCGGAGCGAGCGTTCAGTCGTACCGGCGACTCGGGCGTACCGAGGCTCGCGTGTCCGACATCTCGCTGGGCTCGGGCCGTATCGACGCGGGCGGCAAAGGCGAAGCCATCGCGCGCGCCGCGATCGAGCGCGGTGTGAACTACTTCGACACCGCCCCCGACTACTCCGCTGCCGGCTCCGAGATCGCGCTGGGCCGCGCCATGCAGGGCCAGCGCGACAAGATGTTCGTGGCCACGAAGTTCTGCACCCCGCACGGCCACCTACAAGCCGGTGCGTCGGTCGAAGAGTACATCAGCGTAGTCGAAGGAAGCCTCGAGCGCCTACAGACCGACTACGTCGATCTCGTCCACATCCACTCGTGCAACACCGTCGAGCGCCTGCTCGACCCGAACGTCCACGAGGCCTTCGAGCGGCTGAAGGAGGCCGGCAAGGCGCGCTTCCTCGGCTTCTCCTCGCACACCCCGGAGTTGGAGACCGTGGCCGATGCGGCCATCGCCGACGGGCGCTTCGACGTGATGATGCTCGCCTACCACCACGGTGCATGGCCGCGCTTGAACGACATCATCGATCGCGCCGCGGCCGCGGACATCGGCGTGGTGGCCATGAAGACGCTCAAAGGAGCGAAGCATCACGGACTCGAAGGCTTCCGCGCTGACGCCGACGCGTACTCACAGGCTTCTTTCAAATGGGTGCTCTCGAACCCGTCGGTGAGCTGCTTGGTGGTGTCCTTCTTCCAGCACCAGCACGTCGATGAGTACCTGTTCGCTTCCGGCGCCGAGCCCGACGCGCGCGATGCGGCGGTGCTCGAACGCTACGACGAGCAGATCGCCGGTAAGCATTGTCTTCCGCACTGTGGAGACTGTCTCAGCGCTTGCCCGGTGGGATTGCCGATCGACGACGTGCTTCGCTACCGGATGTACTTCGAGGATTACGGCAACGAGAAGCACGCCATGGAGATGTACGCCAAGCTCGAGCAACAGGCCGACGCGTGCATTGGGTGCGCGGCTCCGTGTGCCGGCGCGTGCCCGCACGGCGTACCGATCCAAGAACGCATGATCGGCGCCCATCGGATGCTGACGCTCGGATAGCCGCCGAGAGACGAACATGAGCCAGACCGCCGATACCGACACGACCGCGACCGAGCGGCAACGCGCACTCATGATGGGCCACGCCTTCTCGGTGATGATCCTCGGCATGCTGTGCGGTTTCATGCTCGCGTTCGCACTTCTCGAGGCCGTCGCGATCTGGCCGTTCCCGGCCGTGGCCGCCGCCATCCCCGGAAGCTCGCGCGGCTGGGCCATGGCGCACGGCGGTAACATCATGAACGGCCTCATGCTGCTCGCCACCGCGCTGGCGCTACCGCACTTGGAATTGGCCGCCAGAGCGCGCGGGTGGGTCGTCTACGGGATGATCGCCACCGTATGGTGCAACGCGTGCTTCTACGTGTTCGGCAACCTCGCGCCGAACCGCGGCCTTTCGATGGGAGCCAACCGCTTCGGGGGCGGTGACGCGTACGGGGCGCTCGGATTCTTCCCCGCGTTCGTCGGGATGTTCCTGGTGCTGATCGCTCTCTGCTTGGCGGCACGCGCCGCGTTCGCACAGGCCAAGCGCGGCTGAGCCGCTCTCCCGCGTCGCGCTCGAACGTACGTGACGCGGTGCGGCCGTGCGTAACACCTACCCATAGACCCCCTACCCCATTGCGGCCCCGCAGGCCGACCGTTACGCTCATCGACACCGCGGAAGGGAAAGCCCGCGTATAAGCTTTCCGGTTACCAGGAGACCGTCCGCATGCGTCACATCATGGTGCTCAACCCCAAGGGAGGTTGCGGCAAGAGCACGATCGCGACGAGCCTCGCCAGCTACTACGCCTACGAGGGCTACCGGACCGCGCTCGTCGACTACGACCCGCAGGGGACGAGCTACGACTGGACCCAGCGCCGCCCCGAAGACCGACCGACCGTGACCGGGGTGGCCGCGTGGGAAGAAGGTCTTCGTCACATGCCGCGCAACGCCGAGTACGTAATCCTCGACGCGCCGGCGCGCTCGCACGGCTCCGAGATGACCGCGCTGCTCCGCCGAGCCGAGAGCGTGATCGTGCCCGTGCTGCCCTCGAGCATCGACATGCTGGCCGCGACCAAGTTCCTGGCCGAGCTGATGGATTCCGGTCGCATCGAGCGAAAGCAGACGCGTGTGGCGGTGGTCGCCAATCGGGTGCGCGAGTACACGCGCATTTTCGATGAGCTCGACACCTACCTGGACAAACTGAAGATCCCCTACCTCGCCGCTCTCCGCGACACGCAGAACTACGTGCACGCCTATGGCCGAGGGCTCGGGATCTTCGAGCTTCCCGAGCACCAAGCCGGACAGGACTGGGATCAGTGGGATCCGGTAATCGAGTGGCTCGAAAGCCGCCGTAGCCTACCGCGGCCACAGTAAGGCACCGTCGTGCGGCCCGACCGGCCGCGCCCCGGCCCGCAACAGCGTGGAAGGAAAAACCTGCATCGTCACCGGGGCGACCGGCGGCATCGGCCGTGCGACGGCCCGCGCTCTGTGTGAGCGTGGCGCCCACGTCGTCATCGTCTGTCGCGACGAGGGCCGCGGTCGCGACGCCGCAGCCGAGTTCGCCGCGGCCGTACCCGGCGCCCAAGTCGATATCGTCCTCGGCGACTTCGCCTCACAACGAAGCACCACCGATGCCGCACGCGAGATCCTTTCCCGTTTCGAGCGGATCGATGTGCTCGTCAACAACGCCGCTGTCGTGAACGCGACCCGCACCGAAACCGAGGACGGGCTCGAAGAAGTCTTCGCGGTCAACCAGCTCGGCTACTTCTTGTTCACGAATCTACTGCTCGACCGCATCCGAGCCTCTGCACCCGCGCGTATCGTCAACGTGGCCTCCGACGCCCACCGTTTCGGCGAGCTCGATCTGGAAGACCTGCAAAGCGAGCGCGCCTACAAGATCATGCGCGTGTACGGCGCCTCCAAGCGCGCCAACATCTTGTTCAGCTACGAGTTGGCCAGGCGCCTGGCCGATGCCGGAGTGACGGTGAACTGTCTGCATCCGGGTGCGGTCGGCACCGGACTGGCCGGGCAAAACGGCTGGTGGGCGCGTGCCATTCTCTTGGCTCTCAAGCCGTTCTTCCGTAGCGCCGACCGAGGTGCGGAGACATCGGTGTATCTGGCCGCCTCGCCCGAAGTCGAGGGCGTGACCGGCAAGTACTACTCCGACAAGAAGGAGCTCCGCTCCCATGAGGCGACCTACGACCGAGCGCTCGCGACCGAGCTGTGGCAGAAGTGCGCAGAGCTGACCAAGCTGGAGGAGCGGCTCGGCGCCGCGACGAGTTCCTGAATGCCCGACACGCTGCCCGACCCGGCTTCCGATAGCGACGCTCCCTCCGCGCCCGACGACCCGCGCGCGGCACGCCCGTTCGCGTGGACCGCATCCACGTACTTCGCCGAGGGCTTCCCCTACACCGTCGTCAACAGCCTGCCCGAGGTGCTGTTCAAGGAGATGGGAGCGACGCTCGAGACCATCGGGCTCACCTCCCTGTTTCACCTTCCGTGGAACCTCAAGTTCCTGTGGGGTCCGTTCCTCGACCGCTACGGCACCAAGCGCAAGTGGTTGCTCGGCCTGGAAGCGGCGATCGTCGTTGCGCTCGCGGCTCTGACGGTGGCGGCCACGGGCACGTCGGTGCTCGCGGCCGCATCGGTGGTCTTCTTACTGCTCGCCGTGCTCTCGGCCACGCACGACATCGCCATCGACGGCTTCTACTTGGAGGCGCTCGACGAGAAGCAGCAGTCGCAGTTCGTGGGAACACGCGCGATGGCCTACCGGGTGGCGATGATCGCCGTGTCGGGCCCCGCCCTCATCGTCATCAGCCGCGCCGGGTGGCCGGCCGGCTTGGCGGCGATCACCGCGGTGATGTTCGCTCTGCTCGCGTGGCACACGCGCTACCTACCGCGCACCGAGATCGAGCAGCGGCCGATCTCCGAGCTGGCCCGATCGCTGGTCACGCTGCGCACGCTGGTCTTACTCGGCGGCGCGGTCGCCACGTGGCTTCTCGCGCGCGCGTTCGCCGATTCGAGTATCGCCGCCGCTCTGTTCGCCCCACTCGCGCCCATCTATCACAGCATCTCGCCGGCCGGTTGGATCGGTCTGTTGCTGCTCGGCGTTTTGCTCGCGGTGCTGGCGACACTCCCACGCATCCGCCGGCGCCTCGACGGCTCTTCGCACTTCTACGCCGAAGCTTTCGTCAACTTTCTCGACCAAGACCGCATCGGTGCGATCTTGGCGTTCGTGATCCTGTTCCGCGCGGGCGAGTCGTTCCTGCTCAAGATGCGCTACCCGTTCCTGCGCGACGTCGGCATCACCATGGAGCAGTACGGCGTGGCCAGCGGTACGTTCGGGGTCGTCGCCTCGATCACCGCGACCATGCTCGCCGGCTACTTGATCTCGCGCCACGGGCTGCGCCGCTGGATCTGGCCGTTCGTCCTCGGCCAAAACCTACTGAACCTGCTCTACGCCGGACTCGCCTGGCACTACGCGCCGTTACTCGCCGACCCGGTAACCGGCGCGGTGGGCGCCACCGCCGACATCGCCGTGGTCACCGCCGTCATCGTCGCCGAATCGTTCGGCTCCGGGCTCGGCACCGCCGTGTTCATGGTCTACCTGATGCGCTGCTGCCGGCCGGGCTACCGGGCCGCGCACATGGCCATCGTCACCGCCTTGATGAGCGTGAGCTTCACCCTGGCGGGCGTGGCCAGCGGCTTCATGGCCGGCACGTTCGGTTTCGCGAACTACTTCGCGTTCACCTTCGTGGCGACGGTGCCGGCCATGGCGATCATCTTCATGCTGCCAAACTTGGACGAGGCGGAGTCGGCTTAGCCTGAACCCGGACTATTCATGAAGCTTCTACTACGAGGCGAAATCGCCTACGATCTCGGGCCGTGCTCGCTCTTCGGTCCTCGACGTACTGTTCAGTATGCCTGCGTCCCTCATCCCTGCGCTCGCCCCGATCTCGTGGGCGCTTTCGGCTCTCGCTACGAACCTTCATGAATAGTCCGGGTTAATGAGACCGAGCGACACCGACAGGACCAAACTCGCTCCCGAATGGGAAGTGGCGTTTCAGTGGATCGAACGTGAACTCGGCGGGACGGTGGTTCGCTGGGAGCGCCAGCTCAGGTGGCGTCCCGCGTGGTTCATCGACCTCGTGCGCGACGGCGAGACCATCCCCCTGTACTTTCGCGGAGAGCGCGCCGAGACCGAGAACGGCGCGCGTGCGTTGGAGCACGAAGCGCGCGTGCTCGGCGTCCTGGAAGAGCACGGCATCCCCGTACCGCACGTGTACGGGCTGTGCGACGGCCCTCACGGCATCGTCATGGAGCGCTCGCCCGGGCGCGCCAACCTCGACACGGCGGCCGACGACGCCGAGCGCACGGCCGTACTCGACGACTACATGGAGATCCTCGCGCGCATGCACGCGATCGATCCCGCGGCATTCGAAGGTGTCGGCCTCGCGCGGCCGAGCGGCGCCCAAGCGCTCGGGCTCGGAGATCTCGAACACTGGGAAGCCACGTACCGGCGCCACAAGAAGCGACCGGAGCCACTCATCGAGTTCGGGCTCGGCTGGGTGAGACGAAACGTGCCGGAGAACCGCTCCCGAGTGAGCTTCATCGCGGCCGATGCCGGGCAGTTCCTGTTCGAGAACGGTCGCGTGACCGCGCTCTTGGATTTCGAACTCGCGCGCCTCGGCGACCCGGCGGCCGACTTGGGCGGTATGCGTTCACGCGACCTGAGCGAACCGCTCGGGGATCTGTCGCGCGCGTTCGCGAGGTACGGCGAGCTCACCGGCGAAGCGCCCGACGTCCGAGCGATCCACTACCACACGATTCGCTTCGCGCTGTGCACCCCGTTGGCGGTGGCGCACATGGTCGCCGATCCGCAACCGGGCTTCGACTTCGCGCAGTACTACGGCTGGTACGTGGTGTACGGGCGCGCGTTCCTCGAAGTGATGGCCGAGCTGCGCGGTATCGAACTGGAGCCGGTGCCGCTTCCGAGCGGTGGCGAGTCGCGCCAGGCGCCGGCGTTTCGCTCACTCGTCAACGCGCTCGGCGGCGGCGGATCGGGCGCCGACTTCGAAGGCTACCGCACCGACGCCGCACGTCGCGTGGCCCTGTTCCTGGCACGCGCCGACGAACTCGGTGAAGCGGTCGAAGCGGCGAACCTCGACGACATCGGCGACCTGCTCGGCAAGCGTCCGAGCGACTGGAGAGAAGCCGACGAAGCGTTGGAGAGGTTCGTCGTCCATGCCGGACCCGACGACGACGAGCGGTTGCTCCGCTACTTCCATCGGCGCGTCTGCCGCCAAGAGGACCTGCTCGCGCCGGCCATGCGCGAACTCGAAGGCGCGAGCGTGCAGCGCATCGACTGATGCGCGAGCGCCGTTGCGGGGTGCCTACTTCGGGATGTCGATTCCTTTCGGCAGGTCGCCGTAGAAATAGGTGACGTCGTCCAGGCGTGAGGTGATGCGCCAGCCTTCCTCAGTGCGAACGAGTTCGTCGCGGTAACAACCGCCGCAAAAGAACACGTCCATTCCGCCGTCCTTTCGCGCGATGCCCATCGGGTTGAACAGGTTACAGACCGAGCTTGCCCGGTCGCCGTCGAGCTCGATACAAATGTTGGTGATGCTGTGCTGCATCGTCGCGAACATGACCAAGGTCTTCGCGAGCCACTCTTTCACTTCGGCCCGGTTCCCCTGGATGCCGCCGGCCGGGCGATAGTCCACGTCGGCTTCGGGCACGAACACCGTGTCGAGCAGCTCGAAGTTCTGCGTATCGATGGCGGTGCTGTAGCGCTTCAGGCACTCCTCGATTTCGTGACGGTCTTTGAAATCGGCGAGCCATTGCTGATCCGACATGCCCTGTCCTCCCGGTTTTGGCCGATCTCACGACCGGCGCGGCTGCAAACGGCGGCCAGGGTTGTCCGCGCCACGAGATATGTCCACTTGCCCCGCGGCCAAGACGATTGACGAAGGTCAGCGAGCCCATTGCGGCGCGGCGGCGATGCCGGCGCCCGCACGCAGCTCTCCGGACGTGCAAGTCGCCCCGTCGGGACTCCAGCCCGGAGGCCGCACCAAGTAGCCGAGGCGCACCGCCAGAGAGTTCGGCCGGGCGGCGTCGCCGAGCATGTCGCGCCATTCGTGAAAGGCGATCTCCACGGGATTGTAGGTGTCGATGTTCTTGGTGATGCCGTACACGACCGGCACGCATTCGGGCTCGAACGTTCCGAACAAGCGGTCCCAGACGATCAGCATACCGCCGTGGTTACGATCCATGTATTGGACGTTCGAGCCGTGGTGCACGCGGTGGTGCGAAGGCGTGTTGAGAATCCATTCCAGCGGCCCGATGCGATCCACGGCCTCGGTGTGCACCCAGAACTGATAGACAGTGTTGATCGCGCTCATCGCCAGGATGAGCTTCGGATCGAACCCGACGAGCGCCAGCGGCCAGTAAAACAGCAGCGACGTGAAAGGCGTCGTCCACGACTGTCTGAGCGCCGTAGAGAAATTGTAGTGGCGACTAGTGTGGTGGTTCACGTGCGCGGCCCACAGGAACCGGACTTCATGGTGTAGTCGGTGAAACCAGTAGTACATGAAGTCGGTGGCAATGAGCGCCACGATCCACACCGGCGCACTCGATGCATCGAGCTCGAGAAGCGCGTAGCCGAAGCAGAACGATAGCCACGCGTAGTGCACACCCTTCATGACCAGATCGATGAGCGCGTTGCCGACCCCCATCGCCAGGCTCCCCCAGGTGTCGAGTCCGGTGTAGCCGAGCATCCGGCGTCGAGACGTAAAGACGGATTCGACGATCATGCAGACGAGAAACACCGGGATCGCATAGATGGTGATATCGAGCATCGGGAAACGGTCTCCTTCGGTTAAGCTATTCGCTCGCCGGCGACGGCGGCTCGACGGCAGCGGCCGCGAGCGCACGCAACGATTCGTGGAGACTCGGGTCGATGCCCGCGTCGCCGTGAAGAATTCGGAGGACGGCCATGCCGAGCATGGCGCTGAGAACGAGTTGCAGGGCGGCCGCGAAGCGTTCGTCGCGCGCGGCCTCCGGGAAGTATTCGCCGGCCAGACCGACGACGTTGTCGCTGTGCCGCTTGGCCACGGGAACCAAAGAGGCGTGCAATTCGGGATCGGTGCGCGCGGCCACGTAGAGTTCGATCACCGCTTCGTGTCGGGGCGCCGTGTACATCGACCAGAGCAGATCGACGGCCGCCGCGGCCCGATCGCCGAGCGCGCCCGGCTCCGAGTCGCGCTCGGCGTCCAACTCGGCGAACGCGCGGCGGTAGTCCTCGGTAAGACGGTCGAACACGTGGCCGATGGCAGCCGTCACGAGCGCCGCCCGTGTCGCGTAATGGTGGAGCTGGGCCCCGCGCGACACGCCCGCCGTCTCCGAGACCAGCTTGGTCGTCGTGGCTGCATAGCCGTGCTCGATCAGGCAATCGACGGCCGCGTCGAGCACACGCGCACGCATCGCCGAGCTTCGCTCGGCTTGGGTTCGCCGGCCCTCAGGCCGCCCACCGGCCTGCCGGTGCTCGGCGCCGGTCCGCCCGCTCGCTTTCCCGGCCGCCTGGGCCGCGCGGCCTTTCTCCGTTCGAGGCATGGGGGTTTCTACTCGACCACAAACAAACAGTCAAGCCTGCTTGTAACTTCCAGGGTCCTTCGCCACATCAGGCGACCCTCCCGTGTTCCTCAACTCCAAGGCGCACCCTGGCCTCAACCGATGCCCCGATTCATCATCGACACGTCCCCGGGGAAGCATCCCGGGAGCCCGGGGAGTCAGCTCAATGAACACATCCGCGACCGAACGCCGCCGCGCGGCAGCCGTGTCTGCCCTCTTCGTTCTCGGCTTCGTGCTCGGTGTCTCGGCCGCCCCCGCTCAGGCCGCGCCGCGGGTGGCGGATCTCGGAAACCCACCGATCGGCGGCTGGATGCCGGAGGGCTGCCGCAGAGCGAGCGACGCCGACTCGTTGTTTCCATCGCGCGCGCAGTGGAGCAACCTGCACGCGGATGCGGGCAACACCGATGAGGTGCTTGGTGCGCTCGCCCCCAGTTTCGAGGAAGCGTGGACGGCCGAGCCCGGGGCCTTCATCGTGGCCGGCCCCGTCATCGACGCCGAGGGCAACGTCTACTTCTCGCCCATCGTACCGCTGGAGCCGATGGTGCTCATCTCGCTCGACCCGAGCGACGGCTCGCGGCGCTGGGCAGTTCCGGCGACAAGCTCCGCGATCTCCGGCACCGCCGCACCGCTGATTCTCGACGACCCCGAGGTTCCGGGTGGGCAGATCGTATACCTAGTGCTCTACGACCGCGCGCTGGCCGTGCGCACCGACGGCGCGACCGTCTGGGACGTCGGCACCGGACTCACCGTGCCGCCCGACCCGCTCGACGGCGTGGTGCTCGGCGTCAACTACTTGCCGGCCCAAGACGCGATCGCCGCGGTCACCGTCGACGGAATCGTGATGCTGCTCGACCGAGCCTCCGGCGCGTCGCTGCTCGCACAGCCGTTCGAGCTTCCCGGCGAGAGAAGCCCCGACCAACCGCCGCTGCTTCCGGAGGATGTGCTTCAAACCGTCGAGGAGCTCATGCAGGAACTCGTCGCGCTCCCCGACGGCGGCTACGAAGCACTCGCCGATGGCCTACTGGGTGCGAACGTCGAGGTAGCGAACATGTTCGCGGTGGACGAGGGCGCGAGCCGCTTGTGGGTCGCGGCCACCGCGCCGGACGCCGAGGACGGCTCGACCGACGGCGTCTCCGAATTCGGGGCGCTCTATGCCCTGGATGTCTCCGGCGCCGGTCCACTCACGATCACTGAGCACTGCCACGCTTCGTTTGACGGAGGATCGGCCACGACGCCGGCGCTCCGGCTGGACGGATCGCGCGTCTACATGGGCGACAGCGCGGGCACCATGCTGGCCATCTCGGCAGCGGATTGTTCGACCGTCTGGACTCACGACGTCGGATCCCAGATCACCGGGTCGATCGGTGTCGCGGCCGATCGCGGCGAGCTCTACGCACCCACCCGCCCCGCCATCCAGCAGGTCGTCGACGAAGGCGCGAGCGCGGTTGCGGGCTGGACGGCGGACATCGGATCGGCATTCACCGGCGTCGGCTCCACCCAAAGCGTATTCAACTTGAACCTCGTCACGATCACGGCCGGCGGACTCGGCTTCCAGGCCGGCGCCGGCCAAATCGTCGGCAGCCTGCCTGTGCCCGAAGTGCTCGGTGTGGGCACTCTGGACCGGGAGACCGGTGCGGTCCTCTCGTTCACCGAAGGCGGCGAAGAGACCGTCTCGGCGCTGACCAGCGGAGCCGACGGAGCGTTCTACATCGGCAACTCTCCGCTACGGCGCGCGGTGGCGGTCGCCCTCGGATTGACCACCGAGCCGCTCTCGGGCGGCGTGACGAAGTTCGCCCCACGCGATCCCGACCTGCTCGTGCGCGACACGGTGTGCGCGGCCTACGGTCGCGCCGCCAACGCGGCAAACAACCGAGAGGTGTGCTCCGCGGCCACGCTGGCGGCCGAGGTCGAACAGATCGGTGCGCTTTCGGCTCAGGCGCGTGCGGCTTCCGTAGCCGCGGTCTCCGAGGGCGCGTTCGACGAGAGCACGGACGCGGCGCTCTCCTCCTTGCTCGATCAAGTCGATGCTGTGCTTGTCGTCGCGGCCGGAGACTTGACGGGCGACGGGCTCGCGGATGCGACGGCGGCGCTCGCCTCGGGTTGCTCGGCGCTCGGGGCGCGTGCGACCCGGGCCAAGCTCAAGATCGTTCAGACTGCGGAGAAGACCAAGGTCGTGTTCTCAGCCGTC
>PJEL010004505.1_pt1 | contig 11473 bp, 10 predicted proteins | sample 1853271 | NCBI WGS metagenome assembly PJEL01 (sample SAMN08108733, study PRJNA415343) | Invertebrate metagenome, whole genome shotgun sequencing project. | host: Globobulimina | place: Sweden: Gullmar Fjord | collected 2015-08 | reverse complement strand
ACATGCGCACGATAACTCCAGAAGAACACCTGTTTGCGGAGACGTCTCAGCAACCGCAGTTCCCCTTCGTCGATGCGGTACGGCGCGGGGGAGACAAGCAGGCCGCGATCACAGTAGAAGTGAAAGCGGTCGTATTTCCGGCACGCCCACACCAGGGTCAAATATGGCAGGAGAAAGCCGACCATCGGCAGTCGTCTCCATCGGGAAAGATCGTAAGTGAATGCGTCGGTTATGTAATAGGTCTCATAAACCAGAGAGTCGGCGTCGACTCCGAGCAGGCGTTCAGCGCGGGCGTTCACTGCCATGTTGATGATGGGTGAACCCGCCCACAGGCTGCGGGTGCGGCGGGAGTGCCGATTCGGTCCAGGCAGAAGATGGATGACAATCGCGACTGCGGAAACGCAGTGAATCAGAATCCACTTGATCAGCGACTTCATCATTCTACTTTACCGATCGCCGTTCAATCCCCTGCATAATGGCCGATGCCAACGTGGCCGCGATAACTTCATTTGAATGGTACTTCCGGTACCAGGCCAATCCGTCGGCAATGAGGCGCTGCCGATATTCCTGATCCCGGTACAGACGCATCAACCCCTCACAGACACTTTCTGGTGTGTTCACATTGATGACAGGCGGCATCTCCGGAAAGCACCAGTGGTGACGCTCTTCATCGAGATGCAACATGACCGGGCATTCGTGCAGCAACCCTTTTGGGGTGAGACTTCCAAACGCCCCCAGGAAGAACTGATCGGCGACGACATCCGAAGCCCGGATGCAATCGATCATCTTCCGATTGGGCAGCGGGGGGATCCATTTCACCCGGCCGGCCACGCCGAGCTCTTCGAGCAGTTGTCTGGACTCGTCGACCTTCTGTCCCCAGTCCACAAATACAGCGCCGGCTCGAGGTGCGGCGTCGTTTATAAAATCGGCGAAACCCCGGATAAGAATATCGTTTCCCTTCTCCCAATCGGGGTGCCGGCGAGGTTCCCAATGCTGGCGGGATGGGTGAAAAACGATGAAATCGCAATCGAGCTCTTGCCGCACCGATTCCCGCAACGCATCAGCGGATTCGGAACAGCCGTGGCGCTCGTTCACGGGATGGGGGACAAAACGATAATTGTCCAGTTGCAGTTCGCCCGCCGCTTTGATGTTGTCGCAATTGGTGATGAGAGATGTGTCCGCCATGCGATAGGTGGCCGCGCACAGTCGTCCCTGGGCGGTGGGCTCAAACGGGATGTTGCGTATCGTGCCGTGTTCGAATGCAAGGTAAGGTCGCTTGTTGCACAACAGTGGTAACAGACCGTCCGTCGCATATCCGATCACCACGTCATAATGTTTGAAAAGTTCTCGCCATTTATGAATTACGGAGGCGTAAGGCGTTAAGTCCTCGTGTGATAATTGGTCCTCGCGAGCTGGAAATGCCTTGTGAAAGGCGGATTGCAAGTTCTCGTATACCTGTTCTTTCAGATCAGCGAGGGCTGGAACTCCCGGCCCAAGCGAGCGTGAATCGGTTGATGAGAGGAAGTGCTGGGACCAAAGCCAGATTGTGCGGAGGCTGACGAGCGCGGCGTACGGAGCAAGTAGGATCGCACGTAGTGCCAGGTGCGCGCCGCCTGATGAATTTGGGGAATTCCCCGTGGAGGGCTGGAAGAATGGTCGTAAATAACCGTATGCCTGCGGGACCCTCAACAAGTAAGCCGCCCTGAGAACCCTGGTGCTGATCCCGTACAAGATAATAGAACGCACCCGTTTCCCCAGTGTGGCGATCTTCCGTCCTATGCGAAACCAGAGGCTGAGTGGGCGGCCGGCCGCTGATGATGCCTTTCTCAGTACGGTCCTCAGCTTCTGTGACAGGTCGTCATCCCCGGTGCGTCGCGCATGAAGATAGGCAAAACACACCTCGAGCGGCCCCTGAGTGAACCAATGTGGTCGCTGAAAGCCGCGCAGATCCACGGATGTCCAATCAGGGTCGAAATGGTCCTTTATCTCGCCGTCAAAGTCGGCGTCCTCCCACTCCGGACATCCCATGATATGATAATAATCGTAACAGATGACATCGCAGTCGAAGCCCGCATCGTTGAGGATTTGCGCGTTGAGGTATGCATTGTTGGCGATATTGCCGATGTGAAGTACGCGCGGTGGCCGCCCGTGTTTATGTTGGAAGTCATCCAACATGGACCGGGTCTGGGAATGCGCAGTGGTTTTGTCGGTCATGCTCTTTTGCATCGGGGCAAGGCACGGGTTACGCGGGTTGGAAGGAATAGAAGCACGATCCGGATGTTTCGGCGAGGGAGATCATCTCACGCTGAACGTAACGCTTGCTCATCAATTCTTCGAACCAGCCGCGATCAAAATGAAAAAGGTGGTATTCATCCACCGGCGCCACGTCGCTTCCGTACGGGTCGTACACGGCGGCCCCGCTCACAAAACTGGTCCAGATGACCAGATGTCCGGTAGGTTTCAAGACGCGGTGAATCTCATCAAGAGCCCGATCAATCAGGAGTACGTGGTCGAAAGAAGTGGCGATGGAGACCAGATCAAAGAGGTTGTCCTCCCAGGGCAGAAATTCGCAGATCCCTTGAACGAATGTAAATGGATGCGGATCCACCGGAAGCAATGGATCAATTCCCGCAATATGGTTCGGCGGGTGCTCTCGCAGGTAGACCGGGAACGGCTGCGGGCCGCAGCCGATGTCAAGGACCGTACCTGTCAAATATGGCACCAGAAAGCAAGCGAATAACTCAGCCATCTCGTGCCCCGCAACGCTGCAACTGTGAACCGGACAGCCTTCGTATGTCGCCTCGTTCACATCCACCAGCCGACGCCAAATCTCATATGCTATCGGCGCTTCCCGGCTCAATAGCTCATAACATTCGGCAAGCGACTTATGTCCTTCGACCGGGGAGATAAGTTGTGCGGCGTCTGGGTCCGTTGCCGGCATTGCCAGGCGCATGGCGGAACGTTGGCGTAAGACCGCGCGCAGAATCGAGGCGGATTGCTGCGCCATCTGAACTGCGGCCCTCGCTTCGACATTCTCAAGAATCTGCGTGAGTCCCGTCAACTCCATCTTCGCGGCATCGATGTCGTCCTTAAGCTCGGCCATTTTATGGGGGAGACTTTCGAATTCGTCCTTGAATTCCCCGAACTGTTTACGAAGACTGTCGATTTCTTCCTTTGTACCGGTGCTGAATACTTCCAGTTTACCTGGCATATGGAGCAGGCGGGTCATGTTCCTGGCGAGATTCATGAGATGTAGCCTGCGCCATGGACCGGGTGCATCGACAACCGTGAGTTGTCGGAGGTGGGAACGTGGCGATCACAACAACTACGGTCGGTGAGGCCATGTGAAGCGGCGTCACGGTGGACACAGGCCGAACGGGTCGATGAGCGGTCGTTAACACCTGCGCCTTCGGACTCCAGGCAACCCGGTTCGATTTCGACGACCGTTCGCGGGCCGGCGGTGGCGGCCTGCCGCGGGGCTGGGCTGGAACTGCCTGCATTCATAATCGCATGTACTCCGGATGTAGCACGAAAAGCACGCGCGTTCCGCTTGGCATGGAGCCAATGAACTCCAGAACGTCGCCCAGCGGCCTGTCCCATTCGAACACGGTGCGCCCGGCGAGGCGACCTCCAATGCACCACTGGTTGCGCCCCACAATCCATATTTGCACATCGACAGTCCATCTGCAGTATGGGTTCTCGGGAAGGTACAGCCTCATCCACTGTTCGTTGCGAATGCTGGCGTCCTCGCGATTGAGAGTAAAAGCCTCAGCCTCTGCGATATCCAAATCGGCCCGTGGCTCGGCAAAGGTGCCTTCGTAAGTCAATCCCAGATCTTGCTCACTCAACTCTTCCAGGGGCAGGGGTTCACCCGTGGGCGTGACCGGACTTCGCGCCCAAAGTCTTCGGCCGGAGAAAACTTCGGAGTTCTCCGCGCCGTAACTCGGAAGTGAGTTGTGACCTGCCGTGCCTTTAACATTGACGCCAAGCGACCGGAGCCAGCCTATCTCCTGCTGAAGACACGCCGCTCCGTTGACTCCCGGTATCTGTGATGCCCCCATCGCGTCATTGTGAAGGCCGAGTTCGCAACCGGCGACGAGGAACCCCCGAATCCAATGCACGAGCTCGGGCTGTCGCACAAACAGGTGGTTATGGAAATCGCCGTAATAAGGCGCGGTGTGCAGCAGGTAGAACGTGCCGCCCACTCCTCGGCTTGCCAGAAACCTGGCCATGCGCAATGCGGTGATGGGATCTGCGTCTATGTCATGGCGCAACGCGACCCGGCTGGATTCGGGCGCCATATCCTCCGCCAGTTCGCACGCGGGGACAATCATGCGACGGTCGATTTCGATCAGCCCGTCGACGAGCCGGCGATAGGAATCGAACGTATCGGAGAGCTCGGCGTAGTTATCAGCGACCTGATGTCCGTAGTTCTGCATGTCGCGTCCTACGACCGCCTGATCTTCGACCGGCTCTGTGTGCGACTGCTGTACCGCTTCGTCGTTACTGGCCAGCTGATCGTCTAATGTCTTGGTACCTGTCCCTGGATTGGCAGCATCTTGCTCGGGGGGAGTTACTGGTTCCTCGTTTTCCTTGCCCGCCAGACTTTTCAGAACACGGTAAAGCAACCGGGCCGGGCGGCACCGGCGGGCCAAATGGCGCATTCGATCTGAGAAGCGGGGGGGTTCCTCGCGGGACGCGGTCGCCGCTTGGGATTCGGACTCACTCATGTCTCATACCCTCCGGCTGACTCGGCGTCCTTGCCACGATGCGCGTCTCGGAGAGGATATCGTCGCGTCCGGTTGACCGTGGTTCGACGCGGATGTCTTCACAGCCAAGTGATTCGAGGAACTCCCGCACACGTCGAGCGGAGACGTTGGTATAGAAGCACTTGTCGGTATCAACCCAACTGTAATCGTGCTCGGCGAGGTCGGGAAACCACCCGCGATAGCAGGTCAGATAGATCCAGCACTTTGAGGCTCGGATCATCGCGAGAATGTATGCTTCGATGTCGTAAGCGTTGTCGATGGTGCCGTGGGACATTACCAGATCGTATCGCTCGGGGAGGGGCTCCCTGATGAAATCAAGCTGTTGGTATTCATGCCGTGGGTTCGACCGGTGCTGTTTGCACCAGTCGATGGTGTCGGAGATGAGATCGACGCCGACGTATCGCCGGTCCGCCAGGGCTTCGTGGTAGCCCACTCCGAGGCCGCATCCAAAATCGGCGATGGAAGAGATCGGCCGCTCCGTGTTATCGCGGCCGCGGATCCAATCTATCGCCTCCTCGTGCATGACGCGTCTCGTGTCGTACATCCATTCGTACCAATGCAGGTCAGCGCCGTGGTCCCCCCAGCAGCGTCCGTAATCGGCGGGGCGCCAGCGCGTGGTCGCGCCGTCGAAGTATCCCAGCCGTTCCATGGTCGCCCCCGCAATCGATTCAAACGACCTTCGCCTGCCGCCGTCCCAGTCCATCCATAGCTTATGAACCCGTTCGCCCGCGGCGCGATCTTCAAGGGAATTGACGCCCGCGTCGAGTATCTGCTGGATATGCTCAGCTTCCAGGCCCGTCAGGCCGCAGAGATCTGCCGCCCGAAGAATGTCATCCGCCTGTGGTTTCGTGTAGTCCACCTCGATCCACGCATCTGAAGGTAAGGCATCAAGCGCATCGCGGTATAAATCGTTGATCGTGGCCCAATAGTAGCAGCACATCTCGAAGCGGCTCATCGTCTCCCAGCGCTCGTACCATTTCGATCCCGGCTTGGGACGGGGACGGGCGAAGTCCGAACTGTCCTGGTGGATCGGGAGCGATGCGATGGCATTCACTGCCCGTTGTGCCAGATTACCCGGTTCGATACATTCGCGGTAGACGTTGCCGAACATCCGGTCGTGCCAATCCATCAATGATCGCACCACGTCTCGTCCATCGCGCCGGAGGAAGATGAACTTGCAGCCGGTAAGTTCGTGCAGGTGCGGGATGAAGGGGCCGTAGGTGACGTTCTTCTCACCGTAGACCTCGTCTCGAGCGAGACCCTTACGGACTCGAGGAACCAAGATTTCCTCGACCACCTTCCGCGGATCCTCCAACTCGCCTTCCATCGCCAATCGCGTCTCGACGTTCAGGTTCGGCATCGGTTCGACCGCGCACGTCCCGTTTGTGGCGGTATCGAGGATGCGCGCCAGGGATGTCGAACCGGAGCGGGCGCAGGTCAGAATGAAGAACGCTGTCATTGTCGTAAGACCGCAAGATCGATCAGGAAGAAACAGAGGGAAGCGGGCCGGGTCGTCTCATCATTCGACCCGTCGAACAGGCCGCATTCTATCAGGTCCGTCCAGCCGATGCGGACCATATCGGCCACGTCGATCCTCCGACAGGTCGTTCTCGTGGTCATCCCGTACATCATGGGCTCCCAAACGCGCGGGAGCCCGGTATCCCGACCGAGGCAAAGGCCTTTACTCTCAGCTTTGGTCCGCGGGCATCGGCCTCTGCCGCCCCCGCTCGCGTCTGCCGGCACCTCAGCTTCAGGGAGGGGTGTCATAACCCTTGGCGGCAAGATCCACACCGAGTGCGGATGCGAGAAGGCGGTTGCTGTCCCGGAAATGCCCTGTGAACAGTGCCTTCGATTCATCTTCAGGCCGAGGATCCTCGGCCGGCAGCAACGATGCGAGAAAACGGCCTGGACCGCGAAGGAATCCCGCATGCACGAAATGCGGGTCTCGTATAGATGTCGAGTGGGTCTTGAAGTAGTTGGTCCGTCTCAACCTCGCGAGGCTCGTGGCTGGTTCCGCGGGATTGTGCACCCCCGTCAATTCGTACCCTTCGGGAACAGTGGTCCCAAGCAACTGGGCGAGCGAACCGAAGAAGGCGGTCGGAGCCGCTTTCAGATCCTCCACCAAATAGACGTGTACTCGATCAGGATCGAAGAGGTGGCGGTAGACCTCCACGAGATGGTGGTATTCGTACTTGGTGTGATCAAATCCGGGTACGCGGTAATCCTGCGTCGGCAATGCGTACTGTCGGAAGGTCTTGGTCCCACCGATGCGAAGATACTGCTTGTAGATCGAAGCTATGAGGGCGACTTGTTCACGAACGCAGAGGAGGATCCGGGCATCCGGCAGAATCTTCGCGATGCGCTGCGCGATGAGCGTGTCGTCGTAGTGACCCGAGTGGGGATTTCCGGACAGTCGTTCGTGGGAGATCACCGTGCTGCTCCCAGTAGCGTCTGCTTCCTGAGCCTGCTCGGCGAAAAAATGTGAGGCCGCGGGTTCGTCCCAAGTCAGCGCGTTGGGCGATGTTAGATGCTTGAAGGCGATGCCGCGATCGACATGGTGAACGGATGAGCATGCGCTGAAAAAGGCCTGCAGCGCGCTGCTGGCGGCTTTCGTGTATCCGATGTGTACGATCGTTGGCTTTGGCTTCGACGGCATGGATAGACCTGCGAAGTCGATTACGGGAGGTCGGAATGATCACTCTTCAAGAGTAAACCGTTTGTTCAATGACTGCGGGGTTTACCGGCGTCTGTGGGGTTCACATGTCAGCAAGGCACTATCTGCCATCCACCTTTGCTCAACTGAGCATGCGGCGGGCGGCGTTCGAAAAGAGAAATCGATTTGCCGCCCAGGTCCGGAGTTTCTCTGACCGGTCGAACCGGCGCCATTTGGAGATCGCCGGACGTTTGGACTCAAACCCGAACTCGTCCAGGATGTCTCGACAGTGCATGGCGACCAGTTGCATGACACCGGGAGCCATTTGCTCCTTCCAGGCCGACAGCGGCTTGGTAGACAGTTTCCCGGCTTCATGAGATCCGGAGACTGACCATCCCTCCCTTTTCATCGGGGTCCCGTGGTTCTCCGTGACTTCGAGCAGGCATGGAAGAAACTCGATCCCCAGCCAATCGGCCATCGCCCGCATCTCCGTTTCCGGCTCCGCGAGGAGGCGGTCGTAGACGATGGTCCTGAAATTGTCGGGATAAAGGACTGACCACTTCCTCATGAAGTAGTAACTGGTGCGCATCTCGAGCAGGCGTTGGCCGAGGAAGGGATAATGGTGCTTCTTATCAAGCTTGCGGTGGTCGTTGGCGATGCGGATCTTCTCTTGTGTCTCCTCCTTGGCGTGCCGCATGTTGTTAATGGCCGAGTTCAACTGTCCATAGGGATTGCGAAGCACGTAGATGAACTTCAGATCCGGGAACCAGGACAACAACTCCGGCAGGAACTCCGCCTGGTGAACCCCCTTCACCACCACGCGCAATCCACTCAACGGCTGCCCCTCGTAGTAGGAAGTCGACTCGACCACCGAAGCGACCATGGCCTCGAACAGGTCTCTGTCTTCCTTTATCTTCCCATCGGCCAGTCGACGCCTGATCCTCTCTGCGAAGGCGTCCCCATCCAGGGCCCATTGACTACCCCGGGGTGAAGCGCTCTGGAACCACTTGTCCTGGCAGATCGCCTCGACCCGCTCCTCCATCGTGCCCACACGCGGCTTTCGATTGCTCGTGATTGGCTTTCGATAGGTGTAGCGGAAGAAGTGAAACTCGTTCGTGGGATAGGTGAAAGTCCCGGGATGCCCATCGAAGAGAAGACGGGTCATGGAGGTCCCCGATTTCCGGAGACCGGATACGAAGATCGGCTTGACCAGGCTCGTCGATTGCCTGGGGGGCATTGTAGATGTCTGAGTCATGAAAAATTCCTGAAGCGGGGCGTCCAGCGCTTCGATCTCGGATGTCGGTAGGCAAGGGGGATTCAGATTCGTTTGATGTCCAGATTGAAATGACGGATCTGGTAATCGAGCTCATCATTGAACTCTTCTCTGACCGCATCGAAATGACAACGCCCGCCGCGAGAGGCAACCGCATCTTCGATCATGGACTCCGGATAGGACCAGCTTCGGCCGGAATATTGTATCGGTTCATCTGAACACTTGATCTTGATCATCGTCTGCGTCTTGCCCGTGATGCATGTCATGATACGGTCCCAGAATTCGTCGACCTCGGCCGGGGGCACGTGGATGAGAACGGCCATGGCAAAAAGGAAGTCGGGTTCGGCGGCCGCCACCTCCTGAACGGTGTTCTTGTCGATGATCCTGAGATTGGGCTTGCACCGATCAATAATCCCATCGTCCAGCAGCCGAAGTCCCTCGTTGTAGAAGCGGTCCGTGATATCGACTCCCCAGAAGTTGCCTGGGTCCAGATACTGCATGATGTGCTGGCCTACCCGCAGCGATCCGCAACCATAGTCAACGCAGGTATGTTCCGGCTTCAATCCGCGGGCGATCAGGTGTTCAAGCACCGGCTTGCCTGATTCGTGGAAATCGAGATCGCCCTTGAGCCGACCCCCAATGGTTGCGTGGGGCTGGCCTCGATCCAGTTGGGCGCTCACCTTTTCGACGTAGAAATCACTGAATTTCTTGCCGGGGTTCTTCCGCACCCAGTCCTCATACTCCCTGTTTCTCCGTTCAATCCGTCCTTGTTGATCGATATTGCTTTTCGGAGTCATCGAATACACCTCAGGTTGCTTCGGCCGTCGTGAACTGGAAGGTCGTTGACCATTCTGACAGGGGTTCCAAAATATCGCTGATGATACGTACCCGCCAGAAATAGGTCCGTCCCGGACGAAGGAAGAATCGATCATCATCATCAAGCGGAAGCACGTGGTCAGCCGTAATGCGGTACAAGTTGCCGCAGACCACCCGGACCATTTCAGGATCATGGGCGACCGAGACTTGATAGAGAATCGAACCGGTATCATGACTCTCGCCGCCCTCAATATCCCATCTTAACGCCAGCAAATCATCGATCCGTATCACACTTCGATCGGCCGGGGCGATTGCAGTTACGCATTCTGCGGACGGAAGTGTATGCCCGAGCGTGTAGGAGAATGCTATCTCAAGATTCGTTTCAGATCCGTCCAGGGTATAGGCGAACCGGTTCTCTCCTGGCCGGAGTTTCGGAAGACCGACCCGGGATACCTGGCAAAGCGAAAGCACGCGAATGCTTTCGATCTTACTTCCCGAAGGGAGAAGAAGATGCAGGGTTAGGGGTTCGTGCACGGCACTGGATACCAGGACCCTCCGCAAACGAAATTGAAGTCGATCCACATCGGATCCTCTAACGGGCCGAATTCCGACCGGCATCTCCGATCCCAGTTGTGTTCTTACCACCGGCATAGCCTTCCCCGCGAACCCCCCTTTGACCGTCAGTATGATGTCGAGAATCGGATATGCATTGTCGATCGGGATGCACAGATAGCCTTCCGAAGATTCTTCAACTCCGAGGCGCCTGTCGGTTTCAACCTGTTCGAGGAAAATACCCGAACTTCGAAGGTGCGAAAGATCTTCGGCATCCACGATGTCGAACTCTCTTACGAGCAACGATCTGGACATCGGAGGGCGAGAGAGGGGCATCGAGGATGCAAGCCAAGGCCCATTCATGTCGTACCCGAAGATAGCCCGTTCCCGCGGAAACATCTTCATGCCGATATCCAGCGGGGACTGTTTGCTGAGCGCGTCAAGCATATCGTCACCTTGGGCCACTGACTTCCTTTTCTGGGCACTCAGGAAAGTGGCCTCTCGCTTGCGATCACGCAGTTTCTGCCGTCGTGCTTGCTGCCAGTCTCTGCCATCATCGTTGTCGCAGGGGAGATTCCGCGTTGTGATCGGCCACTTGAGGCGCTTCAACACCCGGCCGTCGCCGGTCAGGATGTCGCCAAGTCCAAGGAGACGTTCGGGTTGCGATGGGCTTGGGTAGATCGGGGGATTTGACGGGTCCGGGTCCATGATCACCCAGCGATCACCGACCTGTACTTCGGTGGTGGTGTGGTACGCAGTGCGCTCGACGCGCGCCTTCAGGCCGATCGCAGCACACAGGATGGAGAAATTGGCTGAAAGGACGCCGCAGGTTGATCCTCCGAGATAGTTGAACAGCGATATCGGACTTCGCGCATACGGATCCCTATTCTTTTCCGTGTTCTTCGGGCTCTTCCACACCCTGTCCCTGAATCCAAACAGCAGGCGACTAAGCTCAAGGAGATTAAATTCCGCGTGCGTATTGGTGACCATGATTTCGAAACTAAGCTGCGTCGTGCAGAAGGTTTCCTCAACCACGGCCATAAGGTGAAGCTGACGCTTCAGTTCCGTGGCCGCGAGAACGAGCACCGCGATTTGGGCTTTGTGCGAGTGAATCTTGCCAAGGATGAACTCTCAGGCATCGCGACTGCAGACTCCGAACCTCGCTTGGTCGGTCGTCAGGTCGCGCTCATTCTGTCTCCATTGCCTGAAGGCAAGCGCGTCTTGAAGTTCAACGCTCCTGATCACGAATACGATGATCGCGATGATAGTGAAGTCGAGGAGCACGACGACGAGGACGACGAAGAAAACGAATCCTAGTTTCGATGCGGTCCGGGGTCCTTCTAGTTAAGGTCGGGCGACTCGTGTCTCGTTACATTTTTCAAAGCTTAGCGCTGCTTGCGGCGCTAAGCT
>PJEL010004504.1_pt1 | contig 11474 bp, 8 predicted proteins | sample 1853271 | NCBI WGS metagenome assembly PJEL01 (sample SAMN08108733, study PRJNA415343) | Invertebrate metagenome, whole genome shotgun sequencing project. | host: Globobulimina | place: Sweden: Gullmar Fjord | collected 2015-08 | reverse complement strand
AACACGAGAAAGTAGTTGTGCCTATACTACTTCACTCATGAACGGGATGGTTGCCCTGTGGGCGATGCGGCCATAGCATCCAGGCAGGCCCTAATACGACCACCTGTTACCCAAGGCTCTTTCTTTTGCACGAATTTAATGATGGTATCAGTATTCTGCCCTTTTCCCAGTTCCTGAATTACAATTTCCAGGAGGGGACATAGCCACCTATCCCATGATGCCAATAAGTATATGTCTGCCATTTCATCTCGAAGGACTACCACCCCGTCCTGGCGCAGCACACTGAGAACTTTGCGCAATGCGCTTTTCAACTCCAAATGGTGCTCCTTTGCAGCAGTATTTAATGCGAAATCCACCAGGAGGGATTTGAATGTGAAGTGTAGGCTTTCCCCAGAAGGTAATCTTGACTCTCGGTCAGCTAAAACCTTCAAAAGGGAATCCATAAACCTTAAATCTACTGTATTCCGTTTTCCAAGAAGCTGACAGTGACATGCACAATAGCCCAGGGACCTCGAGTAGGGTGCATCACACTCACATGGGAAAGGATGGAAACGCAAAGCATTCGCCACATCACTGTCTGTTACTCTGCTATCCCTCCGGAATGGCTGTTGATACTGAAGAAGGGTCAGTTCCATGGCCTCAAGTGTGTGAAGTAATAGCTCGTTTGGATCACTACAGATACGTATGGCATCAACCACCAGTTCTTGTCTCCTGTTATAAACCTTTAACCAGCCGTGAACGACAACTGGGTCTCCAATGGAGGTACAGAGTACACTCGAAGACGGTGAAGTAGTTGTACTACGTCCCTTTCCAGAGCCTTCTCCGTCCAGCCAAGTGTGAGTATACACCACACCAGTACAATCATCCACTGCAAGTTTCACTGTGGCAAGAGAGCATCAAGAAAGATATTTGAGTTGAAAGGAAACACAACGAGCAAGAGATAACGGTATCGGACACATGACCCTAATGTCAGAGACAGTATATCAACAGCAATTTACAATTGCAATTCACCACTTGCACTCACTGTAAGAAGCACCACGGATATCCTACACAAGAACACCAAATAACAAACAACCCACCGAAGGTGCTTCCGTTTCTTAGATTGTGTTTCTTCCAATACACTACTCTCCCTGCGATCTGAGCCTTCTTTATCTTCATTCCTCCCGGGAGAGATATTTGGCATTCTCCTAGCAACAATTCTTGGACCTGGCAGCACAGGAGTTTCACGTAGCTCTGAAAGAAAGAGCTTAAACCCCACTCGTGAATAGGTATTCGCCTACTTTCGATGTCCCCTGGGGTCATATCTGTAAGCTGTTCTTCTCTTCTCCTCTTCATGCTACAGGTTAGGGTTAGGATTGTGGCCAAATTCTGCACTTCTCAGAGTCTTCTCTTCTCCTCTTCATGCCACAGGTTAGGGTTAGGATTGTGGCCAAATTCTGCACTTCTCAGAGTCTTCTCTTCTCCTCTTCATGCTACAGGTTAGGGTTAGGGTTCGAGTTACGGGTTCGAGTGAAGTGTAACTACAGAAATAGAGGTGTACTGAAGATTAGTGTTAGGGTTTGACTAGAAATGGCCAAATTCTGCACTACTTAGAGTCTTTCTGCTTACGATCATGCCACAGGTGACTGTCAGTATATATATATATATATATATATACTATTAGACATCACTACATATGAGGAAGCATCACATGCGCCGAGCTCTACTCCTCGTGTTAGGAATTCTGTCGGTTGAGTATTGTAGTGGAATTTCTTGGCGTTGATTGGTTTGGCTCATACCATCATCCCTGAATGTCAAGTTGATATTTCAGCTCATAGACAAAAAAACTAACACAGAGCTTTATTAGAAGTAGTCTACCACCAATTGGAAAGGTGTGAAAGTCCCTTCAATTCACAACAAAGTGAAACAAAAACACTAAAATCTCAAAATGGTGCAAACATGTAGCTACTAGAGTCGTACCATTCACATATCCACAGCCACATAACCTCAACTCTTCTCAATTCGTGCTGTGGGGTCTTTGACACAAAAACAGAACTACGTTACTTGATAGACAGCAAATGATCCTGTCCAATCTACAGCAAAGAATGGTGTGGCGCACAAATGGGCGTCTGAACGTGCTAACCACTCATCATCATCTCCACCATATACCACCACCCTAGGCAGAGGAAGCACTGCAAAATGTTGAACCTGTCATTGTCTTGCGTGCTGCCACCCACTCCTCCCCAATAGCTCTTGCAAGTGGGGGAGGAACGGCATTTCCAATCTGTTTGTTTACTAGTGTGTTAAATCATGTCAAGTATAGGCGTCTGATAGAGTAGTGCCAGAATCAACAACAGAACCATCATAGTGTACGTAGTATTGGGTCATAGGCAAGGCAAGTATACCTAACCTGTTTATATCGTTCGCCTGTCGTTCCAGCAAAGCGGAAATGGTCTGGGAAGCCTTGGCTACGAGCACACTCTCTGACACTTACAATTCGGTGCTGTTCGGGGTGAATGACCACACCTTGCTTGCCCATAGGTTCAGGGTTGGTTACAGTGGTGCCAAAGTGCCCATCCCAGTCCAGTCGGCCATAAAGACCACTCCAATTGTTGTGTCTGTTCCCAGTGTGGGGAAGACACCAAGGGATCAGTGTATTATCCTGGGGCTCATGCCCAACTCCACCATGACCAGCCTTTCCCTCAGATTCCTAAAGCAAGGTGTAAGGGTCATCAGACAAAAAATGCTGCACTACAATATAGATCGAAACAGTGGAATAATAAGATAGCTAAAAAAAATACCTTGGTGCCAGAGTCCGTGTACTCCAGCACAGTAGTGCTGTATCCTGGTCTAAGTGGTACAGAAATATTGGGGAGCAGCCGCCAATCTGCACCTGGCCAACAGGGTATGTTGCGAAATCGCGCCAGGTGGAGTGCACCCATGTCCTTAACAACTTGATCAAAAATGACCTTTCAAGGGGTTGAGATCATATAGTCAATGGTTGATGGCAGGCAAGCAATCTTTACATTCGTGATAGCAGCTCAGGACCCCAGTTGGGTTGGACATAACAGAAGTGTAGTGCGCAGACCCACCTTTTCCTTTCCAAGTGGCATGTGTCTACGCATCAGACGTTGATATTCTGATTGTATTGGGGGAGGGTTGTATGTTTGCTCCTCTCTAGTAACACCTATTTTTCATCACGCACACACCAAAGGCAGATGTCCACCGATGAGTAAAATAACAGAGTAGCATGGAAGAATTGGGGTTAAAATTACCCAAACGAGGGATATGATGTGCAGCAGCCAAACCAAATTAGTAGTCACATCAAGTACACACGGTGAAGCTTAGGCAACAAGTACTACTTATACCTGATTCGACAGCTGGAAGATCGCTGATGGCATCACGGACATTAATCCTGATGATGATAGTGAGTGACTTAGGTGTATATATATTGAAAACAAGCAAAAATTGGTGTCTTCAATACAGCACAACAAGCACCACTACACGAAGCTGCTGCTTCAATTTTCATCATTTCATCATTTCACATGCCTCATGATAACCCAATCCATCCAGTGTTAATCCACTTTACAATGACGTACCGTCGAAGAGGTGCTGGTCCACCAGGATATTTAATTGGAGAGAAAGGTACATCTCCAATCATAACAGTGAGCTGACATCCTACACTTGTAAATGTATGTGTGGGCTGTGGAAAATCTGGCGGGAGGTTTTGTATTCAGAAATCCTTACAAGTATGTATTCACAGTGTTTGGAGATATCTGCTGCTGTCCAATTAAAGCAACATACAGGCACACGTGTATTACATTCAGTCACAACGTTCAGTTGAGATTTACGTTTTACTTCTTCCCCACACAACAGTAGATAAATTCAAAATGGGGGAATCAATGCATTGTTGCATGTACTTTCACCAATCAATCTCTTGGCCATTCACGCTCGTATCTATCCACGAACCCACCTGGAAGTTTCTCTCCAGGGGCACAGGCTATGATTATCATCCGACGACGGCTCTGAGGTAAACCATAATTGGCTGCCTGCAAAATACAGTACCCAAACGCAGAAGCAGAAGCAGAAGCAATAAAACACAAGATAAGAGCTGGGAAAGATAGCGTTCCATAAAACAAGTGTTGTTGAAATAGTATATAAGTCTCATCACCTGCAGACACCCGAATCCAACCTGGTACCCCATTGTGATCAAAGTACGAATGCACATCCTGAGCACAGCCCCCTGGTGAAGGTGAATCAAGAGTGAGTGGAATGAGATAAAATAGCGGCAAATATAAAATGATTCAAATAATATGCCAAGAGGAAATAATAATAATAAAAAAGACAGACCTCTTTGTAATGGCCAAAGTTCTTGACATTCTCAAGAAGGAAGAATTTCGGCCGGTAGAAGTCACAGTACGAGAGATACGTTGACGCAAGACTGTTCTTGAATCTAGAATACTGAAATAGGTAAGCAAGTAGGAGGATTAACTCCCAAGATGGTGCAGCCAAACCAAACTGACGTAGAAGAACAATCGTTGCATGCTTTCTATGACTACTTCTTACTTGGCCTTCATTGAATCGATTCATGCCGCTGTATCCTTGGCATGGAGGTCCGCCACATAATGCCTCGACCTCTCCTTTTTGAGGGAGTGCAATACCCTTGCTGTCCTTGGTCTTGCCTTCCATGACGGACTGGGTACGAGAGCATGTTGCAGAGTTCAGGCAACCAGCGCACGCAGCAGGGGCAACTGGCCATCTATATGATAATAACTGACCTTGAGAAGAATATTACAATCATCTGTAGAAATGGCAACATCAGGAAAATTGAATTTGAAGGCTTCGGCTGCTCTGGGTTCAAATTCAATGGCCCATTTTGACTCAGTTGCTCCTGACTGGTGAAGACCCAACGACAGGCCACCACAGCCGGCAAAGACATCTAAACACCGAAGGGGCTTCATACCATTGTCCTGAACACACACACAAAATCGCATTATATACGAGAAAAAATGGCAGGTGAACGACGAGTAAATAGGCATCAGCATTAGCACACCAGCAGCAAATACAGTTATGGTAAAAATGGGAACCAGGGAATCGCATCGTGTGTACAAATTCAATATGTGGTGGTTTGATTTCTTCATCCTCACCTTCGCGTCTGTAGCTATATTACATAGATGATTGTCTGAAAGTGGCACCTGAGCCTTACCCTTTCCTTTGGTGTTACTTCCTTTAATTTGGTGGCAATCCTTCAATGCCCTTCCTCTCTCCTGGGTAATGCTTGTTGGGAATTTCTTGAGGCTATCCGCAATGCAAGTCATGTCTACATTTATTGTTCCGCCACTTGAGGGATCACCCATATCCTTAGGTAGAAAGAACCAAAGAACAGGGTGAGTGGGGATGTTACGGCTGCTGGCTGCTGCAAACTCCCCAATAGTAGTAGGATAATGATTTAGGATTACCTCATAATCATCATCGTTCAAATCACCACCACCACCACCACAACCACCATCCCTTGCTTTTGAGCTTGCTTTTGAGCTTTCTTTTGAGCTGCTTGCATTTGAGGTTGAGGGTGCGGAGATTTTGATGGGATTATTCTTGCCCCCATCAGCTGCTGCTTCATCTGGAAGAGAGGTAAGGCTTGGAAGAGATTTTGAGCGAGTATCGTAGCAATTACTGAAGAAGAAGGTGTCTTTATTCTTTGTGGACCCTTCCCAAACGCCCCATGAAGCAGCACTATTTTCCATTATGAAAGCAATCTGCTCTTCTGTATACCGCAACACGTGGCAGACTCCAAGTATGACATTTATGTTAACAGTCTGCTCCTCATAGCTCCAATAAAGGCGATGAGGGTGTTGAGTAGTTGCAAATTCCTCTCCCCAGTGTGTGTTCTCCGGGCGGTAGAAGCGGCGGACTTGCAGTTCAATAATCCCATCTGATGTTTTCCTGATTACCAGAACTTGTCCAATGTCAAAGGGAACATTTCCATCGTGACTTCCTTTAAATCGTCGACCTTCCTTTAAACGATAGAGTTCAGGATATCGCGCCTTGTCTTTCCGGCGCTCTTCAAGCCCCTTCATCCAACCTGGCTCTTCATTAAGAGGATTGCAACGGAAGTAGAATGTTTCACTTTGAAGGTACACGCATTCACCAACCTCAAATCTCTGGCCATCGACCTGAGCAGCACTGTAAGTCACCAAGGAGTGTTGTTTCGAGGATAGGCAACACTCTGGCTCCCCTAGAGTTCGCGTGTCCCTGAGGCCCTCTAACAGCGTGTTTGCATCCTTGAGAAGCGAGTGTGCTTTGGGCAGAGGCAGATTTCCGTATTGAATCATGTCCAACACACACAACGAGATGGTAGAGAGAGCCCCCTCTCGTCTGGCATTTGCACGAATGGTGCCAATCACAAAGGCATCCACATCAAACGCTAATGAAGAAAAAGAATTGACTGATGACAGAGATATCGCGCCACCATATAAGTTTCTGGGAAGTAGATCCCTCGGTGCAGGTAAGTCCACGAATCTTCCATTATCCATGTCATATAATTTCTGTACAAAAAACTCAGATTTTCCAGCCTCGCTTTCATTGTTAAAGAGGTTACTGATCTCTTGTAGATATCCTTCAATGTTTTGCCCACCGAGGTCACTCCAGTTACGTGGAGCGGATCTCGTTGCGCACACGCACGGGCAAGACACACTTGATAGAGGTAGAACCTCTGTTGTATTGAGCATAAAAACCTCTCGTGCATCAGCTGCTGTCCCTAGCATAGTGTCTATCCCAAATGCATACTTATGTCCAATAAACATGGGAACAGGGTGCAAAGTATGAAGCTTGTTACTGTATTTTTTTGCTTCACGTGACCTAGAGTCCGCCTTTGTTTTGGAGGATGCAGCTGCTGATTTTTCCAAAGGTTGTTGCTGTTCCCACATGCCCAGAATGCGGAAGAGGTATTCCTCTCCCTCTTCATTGAGTGCCATGCAAAAACCTCCCAGCTCAAGCTCCTCTCCCTCTATCTTTACTTTGCTGTAGTACTTAACTCCTGCTGCTTTGTTGTTAGAAGGCAGAACCTGCCCATCCCCAGCCCAATCTATAGATGGGTCATCATTCCTCCTGATGCATTTCATACTATTTCCACTGCTCGGCCGCGTAGAGAGCTTTTTGTTTGCCTTCGTTTTTGAATCTATAGGCTTCTTGGATGACGACGGTTCCATGCCTACAATATCATCATCTTCATCATCATCTTCCACAAATGCTAATGTGGCGGTGGCGCCACCTATCTTCTTTTGGCTTATTTTGCTCCCACTGAAAGATGATGTTATATTCCCCGATGCATTCGCACATGTCCACCCTGCCTCCTGTGCGATCTTGCTCAGGGAAAGTCCAGTATCCACAAACTTGATGCTTTCACGTGGTTTCTTGGTTGGGCACTCAGCAAGACGTTCAAATTTGCCTAGGCTAACATATTCCGGGTGCATGTCTTCTTCTAAACTTTCATTTTCGTCATCATCCTCGCTGAGATCATCCTTAAGCTGAATTGCTGGAACCTGGTCACCCTCTCTGAACCTCAGTAGCCCTCTTACAACCTTATGCGGACCTTTGCACTCGACTTCAAGGCCGTCAAATCCAATGAGAAATGGCATCCAGCTATCATCTTGGACACGCTTGACACCCTCAACCTGATGATAGAAAAAGTCCTCAAATACCCACGATACAAGTGGGGTGGTGGTTGCCGGCATGCCACGATGGATATCCTTCCGAATTCCTCTCTGACGTGGCACGCCCATGCGACGGACCCTTCGGCGATCACTGAATGTGTATCCCTCAAGTTTTGCTAGGTATTGTATCACAGGAGAGAAGAATAGCTTGTAGTCATCTTGATTGCCCCCTGTTTGAGCACTTTCACCGCCTTTGGACGTACCACTATCACCACCACCACCATCACAAACAGCCTGCGCATCTTCCTCCTCCCCAGCCTGATCATAGCTCCACACCTGATCAAGAAGGTACGATGCATGTCTAAGCACGGTCTCCTCGCTGAGTGGCTCAGACTCAAGGCCTTCAGGGCGCTTGTCTGCAATAACCATCAGTATGTCCTCGTATGAAGACTCATAATTATCCTCGAGGTGGTCAATCACCACCTTTGAGAGCATTGCCTTCTCTCGCAGAGAAATCATGAATGGGGTGTATTCTGTGCTCGGTGTCCCAAGAAGCTCATATTCAGCATAGACCGTGGCCACTTGGATGATAGCTCGTTCTCCGCCATCATATCCAGATACCCCCCATTCCGTAATAGGACCAATCCTGGAACAAAAAGGCCCTCCATCGCAAGTGTTCGTCTCATCAAATATGGGTTTAATGACACCGCATATGAAGAGCTCATGATCTTTTTCCAAAAGACCAGCATCTAGGGGGGCCAGGGAACCATTCCTGTCAAAGACGGTGTACTCAGTTAGCTTGTGTACCGGTATTTCCTCTACCTCATCAGCGATATCCTCTGTCATAGCCATTAATCTAGAATCAAACAGAGCAGTTCCTTCATCTTCCACTTGCTGGTCCTCTGGCACAGGGAACACAACGCTCTGAATATTCATACCATTTTCAACACGCCCCCATGCAGTCATCCACCTTGGAAGCCTTTTAGGCCTGGGCTCCTTCTTGAGGGGTTTTGGTGGAGAGTAATTTTCTCCTCGGAATCTCATCAGTCTCCCACCAACCGTCGTCCCGTCAAGTGGAAAGGAGCCATGGTGGTTTTCAACATTTCGAGGCACAATATTCTCTAATGCCTCCTCCTCCTCCTCTTCAAAGGCTTTCTCCTTGGCTCGTTTCACCGCTCCCTCTTCAACACCGGCCTCCTGGATGGTAAAGCAAATTGGTTAGAGAAACAGTAATAGGGGAGATACCACCACCATCACGTTATACTGGAGCGGATCGGTCTCCTACTACAAAATTCAGGCATACAAATCCAGTTGCCTGAGTTACTGATGGCACCAAGCTACCCACCCTTACCTTTGGGAAGGGTCGTTTTGCAGTGGGCAAAGTGCCCTGCTGTTTCACTTCCCCCAATGTTTTTTTTTCAGGCATATCAAAAGTAGTATGCAACAACAACCCGACAGGACCTTTTAAGTAGATTGATTAATCCATAGGAAGGTGGGCACATGAGGACATCACACAAGGGTTCTGTGTATGGAGCAAGAATTAAAAACATTTCCCTAAATAATGCTATTTTTCTGCAATCCAATCATACCAGGGATCAACGGCACGTCCTACCTTGATATGATATGTAGTTCAGCAATGTGCTTTGTGTTAAGCGGGCTCTATGCTTGCCTAGGCACCCGCAAATTCGGTATAAAGCACCAACCACCCCGCATTATTTTTTTCACTGTCCATATACAAAGCAAATAGGTATGGCTTACTTGTTGAAGAGCCAACGTTTAGCAAGGAAAGGAGGCAGGCATGCTTGGAACCCGTAAAATCGATGAACACTAGAAACTTGGGAATTTTTGCCCTATGATGGATGCAATGAGGTAAATCACACACACACACACATACACAAAGAGCATAAAGATAGAGCCTACTTCTTCTTGAGGAGTCAACTTTCCGCAATGAAAGGGTAGAGGTATGCTTGGAACCCGCAAAATCGATGTAGAGCACTAGAAAACGCAGGAATTTTTTCCTTGTGATTGACGCAATGATGTTAAACACCTCCTGGTAGGGCTATAAAGAGATAAAGTGCGCACGCGCAGCCTCCTCTTGTTACTCAATCTTGTGACCCTATGGAAGAATGTGAGGGTATACGATTCAAATGTAAACCTTGAAACTAATATACACCTTATTTGGTGTAAATATACATATAGTATTTAATTTACACTTTATATGGTGTAAATTGCATCCGCAGAATACTAACCCTCCTAACTGTTAGTACACCACTGTAGTTCATGGTACACTATGTCGGTTGAACCGACTTAAGCAGTAGAGGATGTTACGATTCAGGATGTTACGAGGGGTCGGTACAAATGAGTCCCCCCCCGTGTGTATCGACTGAAAATAATGTAATCGACAACAGTTGCACAATTTGCGTAACTGATGTCGGTTACTTCCGTTACGACTGCTATGTTTCTATGGGTGCATATGTTGCTTGCAACATGTTTCTGTAACTGCTGCGTCATCACGGCATCAAACTGAGCCTAACAATGAGTCACCTAAATATCCGTTCAGCGGGTAGACTAATTTCCAACGACGAGTCATCATGTTCACAGCACAACTCAACAATCTTAGTTCCTCTTCACGTTTATTCTAAGCGGGACAATCAATCAATCACGTATGGGGGTGTTCAATACGGCAAACCAAGTGCCGTGACGTGCCACCTCTACTAGTTTTACACCTACAGTGTGTGTGAGCCGTTTCACGAATTCTTCACACGAATTCTTCACACGGATAAGTTCAACCATAACCTTAAACCCGAACAACCTAACCCTAATCCTAACCATAGATAACTCCGTCATCCAAGGCCTTCAGCTTGCTGCGAGGCTCGGAGCAGCATTATCGGAGTCGTGAGGTGATAGAGAGAACAGAGATCAACTCTGGTGAATACACTCCTTGGTTCTTTTTTGGAAAGCTTGGCGCTCACGCCACTGACCCATCCATCCGTCAAGCCTCGGAGCATTATCGAAGCGGTATTGAGGTTATAGAGAGCAGAGGCCTCTGGTGGAGAAATTCCTTGAGTGTGTTTTTTCTGGAAAGCATGGCACTGAATGAACCCCTACAAGTGATACACCAGGAGCGTATCCACAATTTCCATTACAATCGTGGCACTCGGATCTAACTAAGGCCGGGGGAAAGAAAAGAAAGCTGGACCTGGATTCTTTAAAGGGATAGGGAAAGAGAGAAGGAGGGGTGAGAGGTCTGTCAGTGAGTTTCTTTTTTGTTGTTGGGTTCATAAAGTGAACGTCGGTAGGAGCGTTGGCAACCAGGAACAATAAGGCATATTATACAAGGGAAAGAAGGGTGCACTTTCGAGACATCCTGAGGGAAACCTGTGAAGATGACTGTTATTTCTAACTTAATGAGAGCCCTATGTGGTAAAGGGCCGTCAGAGAAGATCAGTGACGATTCTTTCTCAACTATTCCTATCCCAACTACCCATGATGTAGATGAAATGGAAAAGCAGTCTACAAAAGACTCATTCGTAGGTTTAGATGGGCAGGTTCATGATGTAGCACCCTTGGATGTGGTTAATGGCTCGAAGGCACTAACTCCACATGACACCCCCTGCGCAGAGCGGCATGGCACACCTAGTGGCACACCTACTAAGAGGACAAAGACAAAGGAATCGTTCCTCTCAAAATACTCACTCGAAAAACAGATTGGATCCGGGTCCTACAGTACTGTGCATCTTGCTAAGAATATTGTCACTGGAGAGCTGGTTGCCTGCAAGGTAAAAATAGTGGTGGTAATGTTGATGTTTTGTAGCCTCTCCCTTCTTCCTGTGCTGCTGCTTC
>PJEL010004503.1_pt1 | contig 11476 bp, 8 predicted proteins | sample 1853271 | NCBI WGS metagenome assembly PJEL01 (sample SAMN08108733, study PRJNA415343) | Invertebrate metagenome, whole genome shotgun sequencing project. | host: Globobulimina | place: Sweden: Gullmar Fjord | collected 2015-08 | reverse complement strand
CCCACAAATTATAATATGATCGCTGTCAATATAAAATCTAAAAACAGAATCGTACCGTGGAAAAGTCAGACGCCGGTGACCGAAATTATTCGGCGTCGGGCCAAAGGCCTTCCAAATGGATATCAGCGATTCAGTGTGGCGACTGATTCTGAAAAGGGGACGCGTTATACGGGTGAGGTGGTAAAAGCGATATTTCGCCAGATTGGTACGATAAGTATTCCACTTGTAAAACTCGGAACTGTTCCTTTCTCGCTGGAGCCATTTTATATTCACGATTCCAGTCACGATCTGAAAGATGTAATCAACACCATGCTTCTTGAATCCAGTAATTTTATCGCTAATCAGCTTCTACTGGTGATGGCAATTGACAAATATGGAGAGCAGGCCCAATTGAAGCAGGGAGTGAATTTGTTAAGACAGTTTTTGAGAAAAAAAATTGGCCTCAAAATTGGAGATTTTAAGATTGTAGAGGGCTCAGGTCTCTCTCGAAAAAATAGGATGGAATTGAAGGCAATGCTGGATGTGGTGAACTCTTTTGAAGATCATCGTGATTTGCTGCCGAATCTGATAAAATCGAAATATTTTGATCTTATAAAAATCGGCAGACGTTGGAATATCAGGGCAAAAACAGGAACGATGAAGGGAATTGCGACCTTGGCCGGATTTCTCCAGAAAAAAGATAAACAGTGGTTGCCGTTTGTGATCATGTTGGAAGGAAAACCGGCCGATCGAGCTTTTGTACTCGAAATTATCTGCCGGTATTATGCCGGTTAGGGTCTTATATTACCTCCCGCATAGTCCTTTCCAGGAAACTATTCTTTACAGAAAAGAGCACTATTAGCGCTTTTCGTGAATTGCTCACGATTCACTTGTTAAACTGCATGAATATCGAGTTTGTTGTCCTCCAGTAGGGCCGCATCTCGTTTGATAATCTCTTCACTGGTGACTGCTGCCATAGAGGGTTGTGAACGAAGATAATCAGAACCGACTCGAACCAGATCTTCTTTGGTACAGTTCAACACACCTTCTCGGAATTTTTCCCTCAGTGCCTTACTTCTGCCCTTTCTCTCATTTACATATTCCATGATAGCTTTTCCGGCGGGCGACATGGGCGTATCCATCCCACTGCATGTCTGCAGGATAGTCTCCTCTACATCCTGATCCGTGAAGTTGCCTGCTTCTATCCATTCCAGCGCGCTATTGTAAACCGAAAAGGTCCTTGCCAGATGAGGATCCCGGTAGGACAGCATAGTGAAAATTCCCTCATCTGGGTTATAACCTGCCATACCACCGTATGCGCCTCCTTTTTCTCTCAGTTCTCCGTGCAGATAACAAGATCGCAACAAATTTGAAAGGACCAAGAGAGCTGGACTATCTTTATGTGTATAATCAGGTGTTTTAAAACATTTTGCTACATATGAGACGGGGGTCGTGGTGAGCCAGGCTTCATTTTGATACCCGGTTTGAAAAGTGGGTGTCGTGCCAGAATCCACACTAACCGCCTCCTTAGCTGCGATATTGCGTTTATCCAAACTGCTGGCAAATCTTTCGATGATCGGTGTTATATCATTAAAATACTCACTTTCTCCAACAACCAGCATAGAAAGGTTGTTAGACGTTAGCAGTCTGTTCAGGATGCTGTTTAGCTTTTCAAGTGCCTGAACAAGATCACTGTTCTTCATTTGAGACAGTGTTTTCATAAATTGGACTTGATGAATTCCACCGTATCTCTCATCAATCTGACTGGTACGACTGAGGTTTCTGGCAGCCATGCTGGATGCGTAGCTATGACCCGCTTGTACCAGTGAGTTCAGCAGGCTGTTCGTTCGTTGTCCAATAAGGGTTTGAACCCTGTCCAGATTTGAAAAATCCCAGTAGTTCATAATTTTTCCGCCCAGATCGAACATCTTTTTAACATTTTGATGCAATGCCTTACTGGAAACACTGAAATATTCTTGAAAACCACCTGCAGATTTCAGACTTACCTCGTTATTGGGCGACGCTGAAAACCCCCCTGTGTATAGATTAATTTGCTTGGCTAAAGCTTCATAGGACAAGCCATCCGCTCCATTATTAGTGAGTAAGTATCCAAGCAACGGTAGCCAGTCTCTATCCGACTCTGAAACGCCGTCCAGTTTAAAATGCCAGTTAAAATAGAGAATACCATTGGTAGGGCGGTCGTAAAACTTGATATCCAAGCCATCCATGGTTTTTTCGTGGGGATCCACATATTTGATGTCTTTTGGAATATCTGCAAGTTTGAGGCTTGGCAAACAGGAAAGATCTTCTTTTGTTTCCTGTAATTTGCGTAAGGATTTTGAATCGGCCAACAGTTTTTCTTTATCAGAGTTTGAGAAACCGGATTTAATATCTTCCAGTTCAGATTTGACTTGGTTGAGTTTTTTGCCCTCCAGCTCATTGTCTGGTTCAAGAATGACTTTAACACGATGGGGATTGTCGATTAAATATTTTTTTATTTGTGATTCCAGGTAATTTCCTTCTCCGATTTGGCCTTTGAGCTGCAACAATGTTTTATCAAAATCGATGCTATTGAGCGGATCTCCACCATGCATCCAAGTTCCGAAAAACCGAAAGAGAAGATTTAAGCTGTAAGGATAGTGACCGCCGCTTATCTCCCGTGTGTCAAGTTCCATTTGATGTATGGCTGAATTGATCTGTTCTGTCTCGATGCCCGTATCGACGATCTCCTGTAGCGTTTCAAGAATCAATTTTTCAACCTTATCGACATTTTTTTTGGCAACAGCCTGCAGTCCAATACTAAAGTAAGCTTCTTTGATTTCGTCTTCAAACCCAGTGGTATCAGCAAGTGATTTACCTAGTTTTGATTCCAGCAATTTTTTTCTTAAGGGAGCTCCGGAATGGCCAAGAAGAATCAAATTAATCACCTGTAAAGAAAGTATTTCAACCGGTTCCTGAATGCTGCAGGTCAGCCAGGCCAATGCAATCTGGCATTTTTCGCCGTCGTCTTCCGCCTGACTGAGCGGAAATTGGTAACGAAAAGATTGGGGCGACATGAACCTTTTTTCGTTTGGAACGGTGGTATCGATATCAATTTTATCGAATTCTGCCAGGGAATTATTAATCACTCGCAATCGTTTTTCCAGAGCAATGTCCCCATAAGTGTAAAAAAAGGCATTGCTGGGATGATAATAGAAACGATGAAAATCCAATAGCTGTTGATGGGTGAGATCGGCAATGTCATCAGGATCCCCACCTGAATTATGTCGGTAGGTGACTGTTGGAAAGAGCGCATTTCCCATGCTGCGATGCATAATATGGCTTTGAGATGACATGGCTCCTTTCATTTCGCTGTATACGATTCCCTGTATGGTCAGCGGAGAGTTAGGATCGTCTTGTTCCTCAAATTCAAAGCGGTGGCCCTCCTGTTTGAAGCTCTCCTCAGACAAAAGTGGGAAAAAGCCGGCGTCCAGATATACATTCAACAGATTGAAATAATCAGTCTCATTTTGGGTGGCGAAGGGATACATTGTCCAATCACTGGCAGTAAAGGCATTCATGAATGTTTTCATACTGCGTTTTATCATGGAAAAAAAAGGATCCCGAACTGGAAAACGTTTTGATCCGCACAATGCTGTGTGTTCAAGTATGTGAGCAACTCCTGTCGAATCAACCGGAGTGGTCCTGAAACCAACAGCGAAGCAGTTGTTGTCGTCTTCATTGCTCAGGTGGATCATTTTTGCTCCGGTTTTTTCATGCTCCAGTTGGAACATTGTGTTGTTTAGTTTGGGTAACACATCAATCGATTTGATCTGGAAACCTTCAATTCGTTCACCTTTTTTCATTTTCAGCTCAGGTTCATGTTTTATTTTGATATATTATAAGAATGGAACAAGCTCTCCATTGACGTGGGTTGTGTAATAACACACATTATACTCGGAAAAACAATATGTGTCAGCTGGGATTGTTTGACAGTCCAGGTTATAAAAAATTGTCCAATTGTACGCCGTTTTGGTCGACTGGTTAAATGCAATGTCCAATATGTTGTTCAAAAACTACAAAAAAAATACAATAAAAACAGTCAAGAACGATGTACAATCTGAATTTATTTGGGGAAAAGAGACAAATAGTGATTTTTCGCCCAGGTATTAAAAAAAAATGTAGTGGGAATCAGATTTTCAAATTTCTATTTTTTGAGGACCTTAAGTGGACAATTAGTTTTTTTCGATGAAATACATTTTTAAAAAAAATTACTTTGGTATGAAGATAGCAGAAAAGGATCAATATCTTTGGTTATTGTCTTGTCCCCGTCGTTAAAAAATGAGTAGGGAACGATAGCCATCATATTGATAACCACCTGAATTTCTGGAGATTGTTTAAGGAAAATGGGGCGTTTAAAATAGATGACCCCAAACCTTTCATACACTTCATGGATGATGCTGCAGATAAGCAGGGCTGACTAACGGAGAGTAAAATGAGAAAGGAATCTTCAAGAAAGAAAAAAAAATCAAAATCGTTTGAACCCAGTCATGAGGATGTTACTGATGCCATGAAAGACTTTTTGAAAAAAGGGGGCAAGATAACGAAGATTGAGACGTATGTTGAAGAAGAGATGGATCGAATCCTAAGCCACTTTTCAGGAGGGACCTGATCATTTTGCAGTAGTTTTCTGCCGCAGTTGAAAGAGGACCTGTCGAATTTGTCGCATATCATCCCAGACAAGGTTTAATGCTGATGGATTTCGTAAGAGATAGGAAGGATGAAGAGTGGGAATCAGGGGGGAATCCCGAAAAATGGTTGGTTTCCCTCTCATTTTCATTATTCCGGATGCCTGTGGCAGTAGTGTTTTGGTCGCAATGTTTCCCATCGTAACAATCAGCTTGGGTTTTAAAATCTCCAACTGCTTAAACAGGAACGGTGAGCAAGTCGCAATCTCTTCATTGTCTGGATTGCGATTTCCAGGAGGGCGACATTTGACCACATTGCAAATAAACACCGATTCCCTGTTAATCCCGATGGAATGAATCATCTGGGTTAGTAGTTTCCCCGCTTTTCCCACAAACGCAATTCCTGATTTATCCTCATCTGCACCCGGTCCCTCTCCGATAAAAACCAGTTCTGCCCGAATATTTCCCTGTCCGAATACGACAGTCTGCCTGTCATTGCAGAGCTTACATCGGCTGCAGTTCCGTAGTCTTAATCTCAATGAGTCGAGGGTTTTGGCCTGCATGGGATCCATATTCAATGGTTCGGATGTTGCTGATTGGGTTGTTACCAGGCTTGGTACGGTGCTTGTGTTATCTTTGATTGGGGCCGAAATATCACTTAAACGTGTGATGGTCTTCGGTATTGTTTTTTGAGGTGTTCGTTCAGGTTGGGTTTCTGGCACTATTTCCTGATGATCCAGTGCATGTTGAATCGATTCCAGCAATTCATTATCAATCGGTTCCAGATATAACCAGCCGGATTGTTGGTTGTTCGCTCTCAATGTGTTTTCTAATTGTTTAAGCAGAGCCGCCGGTTTTTTTTCAATCATTGGAATAGGTCAGTTTACACGGTTAAAAATTCAGAAATGCGGATGTTAAAATAAGGTTGACAGCAACAGGGTATGCATTTTGGGTCGGAATGATCGCATTAACGGTATATTATCGTCTCTGGTTAGGTTGACCCTGTTTGAAAGCAAGATTATCATGATTTGCGAGTCAGGATCCATCCAGATGGAGGTTCCAGTAAATCCCAGATGACCAATACTGCCAACAGGCATAAGTTTCCCGCAACTCATGTATATCTCGCTGCCATCATGCATATCCCAGCCATAAGTCCGTGGAGCTAAAAATGAATGGTTCTGATTTGCTAGAAAACTATTTACGGCTGTAGTTGAAAAGATCTGTTTATCATTCAGTTTGCCAGAAGAGAGCAGCATACGGCAATATGTATAAATTGCACTGGCAGTTCCGAACAAGCCAGCATTGCCGCCCTCTCCCGCGAAAGCAAACGCATTCTCATCGTGAACTTGACCTCTTAGTTGTTTCTTTCTCAAAGGGCAGTAGGCTGTTGGAACAATATTCCCTCGTTCCGGGTCAGGATTAAAGAGAAGGTTATTTAACCCTAGCGGTTTATAAATGTTGCTGTGGCAATAGTCAGCCAGGGTCATTTCAGAGATTCGCCGAACAATTTCGCTGAGAACAATATATCCCAGGCAACTGTAGATAACTGTTGACCCGGGTTTATATGCTAGAGGAACCTGGTTGAGTTTTTTCCAGGCCACTTTTTCGTCAAAATCGGGTTCGTAAAGTGCCGTCCAATCCGGAAAACCTGCTGTATGGGTGAGAAGCTGGGAAATTGAAATATCCGCCTTTTCGGTTTTTTTAAATTCATTAATATACAGGGAGGCCGGATTGTTCAGGTTCACCAAGCCGCAATCTGACAGATGTACAATAGCGGCAGCGGTTGCGAGAGGTTTAGTAAGTGAAGCGAGATCGAAAAGTGAATCGGTTTGCAAATCTTGACTTGCTTTATGACTGTCCATTTGGCCATACGCTTTGTGGAGCAGGATACGGTCACCTTTGGCGCATAGGATTTCAATTCCGGGGAAAATACCGTCTGCGATGGCACTTTTCGCAAGCGAGGTAATGGATTTCTTGGATTTCGGATTTGATTGTTTTTTAGTCACTGTATTTTAGGGTCAAATGTTAATCTTCATTCGTAATGGCAGATTCTTTGCATTTTTGTCACTATCATTTGAATTCTAAACTTACTCCCGGACAAAATTCAACGGAGAACTGGAGATGAAACACTTTTTTTTAATTACTCTTTTTGCTGTTTTCTTGGTTGGAACTGCTTATGGTGAACGGCAAAAATATGAGATTAAACCACAGGTACAGCGGCCTGCTGATGCACCTCCAATCGCTCTGGAGTCATTTGAGATGTGCAACAATTGGGCTAGACATTATTGCCGTAACGGCAACCACGAGAGAATGGTTAATCACATTCTGAAAGGGATGAAAGAACGTGGGATGACAATCACCACTACCATCATAAAAAGTGTCGCCAGAAGGACGTTGAAAAATACAGCTCCACCTCCTGCACCAGCGGCAGAGTAAAACCCACCAGACCGAATAATTATCGATAGATGAAAGATGATGAAATCCGGTGGAACGATCGCTATCTAAATAGCAAGTATCCATCCACCGTTAATGATGTGGTCAAGAGTTACTACCACTTGGCAAACCCAGGAAAGGCTCTGGACATAGCCGCTGGTAACGGGAGAAATGCACTTTTTTTAGCCGAAAATGGATTTCAAATTGATGCAGTTGATATTTCCGGTGTCGCTATCGAAATGATCCAGACACAAAGTCCGGCAGTAACTTGTTTCCATGAAGACCTGGATCGCTATATTCCAAAACCGGACGGTTATGATCTGATCATCAATATTAATTTCCTCGATAGAGCGCTTTTTCCCCATATCAAAAAAGCATTGAAAAAAGATGGGATTCTGATTTTCAAAACGTTTCTGGATAGTCATCTTTATAGTCAAAAGTTACACAATGTCCGCCGTGAACACTATTTAAAGTCCAATGAGCTGCTCCAAGCGTTTATTGAGCTTCAAATAGTGTTATATAAAGAAGAAGATGTCGTTTTATTGAATGGCCAAAAAAGGGAATCGGCCTGCTTGGTTGCTCGAAAAAGAAATCTCACTGAATAGGTCAACTTGAAAAAGTTGGTATTTTCCGCTTCCAAAAAAGAGATAATCGATTTATAGTGCAACGAGATAACGGATTTTTTGCTGGTCATTCAGTATTACCATCGCAATTCCCCCACTGATTAAAAAAGGAAGCTATGCTTAGTCTATATGGCACGTATGAAGACGGGAAGATCATTTTGTCACCCTCATCTGAAGAGCAACTGCCTGAAAACACTGAGATCATCATCACTTTTTTTGATGACAAAATTGTGAAGCATGGAGAACCAGCGGTCAGCGATGGAGTCGTGCAAAAGAATGAGGCTTATTACCAGTCAATTCGCGAATATCAAAGAGTGAAGGCTTATGGTAATATCTCCATCATTGATGGAGAAGCCAGATATACCTTTCCTTTGAATGACTACTCCCAAGGGGGGCTGAGTTTTTCATCCAAGCACAACTTTTCAACAGGGCTGATCATCTCTTGTGGGATTGCAGACCCGTCGGATGAGGATGTCATTCTGATGGAACTGGAAATAGAGGTGCGTAGCGTGATGGATACGAAGGAAAAAGAAGATACCGAAGATAGCTACAGGGTCGGTTGTATGTTTTTGGACCCTGTAGATGAGGACCTATGGCATGGATTACTGCAGTACCTTGGCTAACTACCGTCTTAGAGTTTTTCTTTCTCTTTGCGGTTGGCAATGACTTCTTCCTGAACGTTTCTGGGGCAAACCGCGTAACTGTCAAATTCCATTGAAAAAGTCGCTTTGCCTTGCGTGCTTGAGCGAAGGATTGTCGAATAACCAAACATTTCGGACAGTGGTACCGTGACTGTGATGACCGTGATATTGTCCCGAACCATGGTTCCGCCGATAACACCCCTGCGGGAACTGAGATCGCTGATCACCCCTCCCTGAAATTCAGAAGGTGTTTCCACTTCCACTTTCATGATCGGTTCCAGTAAATGGGCACTGGCTTTCTGCACTGCTTCTTTCATCGCTTGTCTGGAGCAAAGCCGAAACGCCATATCACTGGAATCAACCTCGTGATACTTTCCGTCCATTAAGGTGACGCGGACGCCAACCATTTGAAAACCTGCTTGTGGACCTTTCTGCATGATATCTTTGAAACCTGCAGAGCACGCGTTGATGTACTCGGAAGGGATGTTGCCACCTTTAACCTTATTAACAAACTCAAAATCTTCCGCATCCGGATTATCAAAATCCAGAGGTTCAATATTTCCGACAACGTTGGCATACTGACCTGAACCACCTGTCTGTTTTTTGTGAGTATAGTTAAAAGGTGCCGTTCGAGAGATTGTTTCCCGGTAATTTACTTGTGGCGGGCCTACCTCAATGGGGACCTTATACTCTCGCATCATTCTTTCAATGTAGATTTCCAAGTGCAGTTCTCCCATCCCACTGATAATTGTCTCTCCGGATTCACTATCCGTTCGGACTTTAAAGGTAGGGTCTTCTTTCATAAAGCGGGAAAGTGCTTTAGACATCCGGTCTGTGGCTGACGTGTCACTGCATGAGATCGCTAGTGAAATAACCGGATTGGCAATGTACATAGATTCAAGGGTGACCTTGATATCCTCACCGCAAAAAGTATCGCCTGATGCACAATCGACTCCCACCATGGCAATGATATCACCTGCACCGGCGGACTCGATATTAACACGATCATTGGAATGCATCCGCACCAGTCTTCCAACCCGGATTTTCTTCCCGGTTCGAATGTTGTAGAGGTTGAGCCCCTTCTTCATGGTACCTTGATAAATCCGAACGTAAGTCAGCTGCCCGAATTGCTCTTCGGTGATTTTAAAAGCCATACAAACCAGTGGCTTATTAATATCCGGTTCCAGTTCGATGGTTTTCTGCTCTCCTCCTGTCTCCATCGCACTCATAGGGTGTGCGGCAATAGGCGATGGTAGATACCGACATACTGCATCCAACAGTGGCTGAACCGACTTGTTTTTAAATGCTGATCCGAAATAGACGGGTGTCAGATCCAGGCAGTTGACTCCTTCCCATACGGCCTTGTGGATGGTCTCTTCTGAAATCTCTTTTTCTTCCAGCAGATCTTCCATCATCTGATCATCGAACATGGAAACCGCTTCCAACATTTCATTTCTCTTTTCTGTCGCCAACTCCATCAGCTCTGCCGGGATCTCCTTTTCGACGATCTCTTCACCTTTGAGGCCTTCATTGTACAAGGCTTTCATCGTGATCAGATCAATAACGCCCTGAAACAGATCTTCGGCACCAATGGGAATCTGCATAGCCACCGAATTGTGGCCCAGTTTTTCCCTCAGATCATGGACAGCCTTGAAGGGATCAGCCCCCGTTCGGTCCATCTTATTGATGAACACAACCCGTGGGACCTTGTAGCGCTTCATCTGTCGGTCCACTGTAATGGATTGTGACTGTACCCCAGCAACTGCACAGAGAATTAAAACCGCTCCATCCAGAACTCTTAGGGATCGCTCAACTTCGACCGTAAAATCAACATGCCCGGGAGTATCGATGATATTGATCTTATTATCATTCCAATATACCGTCGTAGCGGCGGAAGTGATCGTAATCCCTTTCTCCTTTTCCAACTCCATGTGGTCCATGGTCGCACCGGCGCCCCCTCCACGGACTTCCTCAATTTTGTGAATCTTTCCCCCATAGTAGAGGATTCGTTCAGAGAGGGTCGTTTTTCCACTATCTATGTGAGCGGAAATACCAATATTTCTGGTTTTTGTAATGTCTTCTTTCATTTTTTCGTATTGGCTATGGAAATCTGGGATTTGAGTTCAGATCAATTGATCCCCAAAATATCAATCAGATAACAGCTTACCTTCAACCCCTCATACTATAAAAACTACCATAAAAAGTCTATCTTTTTTATTCAAAAAAAATAAAATCTGTTGAATCAATCTGTTAAGCAGTCTAAACTATGTAGTAATTCATGAAAAACTGATTGAGAATCATAGCAAAGTAAATACGATTGTTTTGATCAGAAGCCTTAAATGATATTTTCAGCGGATGATGTTTAAGCGCTTTGATATTATTAAGGGCTTGATAATATTTGACCATGTCCGGTTTTTTTCAGTAGGCTGTATCATTGGAGTTATAAGTCTTCTGCAATGCGTTATTTAAGGATTTGGCTGCCTGATTGTCGTTTCCATAAAAGCGAAAGATGTTAAAGAAGTGAATTTCAATCATGACCACCCATTGGAACGATTTGAATAGTTATATAAATAAGCAAATTTTGAGTCTGAGCTGAGTTGAACTTAGGTATCTAAAGGATATAAAACGATGCGAGAAAATGGTACAACTCCAAAACTTAGCCTGTTGTTGACAGGCAACGAACTGGTATCGGGCGATATTACGGATACAAACTCGGTTTTTATGGCCAGAGAGTTGAAAGGTGAAGGGTTGTCAGTGGATCAAAAACTGATTGTCGGTGATGAGTTTTCATCAATTACAAAGGCGTTGTCACGCCTATCCGAAAGCAGTGATATTGTTATTGTCAATGGTGGGTTGGGAGCAACAGTTGATGATCTGACAGCGGAAGTCGCTGCGTTTGTTTCAGGAAGCAAACTTGTTGAGAATGCGGATGCCGTAAAGCATATTGAAAAAAGATTTGGAAAAAACCTTATAGCAGACAATTCACCCTTTATCTCCCAAATAAAAAAGCAGGCCCTCATACCTCAGTCTGCTGAACTGCTTGATAATCCGGTCGGATTGGCACTTGGATTTAAGTTGAAAATCAATCATGCGATCTGTTATTTCACACCGGGTGTACCCAGTGAAATGCGGG
>PJEL010004502.1_pt1 | contig 11482 bp, 1 predicted proteins | sample 1853271 | NCBI WGS metagenome assembly PJEL01 (sample SAMN08108733, study PRJNA415343) | Invertebrate metagenome, whole genome shotgun sequencing project. | host: Globobulimina | place: Sweden: Gullmar Fjord | collected 2015-08 | reverse complement strand
CCTCGATAGTTTTCTAACGAGGTGCCGAATATCATTCGTTGATTTAATTTTACCAGCACAGAATGCCACCACCATGTTCAGATTGTCCTTAACGAGCGATACAAGTGTTGATACTTGGGCTGTTTCCTGTCCAATACATCTCCACAATGCACCAGCCGCAGTCGCTGTATTTTCTTTGCTACTATTTAAAACGGGGGGCAATTCTGACGGCGGAAGTCGAGAAAGACACACTTCTGCAAGAGATTGAACTTCCTTGAGGCATATTGTTGTGCCCGATGGTGACAACAATGAGCCAGCAGCAGCAGCAGTACCACAATGATGACTGCTGCTGTCATGCTCCTGCCGGCTCGCATATTCAGCTGCCCCCTCCACATCAACAATATAATCATTCATCATCGATGATGTAGCACTATTATCTTGAAGAGCTAAGAGGGTTTCCGCGACACGATGACCTCGTGAGAGCAAAAGGGAAATTTCAGCACCAGGCCCCATCCCAAGCCAAGATGCCGGATTCGAGTGAGGAAGATTCTCTGCCCATTCTACAAACGCCTCGCGAGAAGATGAGTCTGGGAGAGTTACACCCGGAGCTACATTAAAAACTAAATCGAAGGAAGAGGGAGTAAACAATGAATCAATAAAGGAGTACAAAATCCGCCGGTCAAAGTCATTGTCCACCTTTCCACCGTAGATACTTTCTTTCAAAAGTGAGCGGAGAGCAGGCCATGGGACATCATCTGGACTCACATGCTGTTGTCCCGACAATGGGACAACAACATGTGAGCCGTCCATGTTGCTACCGCCTCCTTCTCTTCCTCCTCTCACTCGTGAAACGGCAGCATTGATCATCCAGTCATTCACAGTCCTTACTGCACAAAGTGCATCTGTCTCACTAAATTCATATCGCTTGCTCCAACCCACAGGAACATACCGAAGACGTTCAATAATAATGGCATGAAGCCAGGCAAGTAGAGCATGAATCCGGTTGACTTCCACTGGCAGCAGGCTGCTACGCTGCTTAGGGTGTGGTGCCACCAGTCCCCCCCCCATTGATGGTGTGGTGGTGGTGGACATAGAATCATCAACGTGTTCTTGATAGAATCGAAGAGTTCCGGAGCGTAACCCAGATGGTACTTCAACGATGGCCACTTCGGAGGCAAGGACCAAGCTGTTTGGTAACTTCGCATTAATGTCGGAAGTAAGAAAAAGGTGAAAGTCACTGTGTACGCTGCTCAGTCCATGAAGATGCTTTTCGAGAAGATCTAGCCATTGTGGGCATACGTGACAATTTTGAAGGAGTACCCAAGATCCTTCCTTAGCCGCAACTGAAAGGCTTCGATCAGCCAGCGGAAATCCTTCAGCACTGCCCATAGCAATGCTAGTTAATTTCATGCCTCGGGAGCTTGCTAGTGCCTCAACGTTGTGTCCCGCATCATATCCAGCTTCACAGACGAGAAGAATGGGGGAATGAGGTGAGGAACAGGCAGTAACCGCACCGATGTCTAATGAACGATCCCACTGGAAGTCAGGTCCGAATACTGAATTCAAAAAGGCGGAAGAAGCTTCTAACATTGCCTCGGGACGTAGAGTTTTTACTACAAGGAGACTCAATAAAGCATTCCTGTTAGGATTCGAGGCATCCTGAGAAGAAATCCATCCATTGGGTAGTGACTGCACTGCATCAGCAACATCACAAGACATGAAGGCTTTCCACTTTTCCGGACACTCATTCATGTGACTAACCAATGCCGTGCAAGAGGGCAATGCTGCGAGTGCCCCTAGTTCCCGCCGCTGCTTGTCAGTAAGTTGCAACTGTAGCAGCAGCAAATTAGGGTGGTTAGTATTGTCATCGTTTTCGTCGTCCTGCTGCTCAGTAGCAAGAACCCCAACATTATTTCGTCCAAATGATCCATATAGAAGAAGGTCTAACTCCTGCGCAGACGGTTGATCAGAAGAATTTGGGGTGCAGCCCGAAAGAAGGGAGATTTGTGCCAGTCGAAGCGCAAATGCTAACTTGTCATCTTTCAGCAGGGACCAACCTACTCGGCAAGATATTGCAGCATACAATCTGCTATTCAAGTGTGCGAGGTGAGCGACAGGTGTGACGGCAGCGGCGTACTCATCATCCTCTTCTTTTAATAAAGGCGGCAGCTCCTCCTTCAAAACATCAGAAAGGATGCTAAGGAATAATTGTAGCGAGAACTGGTACAAACAGTGAACGTCTGACAAGGCTGCCATGGCAAAGTACAGATTCGAGCACGCTAAGGATATAGGCTCGTATAAGCGGCTGGTGGCTTCTACTTCTGCCATTACTTCGCTTATGCGACGAACTTCCTGCACTACGTCCCCTGCTTCAACCTTAAGATCCTCGAGGACACCCATAACTGTGTTATCTTCAAGTATTTCACCTTGAACTGCGCTAATGGTATCAAGAAGGCGTTCTTCCAGCGTACGCAGCTTCACGCTCTGTTCTCCTTGTAACTGAATAACTCGGGTACGCTGAGACTCAATATCTGGCCGTTCTGACCTCAAAATAATCTGCAGAGATTGGTTTTGAAGACTGTCGTCGCCCATGAAAAAGGCAAAAAAATAAAAATGGCTGTGTGTGAGCTTGGTAGGTAGGTTCAGGTCATCAAAGGGGACATGAGTCATCACAACACACATACACACACACCTCGATGGGGTAACAGTAAAATTCACCAAAGTGACACGACTGCATAGATCTGGTGAAAAGCAGGCTACAGGGTCACGAGTTGATAGTATAACTAAGAATTGAGGACTGTAGTCTATATCTTCGCTACCAAGCCGGATTAATGTCCGTCCACCAGTCCGCTGAACCTCTCGATTGAGTACTGGGTTCAGTACTGGGTCAATAGCCTCTGCATCCTCAACAAGTAATGGTGTCCCAAACCGGATGGCACTTCCTAGAGTTTTCAAGAAACCTGCTCCGTGATCCAGGAAGCTAGTCTTCACTATGTTGCGATTTTTATATTTCGCCATCAAGAAGGCCGTGGCTTGGCCGCTTGGGTCCACAACGAGTGGGAATCGATTGAACCTTTCAAGAATAATTGCATTTTCAATAGCAAGGTCATCTTGAGGAAGGCCCTGCGATGCCCACTCAAGACGGTCGGCTGTACGGCTGAGGTAGTCAATTATTCTCAAATCTTTCTGAAATCTAATGTTCAGATCACTCAAAAGGAAGTTCCACTTGGACACCAGGCTTATCCGAGTTCGAAAATCGAACATTCCAGCATACGTTAAAAATGCTGCACCCAGTAAGCAATCACCAATGAGGGTGAATATCTGCGTAGTAAACACTTCCCTGCTGGAATTCAAACGTCTCTTTTCATCAATCAAATTCAGAAGGAGGGTTTCAGCCCGATGGACTCGCTGTTTCACATTGTTCATCTCCACCTTTATGGTTTCAATATCACGAATCGATTCGGCGTACTCTTGCTTGTATTCAAGAATGTTTTCCTCGAGCGTGGAAATCTGTTGTTCTAACCCGCGTTTCTCAGTTGCAAGTACTTCACTCTTCTTCTCTAAATCTGCAACCTGTTCACGCAGTGGGGCTACTCTCTGCGCTATGCGGTTAAAGTTTATAGTACTCATTACCCACGCATAAAGAGGACCGCAGGCCCTGCTAGCACGTTGTACTGAGTCCTGGTCCAGGTCACTCTCCCGCTCCAACATATCCATGATGGCAGCTATACGGTCTTGGGTAAGGTTGTCCGCATCGAAGTTCAGTACTGTGGCAATGTAATCCTGCTTGGCAATGGTTTTGCGTATGTCAGACCAATTCATGTGATCGGCGTGCCCCAACATGATCGAAACCGCCTCCAACACAGTTTGGACTGCTTTGGGGGGGCGAGCCATGGCACGGATCTCATCTAGCTGTGTTTTCCTAATGCTACGGACACTCGTTTGTGCGGCAAGTAGAGCAGGCTCCGCTTCGCTAAGTTCCCTTTGAGCTTCTTCCTGTCTTGTAGCAATTTCGATTTTCTGTACCTCTAAAGCTCTTCTCAGCGACTCAGCATCCGCCTTCCTGCGCTCAGCCTCATTCTGTCCCTCTACCATCTTCTCTAATTTGGAGTTGGCAAACTCGTTCTTCTCTTTCAGATTTGCTTTTTTACTTTCCAGTTTATTTTGCATCATTGCAACAGATTCCTGTGTTTCTACAAGCTTACGTAGGCCTATGTTGACATGGAGTTGCTGGTCCTCCAAGGAACTTCGCTTCTCCGCCAGGAGCTTAATGAATGCACCAATAAAATCAAGAAAATCCCTAGGATTCAAATGATAATGCATTTGGTTTTTACGATTATGATTTACAGCTGATGCCTTAGCAGCTGTGTGAGTGCGAACCATTGCAATAACGACCGCTGCAGTAACGGGTTGCAATTCTTCCACGTCCACTGCGGATCCTTTCAGTGATTCCACTGCATCCAATGGCAGCTCATATGTCGTGTCATCTGTGTCAATGTGAGCAATATATTTGGCTGCAACTTGCGTGAGAGCACGGTCTCCCCACGTACCAAACCAGTCCACAATACATCTGTTCAAAGAAGAAATGGAAAGGGAGGGGGTTAACACTGTAACAAGAAGACAAGAACAAGATTTGATAGATGATGACACGCGTGAACTCTCCATCTCGAATCGCATCAGTCAGTAAGTATTCACCACTTGACCGTCCAAGAATAACAATTACAACCTGTTGAAAAGGGCAGGAGAGGCCATGTAGCGATTGTGAAAATCGTTATTTGCTGGGTTCATTGTGAAAACCTGAAAGAGTGTAAATACGTCAGGTATAGGCATAGAACGAAGGGAGCAATTAGCAACGGTACAAACAGCAGCATTTTTGAATGCCTGCCGCCACAGATTAGATCGATCGATTAATAAACTCACTACTCACCACATGAAGATTCTGTTGGACTTGACTTGCAAAAAGTCTGTAGAGCTCTTCGTCACTGTCATCGGCGGAACTAACCCCGTGACAGCATGCAGCAGACTCTCTGCATGCTGTCATGAGTGACTTGTAGTCATCGCCCTCAAACAGACCTGGAATTTCTCCACTAGCTAACAGAGCATTCATCCGTTCCATAAATGCGGCTTCCTTGATGTTACTTTCGTCAAAAATAAAGCACAATCGCTCGCTTTGGCATCCAGCTCTGCGCATGATTCCGCGCAGGTCCTCATCGAACTGCTCTAATGTGTACGATTGAGTTGTTTTAAGTTGGTAAATCGACAACCCGTTCATCCAACACACAAATTTGCTCAGAACCGATTTTCCAACACCGCTTTCACCCACAAGCAGTAGATGACCCATGCGCTGACAAAGAACTCGATCAATCCTCAAGACGTGCTCGAGAGCATCATCAAAGAGTATAAGTGGGACATCCATCTCTTCCTCGTAGAAAACCCGTAGCCGAGCGGACAAAAAGTCGTGAAGTACGTCTTTATCGACACTTTTAGAGTGCTGGCTAAGCCATGAACTGAAGAGTATAGGCCGCTTTAGAGCAGAGCAAGGAACGGCGGGAAAGTGGTGCAGCGCAATCTCATCAATGGAACTCTCACACCAGACACGTTCATCTTCATCCACAAGACGGTCACAGAACAGTCGAAGAGCCTCGTGAGCCCATATTCTAACGAGTTCTTCTTTGGAAACTGAATCTAATGGAGATATGTATTCATAGATTGCACGAACCCACCGACTCAGTTCTCGAGGAGAGTAAACATAATGCTTGTAGGTATCTGGTGTAAAGTGGTGCTGATTGGCTGTATACACATCAATCATAGCATTCGTCAACGGTAGTATCTGAATACGAAGATTTGGGTGGAGCTGAAGCAAAGCTGAGTTGAAAGTCGAATAAATCTGATGCAATGACTCAAGGGTAGGAAAGTCAACGAAAAGCAAAGATGTATGGCGAAGAAAGCGGTTAGAAAGTGTAACTCGTCCTGCATCCGTGGGCGGATTACAGGCCCCAACAAATTGAACTCGATGCAAAGCGACCCAAGCACAGTCCTCTGCCCTCCAGAAGCCGTTGTGTTCAATCAGCTGGCGCAAAAAAGTTAGAGTTTTTTGGGTACCGTATGCATCTTCTGCGGGGAGGTTAATTTCATCGCAGAACACAACAACCCATTTATCTGAACCGAAAGCAGAAGAAGGCTGCATAACTAACCCGCGGGACGTGCGTACGACATCACAATACTGTGCAAAGGTCTTGAGCAGCATTGAAGGTGAGGTACTCGTAGAAAAGCTTAGGTTAGCGAGAACAACATCTGGCATAGCCTTAAGCGTGGCCGCAAGGGTCATCGTCTTTCCCGATCCAGGTGGTCCACATAAGATGACTGGCCGTCGGCTTAATATCCATGCCCTCAACACTTCTGTATGCCTGGCTGTGTCTACCGTGGTAATCATAACATCTGATTGAGTTAGTACGTGATGGCTCTCGAGCTTTGCTTGAGGAATACTTGCCGTCCAGAGCTTCCAAACACCATTACTCGGATCCACTCGCACATCCAGCAGTGAGGGTATATCATCATTATCAGCGCTGCCTCCTCCATCTTCTCCAGGCGGCTGCATTACCACGTGGGAAAGCACAACCTTTGAAAGTTTGCGCCTATGTTCGTGACACATAGATGACCCCAATCCCCAAAATAAACTGTACAACAACCACCGGTGACTGGATGTGGCCAGGTGATCACCAGACATAGGTGCATCGACATGATCTTCATTATAATCGGCTACCATCGCAACCCACTGCTTCAGGAGAGAGCGCACCGTCCCAATGAGACGATCTTGCGTGACATTCATGATATGCTCTACCGTAAGCGCCCACTCTACAGCCTTAATAACGCCCCCATCTGGTAAAAATTCAGGTAACCAGTGGTTCAGTACATTTGTAGGAGCTTTCACTTCCAACAATGCACGCTTCAGTGCCATCGCCGGAGTCACAGTATCTGAACTGAACCAAACCATACCGCACCTACTAATGGTGGCAGGAGTTGTGTGAAGGAGTCCATCCGTTTCAATAAGTACACGAAGGTTAGGGGGAAGCTCGAGTCGCTCTCCGCTTGGAAGTGTCAAGAGCTTGTTGTCATCGAGGACAGAATTCAAGTTCTCAGCCCACTCAGGATCAACATCACCGTCAAAAACAATCCAGTGGCGCTTGTTAGCACCCCCGCCCCATCGATCGACAATGACATCGCGTAGAAGCTTCGTGAAAACACCATCGGTCCACTCCAGCGTTACCGAGTCTAATCGCCCGTACAATAAGTCCTTGGATAATGCCTTCGCATCGATCACGTGATATGTTCCCTTGCATCCATCCACAATCTCCAGAGCCGAGAGGAGGGTTTTCCATGCCGAGCTTTTTCCTGATCCACTTGGGCCGACAAGCATGACACCATGCCGAAGTTCTAGGATGGAATTCAGTTGCAAAATCTTTTCCATCCATTCATTTTCATCAGAATCGTAGTCAAACTGTCTCTCTTTACACACAGAAATCAAGGCCTCTGAAAGGTCTGCATTACCCGTGGACCCCACCTTACAGCCAGGAAACACGCTCGACACAAGGTTGGTAAAAAGGGGCCGATCCGATGCAACTAATTTGGGAGTAACCGTTTCCCAGGTACTCCTTAAAAGAACATCTTCCTCGGCGATGATCGAAGGCAAAAGACGCCGTAAACGACCAGCTCCCACAATCACACTTTTTAGGGCTCTCAGACCAAAGTCGTAATGGTTCTGCCTGCTTAGTTGCTCTTCACATAGTACAAAAAGCAATGTGATTTTATCGGATAGGACATTTGCCTCCCTTAACCCCTGGCTAAACAGCAGCACACGTGCTATAAGACTTCTATCTGGTGCCACCATAGCTACAGCCCTAAAGAGCTGCTTGAGGTTGTCTGGTAGATTAGATCGCCCTTCGTAGTCAGGGTTCATTGTAATGAATATGCCAAGGCTGGGATGCAGGGCTACGGGTGGTGTCCTTGATGAACTACTAAGATCAACTGTTTTGGCTTGCATCTGCAATCCACGCTGAATTGCAAGGATTTGTTGACTAACAGCGCTGAGAATTCGTTCCTCCAGGCGGTTAAACTCATCAAAACATCCCCAGGCCCCAACTCGACAGATTCCAGCAAAGAGGCGACCCATAGCATTGTAGTCAAACGTCTCATCACAGTTAAAAACCAAAACGAAGCGTCCAAGCTGAGCACCAAGGTTTTTGATACTCTCTGTTTTGCCTGTGCCCGCCGGGCCAAATGGGTTACCACCCATTCGAAATTTCAGAGCTTGGGTCAGCATCAAATAGCACCGATCAGTTAATGGTGTCTGAACAAGCGTTTCACCAATGCCTAAATATTCAAACCCATAGTCAAACACAGCATCTGCCATGAGCGCGCACACACAACCGTCCTTCAGGTCACAGCCGCCGCTGCTGTTGGAGACATGAAACCGGAGTAGGCGCTGCCAGGCAAAGTCTGATGCCGTGCAGATACCTTCCCGCACAAGTTCGTTCGTCTTATCACGTTGGTGCACACGCTCCACAAGTAGCCGTTCAAATTTGCGACGCTGGAAAACAGGCATACTTGAATTTGCGAGCTTCGCAGTGCACGCCAGCAGCCCAGCATTAACCCCATTTTCTACGTCTTTCAAAATTCCTAAAGGTAAAGATGCTTCAACTGCAGCACACCATTCCACTTGGGCAGCCAATAGACCCACCTGAGCAGGGAATCCTTCATAAAGCGTATCAGTAACTCTCCCGTCATTCTTGTTCTCTTTCTGTTGAGAGAGAGCAACACACAGCCTGCTGTAGATGGTGAAGCGCATCTGATGCTCCAAGTGACCAAGCCATTCAATAGGGCCTTTGCCACCTACTGTGACAGGCTCCTCTAGACTTACCGTTTCACCATCTTTGCTGAGGATGTCGACTATGGCGGCGGTACTTACGGGGGAGGAGTTAGAAGACGATGTTGATAGGTTGACTCCTGCCATTCCGGCAAACATTTTTCTAAGATGTGGAGCAATCTTTGCAGGCTCACTACAGTTGCCAATAATCTCCAAAAGGTCTTCATCACCAACAAAGTAGAAACGACTGAATGAAGCACGCTGGCATTCAAGGTACTCCCCGAGAGATTTCTGTACCTTCGACAAGGTGTTGCCTTGCCGTTCCAATTGCTTAAGCAAGCCGCCGCCGACATCTTGTGGACCTGACAGCAGCTCGAGAATGGAAGGTCTAGAAGCCACGCGGCGCATTAATGCAACAAAATCCCTATCAACTGCTTTAAATCGTGAGTACTCAGACGGCACATGAACCCTAATGTCTTCATTTGCGAAAAATACCCCTTCAAGGTACACCCATTTTCTTTGAACATCATTCCAAATGTCCAAGATGGTCTGCAGACGTCCAAGGCGATCCTCCCAAAGAGCTGCATCTTCAAGAAACTCCGGCACTTTTGCAAAATATGGACTCATCTTCATCGATGCAATGGAATTAAGGTGCTCATCGAGCTTTGTAAATAAGGCTCCCCATCGTCGTATGATTCGAACCCCCCTGCCGCTGCTGTGTGGCACTAACTCGACTTCTTGAGTCGTCCAAAAGTCATGCACTTCACGAAGAAACTCCTCTAAAGCCATCTCGCCCTGTGCAGTGACTACTACATCTGCTACATTTGATAGTGGAGCATCCCAGAGAGCCCCCAACGTAAGTTGAGAGTGCTGCTGCAGTGAAACTGTTGTTCCCGCCAAGTTCAGCCGTGAGAGAATAGTGTGCCAGTGTCGGTCTCTAAGAGCCCCACTTTTGAGTTCAGTTAGACGTGGAAGAGCTGCAATTCGCCTACTTACGGTCTCGCGGATATCAGTGTAAGCCTCGTACTGACGCGTGCGATTAGGCAGGCTTTGAAGCTCCTCTGCAAGCGACTCAACGTCACATCTCAAATTATGTGGAACTACTGCCACCCATGGCATGTCAAGTAGCTCTGCCATATTCTCGTGCGGCCCGATAAGATGAGTCCACACCTCGCGCAATTCCTCAACTTCTTGAAGACTGGAAGACAGCGAGGCTCTCGATTTCTCTGACAGAGCTTCCAAACCAAGAAATCGTCGTGATGTGGACAGTTTCTCAAGCTCTTCCTGTCGACGTTCCATACGCCCTGAAAAATGATGTATGGTGCCCAGTGCGGTAGAGGGAGACAAGCCACCACCTCCACCCATCTGGTATGCTTCTCCCCACTCGTGGAGAAGGTTTTCAACCTGTAGCACAAGATTCTTGCTCTCCGTTGCAATGCGCTCTTGTAGGACTAACATCCTATCCTTGACAGCTGCTGTCCGACGAGCCAGAACAGTTTTAAAATCACTTGCCACTCCTAGGGAGACAGAAATCTGTGGAAAATCGGTGGGAAATGAATAGCGTTGCCGCCGGAGGAGCTTGACACCCAAATCAATCTGTTTCAACTGCCCATCGAGTTTTAGTGACCATGTCTGCATTTCCTGAATGAGTATGATACTTGAAATCACATCACAAGTCGACGATCCTTCCAGCGTTGCTCTTTCCAGTCCAAATTTAAAATTGATCAGCCGCTCATACAAATCTCCAAGTTGAAGCGCAATCAAAGACCCAAAACAATTGAGCAAATCATGCTGCCATGCATCGAACTTGAGTGCTGCTTTAGCCTGCACGCGGCTGACATCAATCATGAGCGGACCAAAACACGCACTAACACCTGCTCTCTCAATTTCTCGACGAGAAGACTTTACATCTTGCAACAGCGTAACCCAAATGTCAATGTCAGTGCCAGCAAGCCTGGCAACATCTTGCACTTTCATATCCCACAGACTCTGGTAACAAAGCCAGCCATTGACGTAGTGATCCACACGATCAATAAGGGCTTGGATTCTAGAATAGGCAGTGCAAAGTGTACGGTGGTTGAGTCGTGTGAGGATAACTGCATACGTGGCATTCAACGCCTGTGAACCTTCAAAAACAGCAAAACTGTCGATGTGCAATCGAGGTAAATCTGCCACAGACTTAAAACAACTGTGAAGAAGGCGAATGCAAGCTTCACACCCATGCTCGAGTGGAGGGGCCAATAGCAGGACCTGATCCTGGATCAAAATCTCGTGCTTTATGTAATCCTGATCGTGATCTAAATGCTGTTGCTGTTGCTGATCCTTCCCCTCCTCCTTCAGTTGATCATCATCTTCAGAAGGCAGCAGCGCCACCACATCTGACAGCCAGTGAGACACGGTTTCCTCCAAGCGCCTTGTAAGCACGTCTTCAACAGTGTTTCCTCAAGCCAGCCACCAACTTTAATCGATGGCCCGGATCTCCCTGCGCTCGCGCGCCTGGCATGGCGACGAGCAGATTGAGCTACCCGTACCCGATGTTCCCCTTTGGGAAAATGATCCCACAGGCGAATTCCAACGTCGATTTATTCCTTTGGCACAATCTTTATTACCTGAAAAAACAACATTAATGATGGTATTCGA
>PJEL010004501.1_pt1 | contig 11482 bp, 9 predicted proteins | sample 1853271 | NCBI WGS metagenome assembly PJEL01 (sample SAMN08108733, study PRJNA415343) | Invertebrate metagenome, whole genome shotgun sequencing project. | host: Globobulimina | place: Sweden: Gullmar Fjord | collected 2015-08 | reverse complement strand
GAAATTGCATTTGCTTGGAGAAGACCAGCATCAATCATCTTGCTGTAGTCTACTTCAAGCGCCTTGAGCGGTTCGCCTGTTGGAACAAGACATAGGAAACCGGCGATGGCACTCTGGTAGTCGATTGGCTGGCCTGTTCGATCATTTTCGCGAAAGAAATGACCTTTGTGTTCCGCGACATCGGCTGCGAGTCCCCGATCACCGAGTGCAGTTTGGGCAAGTCCGATCCGATCCAAGCTATTGAGGTCAAACCAGTTGCGCGCATAGCGGTCACCTCCTCGAAAGGTACCACGCAGGCAGTAGGCGTGGATGGCTGTGGCTTTTTCCCAAAAAGTTCGTTCAGCGCTCATGACGCGCGGATTAGCTTCTGGCAGTATGAGCCCTTCTACGGCCTCTGACAGATCGCAGTTGACTGCATGTCGTTCGGCTGGTTCGCCGGTTGAGCGCGCCCCAAATTCCAGCAGAACTGTTGATCGAACATAGCCAGTGCCACCCCGAATAGCCTGATAGTCCAGGTACAGATTGTCGTTTTCTTGACGCACGGATGCCGCCGCCCCCTGACTTTTAAGCCGGTTCGCAATGAGGGGCAGCATTTCTGCTTCGAGCCATTCAGAAAGACGAGTTCTAACTGCCTCGGTCCATTTTTTTGTTTGAGAGCGGTTTGCAGGGTAGGAATTTCCAGGATCGCCGATCAGGTCGGGAATGATCTGACGAATGTCATATGTAATGTCAACATCTTCAGAGAACCGATCAATGGCTTTGTAAACCTTTGAAAGCGAGGTTCCGCCCTTGAAAACGAGATGTTCACTGTACGGACTTTCAAATAGAACATTCAGGGCCCAAACAACCCAGATGTCTTTTTCCAAAAGATCGGCCGGACGCCCCAAACGAGACGCACCGGTTTCCAAGGCATCAATCTTGTCTGCATCTGAAAGCAAAAAGTAGTCGGATTGTTCAGCCATCATGTGGTTGCGAGAGCACTGAGCTCCTTGGCCAGCCAAGTTGGTGCGCACGCCCTCAAGGACAGAAGTTCCGAGCACTCATTTTCATTCAACTGTGGCTTGAGGCGCTCCAAAACCTGCTTGGCTTCGAGCTTCCCGAAATAAGCCATGGCCCTGAACGCGTGACCCGCCTTGGTCTGTGGCGCGCGCATCTGCCAATTCGGGACATGTTTGAGCTCAATGTTTTGAGCTCCGAGCCTGAGTTGACGACTAGGACCCGAGGTCCAATAGACATGTCTGGTTGGATTTTGGGTGCTTAATCCAAGCATGTTGGCAGCGGCCGCGCCGCTCACAGAAACCCTTTCGCCTGATTGTTTAGCGAGATGCTCCACCACAGTTTCTGCCGAGGGTGCTCTTTCGCCAAATCGGGTTTTCACCGGGCGCACGAAAAGACCACGCTTCACGCGAATCATTTCACCACGCTTCACGAGTCTGGACAGAGCTTGGTCGATGGCTGCTCGTTCACCAAAGTGCAACAACTCCTTTGCGGAGATCGTCGCCCCTTCGGGTAGCGTTGCGGTATACGCCTTGATGGTTTCAGCTGTTGTGTTCATATCTTACTCCTAGTGTCAGAAATATAGTTGATTTTCTGACATCTTACAAGTAAAATCGAACCCTCCAGCTTTAACGAGCTATCTCCCTGTGATTGCGGCGATAGAAGATAGAACAATTTATTGGGCAAAATTTTCGCATGGCAGCACGGGACCGAATCTGCCATTGTTCAGAAGGCATTATCGCTACGCTTCGCGACAGTATTTCGATAACGAAAGAGTTTATAGATATATATTATGGGCATCCTACCACCACTCCAAAAGAAAACTGCCGACGGAAAACTGTATAAACGCAGAGCCGAGACGGAGACACTCATCCACAAATGCCTGGAACTGACGTTCGAAGAGCTTTGTGATCGCGCTGAGATCAGCGCCAGAACTCACTCCAACTATATCCCTTCTGAGGTGCTGGTGTACTTTCTTAGGCAAACAAAAAAACACAACAATGACGCTCAATTCGTAGCGCTCTATCAGCTTCTTAAAAAACGCATAAAGCGCGTTTGCCCACGGTCCAAAGTGCGCTTAGGCGACAAAGAGGGGACTGTTGGACACTTGCAGGATGTTCAGGATTTCGTGCTTGATGATTTCACTGAACGCGTTATGCGTGATCGGCAGGAATACGAAGAGAAACTTGATATTTTCGAGTACGCGTTCGACAAGGCAGTCGCGCGCCGTAAACACGACGCCATGCGGAAGATGTACCAGCGAGATAAACCAACCGAGCCGCTCCAATACGACCAAGACGGCAACATTCCATCTGATGTCGAGAAGGGCCTGGCAGAATTAAATCCTGATACAAACAGCATTGAAGTTGAAATCACTTACCGGTTTCAACTGCAGCAAGCGATTGACTCTCTTCCAGATGATGAAAGGCGCGTGATCACCATGATCTTTGCAGGAATTCCAAGTGGAAGTAATGACCCTGAGGTTCAAACGATATCGACGATCCTTCAATGCAAACCGCAGACCGTCCGAAACCGTCGTGATCGCGCTGTCGGGAAGCTACAGGAAATGCTGGGAACGGAGATGAAGAATGTCAGCTGAATTGAACCGCGATGCAATACTGGACGACTTCGCCATGGAAGATTTGATCGTGCCAGAAACCTTGAGAAACTATATCGAAAGATATCCGTCGCTCGCCGTTGAGCTCACGGATTTGTACCACGAATTGCTCTTGGTCGATCTGTCAGCCGCCACAGATAGAATACAGCTGGAGACAAAATTGGCCGTAGAGACGTCGCGGCAGGATGTTATGGTCGTCGCTAATGCTCTGTCAGGCAGCAGTTTGCGGGACTTAGCCAAGAAATTGGGCTTACCCCGAGACTACATCGCAGGATTTAGAGACAGAAAATTCCGCCTTGGTTCAATTCCAGGCACACTACTTACAAATTTGGCGCGATCAGCCAGTGTCAATATTCACCAATTAATGAACTATCTTCAAGACACCGCAAGTTCAACACCGCAAATAGCCCACAAGGCAGATGGAAAACCGCAAAGCTCTGCCCCAGTTGAATATGATGCTTTCGTCGAAGGCTTAGCTTTGAACGAGAGGGAATTGGAAGCCTTAATTAGATTGTCTGTGCCCGATGGATCGGATTGAGCTCGCCAGGCAAAAGGCCGCCGTACTCCATGAGAACCTGATCAAAAAGGGTGGCAACCCGGAAGATTCTTTGTCGTTTGCTCTTCTGGAAGCGAAGAGGCGCGACATTGAGGTACGCTCCTATCCAAAAGGTCATGCTCAATTGGAAGGTGGTCGAGCCCTTTTCGATTCCAATGCATATTCCATTCGCCACGAAGACACGGGCAATGCATTTCTCGATGCATTTCTGATTGCCCACGAAATCGGGCATGACGAATTCGATAGCACCGACGATGCTACACCAACAATCGAGGTAGATCCGGCACGATCGGCGGATCCATCTGCTACGGGCGCGGAGCGCCTGGTTGATTACAGTCACAAGGGCCGTCAGGAAGTGTTGATGGACCTGTTCGCCCGCGAACTGCTCTTTCCAAGGCCGCTGGCGCGAAAGTGGTATATTGACGAAGGCCTCTCGGCAAAACAGATAGCAGAGCGGCTTGGTGCACCATATGACATGGTCGCCGTTCAACTTTTCGATGTGCTCCTGCTTCCCGAAGTTGAACTAACATCACCAAAACCGCCATTACCAAAACCGCTAAACCCCGAACAAAAGGAAGCCGCGACCTACGATGATGGCGCTTTATTACTGAGAGCTGGTCCGGGCACAGGGAAGACACAAACGCTAGTTGGACGGCTTGAACATCTTAGAGACAAAGGCATAGACCCCGCCTCCATCCTAGTTCTCACATTTTCAAATAAAGCCGCAGGAGAACTTACAGAGAGGGCTTTGTCCCTATGGTCTGAGGCAGCCGGAGCAATCTGGATAGGAACGTTCCATTCTTTCGGTCTAGACCTTGTTCGTCGGTTTCACGACCGTTTGGACCTGCCCAGTGATCCAACACCACTCGACACAACCGATGCTATCGCTTTGCTCGAAAATGAGTTCGTCCGGCTATCATTGGTTCATTTCAAGGACCTGTGGGATCCCACCGAAAAGCTCAGAGATATCCTGTCAGCAATCTCGCGTGCAAAAGATGAAGTAGTCGATGTCCCTAGTTACAAAGAACTCTCTGAGACTATGCGGGCTGGCGCTGTTTCGGACGAAGAAATTGAAGCTGCGGAACGTTGCCAAGAAATTGCCCAAGTCTATGAAACATACGAGACTCTCAAGAAAGGCGGCGGCTTCGTTGATTTTGGCGATCTAGTAGCACTACCTGCAACGCTTCTGGAAAGCGATAACGAGGTCTGTGCTAAATTAAGCGATTCATATCAGCATATATTGGTCGATGAATATCAGGATGTGAATAGAGCTAGTGTCCGACTACTTCGCGCATTGAAACCCAACGGTAAAGGGCTTTGGGTCGTTGGTGATGCAAAGCAGTCGATCTATCGGTTCCGTGGAGCGTCTTCGTTCAACCTGGAACGGTTTAAGGATGAAGACTTTTTAGGCGGCACGGTTAAAAGCTTGAAGACAAACTATCGTTCTTATCAAGAGATATGCGACGGGTTTGTTGGATTCGCCAAAGCCAACATGCTTGCTGCAGAGGCTGGTGTTGAAGCGATCGCGCACAGAGGTTCGTCGAGCTCTAAACCAGCATTTGTTTCTGTTGAAAGCAAAGAGGACGAGGTCGCAGAGATTGCTGCCAGAATACTGGCTGCGTCTGACGTTGGGGTCCCGTACAAAGAACAAGCTGTTTTGTGCAAAGCCAATGAGCGGCTCGCCGCTGTAGCTAAGGGATTGGAAAAACGCGGTATTCCAGTTTTATATTTGGGACCACTCTTTGATCGTCCCGAAATCAAACAGGCCCTGGCATTCTTATCTTTGCTAACCGATCCACGCGCCATGGGTCTCGTTTGCGTGGCAACCGTGCCGGGCTTTGAGTTATCTATAGGCGATGTATCAAAAAGCGCACATCATTTGGCCACAGCCACGAAACCTGACCCGCTTGAATGGAAGGCGTCCCTATCCAGAGCTGCTGATCTGACTCCTAACGGGCATCAAAGTCTTTTGTCCATCATCAGCGCACTGGAAGGGCTCATAGCAACATCCACGCCGTGGCGTTCGTTTGCAACGATCTATTTGGATAATTCCATTCTGATGCGTGAGTTATTCAATCAGGCTGCAGTTGGTGCTAAATTGCCAGCAATTGCCTTATGGCAGTTTCAAAACTTCTTACGCTCGGTTCGTCCATACGGAGATGGATATCCAGTTTCGCTTCTTCTTGATCACATTCGCAGACTGGTGATCTTGTCGGATGAAAGAGATCTTCGGAACTTGCCAGTAGCAGCCCAATCTCTGGATGCTGTTCGCTTGATGACAATTCACGGGAGCAAGGGCCTTGAGTTCAAAATACTGCATCTTTCAAGCTTGACCGATCGTTCAATGCCGTCAGCAGCCCGGCAAAATACGCCAGCACCACCCGATGGAATGATTGAGAGAGCAATTCATTCAGGAAAGGATGCCGTTCGTGCTGGCCATGACGAAGAACAAGAATGCTTATTTTTTGTGGCACTGTCCCGGGCCGAAAACGAGCTTATTATGTATGCCCCATCCAAACAGTCTGATGGTAAATCACAGAAACGATCCAAATTTATTGAGCGTATCGCCGACAAACTCGTGTTTCCTGCTCCGATAACAACGGCTGGTTCGTTCAGCAATCATGAAGAGGCCGTTGGTGTCTCATTCGAGACGCCTTTACCCATCACCCCATCTCAACTGGCGCTCTACGAAAAGTGTCCACGGCGTTTTCTTTTTGCCCATGTCCTAAAATTGGGCGGTAGGCGAACGGAGTCTGCATTCATGAAAATGCACGCGGCCGTTCAAAACACGATTGATGACCTCGTGGATCCCGATAAACCAATGTTGACAGAAATGGAGTTGGAGGCACTCTACAAGCATCACTGGGAGGCAAGAGGACCGATGGATCATGGTTATGCTGCCGACTATGAACGGGTTGGTCGCCTATTGCTGTCATTTCTTTTCGATCTGCGCCTCAGTGAGAGACCACAGCCAATCACAGATCTCACATTGAATATGGCCGGCACGCAGATCATTGTGCGACCTGATGAACGAACTGTTAGATCTGATGGACAGCTTATTTTTCGACGCATAAGAACGGGCCGAAAGACCACTACGTCCACTGACACATTGGATGCTGCGGCCTATCAACTCGCGGTGGGATCGTTGGGTGAAATCGAGTTCCTGTTTCTGACCGATGAGGAGCGTACATCAGTGGATATGGGCCCAACAAAACTCAACAATCGCAGAAAACGGATTGAGAATGCCGCTTCATCGATAAGATCAGGTGCATTTCCGGCTAGTCCCAAGCAGCCTGATCAAACCTGCCCTCGGTGTCCATACTTTTTTATCTGTACAGAAGCACCATCGGGAGATCTTTCGAAAAAAATCTAAATTAGCTTACCGGTTTTCTGCTGCTGCAGCGATTTACCTTCTGAAGGCACGAGCATGATGCCCGTGTTTTGAAACTTTAGAAGGAATACACACGTGAAACCTCAAGACAAAGACACGCGCTACCGCATCAAGATCGGTGACGAAAATCTCAACTTCAAAACGCATGTCTTCGATGATCCAAAAGTTCTCGGACGCGAAATCATCGAAGCAAATGGCAGCCACCCTGTAGATGAGCATGTTGCTATCGCCATTCTTTCGAACGGCGATTTCGAAGATCTGCGGCTCGATGAGAAATATGATTTGCGAGGACGCGGAACTGAAAAAGTGATCGTTGCCCGGACTGATCGCAGCTTCAAGTTCAAGATTGACGACAAGGATCTTGAGTGGCCACATGCCTGCATCAGCGGCTTTGTGCTGCGCAAGCTTGCCGAACTGCCGCCGAACTACAATCTCTGGCAGGAAATCTCCGGCCAGCATGACAGCAAGATTTCTGATACCGACGTCATCAATCTCGATGAAAAGGGTGTTGAGCGGTTCGTGTCGCTTATTGATCAGACGACGGAGGGGGATGCCCTTCCGTCGCTCGATCAGTATTTCCTGTCCGAACACGGCTATACGTTCGAAGTCGTTCAGGAAGGCGGCAAAACAGGCATCATCCTGAAGTCGCTCTCCCTTCCAGCGGGAAAGTTCAACTATGAGCAAGCTGACATTCTGGTGCTTCTGCCTAGCGGATATCCAGACTGCGCGCCTGACATGTTTTATGCCTCGCCGCATCTGACGCTTGCTGGCACAGGTCAGGTTCCCAAGGCTTGCACCGCACAACTCACCTATTCCGGTCGGGCTTGGCAGCGTTGGTCCCGGCACAACAACGCCTGGAGACCTGGCACCGACGGCTTGCGCACGATGATTGCCCGGGTCAAGACCGCATTGGCGGAGGCGCGGCCATGACAGGTATGCTGGACCTCAATCTGCTCGCCCCACATGAGAAAGGTATCCGGTCCCTGCTGTCGCTGGGGGCCGGTGCTGAACGGTCTGCTTACAAGCTGTTCGGTCAGGCTTATATCGCTCGGGACCCATGGTCCAACACCGCGCGAACTCGGTTGATATCGCATGCGTTTCTCGAGCTTGAGGGCACCTACATGGTTTCGTCGTCTGCCCGGCACGTGACCTGGCAGACTGACGGGTATATGCGTCTGCTTGGCCGCGCCCTGAAGGAAAAACTTGTCCCGGCAATTGTGCACACTCATCCCAAAGGTCGCGCCGAGTTTTCGGAACAGGATGACCGCAATGAAGCGGAACTTGCAAGGACAGCGCTCATCAAAGGAACGGGTGGCCTCATCAGTATCGTGATTGCCGGAGATGGCGAGATCGCTGCACGGATTTGGCAGTCTACTGACAAACCAACCGCAATCACACGCATGTTGCACACGGGACCACGTCTGAAGGTGGTATCGGGTGAAGATGTAAATCTCGACTTCCTGGACCGACAGACAAGGTTTTTCGGCTCATATACCAACGCCATGCTGACCAAGTTTCGTTGTGGTATCGCCGGTGGCGGCGCTACAGGAAGCGCCGTGCTTCCGCTTTTGATGCATCTTGGTGTTCGCCAGGCAATTATGTTCGATAAAGATCATGCCGAAGAGACAAACCTCAATCGGTTGCATGGCGCCCGGCGTGACGATGTGACGGCGAAAGCGCCGAAGGTCGATATTCACGCACGGACCGTAGCAGAAGCCGATCTGGGTATGTCACTTGTGACCATGGATGCCTGGGCCGGCGAACCTTCAACCAGGGATGCCCTCAAATCGTGCGATGTCATTTTTTGCTGTACGGACGATCACGCAGGGCGGTTATTGCTGAATCGTTTTGCCCGATTTTACGGAATTGCTGTCGTAGATGTCGGACTCGCGATGCAACGCCGGAACGACGAAACCCATGATCTGTTTGCGCGGGTATCAACACTAGTGCCTGGTCATCCGTGCCTATTATGTGGCGGATTTATTGATCCAAGGCGTGCACGCGAAGAAGCGCTACAACGTGACGATCCGGACGCCTACGAGCAGCTTAAGCAAGAAGCCTATGTGCTTGGCGGAGGTGATCCGTCGCCTGCTGTCGTGACCTTCACGACTGAAGCGGGCGGCATGGCAGTCAATGAATGGCTGACAGGTGTAACCGGGTTTGCTGGATCATCAGGCATGCTGCCGACCCGCATGCGAAGGTTTCACGCGCGGGATGAGCGCTTCCCCCAAATCCCTTCGCAACAGGACTGCCCTTGCTGTGCTGCGCCGACGACCCTTGGCCGCGGTGATGTAACGCCTTTTCTCGACATGGTGACATGAGATGAAAAAGTTTCTTGCAAAAGTGCTTCGCGGCGTCGGATGGTTGCGTTTCGACATGTTGGTGGAACGGAAGTCTGCATTACCCGACCACGCTCCAAATGACTTAGAGCGATTGGTGCTGGTCGAAAGCGGTGAAGTGAAGAAATGGGCCTGCATGTCCTGCCCCGGCGGATGCGGCGAGCGTATCTCACTTTCCCTTAACCCCAATCGACGCCCGAGGTGGAAGGTTGCCATGGACTTTTGGCAAAGACCAACAATCCACCCGTCTGTTCACCAACAAAATGAATGCGGGTGCCACTTCTGGGTCAGAAGAGGACAGGTTCATTGGTGTAAAGGTGGTAGACCCAGCCAGGGTCGGCCAATTAGGATAGTTCATAAAGAACCAAGTGGGACCTCATATTGAGGTTGGATACTACAGCTATGCAGTACTTCATGCGTAAGATTGATCCGGACATCAATATGGACCGGTTCTACTCGATAAACACCACAAGGGGGCTATTTGGAGAATTTGGTGTCCAGAGATTGTGGGGAAGACGCGGCACTAATGGTCAAACCCGTTTCGATTGGTACGGGTGTGAGACCGATGCCACTGCTGCCGCGAAAAACCTTGCCACAGCAAAGCTCTCAAATGTATATGTTCTACGTCTTTGATGGTGAGGCGTCAGATTTTGGAAGAATGTCGGCGAGCTTAGGGGCTTGCCACCAAAGATCGGGCTAAACCTGAATGATGTTTCGCTCTTCGGGAGGTAGTTGCAGTTCCGGTAAATCTCTCAAACTCTGAAGATCAAAAGCCACCAGGAACTGCTCCGTCGTCACGAAGGTATGCGGCGCGCCTGGGCGTGGGCTCTTGGGACCATTGCCAATCAATTTGTTATAGCGCAGGCGGGAAAGAAGATCGCGACTGACCTCCTTGCCAAAGATATCTGCCAGACCTGCCCTGTCTATGGGCTGGTGATAGGCGGTAGCGCATAAAACGGCCATTTCCATTTCAGAGAACCCCGACTGGTGCTCGCCAAGATCAGCGGCGGCCTTGATCGCTTCGGCAAACTGCGCCTTGGTCCGTAACATCCAGCCGCCAGCGATGCGAACGAGTTCGTAAGGCCGCGGTTTCAGCTCCGCCTGAATGTCGTCAAGCAGAAGATCGACAGACGCCCCCTGCCCCACTACGCGGGCCAGGTCTTCGCGCGGCACCGGCGATGCGCTCGCAAACAGGACCGCTTCAATCCGACCCATCCATTCTCGCCACTGCAAGTCTGCAGGAAGCTCCACCAGCTCCCGGTCAAGCACGCAGTCGCGTGCACATGGATCGCGTGCACGTGGGTCGCGTGATTGATCTTCTTCGCGTGAACGCCCCCTCCCTTCTGCTAATTGACGGTTTGCTGCAACCACACTCACGGCGCCACCCCATAGAGCCGGAAGGTTGAGCGCCCGGTCAGCTCTTTAACCACCCCAAGTTCGACCAGCCGATCGCAAAGCCGGCGCGCCGCCCTTCCCGTCATGGGGGTTCTGGTCCCTTGAATATATGGTGAGAGCATACCAGATGGCGCCACCGCTTCTTCGCTAAGGAACAATGCGACGGCTTCAGCAGAACCTCGTGCCCGCAGTTTTGGCGCCGCCGCACGAAGAGCATCTGCCTTTAGGCTCAAAGAGTTTGCTAGGCGAAACGCTGTTTGGGCACTCTTGGTAATAGAGGTATTAATTGATGCTTCCTGCTCAACGGTTCTGCTTTTAAGCTCGCGCAAGCTTGCCTTGGTAAGATGAAGGGCTGTAAGCGGTAGAGGGCGGTTCCATCCGAAGAATTTAGCGAGGATTACATCGGACAGAAGACAGGCAACGCGCTCTGCCCGATCATCGCTCTTGAGCACCTTCTTCATCACACCGAGCGCGGCGGCCATCGGTCCGACCCGGCGTGCGTTCTTAACGCCATTTTTCATCCAAGCGTCCATAAGATCGTCACACGGTTCCCCGACAAGTTCGGCCAGCTTGGCCTGCCAATCCCCGGACGTAAGCCGCAGTCGCACGCCCTGGCGCCAAAAGTCCAAAAGATCGCCATCCGGGCCCCAATGGCGCACACCATCCATGTCCGGCTGGGTTAGATGATAGGCATTTCGAATATCTTGCTTTTGCGCTAAGCGCCCTTCAAGTTTTAAGGTTGCAACGGCTGCCTTCAGGGCAAGGGAATTTAAGAGTAAATCTTTGGGAAGCTGCGCGCCTTCCTGCCTTAAGATCAAATCGAGCATTGCGAATGATGCGCCTGCCAAAAACGCCAGATTTCCTGGGGTTTTGCCCGATGACGAGCTAATCCATTTTGGGAAGCTCGGAAGCCTTGGCAGATTGATATGCTCGTTTGCGATGTCGGACTGCTGGTAGGCCATGTTGTAGAGTATAGTTCATCACGGCGCTTTTGTCGACAAAAACCTGTGTTAACCGCCCCACTGTGGTCACACTGAGTGCGTCTGATAATGTTGGATTATCGGACGAAAAAAGATAGGCTCCAAATTCCATTCGTCCTATCAGTTTTTAAAGGACAACGGCCACCAGTTCCAGTTTGACCAAGCTAAGGGACACGAACACGCGGTAATGATGGTGCAGCCGGGCAA
>PJEL010004500.1_pt1 | contig 11483 bp, 10 predicted proteins | sample 1853271 | NCBI WGS metagenome assembly PJEL01 (sample SAMN08108733, study PRJNA415343) | Invertebrate metagenome, whole genome shotgun sequencing project. | host: Globobulimina | place: Sweden: Gullmar Fjord | collected 2015-08 | reverse complement strand
AACCAAATAAAACCCAGCAAAAATAACTAAAGCAATAATACGACCTTTCAATATTTGTAGTGGCTGAGCCAAATAACTTAGTCTATGACCATCAATTTCGGTGTTAGCTTTAAAGTAACGTTCTGTTCTTACTTTTGCCCATGCAGAATAAATACCTAAAGTGACGATCGTTAATAAGATATTAACGATCCAAATCGCATAATACTCGCCTGTTCGTCCGTGAAACTTAACCGTTGAGCTTCGGTCTGACTCAGTTGAACTTACATCACTTTCAACTACTGGAGTCGCATTGTGGTTTTCCATAACAATCCTTTTTAATTAATATTTTCCAAGCCAAATGGCTTATTTTCATAATAATTATCCCATAGCAGTTATAATAAACCAAGCTATCTAAGAAAGTTAAGCACTTATAAATATTAGATAAAAACGTCAAATAGTCTATTTTAAAAACGCTTTGACTGTCAGAAATATTGACTAGAAGGCCATGGAAAGCACAGCTAGTCATGGCTGTATTTTGCAAATGCAATGCAAATGATTCGCACAAACACATTCACATCAGACCAGTTAATTGCTATGTTAGCAAAATTAAATATCTATAATCATTAAAAAGCCTGCAATGCCTGAATCTATAAGCCCAAACTCATCGGTTGCTATAAAATCACTTACATTTGACAACCTTCAAAAATGGCAACAAAAATCAAAAAGTAAAATGACTGTTAATGGTTATTATCATGCAGGAAAAACATCGGGAAAACGTATTCATTTACTACACGGCACAGGTTTTTCTGCCATGACCATGGCTGCTATGGCCTCTCAATTACCTAGCGACAGCTCGATTTGGTTAACTGATGTACCTGGCCATGGGCTATCAACACAGCCAACAAAGCAAATGCCTAACTGGCAAAAAATGGCTGATACCATTGCCGAAGCTATCTACCAAGAAGCTGATGTTAAAAATAATGGCCCTCTAATAGGTATAGGTCATTCTATGGGGGCAATTTTAACAGTTTTAGCCGCCGCTAAGTACCCCGACCTTTTTAGTGAAATCATTTTATTAGACCCAGTATTTTTTAAAAATGAAATGATAATTGCACAACAACTAATGCTCGCAACAGGCGCTTGGCGTCATAGAGCTTTAGTGAAATCGGTCAGTGCCCGCACATCCCAATGGCCAAACCTCGAAGTCATGCAAAGCGAAATTGCCAATAAATCATTTTATAAACCTTGGCACCCACAAGTTATTAAGGATTATTGTCAATACTCTACAGTGACTAACAACGATAACTCGGTATCACTATCTTGTTCGCCTAAGTGGGAGGCATCAATATTCGGTTCATACGCAAAGGGACTTTGGCGAGCAGTAAGGAAAACAGAATTACCTATTAATATCTTACTGGCTAATAAAACCTACTTTTTCATTCCTAGTGCGGTAAAGCGTGCCGCTAAAATGAACAAAAACATTCAATGGCAAAAATTTGGCAATCACCATTGTTTTCCGATGGAACAACCACTTGAAACAGCAGCAATATTGACTCGAATTATGGCTAAGAATTCAAAGTAACGTATTGCAACTATTATAAATGTAAGGCGGGGCATTTATTTTTGCATAATCGAATAAAAAATTGCATTTAGTTGAAATTAATTACCCTATTTCCTTATCTCTATGGCAATAAAATAAGGTTACTATCATTGAAATACTTTTATTCTTTAATTTTTATCGGTTACTTTTGTGCTTTTAGCCAAGCTAAACAACCCTCACTGGAAATTGTTAGCGAGCATTGGCCACCATATATTGTGCAAAGCACTGACGCTAACAAACAAGTTTCAGGCATTGTTACCGATAAAATTAGAGCTATTTTCGATAATTCTTCAATTCAGTATCAAATAAATACTTACCCGTGGGCCCGTAGTTATTATTTAGCTAGAAATAAGCCAAACGTTTTAATATATTCTATTTATAAAACACCTGAACGTACTCCAAATTTCACATGGTTCTGTCCTATTCATGCAAAAACGCCAGTAAACATTTATAAGTTAAAGACAAATAAAATTGATATTAGTAGTTTAGCATCACTAACTAGCGCTGTAGTTGGTGTATTACGTGATGATAATAGCCATAGCTACATGCTTAGCAATGGTTTTATTCAAGGCCGAAATTTAGCCGTATCGTCTAGCGAAGAAAACAACATAAAGAAATTGCTCAAAGGAAGAATCGACGCAATTATTCAATCTAGAGATGCGTTGATTTATAGAATACGACATACCGACTTCACCATCGATGACTTCGTCGTCGGCTTTCAGTTACATCAAAATTCTAATACTGAACATTGTATGGCGCTAAGCAAAAACTCAGATCCTGTTGTGGTAAATGCCATAGAGAAAGCATTTAATTTATGGCGTAGACAAACAAAATAAAACATTGCCAGTATATTTTAAAAAAAACAATATCATGTTACTTTAGTGTTAATTTATTAAAAGTACACGGATGTTAAAATGAATAAATTGTTAACTATCAGTATAGTAGTAGCTACAACATTATCTCACGGCGCTTCTGCCATCGAAATATCGAAACACTTAAGTACATCTACCGAGCCAGTCCCTAAGGTTAGAGTTCCGCCTAAGTATCCAATAAATGCAGCTAGAAGCGGTCGTGAGGGCTGGGCAAAATTTAGTTTTATTATTGAAAAAGATGGTAGCGTTTCCAACGTTATTTCTATTGATAGCTCAGGCAGTAAAGACATAACCTTAGCAGCAAAGAAAGCGGTGATGAAATGGCAATACGAGCCAGCAATCGAAAACGGAGAGCCCATTCAGCAATGCGTTAATAATGTTCAACTGGATTTTCGTATGCACAGTGATGGCACAACAGCTGTGACAAAACGCTTTAGAAGCCTTTTTAATAAGGCAAGCAAGGCACTAGAAATAAAAGATCATGCAAAGGTGGATGAATACTTAGCCCGTTTTAAAAAGTTAAAATATCTGCATATGTCAGAGAATAATTATTTACAGCTACTTCATGCCCAGTACGCAAAAGAAATGAATGATGAAGCACTACAGCTTTCTCATTTATATAAGGTAAAGTTCTCTGATAATGTCAAAGGCAATAAACAAGCATTATCAGTTTTACAACAACGTTTTGCACTAGAGGTCAAACTGAATAGATTGAAACAAGCTTATAGCACGTTTAAAGCGATTGAGAAAAATGCTGATGCGAAACCTTATTTAGAAAATTATCAATCATTGATCAAACGTATTAATCAGCTTATCAATTCAGATAACGACGTGGTAATCAGTGCAAATATTCGGAATAAAGACTATTGGCAGCACTCGCTTGTACGTAATGAATTTACATTAGTTGATATCAAAGGAAAATTATCAAAAATGGATATTCGGTGTGCTAATAAACGCCACGTTTATTCAATCGAAAATAACAACACTTGGCAGCTACCAAGTTCTTGGAAGCAATGTAATATTTTCGTATTCGGCGAAAATAACGCTACATTTAACTTAATTGAGCATCCATTTAAAACTTAGTTTTCATATTATATAACGTGCCTCTTAAATTAAAGTGACTAATAACTAAATAAATCAACACCTAGGTGGCTGAGCTAAAGCAAAGCTGACGCTACAGTAGGTATCATCAATGCTTTATTTAACTTCACTATTAAGACAAAACGTTCATAAATAGCGAGCCGTTCATGAACGTTTAACGCTAAGAATAGATAAAAAGAAATATTGAGCAAATGCTGTTTAACCTGAATTCAGGTTGTTTGGCAATGCAGATAGGGGGAATTCAGGGTATGCGCGCTTTAGCCGCTTCTGCAAGCTCTGGTGATATATCAGTTAAAACTATTAACTCACTTTCTACTACTGACTTTGGAAGCTTTTTAATGAGTAACTTTCCAATTGTAATAGCATTTTTTTGTGCAGCAAAGATTAAAATATTATAACTGTCACAACGGGTATCATTAAACACTGTTCTTAATTTAAGTCGATTAGATTTTAGCAGCTTTCTTAACCGCCCCTTATCATCAACAGCAACATACTCACAAATATTTTTTGCTAAATTTGCGCTATGACCTGAAGGTATGAAAATAAAAGATATAACAATCAGAATAAAAGCAATTAAAAATCTTTTCATAAATAGCCCGCCAAATAATAAATAGAAACTATTAAAGTAAGCTTAGCGTCATTTAAAATAAAAACTGAGTAATATCCTTATTTATTCCATATAAATAATCAAAAATTCACAATTTAACGCCTTTAAAACTGAAACTGTATGCTCGGGCTTAAAAACATCCGCAGGTCTTTCACCAAATTGTGTCTGCTTCATTTCTCGGCTTAAAATATACGACTGTGAAGCTCCATGTTCAGTCACTAGTTGTAGGTATTTATTATCAAAAGAATAATTGCCTTTAATAACGGCAAGCTTCTCGTCATAGGCAGATGTTTCAAATTCAACTGCAAAGCTTCCATCATTTAAGAACATCATTGTCGCCTCTGCGAACTCACAATACTGAGTTCTCAGGTACGCAGGCATCATTGGCTTGATATTATTTTTATTTCGAAGATACAAACCAATATGATTGCTACTATAAAAATGTTTACCTTGGGCAAAGGTTAAGTGCGCTGGGCTATCAATATCCGATAATTGTAATATCGCTTCAATACTTTCAAGCAACTTTATATTCATAAAATTAGGATTAGTGGCTATTGTGCTATTGGAAAATGTCTCGGGTATAGCAACGTGGGATTCAACGATAGCAACGTCTAGTTTACTAAGCTTTCCGGTCAAAGCATTGATGTATTCATTGCTATAACCTTGGTTGACAATATGAAGTTGAGTTTGTGAGCATCCCAGCAAAAACAGTAAATTGGCGGATAGCAAGTAAAAAGCAAACTTCATACATATTCTTATTTTAAGTTGTAGATAACGAGCCTTAGCATTCAATAATACCGTGTAAATAATTGGAATAACATAAAAGACTCTCACAGTATTAATATAATTAATTTGAATAACTTGTGGCTATTCCTCGGTCAATTTTAGTAAGTAACCATCACATCAGGTTAAGTAATTAATTGGGAAACATAAATGAAAAAAATTCTATTATTTTGGCTAGCGATATCACTAACTGTTTCAAATACTGTAAACGCTATAGGCACTGACAAAAATATACTCGATAACGATAGAGTGAATACAAACACAATAATGACCACAGGACTGAATCACCTAGGACTGACGGTTAAAAATCTTCAAGCGTCAGCAGATTTTTTTATAAAAACCTTAGGTTGGAAAAAAGCTGGCGGCTACCCTGATTACCCATCAATATTTGTTACTGACGGTAAACTCTTTCTGACGCTTTGGCAGACAAAAAATGTTAATAACGTTGTATCATTTGATCGAAAAAACAACGTAGGTTTACATCACCTTGCGTTAACCGTTGCTAGTGAGAGTACTTTACACGAATTGCATCGAAGATTTAAATCTGTACCTAATTTAGTCATTGAATTTTCACCTGAGCTAAACGGCAAAGGCCCAACCATTCATATGATGATACGAGAGCCAAGTGGTAATCGAATTGAATTTTCTTATACTCCAAAATAAAAGTAAGCATTCATCTCAACAGAAAGTGACTTGCTTAGGTTAGCGAAATCAAGCAAAAAACGTAAAAAAAGCGCAGTAAACTGCGCTTTTAGTTTGCGTTTATACTGATATTTACGATTAAAACTGTGCGATCACTTGCTCAACAACCGTTTTAATAGTTTTACTCGGATTATCTTGATCAGCAGACTTTATGCGTTTAACAGCCCAGCCATGCCATACTGGCTGATGACTTTTAACATCATAAATATCAATGGCCAATTTACCCTCGGTGTAGTTTCTGACGTGAGTTTCGCTCCCCATACCAATACCGCCGTAATACCTATGTCCCCATACAAAGCCGGCACGGTAGGTCGTAGGTAGCGAATCAACTTTGACCTTCTCACGGCTGCCCATCGTATAAGATATGGTAAAGTCTGCTTGCTCTGCGTTATCAATTAATTGATAACCTTTGGCAATAAATGCTTGCTCAATGGCATTATCAATCCTAACTTTCATTACGGGATTAACATCTACAGGCTCAGCCAAAACCTTAGTTTCTTTTAGCCATGAAAATGTTTTGTAATCAGTGGTTGATATTTCACTATTTCGATCAAAATTCACTCTCGCTTGTTGGCTCGATGCACAGCCTGCAATACTGCCAATAAGTGCGAGCATAATAATAAGTTTATTTTTTAACATAAATCCGTCCTGTCAGCTTCGGTGAATTACAATTTATAGTTAGTAGACTAACATACCAGTGATGAAAATCTGTTGAATTATGTAACTTAATTACTGTTAATCTATGATAATAAATAAGACTGAACAATAACAGTAAACTTATAAATAAAATCAAGTACCTGAGTTGCAACGCCCTCGATACAAAGTAGACTTATCACTGCCAATTAACTTACGCTTTACGCGATAGAGGACCTTAGTATTAGTGAATATAGTGCAGCACAGTTATTTTTGTCATAACTCAGATAAGAAAATTATTAGCGAAATCGTAACTTTCCATTGACACTTGTATACAAACCCCTTAAAACTATAGCTATTACTTTTTGAAGAAATTTTATTTTTACGGCTAACCATGCACTTATCAAATACACTTAAATCACTCCTCATCGTCGTTATGGTCTTTAAACCATTGCGAGGGCGATATTGTGTATGAAAAGTAAACTAACAAATATCAAAATGAAGCCCTCGCTCTGCAAAGACCGAGGGTTTTTTTATAACAAGTTATGACGATAAAAAGGGATTGAATATGACTACAGAGCGATATACCGGTGCAGAGTTAGTGGTGAAAGCACTTTCAGCACTCAATGTGAAATATTTATTTGGCTACCCTGGCGGTACAGTTTTAGATATATATGATGCACTTTTTAAACAGCAAGACGTAGAACACATTTTAGTACGCCATGAGCAAGCAGCTACACATATGGCTGATGGTTTTGCACGTGCAACTGGTGAAGTGGGTGTAGTATTAGCAACCTCAGGGCCAGGGGCAACTAACTGTATTACAGGTATAGCAACCGCCTATATGGATTCCATTCCTATGGTCGTATTATCAGGTCAAGTACCAACAGGATTAATTGGCGATGATGCTTTCCAAGAAACTGATATTGTTGGTTGCTCTCGCCCTATCGTAAAACATAGCTTTAATTGCCGCGATATTACTGAGATCCCCAATATAATCGCCAAAGCATTCTATATTGCGAGTACGGGACGACCTGGCCCCGTTGTTATCGAATTACCTAAAGACTTATTGATGCCAGGACAAAGCGCTGCATTCTCGATGACTACCGAAATATCAATGCGCTCATACAACCCAACAGTTAAGGGCCACCATCGTCAAATAAAAAAGGCAGTACAAGCGATTACACAAGCAAAACGCTTGGTTATCTACTCAGGTGGCGGCATTATCATTGCCAATGCTGCTGAGTTACTTCAAACACTGGTTGAAAAACTTAATGCCCCTATTACCAATACATTAATGGGCTTAGGAGGCATATCTGGCTTACACGATAATTTTATTGGCATGTTAGGTATGCACGGCAGCTTAGAAGCAAATAAAGCCATGGCCCATGCCGATGTCATTCTCGCTTTGGGTGCTCGATTCGACGATAGAGTAACCAACAATGTAAAAAAATTCTGCCCTAATGCCACAATAGTACATGTCGATATCGACCCAACATCAATATCTAAAACCATTAATGCGCATATTCCAGTGGTTGGCCTAGTCGATATTGTTATTAAACAATTACTCTCAGAGCTTGAAGAAACTGATTTTTCAATTGACCAGCAAGATAATCAAAATTGGTGGCAACAAATAACGCAATGGCGCGAGGTAAAAAGCATTAGCTACGAAAATGAAATTGAGGGCGAAAAAATCAAACCTCAGCGAGTAATAGAAGCTATGTATCAAGCAACCAATGGCGAAGCTTATGTATGTTCTGACGTAGGCCAACATCAAATGTTTGCCGCACAATATTACCCATTTGCCAAACCTCGTCAGTGGATAAATTCGGGCGGGCTAGGAACTATGGGCTTTGGTTTACCGGCCGCCATGGGGGTAAAAATGGCATTTCCTGATAGCCACGTTATTTGTATTACCGGCGACGGTTCAATACAAATGAACATTCAAGAGCTATCAACTTGCCTGCAATACAACTTGTCGGTGGTGATTATTTCATTAAATAACCGCTCTTTAGGAATGGTAAGGCAATGGCAAGACATGGTTTATGGTGGGCGACATTCTTCTTCTTATATGGAGTCATTACCAGACTTTGTTAAATTAGCAGAAGCATATGGCCACGTTGGTATACAAATTAATTCATTAGATGAACTAGACGAAAAGTTAACTCAAGCTTTCACTATTAAGAATAAACTAGTTTTTGTTGATGTTTTAGTTGACGAAAATGAACATGTTTACCCAATGCAAATACGTACTGGCGCAATAGATGAGATGTGGATTAAAAAGGGAGTAAAAGCATAATGCGTAGAATATTGGCGATACTATTAGAAAATGAAGCAGGTTCGTTGTCACGTATTGTTGGTTTATTTTCACAACGTGCCTTTAATATTGAAAGCCTGACCGTTGCCCCAACAGAAGATGCGAGTTTATCTCGTATTACTATTGTCACTAAAGGGGATGATAAAATTCTTGAGCAAATCGTTAAGCAAGTAAATAAGCTTATTGATGTACTTAAGATTACCGACTTAACTGAACGTCAACATGTCGAGCGAGAGTTGTTACTCATTAAAGTGTTGGCGATGAATGATAAATCACGTACTGAAGTGAAACGTATCACTGATATTTTTCGTGGGGCAATTATAGATATAGGCAAACAGGTATACACCATTCAATTAACTGGTGACGCTGAAAAAATAAATGCCTTTATCAGCACTCTTGCCAATGAAACTGAGATTATTGAATCGGTACGCTCTGGCTGTGTTGGTATCGCCCGTGGTGAGAAGGCTTTACGAGTAAAACAATAACTATACTCAACCTTTTTTAATTTGTTGACAAAAAAGCCAGCGACATTGCTGGCTTTTCAAATAATAACAATAAGTTAACTAAATCGACGCCTTAATCCCGCGACTATTAACAGCATTAAACCGGTAATGCCAAAACCAGCACCTTGACGCTCAACTTTTTCTTCAACGGTACTACAGTCTTCAATCTCACCATCTACCGGTTTTAACGTTACTGCACGAACAACATCTTCAGTTAACTGTTCGCCTTTCTCGTCTAGCATTAATTCACCTTTTGAATCTCGACGAGGCACCTTAATTAGTGCTGTCGCAGAAATCTCATTGGCATCATTAATGTCACGAGCTTCAATGACAGTATAGGCGCTATCACAAGCCAAAAAATCATTAAGATCAGTAAAGGTTTTAGCCGTCATATCATATAAAAAGCCATGGGTACGTCTTGGATTACTTGTATTGTCATTATGGGTTTCAAATTCACCTTCACCAACAATCATGCCTTTTTCATTGATGGCTCTTGCTGTACTTGAACTACCTGTGAAAAAGTCAGTTGGTAATATCATTTCCATCTTTTCTGCATTGGTATCAACATGATAAAACTTAGTTCTTTGATTACCATTGACGAAAATATTTGCATGACCGACCGCAATGCCTGCATCGTTAACATCATAGGCACGAGAATCAAAGTATTTACCATGGTCATCGGTAAAATCAGTCACTTGACCATTTTTATAGACGACCGCGTAGAAGCTTCTGGACTCTCTTGCGCTAGGATTGGTTTCGGTTTCATCAACCCAACCATGGGCATAACCGACAGCGACACCGCTATTATTGATGGCTTGCGCATAATTAACATATTCACGCTCGTCATCTTCATGCGGTGTGACTAAATGGCCTAACGTTTCTGACGATACCGTCCCTTCGGCATCAATTGTCCATTTTATCGCTTCTGTATTATATGCATTAGCAATAGCGCGCTGAACACACACTTTAAATGGAATATCATCGACAACATTTGGATCTGCGCAACCACCTGTTTCATCAGTAATACGATCTATAGCGGCTTGGTTAATACTGGTGCTCGCGAAGCCGACAGCAAAATGAGATTCACTAATATCCAATATCGCTGACTCACCACCAAAGCGTTGTGCTTCTGGTAAGTTGATTTCACTTGGTGGGATAATTTCAATGATATTGGCGCCACCATCTGGCGAGAAAAAACCACGAGTGGTAAATTCACGTACCCAATGAGTAACTTCATCATCATCACTTTCGGTAAAATTTAGCGGTAAATAAGGTGCTGACGCGGTGCCATACACCCATCCCTCATCAGTAATACCACTAATAAACTCTTTTGTTGAACGTGTATAAAGATCGGTACCAACAAATTTTTCATCAAAAACATTGAAAAGTGTTGTTTGGCCAGTAAAGTTAGTCATTGCAAAAACATCGCCAATCTCTTGATATAGCGTATTGCCCGCTCTTGCTCTTAGAAAGCGAATAACCCACGATAAATCATTTGCCGTTGGTGTGCCATTACGTAGAGCCGTCTCATCTTCAATATCATTTAGCTCATGAACCGCTTCATGGCCATTTTTAGCTAAAGCGACTATAGCATCGTAATCATCTTTGTCTAAATATTGAAATTGCACCGGAAAATTATAAATGTCGGTACCTGAAATAGCGGCTTCACCATTGTTATTTTCTTGTTGTGAGTAAGTGTATTTTAATGACGATACATCACCTTTATCGATAACTTGGTATGTGGCAGCATTAGCAGCGGATATTCCTAATGCACTAGTAATACCTAGTGCCAAAATTGATTTTAAAAATTGATTCATGTAACTACTTAAACTCACTATCGTTATTATTCATCTAATTCTTGCCACCTAGCATAGGCAACTTCGAGTTTTGACTCACTTTCAGCTAACTGGTTCAATATTTTATTGCTTAGCTCTTGAGCTTGGCTAAAAAAATCGCCTTGATTGACTTGCTGCTGCAATTCATCAATTAAATTTTCTAGCATATCTATCTGTCCAGGTAGCTCTTCTAATTCTCTTTTCTCTTTAAAAGAAAGCTTTTTATTGCTAACCGATTCTATTTTCACAACGGCAGCGGAGGCTTTCTTTTTTTCTTCTTTTACTATCGGTTTAGCCATGGCTTGACGCTGTTTATCTTTATAAGCAAGGTATTCATCAACATCATCATAACCACCAACTATTTGCGTAATATGTCCCGTACCATCAAAATAGAGGCAACTGCTGACACAGTTATTGACAAAATCACGGTCATGGCTGACTAAAATAACCGTTCCAGCATAATTTGCAACGACTTCTTCTAATAATTCTAAAGTTTCAATATCCAAATCATTGGTCGGCTCATCCAATATTAACAAATTGCTTGGGCGTAA
>PJEL010004499.1_pt1 | contig 11484 bp, 7 predicted proteins | sample 1853271 | NCBI WGS metagenome assembly PJEL01 (sample SAMN08108733, study PRJNA415343) | Invertebrate metagenome, whole genome shotgun sequencing project. | host: Globobulimina | place: Sweden: Gullmar Fjord | collected 2015-08 | reverse complement strand
TTAACGTACGTAACAACACTATTAATATCGTCACTTAAACTTCATAGTAATTCTAAGATCTGAATATCAAACGCATCAAACTCACTGGCATAAATAGCAAACACACCGATGGTTATTCCCTCTTGTATTACTGGGATAACCGCTAAGGATTTAAAGCCACACTCTAACGCCGCATCTCGCCACGGAACAAAACTGTCATCGGCTTCCATATTGTTTACAAATGCCACCTCGCCAGATTTTGCGCAAACCCCCACCGGCCCACGGGCAAATTCTGAATTGTCCACACGCACATTAATATTGTTTAAGTAATGCAAAGATTGCCCGGCACTGCTCACTGGCACCACGACATCTCCTTCAATCATGCCAATCCAGGTCATGGCAAACCCGCCATGCTCCACTGCAATGCTGCAAATTGAATTCAGTAAATCGTCTTTGGTTTTATTGCTAATAATGGCTTTATTGGTTAAACGTAAAACCGTATACAAACGGTTAGCAGTTTGGTACTGATAGGTAGTGTGCTTGTGCAAGGTAATGTCACGACTAACATGCAATACCACGTTCTCTTTTCCCTGGTAACTGATAGGCGATAACGTAATGGCATGCCATTTTTCACCCAGTTCAATTTCCTGATATTCGATTGGCATTTTCACTGCAATAGAACGACATATAGGACAATCGGAAAATGTGCTGCTGGGGGAGTGAAATACATCATGTACATGTTGCCCTAAAATACTGCCTTCAGTTTGCACAGAGCTGCTGGCACTTTCGTTGGCGTGCAGTATTCGACCCGACTGACTCACTGCCACAATGGCATCAGGTAAAGCATTAAAGGTATCGGAGCTTAAGGTTAATGACTTAAAAGGCTGGGTAAGCGTACTTTCAACCAAAGCCACATAAATAGTCCAAAAAGACAGCAGCTTAAATATATGGCCGATAATTATGGCCAGTCCGGACAAGCTGCTATAAAGAGTGAAAGCGGTTTCAGCCAAGATGGTTAAAAAGATCGACAGCATTAGCAATTTATAAACAGAATAATTAAGCTGCGAGCGATAATTCCACACACGCTTGGCTGCCAACAATAAAATCGCAATAATCACATACTCAGATACGATCTTAAGGTTGGTCAAGCCCACCCCCTCTTCGTACATGGTTGGCATCCAACCTAGGGCCACCAGCAGCATGGCTGCGGTGAAAATCCCAGCCAGCACTCTATTTAGCAACACCGTATTTAGCTTTTTGCTCATAAACATCGTGAAGCTGCATAAAATACCCGCCTCAAAAAAGCGGGCTAATATCCAAAATTGAATGGTGGTGCCTTCATCGGCATTGGAGAACAAATGGTTATTTGAGAAAGAAATAGTGTGGCAAAAATCCAGTACCCCCACCCAAAAGTAGCCGCTGCCAATAAACATTAAAAAGTGGGACTGAGAAAAACGATAGGTATTAAACGCCACCACATAGGTCAATATGGCCACTATAATGGCAAAGCCTTCCACGAAATAATGGAATAACAGAGAGTTATAAACAGCAAAAGGCACTAGCAGAGCTAAAAATAAAAATGGCACTTGCCATTTAACCCTTACTTGAAAATTATCTAAATACATACAATGGAACCGATCTGATCAATCTATAAGTTAGCGAGTAACACGGCAGTTATAACAAGCAATTTCATCTGCGTACGCGCCTTGTTTTATTAGCATCGCCTTAACTTCAAATTAGTGGTTATCGCGAAGGTAGCGAACCTTAACAGGAATAAACCTAAAGAAAAACATGCTCAGCATTAAGTGCTTTTATTGCTTATGGCTGCCAGCCAAAATCTCACTCTAGCCCCTATTTAACAGGCTTTCATATACAAAGTAAGCACTTGCTTATAGAAAACATTTAAAAGAAAAAACTCACACGTTGCTTGTTCATGGTCTGTAATAATGCATAAGAAACATGCTTCTTCATATGAACGTTCGTACCGAAATATTGATATTAATACCCATTTCATCACTCCTAATAAACTTATGGGGTTTTTACCTTAAGTAACTAGCTAAAAACCAGAGCCCTGCAAAGGTGGAATAACAACATAATGCCATTTCTGAGCTACGCTTAAAGCAAGATGAGCCCAGTATTTAGGGTACTTATTGATACCGACTCAGCAGGAAACCAGGGCTCTTTATGCAAAAAACCAGAATTCTCATTGTAGATGACATGGAAATGAACCTAGTGGTTTTGTCGAGCATTTTGGAAGAGCTCACAACAGAAATAGACATGGCTGATTCAGGCCAAAAAGCTTTGTCCTTGTTAGAAAGCCATGACTACGCAGTGATCCTCATGGACATACAAATGCCCTCCATGACAGGTTTTGAGTGTGTCTCTCTTATTCGCAAAAATCCAAAAATTCAGCACATACCGGTTATTTTTGTAACGGCTGTGGGCTACGACCTAAAATTTATTGATCAGGGTTATCACTTGGGAGCCGTTGATTACTTGGTAAAACCAGTTGACCCTGACATGCTTATTAGCAAAGTGAAGGTCTTTATTTCGCTGTTTGAGCAGCGCATGAAACTTGAAAAAAGCCTAGCGGAATCTAAGGCCATACAACATAAAAATGATCAATTATTAAATTTTATGGCGGAGGGCATACTGGGTTTAGACAAATCTAATGTTATTACCTTTGCTAATATTGCTGCCTGCACCTTATTAACCAGTAACCGAGAACAAGTGGTGGGCCGCTCCATCAAGGATTTTATTAGCCCTACCATCAGTCAAAAAAACTGGGAAGCATCTGAATTCAATAACATTTTTAAAGACGGCCAATGCAACCACAATGATGACGCTCTATTTTGGCGTAATAAAAAAGAAAATTTTCCGGTGGAATATACTCAAGCATCCATCATGGAGGGCAGTAAAATTGTTGGTGGAGTAGTTGCATTCCAAGATATCAGCGAACGCAAAAAAGATCATCTTAAACTGATTAACCTGGCCCGCTATGATCAGCTGACTAAATTGCCAAATCGCAGCATGTACTGGGATTTTTTAACCAAATCCATTGCCGCGGCTGAAAGAGTTGGCAATAAAATTGCCATTTTATTTTTAGACCTAGATAACTTCAAACAAATTAACGATGCTTTGGGCCATGACGCTGGAGACGAACTGCTCATTTTAGTGGCTAAGCGCTTAAGCAACATAGTGCGCGAAGCTGATATTGTTGCCCGTGTGGGTGGTGACGAGTTTGCCATATTATTATTGAATCCCAGAGACATAAATGTGCCAGCTACTATCTCGCAAAAAATACTGGCACAAATGAGTAAACCTTTTCATATTTTCTCCCATGATGTAATGGCCAGAGTGAGTATTGGCATTGCCGTATACCCTGAAAACGGCCTATCCGGTACCCATCTAACCAAAGCGGCTGATACCGCCATGTATCATGCAAAAAGCAGTGGTCGTAATACTTATAAATATTTTGGCCGTGAAATGCATGAACGCATTCAACATGATATGGAAATCACCCAGGAACTGCATAAATCTATTTCAAATAATGAATTATCGGTTCACTTTCAGCCTAAGATGCAGATTGAGGGTAGTCGCTTAGTGGGGTTTGAGGCTTTAATTCGCTGGTTACACCCCAACATGGGAAGAATAAACCCGGATGAATTTATTCCCGTGGCCGAATCCAGTGGCTTAATTAAAGACATAGGAAATTGGGTCTTACTGCAATCGTTATCACAAGCCAAAACTTGGAACGACGAACTAACTAATAAAAATAAAGTAAGCATGTCGGTGAATGTGAGTGCCATGCAATTTCAGCAAGTGAATTTTGCTGAGCACATTATCAATCTAACAGAACAAAGTGGCTTGGCTTACGACTTACTAGAGTTAGAAATAACAGAAACCGCTATTATGAAAAACCCGAAGGAAACGGTACATGAACTTCATAAAATCAGAGAAGCTGGTATTAAGGTTTCAATGGATGATTTTGGTACCGGTTATTCTTCATTGGCACAACTAAAAAAACTGCCTATAGATGTTTTAAAAATTGATAAATCATTTATAGATGAAATAGGTGTCAGAAAATCAGGAGATACCATTGTCAGCTCTATTATTAACCTGGCACATAGCTTAGACATTACCGTAGTGGCAGAGGGAGTAGAGACCAAAAATCAGTATGATTTTTTGCAAGGTAATTCGTGCGATTTGGTACAGGGATATTATTTTTCTAAACCTTTGGACAAAGACAATTCCACCCATTACTTAAGACAAACAATACATTAACTTAAAAATAAAACCTAATGTAATTGCCTATTGCTTATATTACTTAACACATCATTTATTTCATTGAATTGACACTTAATATCGCCACTACTATCACATCCATCCGATAGCCTTGATGCTTCGTTTATGCTTTCGTTTAGTATTTCAAGCACACTACATTCTTGCTCATCGCTGAGCCCTAAGCCTATAAACGAGTTATGAACATTCATATTTAATTTATCAAAAATCACCGCCATATCCTTATGTTTTTTATGATTCTCTTCCTCTATACCGGTCACGGTCTGTTCAATTTTATTAAGCGCTTTTTTAATGTTATTGATCAGATTTATCTCATTTTCATGACTCGTTTTAAGGTTTTCCATTTGTGCACTGGCACCGTTTAAAATTGAAACAATGTGATCTTTTAACTTATCACACAAGCCGCCATCTTCTTTTGGTAAGTTTTTAATTAACAAAGAAATACTATTTGAGGTGTACAGTAAGCGCCGCCCCATCTCTAGCACCCCTGTATCACCAATGGTTTCTTCCATAATACTGGACTCTAAAGGCGCGCAATGCCCTGCCAAGGTGAAGTTTAGAGTGCTCTGATTGCCTCTTAATTGAACACAGGCGTTAAAGTTATAAGCTCGTAACGTATTTAAAATTAGATCAGCAAGGGCCTCTTGATTATGACATTTAATACTACCCTCCAGAAATTGAAAAATAACAGCCAACTCCCCACCTTTTGCCTTGGCCATACTGGCCAAGCTATTAACCTCATTTAACTTATCATTAAACATGAGCACTAAGTTAAGATTATGCTCAATTTTGGCCATTAACTCTTGAGCATCGCATGGCTTGGTAAGGTAATCGGCACCACCGGCATCATAGCCTTTTAGCTTGTCTTCAATTTGACATCTAGAGGATAGAAAAATAACTGGGATATTACCAAAATGATGATGCTGCTTAATACGTTGACAACACTCATAGCCATCCATATGAGGCATTTGTACATCCATTAATATTAAATCAGCTGGGTCAGTATTTAACGATTGCAGGCAAATTTTTCCAGATTCAACACAGGTCACTCGATATTGTTCCTCAAGCACCCGCAACATTAAAAGCAAATTAGCAGGCTCATCATCCACTACTAAAATATGTTTTTTAGTCATATCAATGCCTAAAGTGAAGCTATATATTAGTTAATTTTATTATCTGTCATGTCAAAAAGTTTGCTGCCAATGTCTCTAAATTGATACTTTAACTCATCGTCATTATCAGAAAGATTTAAGATTTCATACATGCTTTCATTTAGAAGTTCTAAAAAATGATCTTCCTGATCCACTGTCAAATTCAAGTGGGTAAATGATTTATGAATTTTGGCATTTAAATTGTAAATTATATCCGCCATACCTGTGTGTTTTTTATCGGTAATTTGTTCTATATTTCCTAAAGAGTCTTTAACTTGAAAAATGGCCTGCTTAATGCGGTTAATCATTCTTTGCTCGTTATCATAAACAACATTTAGGTTATCCATCCTTGCGGATGCCCCCTCTAAAATAGACGCCATATGATCTTTTAATCGTTCACATAATCTCTCGTCATTATCCGGTAAGTTTTTAACCAGCAAAGACATATTTTGTGAACTAGTAAGGCTTCTACAGCCTAATTCAAAATTTTTGTTATCACCTATGGCGTCCGACATTAAAGTCACTTCCAAAGGTTCACAAGGGCCGTTTAAAGTAAGGTTAAGAGTTTCGTGTACCCCTCTTAATTGCACACAGGCATTAAAGTTATATGTTTGCAGAGTATCTAAAATTAATCGCGCCAGGGTTTCAGGGTTACTGCACTTAAAACTGCTTTGCATAAATGTTAGCAATACATCCAGTTCATCTGAGTTAGACATAGCAATACTGGCAAAAGCATTGGCTTTATTCACTTGACGTTGGTATTTAGACATAATATTTAAATTGTGCTCTATCTTAACCACAATCTCTTTTATATCGCATGGCTTGGTAAGATAATCTGAGCCACCAGCTTCATAGCCTTTTAATTTGTCTTCTATTTGAGTTTGACCAGAGAGAAAAACAACAGGAATGTGATTAAATTTTTCTTGTGCTTTTATTCTACGGCAGCATTCATACCCGTCTATATCTGGCATCCGCACATCTAGCAAGACTAAATCTGGCGGATCTAATTCCATAAACTGCAAGCATTCCTCTGCCGATTCTTTACAGGTCACCCGAAATAGGCTCTCTAGTACCTTTAACATTAAAATTAAATTTGTCGGTGTATCGTCTACCACCAATATGTGTTTCTTAAAATCCGGCATGATCCAATTCCATAGATTGATTCAATAACATATCACTACCTACATAATCGCCTTAATATAAATAAACAGCGCTGTCTGCTTAGACTTAACCTAGCGCGGCATAAGCTATTAAGACGAATATGACTAAAGAGCCAATATCCTCATACAAATTTACACCAGCCACTCCCACTCTAAGAAGAACGGCCATGATATTTAAGGGTAGACCATATCTGCACAAGTAACCGGACAGTTTGTAAGGCAATGTTAAAGGAGAGAATGCTTTAGGTGAGTTTCAAAAAACAAGAAAATGAGGCTATGGGCCGGCTTATATGGCCTGCAGGGCTATGAAAACTGCTGTATTAGCAGATACTGGCCCGAATATCACAAAAGCCCTTTTCCAGCCTCACCTGCTTCAGGTAAAGTATACAAAACAGCTTATTATTGAACTGGCATTTTTAGCCATACAAAACAGAATAAAGGAATCAGCATGAGCTTTGATTTAATTCCGGTAGGTGAAGATGCTCCAAACGACATCTATGTAGCGATTGAAATTCCAGCAAACTCAAGTCCAATCAAGTACGAAATCGACAAAGACATGGGCGGCGCCTTAATGGTTGACCGCTTCATGGCAGCGCCAATGTTTTATCCAGCCAACTACGGTTTCATTAACAACACCCTAGCCGATGATGGCGATGCGCTAGACGTACTGGTAATGACCCCTTACCCAGTACAAGCGGGTTCAATTGTGCGTTGTCGCCCAGTGGGCATTTTGAACATGACCGACGAAGCCGGTGAAGACGCTAAGTTGCTAGCAGTACCTCACACTAAACTCAGCAAAGCATACGAAGATGTGAACGACATTGAAGACGTGCCTAAATTACTGCGTGATCAAATCTCACACTTTTTCGAGAACTACAAAGATCTTGAGGAAGGCAAGTGGGTTAAGGTTGACGGTTGGGGCAATGCGGAAGAAGCTAAAAAAGCGATTATTGAAAGCATGGCGGCCTACGACGCAGCTAAGTAATTTTTTGTTTTAGTTCATTTCGAGCTAGGCCAAATTAAAAAAACCGCTAAATGCGGTTTTTTTGTTCTTAAACCCCCTTACAGTACCTCTAAATGGCGTACCATTAGTTGAAGGTTTTCCTGCCCACGAAATTCATTTACATCCATTTCAAACACGATATGAACACGTTTTAAGGTGCCAGCTTCAATAGCATGTCGCTCCAGATTAAACCGTTCTATATTAAAAAGAATGGCATCGTAAACACTTTTACTGTTTGCTTCTTGAAGGGTGAGTTTTAAATGATTCTTATCTTGTCCTAACAAGCGAAAATTAACCACGTCAAATTGTGCATCAAATAAAGGCTCGGGAAAATTTTGTCCCCAGGGTGCTATGAAGCGTAATTCGCGGGCCATAGCCACCGAGTATTCTTGTGCTGTTGGGGCTCCATCCGTTATTAAAGTGTGCACCAATAAGTCATCGGTTAATAAACTCGATGCCACCTCTTCAAATACCTTTTTAAACTCAGCTAGGTGTTTTTTCTTTATGGAGAGTCCTGCAGCCATGGCGTGACCGCCAAATTTTGATAGTACGTGCGGCAGGCGCTTGGCCACTAAATCTAATGCATCCCTTAAATGAAAACCTGGAATTGAGCGGCCACTGCCTTTCACTTCACCCTCATCACTGTTATCCGCTTCATCGGCTGGAGCAAATACAATTACCGGACGATAAAATTTTTCTTTAAGCCGTGATGCTAATAATCCAATCACCCCTTGATGCCAATCCGCTTGAAACAAACATAAACTATTGGCCGCTTGAATATCATCCAACGGTAACTTTTTTAATTGCAGTAAAGCTTCTTGCTGCATACCACTTTCAACTTGCTTGCGGTCTTGGTTTAGGTCATCTAACACCTGAGCAATAGAATGTGCTCTACCTATATCTTGCGACAACAAACAGTCAATGCCAATGCTCATGTCATCCATTCGACCTGCGGCATTTAGGCGTGGACCTAGGGCAAAACCAAAATCTTTACTGGTAAGCTGACTATGATTTTTTTTCGCCACTTTTAATAATGCTTGAATACCTGGGCGCGCGACGCCTTTGCGAATACGGCGCAATCCTTGCTCAACCAATATGCGGTTATTCTCATCCAACGGCACCACATCGGCTACTGTAGCCAAGGACACTAAATCTAAATACTGCGCCATATTGGGCAGCTGGTTTTGATCAATGCCAGCTTCAATTAACTGGCGTCTAAGTGCACAGCACACATAAAAAATCACCGCGCAGCCACAAGCGTTTTTTGATGGGAATTCACATTCTGGCTGATTTGGATTCACAATGGCATCGGCGTTGGGTAAGCTGTCAGCGGCTAAGTGATGGTCGGTGACCAATACGCTCATGCCTAATTCTTTCGCGCGCGTCACGCCATCAAAACTAGATATGCCATTATCCACAGTGACCAATAAATCAGGTCTATATTCTTTTTGTGCTAGCTCCACAATGGGCACTGATAAGCCATAACCGTATTCAAAGCGATTAGGAACTAAATAGTGTATCCAACTTGCACCCATCTTTTGCAGACAGTCTACTGCCAAAGCGGTACTGGTGGCACCATCGACATCAAAGTCGCCTACAATTAATATACGTTTTTTTTGACTGATGGCCTCTGCCAATAGTTGTGCGGCTTTACCTATGTCTTTTAACGCAGAAAAATCGGCTAAGCCATTTAAGGTGTAGGCTAGAGTATCTCGAGTTAAGCCTCGTCCTTTTAAAATACGATCAAGCAAAGGTAAAGAGGTATTTATTGCTCGACGCTGAATTTGAACACTCATAACCTTATTTCCAGTTATTTCACGGTTAAATTAATATTTTCAAATACCATCAGAAATTACTCCTACATTTCTAATGTACGGGCCTGCCCTGGCCATAAAAAAGCCGAAGGCGTCATAAACGGCTTCGGCTTTTATTAATTTACAGCAGAGTTATTTAAAGGTTTTTTCTGCGATAAACTTATGCACTTGCGCTAAATCAGCTGGTAGTACATCTAAACGCTCTTCGCGCGTCATTAAATCTTTTAAGTGATGTGGCAGTGCAGGATGATCAAAACCAGCACGTTCTACCGCTTCTTCAAATTTAACAGGGTGTGCAGTCCCCAAAGTAATCATGGGAATATTTTTATTCCGACGAACACTTCGAGCGGCTTTAACACCAACTGCTGTGTGTGGGTCTAATAAATAACCGGTTTCTTCAAACACTTCTTGCATTGTTTTAACCGTGTTGTCTTCATCGCAGGCGTAGCTGTCAAATAACTCACGGGCTTTCGCCAACTTGGCTTCATCCAACTCAACAACGTCTTTTTTGGCATTCATGCGGCCCATTAACTCGGCCAATGCTTTGCCGTCACGATCGTATAAATCAAACAACAAGCGTTCAAAGTTAGACGATACGGCAATGTCCATAGATGGAGTAATGGTATGCAGCAATTCGTGTACTTCATACTTATTCTTGCTCATTAAACGGTGCAGAACATCATTACTGTTAGTAGCAATAATTAACTGCTCAATGGGCAAGCCCATTTTTTTAGCCATGTAACCAGCAAAAATATCACCAAAGTTACCAGTAGGTACCGAGTACGCCATGGGACGTAATGGACCACCTAGGTTCAACGAAGAATAGAAGTAGTAAACAATCTGCGACATGATGCGTGCCCAGTTAATGCTGTTTACAGCTACCAATTTACGCTCGCCTTTCAAAAATGATTGATCAGCAAAGCTGGCCTTAATCATATCTTGCGCTTGGTCAAAGTTACCTTTGATGGCGATGTTATAAATGTTGTCGCCTTTTACGGTTGTCATTTGGCGGCGCTGAACTTCTGATACCTTACCGTGCGGATGCAAAATAAAGATATCAACGTTACGACAGGTCTTGGTGCCTTCGATGGCAGCCGAGCCAGTGTCACCGGAAGTTGCCCCCATGATCACGACTTTTTCATGACGACGTTCTAATACGTAATCCAGTAAACGGCCAAGTGTTTGCAAAGCAAAATCTTTAAACGCTAATGTAGGACCGTGGAATAATTCTAAAACGTATTCGTTATGATCAAGCTGCTGCAAAGGCGCCACGGCTTTGTGATCAAAGCCTGCGTACACTTCATTCAAGATTTTTTTCAAATCATCGCTTTCAACACAGCCTTCCACAAACGGTAAAATTATTTTGTGGGCCAGCTCTGAGTACGGAAGGTCACGCCAAGATTCAATTTCGGCCTGACTGAATTTTGGTACATCTTTAGGGACGTACAAGCCCCCGTCTTCCGCTAAACCGGCTAACAATACTTGTTCAAAGTTTAACTCTGGCGCGTTTCCACGAGTGGAAATATATTTCATCATTTTATTGGTCCTGTTTACGACCGATTTACTTTTAGGTTTTATAAGTCTTTTATCTCGGAGCTAAATTAGCCTACGAAATAGAACTAATTTAAATGCTCAACACGAATACGTGTAACCGAACCATTAATATCACCCAGCGCTTCAATTTCGCTTATGGCCTGGTTCATAATTTTTTCCTGTACCTTATGGGTAAGCATAATTAACGGCACTAGGGTTTCCCCTGCAGATGGCTCTTTTTGAATAATGGCTTCAATATTGATGCCTTTAATACTTAAAATACTGGCTACTTTGGCTAATACACCGGCTTTATCGTTGGCTTGCATGCGCAAATAATAGCTGGTTTCGATCTCTTCAATGGGTAAAACTTTCTCATCACTCAAGCTATTATATGAAAGTGGCTCGACTTTAATGCCGCGAGCGATATCAATAATATCTGCAACTACCGCTGAGGCCGTTGGGCCGGCACCAGCACCCGGGCCACAGAACAAGGTATCGCCTACGGCATCGCCGTTAACGGCCACTGCATTCATCACACCATC
>PJEL010004498.1_pt1 | contig 11484 bp, 13 predicted proteins | sample 1853271 | NCBI WGS metagenome assembly PJEL01 (sample SAMN08108733, study PRJNA415343) | Invertebrate metagenome, whole genome shotgun sequencing project. | host: Globobulimina | place: Sweden: Gullmar Fjord | collected 2015-08 | reverse complement strand
GTAGGGCCATGAAACGTTTACCATCGAGAGTCAGCATCTCTTGGTGCCGGGCGAGAGTCTCGAGACCTCCAGGAATCACCTCGTTCTTTCTCTCTCCAATTTCCAGATGGCGGAGGTGCTGCCCCACCAGCTGCTCTTCTGAGATGTGGAGGAACAAATTTGCCTGAAGCAAGTCTAGGTGGTCCGCCTGCTCCCGCCGCTGGAGCTGCATCCCTGTCAGCTCTTGCCCTGGCTTCGATTTCTGCCTCTCGCTGGCGTTGCTTCTCTGCCATCTCATCTAGTTTTCTTTGTTGCTCGGCACGTTCTTTAGCAGCCCGCTCATTTTCTTCTGCTAAACGGGCTTCTTCCTCTTCCCTCCTCTTTTTCTCGATTTCCATGCAGCAGCGTCTAACGTATTCTCTCTTACGAGCAATATCACGCTCCACCATTCTGGCTGCCTTTCTCTCTTCTGCAGCTTTCTTCTTCTCAGCCTTGAGCATCTCGAATTCTGCTGCTCTACGTGATTGAATAGCATCTGAAAGAGTTTTCGCATCTCCCTGCATTCTTTCCACCTTCTTCTTGACCGAAAGATCATGCTCCCATGCTTTCTTGTGAGCTTCCATGGCTGCTGCTTGTTCAAGTTTCCAAGCACCCTCCTCACTTGCAACCTTGGTCTTTGAGAATTCTTGTCTGAGAGGTGCTTCTTCCTCTCTCTTTGCTCTCTCAAGATGATCCATTTGTTTTGCAAGTTTGTTCAGTCTACGTTTCATATCCTGGGCACTCTTATCCTCTTCTCTCAACATCTCTGCCTTGAGAGCTGCAACATCGAGGTGCTCAGAATCTTCAATCTTCTTTCCTCTGGCTGCAAGTTCAGCCTTGACTCTCGCCTGTTCCTCTTCTGCCATTTCTTTAAGAATTCTCTCTTCCTCTCTTCTGACACGCTCTGCTGCCTTTCTCCTCTCCTCATCTTCTCTTGCCTTTGCCTCAGCTTTCTGTTTCTCAGCTTCCTCTTCCATCTCTTTCTGGAGAAGAATGCGCTCTTGCTCTTCTTTTCGGCTCTCGATGACTTGTTTACGGGCCAGAGCACGTCTATTTTCGTCTTGTGAAGTCTCCAATGCTCTTTTGATTGCGGCATTTCTGCGAGCTTGCTTTTCAGCAGCAGTGTTTGCTGCAATACCACTGTGTTTGACATTGATGGCAGTAAGAACCTTTGACAACTTCTTTGCTGCAGAGGAAATCTGTGCCTTGACGTTGTCTGCACCAATCTGATTACCACCAAAGTGGACTGTTCCATTCCTGTGATCAAATCGAGCTTGAAGGAATCCATTTCTGACTGCATCCAAAATGAGAGCCTCAGACTGACCAAATGTCCAGCCAAACGGAGCAAGTTCAGAGAGTGAGGATACTCTCATTGTAGAATAGACCTCTGAAAGCTGACGAATCGTCCTGGATAATGCAACCTGCTGGATGAATGGAATGTAGGGAGAGAGGTCGGCAGCTGATTCACCCACTGGGCATGCCTCTGTAGGAGAGAGTTCACTACTCAGCGTTTTCAAATCATCCAATACTGGAGAGAGGGTTTGACACAATATCAATGGGTTGAAATCGCCTTCAAGTGCACTGAATACAGCTTTGACTTGAGGAGGAACGATTTGCAACAATCCTTTTCTTTCAATATCTGAAAGCAACGCCTGGCGGGAGAGAAGAACTCTTCTATCCAACCTATCAACATTGAAACCTAGAATAGATGCCATCCTTGCAGCATTCTCCTTCTCATGGGGGCGTACATCACTACCACGAGCAGCTGTGTTGCCTCTATCATATGGCAGTACACTCAATGCACTCAACACCACGTTGGAAGCCATTGTAACGAGGTCATCTTGTGACAAACTCTTGTTGTAAGAGCGAGAAAAGGTAAACAGACGATACCATGCGTATGCATTGTACAGCCTTGCTTCTGATCGAGTGAAGATCTGGGTCAATCTAGCATAGTAGGTGGCCATCAAAGATGCTTTGGGAGACTTGATTCCTTTTGGTGGAGATCCTACTAGACCTTGAATATCTTCCACTGATCTAAATGCCTCTGCCCAGAGCTCCAATGTGCATGCGGTTTTAAGCTGCTCAAATCTGACATCAATGTACAATTCCCATGTTGCTGGAACACCAAGATCTGTCCTGTTGTTTCCTTGCTGATCTTTGTACTTGATCAATGTCCCGATGTGGTTACGGAGAATATCACACAATCTGCGGAATTCCGTGGTTCTCTTGTATTTCACACAGAATGCAAAGGCACGGCTTGCAGCAGTAGCATACAGAGCCTCCAGACGAGAGTTGTTTCTCAAGACATCCAGGACGTTTCTGTGAGTTTCCCACAACAACTTGAACCAAGGTGTTACCACTTCTCTGTCTGTTCTATCGGAACTCTTTTCTCCACTGACGTAACTTAGGATCATCTCTTCTGGAGAATCATCTGCCTCAAGATCTCCAAGTTGGTCAATCATTGCCTGTGCTTCTTTGCTTGCATCCTCTGCCCTTTTAGAAGCTACTTCCACCAAATATGTAATCACATCATCCAAAGATCCAACATTAATTTGTTGACATGCATTACGATAGTTAATCAGAGCATCTTTGATCTTTCTTGCCTGTTTCATCTCAACAGCAAGATCCACGTATCTATACATCACCTCCTCCAAAGCTTTCGTCCAGTTACGCTGCTGCCTTTTGTTTGTGACAGTATCATGAAGTGTTTGAAGAGCATTTTGCTTTTGTCCAACCTGCGAATACAGCATGCAAGGGTCATCAACTTTTCCTTTTCAAAGCCTTGGGGGGATTCAAGCCAGGGAACGTTTCAGCCAAAACAAAAACGCGTCAAAAATCATGCATCAAAACACATACCCCAATAAGTTCTTCTGCTCTCTTGAGAGCATTTTCAGGTTTAAGAGCGACGCCTCCGCCTCTGTGAAAACGGTTCATGATGGAAAATCAATCTAATTCTAGCACTCTAACGTCGTATTTTCCCAAATAACACCGTGTTGAGGTACCTATTGTTGAATAAATATGCCAAATATCTTCAGATCGAAGAGATTTTCCAGGAATTTCTCTGAAACTTGTCAACGAGTCAATACGCCGGCAGAGAAGAATACACAGTTGGAAACGTTCTCGATTGTTTCAATCAACTGATATCCACTATTCCAATGAGACAAATAGTTTGAATTGTATTTACTCTTGAAATCGGCTCTAGAAACGAGAATCTTAAACATTTTTTGTGCGGCTTCGAACATTTTTGCTGAAACCATGCATGCCACATCAGGGACTCTGCATGTCCATATTTCTGTTTCATCACACTAGGAAGATTCAATAATAGTTTCTTTATATACCTATAATACCATTGTGATCCAATGCAAATCGGGTATGGGGTAGATATGTGACTGGAGGACATATCAAAAGATGCCAGTGACATATCTTTTCACCCCACATGTGCACACCCATAGCATACGACTATGCTCTCGAGTCTACTCTGTGAAGAGAGTAGATGAAGAGAGGCATGCATGTCCACTCGTGGATGCTGTTGTGGAGCGAGGGAAAAGAGATTTTGAAAGTCCTTTCCATGTGCCTGGGCATAAACGAGGCTCTCGGTTGACAGACACACAACGATCTATACTTGGCGATGCTGGATGGAGAAATGATGCGACAGAGCTGGATGGTTTGGATAATTTGCAGAGTCCAGATGGGGTGATACTGGATGCCATGGAACAGGCAGCCAGGCTCTGGAAGTCTGATCAGACATGGTTTTTGGTCAATGGGGCCACAGTGGGAATCCATGCATCGATCATGGCGACATGTTACCGAGGAGAGAAAGACTGCATTATCATGGCACGAAATGCTCATCAATCTGCCCATCATGGAGTTGTGCTGGCAGGATGCCATGTTGTCTATGCCATGCCTGAATGCATGCATGGGATGGCACATCATATGACACCTTGCTCTCTTGAGACTGCTTTTCAACAGGCACTAGATTCTGGGATGAATCCAAGGGCAGCTCTTGTTGTCTCTCCCACGTACTACGGAGTGCAGAGTGATATCCGTGCTTTACTCAACGTGTGCAAAACATTTGCTGCTGTTTTGATTGTAGATGAGGCTCATGGAGCCCACTTGGATTTTCTTCCTGATAGCAGCAGCAGCAGTGGTGGTGGATCATTACAGCATGGTGCACATCTAGTGATTCAATCGACTCATAAACAACTGGCATCCCTGACACAGAGCTCCATGCTCCATGCGCAGTCAATCACATCAGAACTGAAACACAAGATTACAACAGTTTTGCGGATGCTCCAGTCCTCATCACCCAGCTATTTACTGTTATCTTCTCTTGACGCTGCAAGAAAACAGATGGAAAATCCAGCGGCCATCAGAGAACCCCATGCAGCTGCCATGCATATTCAAGAGTACTTTTCAACATGGAGAGGCTGCAAGGAATTTGAAATTTCATTGCTTTCATCCATGATACCATCTCAATGTGATCCTTGGAGAATCACTATAGTCATTAAATCTAGAATTCCATCAATGTACACGACTGGGTGGTATATATCCTCGGTACTTGAGAAAGAACAAGGTCTTGTTGCAGAAATGGCGACACACAATGCAATTGTCTTTGCGTGTGGCATTGGAACAACATGTGCTCACGCACAACACCTGACAGCATCCTTGGAGTGGATGCTTCATCAGGACAATATGATGATGCAAGGCGATTCGGCTCTCGACAGTATTGGCATGGTTCCAGTGAATGCAACAATACAGTCATGTCCACGGGATGTCTACCATGCATCCCATGTTCCAGTTTCAATCCAAAACACAGAGGGAAAGATTGCAGCAGAATCAGTCACATCATATCCACCGGGAATACCCATTCTATTACCAGGGGATGTGATCACAAGACAACATATAGAGTACATGATCAACATAGAGACACATGGTGGATCCCTTGTAGGACCAAAAGATTCCACCATCCTCGTCATGAGTGATGTATGAAAATAATAATGGTGTACATGTGTAATAAAGATACTGTATACACAGAATGGCATACAAACGGGTAGTTCCCAAAAAAACAAAACAATCAAGATTGTGCTACAATCTTCTCAGGCTCTTCTTCTTCATATCAAGAGTCCGCACAGATGGCTTTTTTCCTGCTTTCTTCAGCCCATCATCACTCACCTTTTTCTTGTCTTTACCTTCATCTCGTTCTCCACCAGTTGTATTCGCATCCGTCAACACACTCTTCTTCGTTGCATGTATCTCTGTCATCATCTTTGCCTTTACAGCAAACTCGTCAAACCCTTCCAACAACAATTTTCCTGCTTCTTCATTCAACGCCGACTCCGCATTAGGCTCTATCAACAGACAACGAATAACTGACAGGATATGTGCTAGCCCTGTATCCGGCTTCCAGTCCCTCTTGAGCACATTCACACACACATCTCCAGCTGCAGACACATTTGGGTGAAATATCTTTGTCAAAAACCGCCCCTTGGGAGGAACCTGAGGATATTCCGACCCAATACTAAGCCTCATACGAAATACACCACCTTCATACGGTGTACCTTCTGGTCCAGTATATTCCGTATCAATCTCTGTCACATGTGTCTCGTTGACATGCACAGTTATGCCATCAAACGACGTTTCTTCAAGAGCTTTGATATCCTTCAATATCCTCTTCATATTGGGAGGCTGATACATTGCATTAGAAAAATCCATCTTTCTTCCTCTTCTCTATCCTCGTGTGTGATGCAACAAGTGAAACAATCAACCAACGATTGGATTACAGTCAATCAATACAACCACCTCGGATCCACGTATCCTTCCAATATACACTACAATAAATGTCAAAAATACACAATGTATGGATGAACACTCTCGTAGGAAACAAGAACCGAGACTGGAACGGAAATGAGTAAGTCTCTCTGGATTCTCTTGGCTTTCGATAGAATATGAGATTGGGTTGAGCTTCACTGTTTGCTCTTTAACATATAATACTGTAATAAAATCTGATACGTTCGACAGTGTGTCGGATCGGTGTATACGAGTGCTTTCATACGTTGGGGTAACGGTCGATCGAAAAAAAAAGTATCGTAGAAAAATAAAATAATATTTACTTTCAGACGCTGAAACCAAATGCAAGAGCCCCACTCGCGTGATCCTATCAGAATGTCATCTGGTCCACATGTATGAATCTGTTTTACTCAGTTTAAAAAGATTAAATAGAATCGTAACAATGCAGTGTCATAGGAACGTGTCTGCAGCACGCCCAGTGTGTGTGGTGATGTCTGGCAGCCGAACGTGCCTCTCCTCTTCTCCTTCCTCTTCTATTAGAAGCAAGACCCGCAGGTCTACAATGAGGAGAAGAAATAGTGTAGCACCATATGCTGGACAACAACCATTGATGGCTCCAAGGTATGTGCGTGTCTTGCTTGTTTTCGACATGTTTTCAACCTGCAGCTCTCTCTGTCTCTATGCATGTCGTTCATGGAACACTCTCCCCTGACAATACATGTGCATGCAGAACACAAGATATGGCTGGTGATCCATTTGGTCTCTTGATGAGCAAACGTATAGTCTTTTTAGGAGGAGAAGTGAATGATTTTAACGCTGATGCTCTCATCAGTCAGCTGCTTTTGTTAGACTCCCAAGATCCAACCAAGGATATTAAATTGTTTATCAACTCTCCAGGAGGTTCTGTAACTGCTGGAATGGGTATTTATGATGCAATGATGATGTGTCGGGCAGATGTCCAGACATACTGCTTTGGACTTGCTGCATCCATGGGAGCCTTTTTGCTCGGAGCCGGGACCAAGGGAAAGAGATACTCCATGCCAAACTCCAGAATCATGATTCATCAACCTCTCGGAGGAGCTTCTGGTGCTGCTGTTGATATTGAAATTCAGGCAAAGGAGATTATGTACCACAAGGCCAACTTGAACAAGATTATGGCAAACTATACTGGACAGAATATTGAAACGATTGAGGAAGATACAGACAGAGATCGTTACATGTCTCCTTTGGAAGCTAAAAACTACGGTTTGATTGATCATATTGTTGGTGGTGATGAGGCTGTGTTTGCTCTTCAGGGAAGCACGACAGATTTCCCAAAGACCAAGGAACAGTATGTGTCTTGGGGAGATGATGACTTGAATGATGGTAGCTCTGGATCAAGATTCATCAAGCCATTAGAGCCATATACCGAGAAAGTAGAGTAATTTTATAAAACAATTCACCCTGTAACAACAACAACCCAGTTGAGCATGCACTAGACCAATCCAGCAAGCAAGAACCATCTGCGTACGAAACCACAAACCACAGCATGCTACTTTTCATATAAAATAATCTTTTCTTTAAAGTATAGAATACGAATCAAGCCCTGGGGGTCTTCTGTATTTGACGTAATCATCTCGAGTATCATGGGCTTTGGTGACAGAGGAGGCCGTGGAGGTGCGTGATGGGGATTACTGGAGATATACATCAATATATGGTATACGTCAACTGTAATTATAACTGATGGATGAGTTTGAGGTGCCTGGGTGGGGGGTTTGAGGGAACGTTGATAGGGATGCGTGCATGCCGTATCGGCTGGGGTGTCAAGAGTGGGGTTTGTCGTGGATCGTATGATAACACAATGTCTATTTTTGCATAGGAAGAGGAGGTGGCCGTGGAGGTGGTCGCGGTGGCCGTGGTGGCTTTGGATCGCCAGGACGTGGAGGACGAGGTGGAGGACGAGGTGGAGGACGAGGCGGAGGCAGAGGCGGAGGCAGAGGAGGCATGGGTGGCAGAGGAGGTGTCTCGAAACGTGGAGGAAGAGGAGGAATGAGGGGAGGAAGCAAGGTCATTGTTGAAGGACATCGTCATGAAGGTGTATTCGTGGCAAGAGGTAAAGAAGATGCCTTGGTGACCAAGAACATGTGTCCTGGAGAATCCGTGTATGGAGAGAAGCGTATCTCTGTCGAAGGTGCAGGAGAAGGAGCTGAGAAGATTGAATACAGAGTCTGGAATCCTTTCAGATCAAAGTTGGCTGCAGCCGTGCTTGCAGGTGTGGATAACATTTATATGAAGCCTGGATCAAAGGTGTTGTACTTGGGAGCAGCATCGGGAACATCCGTATCACATGTCAGTGACTTGGTGGGACCGGAAGGAACTGTATATGCTGTTGAGTTTTCTCATAGATCTGGAAGAGATTTGGTCAATATGGCAAAGAAGAGACCAAATATAGTTCCAATTATTGAGGATGCGCGCCACCCACAAAAGTATAGGATGTTGGTTCCTATGGTGGATGTTGTTTTCGCAGATGTAGCACAGCCAGATCAGGCAAGAATTGTGGGATTAAACTCTCAATACTTTTTAAAGAACAAAGGAAACTTTGTGATTTCCGTCAAGGCATCCTGCATTGATTCCACAGCACCAGCCGAAGCTGTATTTGCAAGAGAAGTGAAGAAACTGCAGGAGCAACAACTCAAGCCCAAAGAACAGGTATGATTTTTTTATTGAAGAAGAATAACAAGCTCTATGAGATCTGGTTGATGAGAATATACCACAAGAATGATTCTAAGAAGACTCGAATGTTATCGGTTAACATTCAAGTCTTCTTGCCGATGAGTGTTCTTCCATGACTCAGACAGACTCTTTGATTGATTGATTGATTGATTGATTGGATGGATGGGTCATGTGGTTTACCAACTGAACCAATTGATGTTTATATAATGACGGGAAAAAACATGTGTGTTCTGCAGGTGACATTGGAACCATACGAAAGGGATCATGCTGTTGTGTGTGGAATATTTAGGGCACAGAAAAAGTAGTTCAGATATTTATTTGTATGCTTGATCACGTTGTATTTTGTCCCTATATTGGCTGTAATTTTTTTCATATGTGTACATGTACTGTATATATAGTATACAAAATAACCAAATCGATTGGGGGACAAAATTATTTTCAATTCACTTGCTTGTGCGTTTTTTTGTTTGTTTTTATTCACAGGACACAGACGGCGTCTCCTGGGTCTTTTCAGCATGTCTACGAGCATTTCGTTTTGCTCTTCTTCCACATCCAGCTGAAGGGCTGCTTCCCATGATGTATGAACCTGCAGCAGGACTTGCATGATCATCAAAAGATTCTGCCAACTTTTTACCACTCCTCTGAGCATTGGGTGTGTTGATCTTAATAGCTGACGAAACCTCTTGACGCATTTCTTTGATAGAGGCTTTCACCATACCCTTGTTTTTTGTCTTCTTTTTTGATCCACTTCCGCTTGGACCAGCATTCTTTACAGGTCGAGCCATTCTATGTCCTCCACTGATAAACCCTCCTTGGCCAAAACGTCGATTACCAAGAACGATCCGAGCTTTACCAGCAGCTGATGAGAAGTAAAATGCCTCCATTTCTTCGTCTTCTTTCCAATATCCATCCTCGTCATAGTCATCCATCCATGCCGTATCATCAGCAACCTTGGCATCTTCAAGCAGAGCCTGGCATGCGTCATTTTGAGAAGCCCGTATCCAGTCTTCAAACCACTGAGCTCGTCTCAGCAGAACAACACTCTCTTCCATCGGAAAATCGTTCAAGGAACCATCCAATGCCCGATAGGTGAGCAGGTAGGAGAATGGTTGCTTGCATGTAGGGCACACTGGTGTTTCCCTGTGCAATGTCCATTGCAGAATGCAATACGAGCAGTATAAGTGATCACACCCTTTCACCATTGCCATGTCTGCCAACGGAACATCACCCAAGCAGATGGCACACGTCAACTCACCACCATGGTCACTGTCTGAGACATCATCACCACCCTCGTGATCACAGGGAGACGTGTTTTCATCCTGAAGTTCAATGTCATCAAACCTCCCGAGTATATCATCAAGCTCGTCCATGATGCATATAGTAGTTTAGTATATAGTACTACTACTACTATTACTACTAGTGTATGTATATTGACTAATACGTATGTATGGGTATAGTATACATCCACCCACTCGTGAGGTGGAGAAACTCACAAGCACACCTCCCTCTGTGCTTTTGTTCTTCTTCTTCTACTTTAGGTTTTATACGATCTACATCACATACACATACAATGCGATGATATCATGACATAACCACCAGACCACGCGACAATGCGTGTACACACGACAGAATGTACGAATCAACCAACTACACCCTCGTGTTTCGACGACAACCTCTCACCAACCGCGGTTCCAGTCTTTCCAAACCACCACCATCACCACCACCACATTGGCGACTCTTTGGATACAATACTCGAATACTACCAATAAAAACAATAACGAACCTCTATCAGATACGTTTCAGTACGACGACACACGTGGTCCAGCAGGTTTACAACAAACAAACAAACAAACGAGAGAGAACGAGGACCTTGGAACGTCAACGTCTTTCCAGGTCAATTTGTATCAATGAAAATGTCACAGGTGAAATAAAAAAAGATGTATAGATGTATATATATACGACGGTGGAAGGCATTCCACCAACAAGATAACAACCCCGTGGATGTTTTGGTTTCAACTCATCTTGAAAATTAAAAAAATCCTAAACAGAGTCGACCACTTGGTTTCCACTCTCACATGCCGTTGACCATCTTCCATCTTCATAACCATCTGTCTCTTCCCTCGGTCAATATCTCGTATACATATCATTTACATAAAGGTACGTTAATTTCTATCACCATAATCTCTCTATACGAATCCTGTAGTATCTCTTTGGAACACCAACGAGTGTCACGTTGAGATGTATAATTCAGACAAAGTCAACCTTGGATACATTCATCTACCTCTATACAGGAATTTGTCTCTATACATAATTCAGAATGAGTTTACAGGACGTCGTCTCCAATCTCCGAGCTGAGATTGAAACATCTGTCGACTCCAAGCCAATGGTCAAAGTCCACTCGAAAGAGTGGGAGAAAATTATGCAGGGACATCCAGTTGAAATCAATCCATCCCTGGGTCATGGGTACAAGATTATGAGTGTTGAGGAATGGGCTGCTCGTTGGAAGACGAATGAAGAGTTTGCAGAGTGTTTGAATTGTGGAAGTAAGAATACAAAGGAACATGCCTTTACGCAGACTTGGTGTCGTGGGAAGAAGAAATGGGACAGTGAATGCTTGTGTTTGGACTGTCATATGTTTAGTAGACGTCAATACTGTGATCCAGACTTTAAGACACCGGAAGAGTATGAAAAGGAACGTTGGGAGACACTTGTGGATGGTACCAAGGCCTAGTTATTGTTATTAGTATAGTATAATCATCTCATGTAAGTATGGTGTAGCTCTATATCATTGAATTGATGGTAGCGATACATTCTACGTACTCGACATTATATTTTTCAACAAGCATGGCATGCTGTTGAAAAAAAGGCAAGGGGGGGAAGATCCTAAGAAAAAGAAAGAAAGAAAGATTCATCAGTCTCTCTCCGTCCGTGGTTATCCAAAAAACGAAATAATAATTTATAGTATAG
>PJEL010004497.1_pt1 | contig 11494 bp, 9 predicted proteins | sample 1853271 | NCBI WGS metagenome assembly PJEL01 (sample SAMN08108733, study PRJNA415343) | Invertebrate metagenome, whole genome shotgun sequencing project. | host: Globobulimina | place: Sweden: Gullmar Fjord | collected 2015-08 | reverse complement strand
AATAATAAATTTAGCCTAGAATTACTTAAATTAATGTTATTAAAAAATAATTTAATGAAGAATGGAATTACACTATTGGTTTCAAAATGAGTAAATTACTTTTACTTAAACCCTAAGTTTCATATTATAAATAATCAAATTGCTATAATTTCAATATCTTCATACTTAAGATTTGAAAATTATCAATTTTAGCTCTACTTAAGTTAGTATATTATTTGCATTTATCAAATAGCCAGATTGTTATATTTTATCAATACTGATTTTTAATTATATTATTTCCTGAATTTAATCTTTAGAACTATGAGCTAAGTATATACTTATTTCTTTGCAGTGTTTGTTATATCTAATTCAGTTTATTCTCGAATAGAATGTAGTGGGAATTCATTATAAAAAAGCTCCGCATGCAATACATTTATTAAACCCAAAATTGGGACTATATTTATTCATTATAAATGATCCACATTGGTAACAAGTAGACTCGTTACCATATGAGGAATAACTGGAACTATAATTTGAATAAAATGATGGGGAAATACTGCTTTTATTTCTTTTTTTTAAAAAAATATAAACATCGCTATTTTTTTTACTACTTTTCAAAGGGGTAAGTCCTTTTTTATCTTTTACTTTAGTGGAATGCATATAGTCTATAACCAGTAATTTTGCCTTATCTATCTCATTATTTTCATCTGCCCAATGTAACAATGTATCTCCTTTTTTATCTTTTAATTCTATATTTAATGAAGGTGTTTTTAATATTTTATAAGTTCTAATATAATTTATATCAAAGTTTTTCACTATCCAATGTAATTGAAATGCTTTGATTTTGTCAATGCCATATATTTTTAGACCCAATTTGATTAATATTTTAATCATTTTTTTATTTTGTTTTGAAATAGCATATAAAAGTAATGTGTTATTATCTAAGTCTCTTAAATCAATTAATTCTTTGGGCCCTATAATTTGTTTGCCATAATGAAGAATTAATTCAACAATTTTATCTGATAATGAAATATCGTTTTTCGTTAATAGGTTAGATTGTGAAATACTAGCTTTGAATTCATCGATATTTGAATTGACAAACATATCAATTATATCCAATACTTTTTCTAAATCTTTATTTTGGATGGCTGTTGTTAAAGGAGTTTTAGATTTATCTGAATTAGTTTTAATTGCCAACATCGGTTTATTGCCATGATTATTCGAGCAAGAAAACAACATTGCAAAAGCTAATAATACTAAAATATGTTTCATAGCTATAAATATCTAGTCATCGCGAGCACAATGTTATAAACAATAATTGATAAAATAAAAAATAAGATATAATTTTTAAAATTATTGTGATTTATATTTGTTTTTTCTTCGATATTGAGTTTTTTGCTATTTCGAATAGGATTACTGCCGCCAGATATAAAATAAAATGAATAACAATAGTATATTTTGTTTATAATATTTTCTTTACTTCTTAGCTTGACACATATGTTTTTATTGCGATTTGATACATCTATAATTTTAGGAATTTTTTCAAAAAATAAACATTTCCTTTCTAATGCATGAATTTTATGTTTTGTATAAAATAAAGGATAGTGGTGCTTATTATCTAAACTATAAAGGCAACATATTAAGTTACCTTCTATAAGTTTGTAATATTTTAAAATTTTGTTTACAAATAAAGATCCTAAGCTTCTTATATATGAAGTACCTTTGGTTAATTCTGATAGAAAACAGATATCCTTTGGCAAATTCCCATTGACTTCTTCTTGGTTATTATAAAAAAATCTTTTTCTTTTTCTTTGTTGATAAAATATGTTTGAAGGATATATTAATGAATAAATTTTTTCTTTTTTGGATATGCAATTAAAAGCACAAGAAATATTTGAATTTTTAATAGCTATAATATCGAAAATAGTGCTTTGATCAAATAGTAATTCTATTTTTGAAAAACCAAAACAATACGAATTAACTATAGAAATTAAATCTTTGGTAAGTTTAAAATCCTGTATTAAAGTTAATTCAATTGATTTTAAATTTTGAATTATTTTTTCTTTACCTTTATTTCCAAATAAACTTTTTATTAATAATTTTTTGAAATATTTCAACTCATTATCTATCTCAATTTTTTTGTCAAAAATAATTTCGCTGACTCTGTATTGAGATTTTGGATTTTTAAATACATGATCTTCAATTTTAAAGTTTATATTTTTAGAAGTATTAATTTTATAGCAAGATGTTGATATATTTCCAATTAGGATACAATTTGTTATACTTATCACCAATGAAGAATTTTTCAAATGCTTGGAAGAAAGTATCCTAAAGAACGATTTGTCTAGTAATTTCAAATACCTTTGGTATAAAAGCCAAATTAATTCTATTAAAGAGTTAAAGAAGTTTCTTTTAAAATAAATCCATTTACTTGTGTATTCCATAATTTATAATACAATCCTTTCTTTTTCAATAATTGATAATGCTCTCCATTTTCAATAATCTTGCCATTATCCATTACTAAAATTCTATCCATTTGAAGTAATGTAGATAATCTATGTGCTATTATGATAGTTGTTTTATCTTTCATTAAATATCCTAAAGAGCCTTGAATGCATTTTTCAGTAATAGAATCCAGTTGAGAAGTTGCTTCATCTAAAATTAATATTGGAGCATTTTTTAAAATAACTCTTGCTATTACAATTCTTTGTTTTTCTCCTTCAGAAATTTTAACTCCAGATTCCCCAACAATGGTTTCGTATCCTTTGGGAGTATTTGAAATAAAGTTATGACAATATGCTTTTTTGGATGCTTCAATCAAATCTTTTTTTGTTGCCAATGGCTGACCATAGAGTATATTTTCTTCAAAAGTTCTATTAAATAAAATTGCATTTTGAGTTATTAATCCAATCTTAGTCCTTAAAGATTCTTCCGTAACATTAACAATATTTTGATTATCTATTAAAATTTGACCTTCAGCAAGATCATAAAGTCTTAGGATCAATTTTACAAGTGTTGATTTCCCTGCCCCAGAATATCCTACTATCCCTATTTTTTGTTTAGCTGGTATTTTAAGAGAAAAATTTTTAAATATGTTTTTTTTTGAATCTTCATATTTAAAATTGATGTTTTTAAGTATAATATCTCCATATGAGACAATCAAATCTTTCGCTCCTTTGTCATCTTTATTTTTTTTTGGTAAATAAATAGTTCTTAGAGCTTGCTGTGTTTCTCCTATCATTTTTGAAAAATGAGATATTTCTCTAACACTCTGTCCGAGCATTAGAACTATTCCACTATTTAAACTTAATATTAATACAAAATCCCCTATTGAAATATTTCCAGATTGATGTTCTTTTATCAAGATAAAAATACTTATTGCCTGAATAATACAGTAAAAAAACCCAATAAATAAAAAAATAAATAAATAAGTCCATTGAATTTCTTTTTCAGCTATGGAACTTTGTTTGATTGTTTTATGTAATCTTTTTTTTTCTTTTACTTTTCCAGAAAATAGTTTTATTGATAATATATTTGATAATATATCAATTATATCTCCTGATATTTTAGAATGCTTTTCAGACCATTTATCAGATTGCTTGATTAAAGTTTTATTATTTTTAAATAAAATAATAAAGAAAAAGAAGATCCATACGAATATCAAAACTGCAAATTTAATATTCACTTGTCCCAGCATGGAAAGACCTATGCTTAAAGTTAGAACAAAGCCCAATAACCTATTTAAAAATGTATTGATTATTTCAGGTATTAAATACGAAAGTTTTAATAAATTGTGTGATATTACCCCAGAAAGATTATTTTGATGAAAATTATAATCTTGGTCCAACACCTTACCAATATTATCATTAAGGATTCTTTCTCTTAAAGAAGGAGTCATTTTTATTTGGAAAAAGTAATCATATAATCTCCAAATACCTTCAAAAAGAAACTGCAATAGTATAAAACTTACCAACGGTACTGTCAAATTTAATATCAAATTTTTATTATTGCTCGAGACTCTATCTATAATAATTTTTAATAAATATGGATTTACAGAAATCCAACAAGCATCCATTAATCCAACTACAGCTATCAATGTAGCATGTGGATAAAACGACCGAAGATTATTAGTTATATAATCAAATACAAACCTGTAAGAAATATTTATCTTATTTTCTTGCATTTTAACAATAGTTGAGATGCTCGAATATACCTTTATACTTTATATTATATTTTTGTAGAATATCATTTTCCCTATAGATATAAACTAAATAATCGGGTGTTTTTCTTTTAGAATGATCTATTTTAACATGCGTAGATAATTCAGATAAGCAAAAAGCCAAAATTTCCATGGGATTTTTATAAAACATTCCTTCATAAAAATTTTCTACATAAGTAGATATAAGATTAAATCCTATTCCAACTCTAGATGCTTTAAACATTTTCTTAATAATTTTTTTCACAAAAGAAGTCATTTCAAATATATCTGCATCTCCTTTATCTGTAAATATTCCATTGCAAATTACGTAATCAAATTCTTCATTATAATCCATATTTAAGGCATCCTTAACGTAAAATGAATGATTGGGATGATTTTTTTTTGCAGCTTTTATATTTTCATCTAAAATATCTATTCCTGTGTAGTTTATATTAATTTTTCTTTTCTTTATATACTCTAGCAATCCTCCATATCCACATCCTACATCTAAAACTGTAGGATTTTTAATTACATAAAAATCATCCATTACATTCAATATTCTACTGTATAATATATCCATATTCGTTTCAGTAGGGTAACCGATTCCCAATTTTGTTGCATTATATTTATTGAACGAATTTTGATATATTTGTAATAATTTTTCGCTAACAATTGCTTCATCTTTTTTCATAATACTTTATTTTTATTGAGATAATTCCACTTCATATGTTTTTGTTTTTTGTTTTATAGCTAATTCAGATTGATAAAAACGAAAAAGAAAATCATAAATTACCAATTCATGTTTGCGTTGTTTAGATTTAAAAAGACGGTTACATAACATATGAATAAAACTGCCCATTAAATTATCTGAAACTATTTCTGATTTTTTTATATTAGCAATGATTTTTGGAACAAGAAGTTTGTTTTTTAGAGATCTTTGTAAAAGAATATTCTCAGTTTCCGCTGGTAATATTTTGTTGCAAAAAAGAACATTTTTGATTATTGTTCTTTCTTTACGATACTTTTTATCTATCTGTTTTTTTAATTCTCTATTTATTTCAAATTCTTGGCCAAAATTTTCTTTTAACTTTTTTAATAACAAATGCTTTTTTTCTATGGTATATTGAAAATCATTTAATAGTATATCTATACTACGTAATCCCCATAACCAAATTAATTTTTCTTGATTTTTATAATTTTTTAATTTGTTTAGTAGATTCGCAATAGCTATACTATCATGAAAAAATATCTTTTCTGCCAGTATTATTGTTTCAAACCCATATCTTTCTAGCTCTCTTTTATATGTATCTACCTGAATTTTCCATATTAAATTTTTTTCTAGAATAGATTGAAAGGTTTTTTTTATTAAAAAAATAACAGATAATATACTTTCTAATTTGGTTACATGAAATCGAATACGTATATGTGGATGAGGATCTTCAAATCTAATAAAAAACCATTGATCGATCTTCCCATTTTTTAAAAGCTGATTGACAAGTGTTAATATTTGTTCATTTAACAAGCGATTCGCCATTTCCTCTCCACAATATATTTTGTAATATAGCCATTCAGAACCGGGTATAAAGTTTCTTTGTACGAAGTTTTGAGGTATATATTTCGGAATTAAATAGGAACTGTTTTTTTCTATGGCTCGATGTTGATTTTTTACAAATGAAAAAATTATTTGGTTTGTAAAACTTCCTTCCGAACTGTTTATAATAGACTTATCGTTTATTTGTAAAGCTTCTGTTAAAGTTATTACAGACCTTTTGTTTAAAATGTCCTGCAAAAGTTGAAGACAAAAAATATTTTCTATATCTATTAAGAGTTCCATATCTCCATCAACTTGCAATATATATCTTGGCATACTAAGAGAACGACGCCATCTATCAAAAGCTTCGAGTAATTCTTTGTCTTTTAGTTTTAATAAATGTTGATAATCTTGTTTTTTTAATAACCATCTAGCCCTTTTAAAAATTAAATTTTCAAATACCACTCTTGGTAAAAAAGAACTATTATTTTCTATCGATCCCCAGTCAAATTTTAAATTTGCAGTAGATTGTTGATCTAGACTACATAAAAAATTATATATTGGCTGTGTATTATTCCAGGCAAAATTATGCATAGAGCTCAATTTAGGAATTATTCTTTTATTTAACTTTTTGGAATATAATATGATTTCTTCTTGTATTACAGACACCCACAGATCGTTGAGCGGTATTTGATAATCTTTTGGTATGTTGGATTTAGTGAGGAATGGTATTTCAAAAGGTCTGAGTACTGGACGTAAAATAACATTACCCATTCGTTCTTCTGGTAGGTGTGCGATTTCAGCATATATAACTCCTGGATTAAGTTTAGATTCTTGTTTTGTTATTTCGGTTGCAAAAGAAGCTATTTGGTCATTAGCATGACAAAAACGTCCTAATAATTTAGCTGGAGATGATTGTATCCAATCTATATATATATAATAATCATACTCTTCATTTTTATTTCCTGGCAATATAGTAGTTATAGCGGATAAAGTATCTGGGAAGTTGTTTATATGTAAGCTTTTAAATTTATCCAATTCTTTCTTTGTCAATGTCATTATATAATCTTTATTTGCAATTGCCTTCAAATATTTATGATATAAAAACTGCTCTTTTTCAGATAAGTTTATTGTTATATTTTTATCATTATTAGAAAGGATTATGTCATCTATCAAAGGACAAATCACGGTTTTTTGGGAATTCGCAAAACCAACACCTATTTCTGTATCTAATACTTGCAGAAGAGGTACCGATTGATCTTCATATTTTTCATAAAATGCTTTAGCAAATTCCCCTAAAACATCAGTACTTTGTTTTATATGTAATTTGTTTAATATTTCTACACCCCTAAGAATATCTTTAGCTATTTTGCTATCTATCTTACAACTTTTAGTTGGCTTAATAGTATCGATTTGAAATAAGAAATTTAATTTATATTGAATCCTCAATTTCTTTAAATCATTTGCTATATCAATGTATTTTTGAGGATTAAGGCCTGTAGTTTTGGCGCTTTTTGAAATTGCCTTTTTTATTTTGTGTAATATCACTCCGAGTTCTTTAATGCTTTTGTCTTCATGAGTTTTGGGGAAATTATCTAACAATCTTAGTAGTTCATTTAAAAATTCTGAACCTGTTACATTTGGAGTAAGTGAACTTACTAAGATTTGGTTACTTATCAACTCTTCTATATATTCAGTTGCCTCCTCTGTTGAGATGTTCTCATTTGATAAATTTCTAGCAATTTCTTTTAAACATTTACCATCCTTTGTTAGAGTAATAACATGATCTAAATAAGATGTATATTCTACAGATGAAATACTATATTCTCTATTTTTACTTCTTTGAATGTATGTAATAAATCTATATTGATTACCAATTTTAAACAATGTTGTATTAGGGGAAAATTTCAAATACGATTTAATTGCTGGATTCTTTTCAAAACTATATGCCAAAGAACAAAGATAATTCATATCTAGCCGAGTATGCTTTTGATTCTGTGTTCGAGACTGCAGTAATATATTGGTTTCAGATCCCATATAACCCACTGAGCAACCTGCAAAAAGTCCAAATGGAGTAGGTCTATATGACATCCTAAGTAAATAAGACAATAACGACAGTTTTATTTTTTTTATTTTCTTTTCATCTTTAATTTTTTTGTTAATCCACTTCTTATACATTTCATATAAGTCAGGAGAGGCTATAAAAAGAGATTCTTGTACAATTGGATTTTTAAACCAAGCCTGTAGTTGATTCAAAAATAATTCTTTATCTTGACATTCAAGTTCTTTGATGGTATCAATAGGAAGAAGTGGAGTTCTTAAGATAAATTTATCGAAAGCAGAGAATTGATTTTTTAAATATGTCATTTTGTAATCCACATTAAGAAATTAACAATACTTTATCCCATTTGGGAGGTATATAACTAACTGCAGAAACTAATGATAGTCCTATTCCAACAACTCCTTCAATGATACCTACTTCATTAACCCAGGGATTTTTTTTTACCAAAGGATTAAAAACTTTAAATCCAGCAAGGCCATCTTTGTGCTTATTAAATTTAAATAATTGGGTATACCAATAAAGAGAGGTATCTCGCAATAAAGAATCTTTAGTTAATTGATAAAAATGATTAAAAATATGAGCAACACCTGCAGCACCATGACATATACAGCCATCTATAATAGAGTTCTCTTCCAAATTTCTACGTTTGGCTGCATGAAATAAAATTTCTAAAGCTTGATTTTTCCAGTTTTCTATTTCTAAACAAGTTCCTGCTTGCCAGAGAGTAATTGCTATCCCCAAATCTCCATAACACCAAGCTAAATTACTAGGGGACAAATACTTGTTTTGTAAAACTTTACTTGAATATATGGAGCGCATATTTTCCGGCAATTTTTGCGCAATTAACCATTTTATGCTTTTTGTTATTAACTTTTCACAAAGATCTTTCTCGATGTTTGATGAGTATACTCTGCTCAAGAAAATTAAAATACTTGGAATTCCATGTGCTAGTCCGATATTATATGCTAATGAATTTGTTTTATCTGAAAATTGATCTTTATCTTCCCATTTTTCATTTTTGTGAGATATTTTTTCAAGTGTTTTTACTAATTCAGATAAATATCCAGACGCCAAGGGATTTTGTAATCGATCTAATAAATATATTCCTACTCCCAGACTACTATGTAATAAGTCGTAACTACCATTAGATAAATCATAAAGAGCATATTTAAAGAGCTCCTCGTCTAGATCCTTAAATAACTCATCCGAATCAGCTTCAATGAATCCTTCCGTAATTAAGTAGTTTGTAGACCATGCTATACCAGTAGGTCCATTGCATAGAGAATAAGAATGGCTAGCAGACCATGTTTGACCAATAGAATTAAGGCAGTCTTCTATTAATACTAATGCTTTTTGCAAATATTCACCTTTTTTTAATTTAGAAATTTGGGCATAATACAAAGATATACCCGCCCTTCCGCATCCTAACGAGTAATCTAAATCTGTTTTTTCATCAAACACTACTCCATCAAGGGCCTCTGTAATAGTATCAATTAGTTTTATACTCTTTTCTTTTAATGGATCAGTAACAATAACTGGTTCCCATGACATAATAATTTTATAAGTTTACAATATTAATAAACCAACTGTATCTCAATCATAGATTATCACCTAAGGAAATACAATCTATACCAAAGGTATTTGAAGCTACTAGACAAATCGTTACTTATGATACTTTTCCCAAACATTTGGAAACATTTTCATTGGTGAAGAGTATAATTTGCATTTGACACTGTTTCTAAAATCTGGCAATACCACGAAACTAAGGATTTCTACCTCCACGAAAATAGCACAGACTATAATATGTGTCACAAATATTCTCCTTAATTTCATAGCATTCACCAGCTCTATTTCAGTAATTTTAACAATAACATGAGTAATTTTTACTACAACAATTGCCTCTAGTTCTGCATGTAGCACATCTTGTTATACAACTTAGACTACCTGCCTGAATTTCATCATCATTAACTCTTGCTGTTAAACTAGCAACTTTAGTGACTTTCAATTCGAGTTTTATAGCTCTTCTAGGTTTTAATTTCAAATTTTCCATAATAACTATCTCTTAACTAACAAAAAAATACCGAACAGCGCCATCTACGTATATGTCTCATACAGGTATCAACAACGACTACAGCAATTATATGTAATAAAAATATCTTTTTTTATAAAAAATCAATTTTTCTTATTTTATATAAAACTATAGAATTAACATATAACTTTATTATTGATTCTGGTATCCAAAAATATACTTTTATAAACAAATTCTTAATTTATTTTAATAGTTCAATTTTTAAAAATATAATAATTCTCGATTTTAGAATGTGTATCGATATTTTCTGGATTTTACCAAAGCAATCTATTATCTTGCACAGAGGACGGGCTGTTTTTCTACATTTAAAAAGACTTTTTGGTTAAATCCTTAATATTTCTCATCACCTATGAAGATTTTTTAAAACAAGTTATTTATGCACATCTCCTAAGAGAAATAGAAAAGGCAATATATTTAATCAAACACGAATCATAGACATAGATTTGAAATCCTACTATGACAACATTAGACACCATTTAATGTTGAAAAAAGTAGCAAAACGAATAAATGATAATGAAATAATGCGTTTGTTATAAAACAGATATTGAAGTCAAATGGCAAGAAAGGGTTAGGTCAAGGAAGTCCAATATCGCCATTTCTAGCAAATCTATATCTTAATGAAGTAGGTAAAATGTTAGAAAAGGCAAAAAGTATAGCAAATAAAGGTTTATATTCTGAAATGAGTTATACAAGATATATGGATGACCTAGTGGTGTGTGTAAGCAACCATCCATAGATGGCTTTATTACATAAGCACTATCCACCCATAATAATGAAAAACAAGCTTTTAAGAAATTTCCTAAAAGTTTTACGAAAGAACAGTTACTCATATTTTTGTGTTATTTCGAGACTGTAAATCTGTCCTAGTATGATTATTTTAATAACATGAATTATTGATAATTTAAATTTATTATTTCTTCACCAAAAAATTATTAACAATTCATATTAAATTTATCACTAAATACGTCAGGTCATGCTTTAGGTGAAATTGCTGAATATGGTTGTTCTGAATTATTCTCAGAACTAGCTTTTGAAATTGCGATAGAAAAAAAACTATTAAATAATATTAATAATCTAGATACAACGACCTTTTCATTTCACGGAAATTATAATAATAATAATGCAGAAGATGCGGGAAATACTGAAGGTGATACAGATATAGAACCAAAAAAAAGTAAATATAACTTACGGATATTCAAAAGATAAGCGTCCAGATTTAAAGCAAATTACCCTTGGCATGGTAATGAATAGTAGAAAAAGTATCAAAAAAGTATTCACATCGCTTATATGATTATAAATTAAATACTTCGATAAGCATGGGCATACTGAATGAAAGATTAGTAGATATATTCATGGCAAAAGAACCAGGAGAAATAATACAAGAAATTCAAAATATACTAATAAAAAATGTAGTTCCAATAGTACCAAATAGAAGTGAAAGAAAACAAAAAGATAGATATCTCAAAAGAAAAAAACCAAAAGTATTAAAAAATAGAAAAAGGGTGATATAAAAGACATATATTAAAAAAACACAAAAAAAGGAAAATAATAATATCTTTACAGGAGTCCTATATTCTCAGATGCAAAAACATCTTTAATTTTGAATAAAAATCGCATTATATAATCTAGACTTAT
>PJEL010004496.1_pt1 | contig 11494 bp, 9 predicted proteins | sample 1853271 | NCBI WGS metagenome assembly PJEL01 (sample SAMN08108733, study PRJNA415343) | Invertebrate metagenome, whole genome shotgun sequencing project. | host: Globobulimina | place: Sweden: Gullmar Fjord | collected 2015-08 | reverse complement strand
CAATAATCCGCGATCCACGCTCCCATGCCGCGTGAGCGGCTTCGTTCAATCAGGTTTATCAACAGCTCCTACGTCGCCCCAGTTTCCAACTATCTGTCACAAGGCGCCCTCAAGCAGTTTCCTTGTGCCTTCGAAGGTCATTTCAATCGGGTTGCCTCCTGCGCTCGGGTCCCGCAACGCGCCATTGGCAAGTGAATCGATATCAGGATCGACAACGCCGAGTTCCGTCAGTGTTTTCGGTATACCTAAACTCTCGTTGATTGCGTCCACAAATGCGCAAAAACCTTCGAACCCACCTTCAATGCCCAGATAGGCAGCTGCGGCATCAAAGCGCTCGCGGATCGCATCTCGATTAAACTGCAGAACAGCCGGCATACAGACCGCATTTGTCGTGCCGTGATGGGTGTGATGGACGGCCCCGATGGGGTGGCTCAGTGCGTGGATCGCGCCAAGACCTTTCTGGAATGCGGTTGCCCCCATGGCTGCAGCAGACATCATTTGCGCCCTCGCTTCAATGTCGGCACCATCGGCATAGGCCCGGGGCAGGTAGTCTTTCACCAGCCGCATACCTTCCAGTGCGATGCCCTGGCTCATGGGATGATAGTGCGGGCTGGAATAAGCCTCAACACAATGGGCGAACGCGTCGAGCCCCGTTCCCGCGGTAATGGGTTTTGGCATACCGACGGTCAGCTCGGGGTCGCAAATCACCACCGTTGGAAGCACCTTTGGGTGGAAAATGATCTTCTTGACGTGGGTCTGGCTGTTTGTGATGACGCTCGCCCGGCCCACCTCCGATCCGGTGCCCGCCGTGGTGGGCACGGCCACAATCGGCGCGATGGCATCAGCGTCGGCGCGCGTCCACCAGTCGCCTACGTCTTCAAAGTCGGTCCAGGGCCGCGTCTGACCCGCCATGAAGGCGACCATTTTGCCTAGATCAAGACCCGATCCGCCGCCAAAAGCGACAACGCCGTCATGGCCGCCCGCATTAAAAGCTTGGACCCCTGCGGCAAGATTGATGTCACTCGGATTGGAGTCGACTTTGGAAAAAAGGGCGCGGCCCAGGCTGGCCTCATCCATCAGATCCAGCGTGGAAAGGGTGATTGGCAGACTTGCCAGGCCGCGGTCGGTTACGAGCAGGGGGGTGCGGATCCCGGCTTGGCGGCAGGCGTCGCCAATTTCCCGGATGCGTCCTGCGCCGAATATGACGGATGTCGGATAAGACCAGTTGCCGAAGAGTTTCATGATGCTGCTTTTCTGAGATGATAGGATTTGGGCCGGGTCAGATTTTCATAGCCGATATGGGAGAGGGCACCGCCTCGGCCGGTGTTCTTGCACCCGGTCCAACAAAGGGCGGGATCGAGATAGTCGGCGCGGTTCATGAAGATCGTTCCGGTTTCGATGCGGCGGCCAATTGCGGCCGCGCGTTGCGGGTCGTGCGTCCACAGTGACGCGGTCAGGCCGAATTCACTGTCATTCATCAGCTCAATGGCGTCTTCGTCGGAGTTGACCTTCATAATGCCGACAACCGGCCCAAAGCTCTCATCTCGCATGACGCTCATGGTGTGATCCACATCGACGAGGATTTGCGGCGCCAGATAAGCGTCCTTTCCGGTGTCGCGCTCAAACCGTGCACCGTCGATCAGGGGTTTTGCACCGTTCTTCACCGCTTCTGCAATTTGGCTGCGGACTTCATTAGCGAATCTGACATGGGCCATTGGGCCCAGGGTGGTCGCTTCGTTGAGCGGATTGCCAAGCTTATAGGCCTCGACAATCGCAACGGCGCATTCGACAAATTCGTCGAAGAGTTCATCGCACACATAGACGCGCTCAATCCCGCAACAGCACTGGCCGGAATTGAACATCGCCCCGTCGATCAAAGTTTCGGCCGCAGCGGCGATATCGGCGTCGGGCATCACATAGCCAGGGTCTTTGCCGCCCAGCTCAAGCCCGGTGCCGGTGAACGTTCCTGCTGCTGCCTGCTCGATTGCACGACCGCCCCCGACCGAACCGGTGAAGTTCACGAAGTCAAACGACCCGCCGGATATGAGCGCCGATACGGTGTCGTGGGTAAGAAAGAGGTTTTGAAACACATCCTCGGGGATGCCGGCCTCATGGAAAGCTGCCGCCAAGCGTTCGCCAACGAGAAGCGTCTGGGTTGCGTGTTTCAGTACAACAGCATTGCCCGAAATGAGCGCGGGCGCGACGGAATTGATGGCCGTCAGATAAGGGTAATTCCATGGTGCAACGACAAGAACGACGCCCAGCGGTTCCCGTTCGATACGCCTTTCAAAAGCAGCGCTGTCTTCAATGACCGTGGGCTGAAGCGCCTTTTCGGCAATATCTGCCATATAGGATGCGCGCTCATTAAAGCCGCCGAACTCGCCACCATAACGGACCGGACGGCCCATCTGGTGGGCGAGTTCGGGCACTATTTCGTCATTCATTTTGCCGACGCGTTCTACGCCGGCGCGGACAAGTTCGATCCGCTCGCTTATAGGAAGTACCGCCCAGGACTTCTGTGCCGCTTTTGCGCGGGCCACGACAGAGCCAGCGGTCACGCGTGAAAGCACCGGACGCTCTGCAAAGACCGAGCCATCTATTGGGGAGATGCAGGTCAGATTGGTCATCTTCTACGCCCTTTCGAAACCGCGGCTGACTTCGTAGTCCGTCACCTTGCGGTCAAAATCTTGCTGTTCCCACCGCGCCGCATGGACATAGTGGTCAATCACATCATCTCCGAGCGCGGTACGCAGCATCTTCGAATTATCGAGCGCCTCTGTCGCTTCGCGCAAGGTCTGGGGGACGTTGCGAACGCCCTCAGCATTGTAAGCATCGCCTTGAAATTCCGGCTCAAGCTCTAGCTTGTTTTCAATACCGTTTATACCCGCAGCGATAAGCGCCGAAGCGGCAAGGTAGGGATTAAGATCGGAGCCGCCCACCCGGCACTCAATGCGCACACCGCTGGTGCCCGCGCCGCATACCCGGTAGCCCACCGTGCGGTTGTCCTTTGACCAGATCGCCTTTGTGGGAGCAAACGTTCCCTCAACGAAGCGCTTGTAGGAATTGATGTAAGGGGCGAGGAAATATGTAATCTCCGAGGCGTGCGCGAGAAGTCCGGCGACGTAGTGCCGCATCAGGTCAGACATGCCGTATTGTCCGGCCGGGTCAGCAAATGCCGGTTTTCCGTCAAGCGTCCACAGGGACTGGTGGACATGGCTTGAGGAGCCGGCGTGGTTCTGGTTCCACTTTGCCAGGAAGGTGATCGAACGGCCCTTCTGCCAGGCAATCTCCTTGCAGCCGTTCTTGGTGATGGCGTGGTTGTCTGCTGTGTCGAGCGCGTCGGAATAATGGACGTTGATTTCCTCCTGCCCCGCGTTGGCCTCGCCTTTTGAGTTTTCGACCGGAACGCCGGCACCCAGCAGGCCGTTGCGAATGGCCCGCATCACGTCTTCTTCTTTGGTCGTCTGGAAGATGTGGTAATCCTCATTGTATCCAGAAATCGTTGTCATCTCGCGATATCCGTCGTCGCGCAATTCGTCGAAGGACTGACGGAACAGATAGAACTCCAGCTCTGTCGCCATCATGGCCTTCAGACCCATGGCCTCCAGGCGGGCGATTTGCCTCTTCAGCACCTCGCGGGGTGCGTGAGGCACTAGCTTATGGGTCTCATGGTCGAGCACATCGCACAGAACCAGCGCCGTTCCCTCCAGCCACGGCACCAGACGAAGCGTCGTCATATCGGGCTTCATCGTGTGATCGCCATACCCCGCTTCCCAACTGGCCGCCCGATAACCCTCCACCGTGCTCATTTCCATGTCGGTTGCCAGAAGGTAGTTGCAGGAATGGGTCTCTTCCCAGGCGCTTTTTAAGAAATGTTCGGCGCTGAAGCGCTTGCCCATCAAACGCCCTTGCATATCGACTTGTGCTGCTATCACAGTATCAATAGCGCCGATGGCGACATGGGATTTCAGGTCTTCAAAGAACAGGTTTCCCGGCATCGGGCGGCCCTCCAGGTTGGAATTGATCGAGTGTGAATTATCGGTTGCCTGTTGGGGGACCGGCTGAAACCAGCGGGCCGGTCCATCTTGGGGGCAGCCAAGTTAGGACAACGCGTCATTAGTCGCGCTCCGTCCGATCGGCCGCAGAAAGACTTTCAGCGCCTTCTTCAATTATCGGTGCAAGGTGGTTAGCTATTTTGTGAACCAAATTTCTGTTGGCCAATAAATCGTTGCACAGCTCCAACATCACGCTCAGAATGTCGTTGGCATGCCCGTGAATATCCAGAGTGTGGGCAACGCCATCGTCGGGCCCGTATGGCTGGTTGAGTTTTGCAACCATGCCGGTCGACATGCATTGCGTGATCATTGCATTCGCCAGACGTGGGTCCTTGCCATGCAGAACGCCCAGCTCCACCTTGCGGAACTTGCCGTGATAGACGGGCGTAAAGCTGTGAACCGTCACGATAACCGGCGCCCAACCGGCCGCTTTCTTCTCCGTGATGATGTCTCCCAGCGCGGTTTTGAATGGCAGGTAGACTTCGCGAATTCGCGCCTCATTCTCCTTAGCGCATATGTACTGATTGCCGGGAATGGTATGGATTTCGCTGACTTTCGGCATGGCCGTCGGGTCGCCTGGTGGCCGGTTACAGTCATAAACCAGCCTGGAAATGTTGGAGTGGATCAGAGTTGCTTCCAACCGTGCCGAAAGGGCGAATGCGAGATCGAGGGCTCCAGGATCCCAGGCGATATGGGCGTTTCTTACATCCGAGGTCAGCCCCAATCCGTGCAGCGATGCGGGTATGTGATTACTCGCATGTTCGCAGACGACGACAAAACGCGACCCCTTCGGCCGCTTATGAACGGTAAAAGCGGCTGGATCATCGCCTAAAAGCAGGCGATTTGCGCTGGTGTCGTATGGTGTTTCGTTAAGGTCCATTTGCTGCTTGTTTCGGCGTATCGGTCTTGTTTTTGTCTGTTTCTGAAAGTTGTGATTTTCGCTGCTAGCGCGCAATAATCTTGAGGACTTGTTCGTGTAATTCCGGGCTCGCGGTTGCAAGAACCTGTCCAGATGAGTTGAGCGAGAGTGCATTGCCATCCCAGTCAGAGATGCAACCGCCCGCGCCTTTTACAATCGGCGCGAGGGCCAGATAATCGTAGGGCTCCAGCGATGACTCCATCACCACATCGATGTGCCCTGAAGACAGCACGCCGTAGCTGTAGCAATCACCGCCAAACCGCCTGACGCTTGCAGAGGAGCTGACCCGCGCGAAGGCCTCCTTTTCCTTGCCGTCGAACATGTCGAGCGATGTGGCATAGAGCCGCGCATCTTCAATGTTCCGGCAGCCGCTCGTGGAACATGGTTCCGCATTGAGCGTTGTTGGTTGGCCATCGACACCAATCCAGCGCTCTTTCAGCGCGGGCATCTCCAGAACGCCGACCAGGGGGCGCTTGTTTTCCAGGAAGGCGACCAGCGTGCCGAATGTCGGCATTCCGGTTATGAAGCTCTTGGTGCCATCGATTGGATCGAGAACCCAAAGGTGGGGATTGACCACGTTTACGCGGCCATATTCCTCGCCAAAGATTCCGTGGTCGGGATATTGGGCCTCGATTTCGTCACGCTGCATCCGCTCGACGGCACGGTCGGCAATCGTGACGGGCGAATTGTCCGCCTTGCTGTCAACATCAAGCAAGGTCCGGAAATATGTCATTGTGATTTTCCGCCCGATATCCGCCAAATGGGCAGAAAATTTGGAAATTGAAGCCAAATCCACAGATGTGGAGGCTGCTTCATTTGCCTCAGTTGGTTTTTGCTCTCCCAAGGTGTTTTCCTACTTTTCTGCTGTCTACGGCGATTACTGAACTACCATATTTTGCACAAATATCCAATAAGCCACAAAAAGACACAACGCAATCCCGCTTTACAAAATTCCACAAATTTGCAACCATCCACATTAATGCGCATCAATTTGTGCGTGTTTGGAGATTGCTTCGGTCGCCAAAACAGCATTCCGCAGCACCCTCAGAGAACAAATGGAGGAACCAAAATGAAGACAGGATGGATCAAACGAGGTGTTGTGGCCGTAGCGATGTGCGCGCTTTCGCAGGCTGCCATGGCGGGGAGCATTACGGTATACACCGCACTTGAGGAAGAAGAGATTGTCGATTATCTGGCGGCCGCAAATGCGGCGATGCCGGACATCGAGGTTAACGTTCTTCGTCTCTCAACCGGCAAACTGGGCGCCAGGATTCTTGCCGAAACTGATAACCCGCAAGTCGACGTGATTTGGGGCTGGGCGGTAACGACAATGATGGACCCGCGCATTCTCGAAATGCTCGAACCCTACAAGGCCGCAGGCTCAGAAGTGTTGGGATCAGCCCATCGCGCCGAGGACAACAAATGGTTCGCCGCGACCGGCTATATGGGCGCATTCTGCGTCAATACCGAGCGCGCAAAGCAGAAAGGCCTGCCCATCCCGAAGACTTGGGAAGACCTGACGGACGAGCGTTTCAAGGGCGAAATCTTGATGCCCAACCCGAATGCCTCCGGCACAGGTTATCTGCACGTTATTTCGTCGATTCAGAACACTGGCGGTTGGGATCAGCTTGAATCGCTCGATCCGAACATGGCCCAGTACACCTCGTCCGGCTCCAAGCCGTGTAAGGCTGCGCGCGCCGGTGAGTACACCGTCGGCATCTCTCTGGCCTTCACCGCCCTGAAGTCGATCGAAAGCGGATATCCGATCAAACTGGTCCTTCCTGAAGGTGGTGTCGGCTATGAGCTGGAAGCTTCCGCACTGGTTGCGAGCAGCAAGAACAAGGCGGACGCGAAGCGGTTCCTCGACTGGACCCTGTCGGACGACGCCAAGAGCCAGTACGGCAAATACAAGGCCCTGGTCACTCTGCCTGGCGGCGGTGGCGCCGACAAGCCCAAACCCGGCTTGCCTGCCAACGTGACCGATGCTCTGACGAAAATCGACTTCGCTGAATCAGCGAAGTCGCAGATTGAAATAAAGAAAATCTGGAAAGAAAAGTTCGGCCGCTAAGCCGAATGGTCTATGGCCGGCGGCGCGAATTCGCGCCGCCGACCTTTGTTGAATATCATGGCAAACAAAAATCCCAATTCAGGCGGTCACATTTGGTGGCGCGCATGAGGAAACCGCAGCATGTATCTGAACGTCAGTTCGCTGGTCAAAAAATTTGGCACGTTCACGGCACTGGACAACGTATCGGTCGGGGTTGAGGCCCACGAATTTGTCTGCCTGCTCGGGCCTTCAGGCTGCGGCAAGACGACTTGGCTTCGCGTTATTGCCGGACTTACAAAGGCCGATGGCGGTTCGGTTGAACTTATGGGGCAGGACCTCGTCAACGTGCCTGCCCGTGATCGCGGGTTTGGCATTGTCTTCCAGTCCTACTCCCTTTTTCCGAATATGACGGTTGCGGAAAATATCGCTTTCGGACTGAAGATCCGACGCATGCCGAAGCAGGACGCCGAAAAACGTGTCCTCAAGCTGCTTGACGATGTCAAGCTGCCAGGTATCGGGGACCGGTTTCCCGCGCAACTCTCCGGCGGCCAGCAGCAGCGCGTGGCTCTGGCCCGCGCGATTGCGGTCGATCCGCGGCTGCTCTTGTTGGATGAGCCACTTTCCGCGCTCGACGCCAAAGTGAGAACAGACTTACGCGGGCAAATTCGCGATCTGCAGCGGCAGCTTGGCATTCCGACACTGATGGTGACCCATGATCAGGAAGAGGCGCTTGATATTGCCGACCGGATCGTCTGTATGAACCACGGAATTGTCGAACAGGTTGGAACGCCGAAGGAACTTTATCTGGAGCCGAAGACCCTTTTCGTTGCCGAGTTCATGGGGATCAGCAATCTCATTTCGCGCGATTTGGTTGAGACCCACATGCCAAATCTTCTTTCGAACCTGCCGGACAAGAAGGACATTGACTACACCGTCTGTGTCCGTCCAGAGCAGGTTTTTGTGAAAAAGGCGAAGAACGGCAGTTCCACCGTCCGGTCGGTCTCATTCCTGGGTGGGCTGAGCCGGCTCGAGGTTGAAAACCCGATGGGTCTCATCAAGGTTCAGATATCCGGTGTCGGGCAGTTCGAGCCAGGCGATGCGGTCGATATCAGCATTGACCCTGGCGCCTGCAAATGGGTGGGCGAATATCAGCCCGGTGACAGCAAATGACAGTTGTGGCCAGCCCGCAAGAAGGCGCCCCGGGGCTTAGGCGGATCGACCTTGACAAGGTGATCGTTGCCGTTTGCATCGTTGTGCCGTTCATCGCGCTAATACTGTTCTTCTTCTATCCGCTGTTTTTGGTTTTTCTTCGGTCGATCACCCTCGCCGACGGGTCGATCGGTGTGCAGAACTATGTTGAGGTGCTGCAATCTAAGGGATTCTGGCGAGCAACCCGCCACAGCATGGAAATGAGCCTTTCGACAACGGCGATCACCGTTTTTTTGGGGTTCATAATCGCCCACGGCCTTCATCGCTGCCACTTCAGGGGTAAGCAGCTGATCAGGGCGGCAATCATATTGCCGGTTCTGGCGCCGTCTCTGGTTCAAGGCCTGGGGCTGATATTTCTGCTCGGTCGTAACGGCCTGCTCAACAGGTTCTTAGGCCTTGACATCGACATTTATGGCCTTCCTGGCCTTCTCATCGCCAATGTCTTCTACGCCCTGCCTCAGGCGGTAATGATTATCGGCGCAACTTTGGTCCTCTCCGACGCACGCACTTATGAAGCGGCGGAAATGATGGGTGCCCGCCCGTGGCGGCAATTTATCTCGATTACCCTCCCGGGATCGAAATTCGGGATCATGAGCGCTGCCTTCGTTGTGTTCATCGTGACGATCACCGACTTCGGTAATGCGGCTGTTATTGGCGGCGATTATTCGGTTCTGGCAACCGAGATCTATAGCCAGGTGATCGGCCAGATGAATTTCAATTTGGGCGCGGTGGTTGGTATTCTCCTGCTGCTGCCGACTCTGGTTTCGTTCTACATCGAACGGCTGGCCAAGAAGCGGCGTTCAGCGGGCATTTCGGAAAGCGCCATACCGTTTGTTCCAGAATTTCAGCCTGGCCGTGATATTCCGATGGCATTCGCGTCCTATGTCATCGCCATTGCAACCGCTATTGTGATTGCCATCGTCGTTTTTGCCAGTTTCGTGAAACTCTGGCCTTACAAATTCTCATTCACGTTAGCGCATTATGACATCACGCTTGCCGGCGGATATTCCCCACTCTGGACAACCATCATCGTCTCTCTTTTGGCGGCGTTTGGCGGAACATTCGCGCTCCTGCTGTTGGGGATCGGCATGCGGCACGCGCCAAGGTGGATTTCCCAGATCCTGCACTTCATGTCAGTGCTTCCGGCGGCGGTTCCGGGCATGGTTCTAGGTCTTGCCTATGTCTTTACCTTCAATTCTCTCTCCTCGCCCCTCGTCGTCCTTTACGGAACGGTTGCGCTTCTCGCGCTAGTGAATTTCTATCACTACCACACCCAAGGCTATCTCACGACGTTAACCGGCTTCCGGCAGGTTCCGGTCGCACTTGAGGAGGCGGCAACCTGTCTTGGATCAAGTGTTCTGCGCACCTCCTTTACTGTCGTCATGCCTTATGTGCTTCCGATGTTTATCTCGGTGCTCTTCTTCTTATTCATGCGGTCGATGGTGACACTGTCGGGCGTAATTTTCCTCACAACGCCCAAACTGACCGTTGCCTCGGTTACGATTGTGCGTCTTGACGATGCCGGTCTGACGTCGCAGGCTGCGGCTTATTCGACGTGTACAATGTTGGTCGTGGCCACGGCGTTATTGGGTATGAAACTGGTGTTGCGCAGGTTCGACGCCTAATATCAACGGTCTTTGGTATTAGCCCGCTTTGCACCGCCATCACCAAACGCTCTCGACCTTTCAGCGTCAATCGGGCATTCTTGTGTATATTCATTCGATCCCCCCATGGATGGTTGAAGTTTGATAATTCCAATTTCCATAACAAGGATCAAATGAACAACCTATTGGAAGATCACACCTAGAGCGAGATATGTGGACGGTTAAACGGCATCAAAAAATCCTTTCCGCGCTCGACCTCAAAAATGAGGTCAGCACGAATGAGCTTGTCGAAGCGTTTGGCGTTTCGCGTGAGACGATCCGCCGTGACCTTTTATTGCTGGAGTCCATTGGCCATATCAACCGTGTCCATGGCGGCGCTGTTTTGGTTGAAGCGCCTGACGAAGTACCTTTTCAGAAGCGGAAAACCACGCAGATTCGCGAAAAACGTGCCATCGCCAAAGCGGCCAGCGCCCTGGTACGGCCAGGACAGAGCCTGTTTGTCGACGCCGGTACGACAACCTCGGTTGTCGCTGTTGAGATCGCAAAAATATCGGACCTTCTGGTCATCACCAACTCCATCGAAATCGCGGCGGCATTCCATCGCGCCGAAATTAACTCGACAGTTCTGCTTCTGGGCGGCGAGATGGTTAGCGCCGTGCCGGCAACCTATGGCGAGATGACGCTGACCCAGATTTCTCGCTTCAGTGTCGATATTGCGTTTTTGGGTCCTGTTGCCGTAAGCGGTAAGGGAGGTGCGACCTATTATGAGCTCCATGAAGCCGAGGTCGCCAGGGCTATGTCGATGCAGTCAACAAGGAAAGTATTTCTGGCCGACCACAGCAAACTCGGTTCGGTCAGCCGCGTTCAGTGTTGTCAATGCTCCGAAATCGACGTGCTGATAACCGGTAGTACCGCATCGTCCGGGACTATGGAACAACTCGAAACGTCCGGCATACACGAGATTTTGCGAGTGTGAGAAACGCTCCAATGTGGAAACTGTTTTAAGGATGCCAAAAAAGATACCGTGAATCACATCTCACGCGTTTTGTGAAACCGGTTTTTTTAATAAAAATATGCGCCTGAACAAAGAGATAGAGCATTTGAAGTGACACCATTTAAACGTAAAATGGGCTAGCCTCCGGTATATCCGTTTCAACCGTAAGCTTCTCAAACATCTTATTGAAATCGCCCCCTGACTGAGAAGATCATATATCGCGGAGATCGTAGGAGTACCGCGATTGATCACAACAAGCACACTTGCTGCAAAAATCTCTTTGGCGCTGACCAGAAAGCCTGAACATGACCTTGTTGCGCAAATACCGATTTGGAAATTATACGATCATGGTCTGTTGTTTGAGAAGAGTTGTATGAATGGCGCACAAGTTCAACGCCAGCCGTCGTCACAAATTTGATCCGAAGAAATATAGCGTCACGAACTGGCCTGATTATAATGAGAGCCTTCGTCGTCGTGGGGACGTGACAATGTGGATCGATGAGAATGTTGTCGATCGGTGGGCAGCACCCGCCAGCAGCTCACGCGGTCGGCCGGCAACCTTTTCTGACTACGCCATTGAGATCTGTTTGCAGGTGCGTTTGGTGTTTGGCCTGGCATTGCGCCAGACGCAAGGATTTGTGCGTTCCCTGCTTGGGTTAATGAAGT
>PJEL010004495.1_pt1 | contig 11495 bp, 12 predicted proteins | sample 1853271 | NCBI WGS metagenome assembly PJEL01 (sample SAMN08108733, study PRJNA415343) | Invertebrate metagenome, whole genome shotgun sequencing project. | host: Globobulimina | place: Sweden: Gullmar Fjord | collected 2015-08 | reverse complement strand
CCGTACACCGAGGTGCCCTTGCCCCCAAGGTACCACCCAAGGTACCACCCAAGGTACCCCCCAAGGTACCACCCGAGGTACCACCCGAGGTACCCCCAAGGTACCTGAAAACACAGCAACCCGAGGTACCCCCCGAGGTACCCCCGAGGTACCTCCCCGAGGAACACCCGAGGTACCCCCGAGGTACCCCCCCGAGGTATCCCCGAGGTACCCCCCCGAGGTACCCCCGAGGTACCCCCCCGAGGTACCCCCCGAGGTACCCCCGAGGTACCTCGAACATGCTCGAAAATGCTCGAAACTGGTAGCCTAAATCGCTGCTCGAGTGCAGGTTTTTGCTTCTTTCCTTAACTTTTCGCATCTCAGCAGAACCTTCACACATCATGCTTGACAGTGTGCTGGGAATTGCTGATGAGCTTGCTGGTGAGCGCACCATTGCAGCCTTGAGGCTAGCATTTGCTCTGGGGGTGGGTAACGAGTTGTGTTTTCGGAAGGTCATAGCAGATTTACATCAAATTTTGCGAAAATCGCAGAAACCCTCAGCATAGCTCAGGAAAGCTGGTGCTCAGAACCTGTTGAAGTCTCCAGAGGCCACTAGTGATGTTTCTCAGACACAAATGGCTGCCTCACAACAGCAACACACGCAGATTAATTGCGTTATCTCGTTATCTTAAGGCTTGAGGTATACATAGAGTGAATGTGTGTATGTCTTTGTGTTTGTGCCTCAAGCTCGGGCAAGGCATGTTAGCAAGGAAGATGGCCAGGGGCATCAGCTGGACTCACAGGCAAGCGCATACTCACAAACTGCAGGCAGCCAAACTTGCCAGCTGGCTCTGGTGGGCGAACAGGCAAGCCCATCGTCACAAACTGCAGGTACTACCATCCACCTCTACCTTTTCACCTTCGTGTGTTTATCGGGGTCTTTCCCATAACACTTAAACCTCAAAATCACATGTTTTTATCGTATCCAATACCTTACAGGTGCTGCTCCAACCATCGCAGAAGAAGAGCAATCTTTGGTACCTGTGCAAGAAATAGAGACGCCCGATCCAACGTCTGGTGAGGTAACCCCGAAAGACGCAGAAGAGTTCAAGACCAAGCTCTTTTCGGATTCTTGACGAAGCCACACACACTTAATTTACTTAATTGTTGGCGAATTACTTATTAGGAGAACAGAAAGAACAATTCACAAACTTGGTGCTTGACTTATCCTCAGGATCTAGACAACCACGAAGCTATCCTACAAGAACGAGCTGTGAAGATGTACTCCGAAGCGAACCCCAGACATGCTTTAGTTCGTTTATCAACTAGATTTCAACACACGACTGTACACTTGTGCAGCTTTGCTTGCAACATTGGCCTCAGCTACATCGATCCGAACACACAGTAAGGAACGGTTGCAAAGCGACTTTGGAAATGGTCATTGCAAGCAGTGAGGCCAGCATTCGAAACATGTGCAGCAGTAGGGTATTAAGCAGTAGACTAGCTTTACTACAAATAACTATAGTCTTGCTACTACACTACACACACGTAATACACCGACTACTACATGGTCTGTAGCCTGAGGGACTTGTGCACTGGGCGTGGAAAGGCCTGAACATGCGAGATTTCCTTGGTGCGAAATCTCCGCTCACCCAGAGGTACAATCGTGCAGTAAAGCACTTATAATCACACATCCACACTTTCAGTTTTTGTTTAATGCTTATTTGTCTGCGAATCCCCTTTTAGTCGCTGTCTGTGCTAGAATAACCAAGCAAGGCACAATGGCATGGCTGGAACTATCTTTCCCGACCTGGTTGATTCCCTAAGGATGGAGTTCAAAGCGAGCTGGTCTTGCCAGAAGGACTTTCAGTTCCTCAACCAGACCAGAGCTACCAAGTTGCAGTTGTTGGCACATGTCTTTTTCTGTGGTGGGCACACTTGGGCTCAAAACAGAGGGTACCTAAATTAGGATTGTGTAGTACATCAGGTTTAGCTTTTGTTAGGTAGTACACCCTGTCTAGCTTTTAGTAGCACACCCTGTACAGCTTCTAGTCATTACCATTTGAGTCGGTGTGCTGTGACAGGGCCTACCATCTTGCATCGAAGTCCTCCTTGTAGCTGTCATAGCCCCAGGACCTTAGCATGGCAACATCCTGTGTAAGGTGATTGAGATCACATTTGAGAAAGCAAGTACGACTCTGGGAGAGTATATGAATGATGAGCAGCTCCTGAGAGAAATCATCAACTTTGAGCAGAAAGAAAACTACAAGGCCAGATACTGATATGTTCGATCGTGCCTAGTGATTTTTTTGCACAGGCTAATTCTAAGTTTGGAGTGTTTAACTGGCATGTTCTGCATAGCTGAGCAGTGTTAGGGGCTTGGTCGTAGTGGGAGTAAAACAATGCCCAACACTGGCAAAAACATCTCGATCGAGAGTTTGTGTGCGACATGAGCCCATGTACCTGACTGAGGCAATGTGCGAATCTGTCGGATTTCCTTTCAAGGCGTTCAACGAAGCGACGAAGGCATGGAATTTTCTGCATGTCAAAAAGTTGATGAGCGAAACTCGCTCGCTTTATGTCTGCACTTTGCTTGCTAGGAAACATCTGCTGGGAGCTCAGCTCTGGCCATTTGTCGAGAATGCACTTATTATGGTAAGGAGAGTAGCAAGAAGAAGTGGACAGACCTAGTGGAGGAGTCTAAAAAGGTCAATGTCTGGCAAGAGAGACATGCCGAGCTACTCAGTGTTGCTTAGATACAACTTGCTAGATTGTTTTGGCGCACGACGTTCTACACATTACGAAACAACCATATGTATAGCTGCATGATCAATGGCTCGAGGTGCAAAGCGATTCGCAACTTTGCATTGGTCCATGGCCGAAATGTTGACAAGGTGACCCTCGAAGAAATCGTTTCTGACGGAGGCGTGCTCTATTTAAGCACTGAACCTTGTCAGCAAAAGGGTGCTAATTAAAGACAGCCCCAACAAACATCAAATCTATAGTGTTGAATGCTTACAAGCGTTCCAGGTGTACAGTCCTGGGCAGAGCGCTCCGTGGTAGTCACTGCCAAAGCGAAGGCGAAGGCTCATCTATGGTCAGTTTAGGGGGACTGTCTACTACAATCTGTACCTGCTACTTCCTGCTACCTACTTCCAGCTGCCTGCCACCTACCAGCACTACCTATTAATACGACTACTGCTAACAAGGCCAAAGCGAAATCGCAGGCATCCTCGAAGAACACTGCTGCCAATCCCGAGAAGGATCTTCGCGATGCTGTCGTAACTTAATTCTACACATAGCATCGTGTGATTTAGCTTCTGCCTCGTGTTTCGTTTAGGGCCATTTCTCAATATGCATCTCAGGCAATGAGCACTACACAGAACATGCAGTTCGCCGAGATCCAGAAAGAGCTTAACCCGTCTGAGCCAGGAAACTCATGGGCGCAGCCCTTTTTTGTCGAGCTGCAGCAAATCGCCACTCGAAAAGCTGAGCTTCAGGATACCCACAATTGCCGAACACTGTCTACCTATAGTTGTTGTTAACTTCCTGCTGTTGTCGTGGTTGTCAAAATCGTTTTCAACATAACTCACCACATGTCTTGGGGTATTTCGCACAACCCCTGCAAGGACCTGAATGAGCAGTTCCTGATGAAGATCTCAGCCGCATTTATGTCGCCAGCTTCGTATAAAACTTTCAAGAAAGAAAAAGGTAACAGTGCAGACATTGAGTTCGGCAGCTATCGATCTTAAGGGCTCTGTGTACCAGCCAACATCACATGTTGAGAAAATTGATAAGATCTGGAATTGCCTGATTATGGTTGTATGCAGCTTTTAACATTGTATGTACAGATCGATCGATTGCTCGAGCTGGTTTAATTAGGAGCCACTTTTGGGGAGCGTAGTTGGGCCAAACAAAAACATAATTGGGTTTCAGCACTAGTTTCTTAGAACATGCAGTTTTCAAACTCCACCCAAAAGTTGAGAGCAACTTATCAGACAACCTTTTGAACAAATGAAGCCTGAATGTGTGCGCGTGGCTTGATGCAATCTAAGGCAAAGACTTCACTGTGCAGGTGGTCAGGGCCTGCGACAGTATCCAGCCACTGGTCGCCTGCATGGCTCTAGTGATTCTACAGTTGGGCTGACAGATGTACTATAGTGGAGTGACAAACTGTTTCGTTTTCGCTCTGTGAGAATCACAATGCAAGGTCAAAAAGTTCGGCGAGCTCATGGGTCGGCTACTAGCGACACATGCTGGCAATCATCATTTATGTTACGTGCTTGTTTGCTGTAGTTGTCTAGGCAGGGACGAAAAGTTACAATTGCAGATCTTTGCTTTTTACTTCCCCAAGCAAGGATGCAAGCTGCGAGTGGCTCAAGCACTGGTGGCTCTCAGACAGCAGCAAAAGCGAAGGGCAAGAAAAGGAAGGTATCTTGAATCACATCTCGTTGGACGTTACTTCTCGTTTCGTTTGTTTTACTTTTCTGATTTCAAAGGGCCACAGAAACTAATTTCCTCATGTCAGGGCTGCTGGGAAATGTTAAGGCAGGACAATGATCTGCGTCCATTTTAGCAGATGGCGATAGGTGGGCAAATCAGTAGACTTGCCTGTGAAATGGTTTATTTGGAGTTGCGCCTCGAAACGAACTTATAGCTATAGTAGGCTTCGTGGTAGGGAAGGTTGAGGCTGAACTGCCCACACACGCTTTTGATCCATCTGGAGTAGGGGAGGCGAGTGCAAGCCATTAACACACATGGCCACATACTTGTATAATTGTAGGTTCGAATTGTGTACATCATGTGTTCCCAAGGTTTTGAGTTGAAGAAGTGCACAACTATGTCTCTGTCGACGGGCCATGTGTGTTGTGATAGTAGCACCCGCATTTCGTGCAGCTTCTGGGATGGGGTTCACAATTTCGCGACCCAGCAGCACAGTCGCGAGATGTATGCGCACAAAAGGGGCGGCTTCGTGACCAGTTGCTTCAAAGCACTCGCAATCACAATGCGAACGCACTCGTGACATGCATGATCTGCTCTGCTTCCACCAATGATTTGAAGGCGAAAGAGAAAGAGAAAGAAACAGAGAGAGAGAATTTTCGTACCTAGTCCATCATACTCATGCGTGTAAATCAAGATTGCGACGCTCATGACATCCATGTACTGGTCGCCTCGGCTCTCTTTCTCAAAAAAAGTGTGGCAGAGAGAGAGAAAGAGAGACACACATCTTCAATAATCGCCTTTCGTTGTCAACAGATTGCGATAACTCCAAACAATATATGAATTGGATTCCGTTGGAATTTTCTTCTGAGTTCAGCTGGCAATCGTTTGGCAGCTGTGTGTTTCCTTTTACCACTACTATTATACTACTACTTCCCCTCACCCCCTCCCCCCTCCCCAAACTCAGAAGCTCGTGTGATCCATCGTATCATCAATTCGGATCGCGACTCTCATGCAATCAAGCAGTGATGATCTGGGATTGGCGTCGGAGGTGGTCAGCGATCATCTTCGTGGCAATGTAAGCCAAACAATCGTATTGTTGTTCCATCGTATTCGTATACATCAGATTGCGATCGCACATGCAGCCAACACCAATTTGCAGTTGCTTCTTGCTGTTGTTATAGTCAGTCTCAGAGCGGCTGCTGACCTGCCGAACAACTCAGCCAAACAATCGTATTGTCATTCCATCGTACTCGTATACATCAGATTGCGATCGCACATGCAGCCAACATCAATTTGCACTTGTGGTCTCTTGCGATTTTGAGAGCCAGACACCGGCTAGATGACTGCAGCTGTACATGAACGTGTCCTACCCTCAATGGTTCATACTTGTTTTGGCTCAAGGCTACGCTTGCGTGTACATATGCATTGAAGTTTGTGACCTGGATCATCTCGGTGTTAGTGTTAGTTAGTTGACTCACAAGTTGTCGAGATAGTGGGGCCAACGAACTTTTACCTATGTAAGCCACATGACACCTCCCAGTCATCATGAAACGACTCAGAGCCTGCTGCTATATTTGGCAGCTTGTTCGGTTTTGTTTTGCTCGCTAACTACTAGCACTATATGACTATAACTACTATAACCACCAAGCACTACTAACTATACCGACTGTCTTCCAACTCCTTATTCAAGACCTGGAACGAGGATCTACATCGGCCAAAGCGCAGTGGGAACTTCCTTCGACGAAAGATGTTGAAACGATTGCTGGCCAGAAGTTGTGGGAGCTGTTAGTTACAGCTTATGCTGGGAAGTATCTCGGATTGCTTATTACTTGAAACTTGATTGGGGGTCCAAGTGGTAGTAGAACTATTACACTCTTGTGTATATATTCACTAGCATATGTTATCACTATTGAAAGTTACCACTGCTACTACCACTACTACTACTACTTACTATGACCCCTCTTCCCTCTTCCGAGCTCAGGGAGATGTCTGCACGGTTAGTTACTGAGATTGCATATTGGAGCACACGAAGATGCTTGGCCTAATTGACACACCTTTGGTTCCTTGTTGCTTGGGTTTGTTCCTAGGGGAAAGCGATCAACCACATTAGTTTTTGTATACTGAAGGAGGCTTCCTGAAAACAATATAGGTCGTGGCACAGGAGTTGCTGATCTGGGAATGGTTCCAGAGGCCGATACACTAAACATACCAATCTATAAGATTGGGCCCCTCGGGTTTTAGCAGGGTCACTTAGACTAAACTTATTTAGGCTGGCAGTGTGGAGCACTAAGGGTTCCAACTCGGACAGTAAACAACTGAGAAACGAGGGGCATGCCCATATATCTTGAGATCTGCCAAAGGACGTCAATAATGGACGAGAATCACGACACTTGAAGCTTGTTCTCGGTCGACATTTTGATGACCCAGATGCATACCAACTCATAACAATTATTTTTTACAATTGGTGCTAGAATGTATAATTGCAGAAGTAGCAATTTAACAAACTATAGTGTCGGCTTATTGATCAAAGCAAGGAGCTCACATATGTCAATGTACCAGCATATTGCAAGAAGGACCAGCAAAGAACGATCACCCGAATGCCAGTTCGCCTCCCAAGCCAAATCTTCAAGGAGAAGCTGGAGGAGGAGCCGCTTGCCAAGAGCCTGGACATGAGAAACAGGTATGAGTGTAAAAAGTTTGACAACCATGTCGTGAAGCGCGAGTCCTTTGGTTTCCCTTACCCAACAATTTCCATTCTCTGGCTGGCTGAGGTAGTTATCGAAACAACTTTGGTTTTCTGTTTTGCTTCTACTTAGCTTTGGAATTTCCACACCCTACACAAGACAAGTCAGGTTCGCGGCTACTGGGCTACCCATATCATCTCTCAAGGTTATCCAGCTGTACTGGGATGGTGTTATGTACACCAAAAGAGACTCTTACCTATACTTTGTCATTGTTGGCTCAACTCTTATATTGCATGTGTTGGGACTTTGTGGAAGACTGCTTCAAGCCAATAACCAAAATTCCCTTGCGCACTAGAACTCGAAGGATAGCTTTCACTCGCTGCAGATCCGAGACCTCAGCGATGGTAATTCGGAGTTGGTTTTTTTGATGAGAGCCTGGCCTGCTTATCTCACACTTTGGTAGTTCAAACACTTTGGTAGTGAACTGGCTCTTTTGCTACTCCAGTTTTTAGTACCTCCCAACTGGGCCCTATCCTTCCAAGCTACACTAAAGTGAACAGTTTGGAGCAGCCCCTCTAGTCTTAGGTGAAAGGCAACTCAAGTAGCAACTACTATCTTGGATCGACTTACAGAGACCCTTAGGATCAGAAGATGCTTGTCAATGTGGCTGCAGAGGGTGGTGCTCGTATTACGCCTTGCTTCTTGCACTAAGCCAGGATCTCCGAGATTGTGCAACAGGAGCTCACCAACAGAATTTTCGAATCTTGATTCGCCAACTTATAACTACCAACCACTTTCAATATATGTTGGGTCTGATCGATAACATGTGTTCATATCTATAGTGTGTCGGTCGGGGTCCACATAGTTACTCCCAAGAGCTCATCTGAGGAGTATGTGTGCTCGATTTACTTTGCGACTGGCCAGCGTGGACGGGCTGGACAGGGATGAGAAATTGGGCCCACACGACTTTCCCATGCCCAAAATGCAACATCCCGAAGTGTGTGATGCGGAGTGCAGATTCCATTGCAGGAGTAAGCTTGCGCTCGTGGACCTTTCATGAGTATACGCATGAGCAGTATTTGCAAGAGCTCTCCTCACATTTGGTCGTGTCTCAGGTTGATTAGAATATCAAGCTGTAAACTTACAGCTGTCGGCGTTTCTGCTTAATTTTGCAAGTGAACTCCAGCACTGATCTTTGCCCCAGTTTGACTATTAACTTCACGCTTTGCTTGGCAATTTGATCGATTCCAGGTCGTACAGATACAAGACAGAGACACTCAACTCGCTGTCCTGCGCCTACTGGTCTACAGCAAGAAGAACAGAGGTAGAGCGCTGTACAAATCTTTTGATCCGTTGCAGCTACTGAAGTTCGCTGAAATTGACTGCGTTGTTTTTGTTGCCATGGTTCCTTGATCTCCCAAGGTCCCCTAAGGCTAAGGCCCTTCTTATAAAAACACATCGGGTTTGTTGTGCTACCTAAGCGCATCTGATTAAGGAAAGGAGACAGACTGGAGCCAACAGAGTCTCTTGTTGATGTTGGTGACTTCGAGAAGCAGATCCCTCCGTTTTCGTGCACTTTCTTTCGGGGCTCAAAGCAATCTCGTTTGGTGCATTCGTGTCCACTGCTGCAACTGATTCCAGGGGTAAGGGTAGAGTCTTATGTAGTTGATGAAATGCATGGGCTCCACCTCGGTGACGTACTGCATGTGGTAGCCTTCGTCATTTGGTTCGTGCTGAGGCTTGGAGTTTTCAAACCAGAGTCCGTCCACATAGACACTGAGGATTGTTACAGGCTGGGGTTACTCAAACTCAAAGGACTACCATCACCCCGCATCAAGTAACATTAGTGGTAGTGGTATTGTAGTGGTAGTACTATATAATAGTAGTAGTAGTAGTCTACATGTATTAAGTATAGTAGCTGTTGTGTTTTAGTCTACACTTAGTCGGCTAGTAGGGTAGGTAGTAGTTGCTGTTATACTTGTAGGTAGTTGCTACTAGGACGCCTGGAAGAATACTACAGAAGCATGCGAAAAGACCCTGACTGGCAGCGCACCTGCAGCGAGGCAGGGGCTCGATCGATGTGGCCTGCGCATTCTAGATAAATTTAATGACTGACTCCACTGCTCTTGTAGACTTTCGGGCGCCCTCTTTGGGAACAACTTTCCTCTCCCACCTGATCGCCTGTACCTGTTTGGGGGAAGAGTGTAGTAGTAGGAGTAGTAGGTAGTAAGTAGCAGTAGTAGGTAGTAGTAGTATAGTAGTAGTAGTAGGAGTAGTAGGTAGTAGGTAGTAGGTAGTAGGTAGTAAGTAGTAGGTAGTAGGTAGTAGTAGTAGGAGTAGTAGGTAGTAGGTAGGTAGTAGGTAGTAGATAGTAACATGAACACGCAAGCCTGTTCGAAGGTCTGGAACTTGACACTGAGAACCTGGTGTGATTCATGTTATTTCCCAGGTCTGTTTCATGGTTACCCTACTCCTACTCAATCGCAACATTGTGAAATTTTGTCTCTAGCCTGAGCACACCCAAGGCATGCTTGGCTCACAGGATAAACCACATGTCAATGTGAAAGCAGGAGAAGCACGAGGTTTGATTGCATTTGCAGAGGTCCTTCTCGAGGAGTGCAAAACTGATTTCGTTGGTCGTCATAAGACTGAGGGTTATATTTTGCTTGGAGCGGTGAAAGCCTTGAACAAGTTCAACAATCTCATCCAGAATAGCAAGCAAAATCGTCGAGTCACAGAGCAGGTGCAGTTTGAGTTGATGGATCATTACAGCACGTTCATACATCTCATTCATCGAATCGAAAACTTCCCTTACACACCGAAGGCGCATCAAATGTATCACTTGATCAAAGATCTCGACTGGAACGGCAATCCGACCTTTTACCACACTTACCACCATGAAACCCAGAACATGATGCACGCTCGAGTGGCTCGTTCGGTTCATAGGTCTAGTTGGTGCGAGGCTATTTTCCGCAAGCTGCACATTACGAAAATGATTGCCAGGAATCGCGCAGCTGAGAGTGTTCCCAACATGCACTCAAGTGTATATATTTCTAATGTCTGATTGTTGTTGTTCTTGAGCTCAAACCTGGGCCATTAAAAAGCATCTTCCCTTTATGAACCATCCGACAAGCATAGCAAGGCATACAAGCCTTGATCGGGTTCGTCGAGGGCTTCTGCCTCTGGCATGGCTCGCAACTTTAGTTGTTTCAGTCACTTGCAACTGTAGACATATGGAGCTTCGCCTGATGAACAAAAGGATTGGGGAGCATGTCGTACGAACTTCATGTGCTTTATGTAGATCGCCCATGCATCTCTAACAACTTGGTAAGAGCTGCCACTGTGTGCTTTATTCCTGATGCAATTTCCAGGCCCATCAGCATATTAGAAACGACCAAGTCACCTATCTACGACCAGCCATGCACTGCTACATAGCTCAACATCACTACATATCACGAAACAGGAGTACTTCACTACTGCATGGCTACTATAATTGTATACATGATACTCTGCCAGCAAGCAACAAATGCACATTTACTAATTAGCGACCCGACTAAACTATATCAACTACCACTCTACTTATAACTGCTAGGGTCACTCTGCATTGCTAGATCGGTGTCGTGTGAGCTTAGGTTACACACAATGCCCTTAGCTCCCTCGCCATGTCGTGACTACGCCTATGTGTATGCTCCAGATTCAAAGCAACTGTTCCTCTATTCTGGGGAATTCTCTCAAGTTGAGCTTGCCGAACATGCAGCAACACTGAGTCGATGTGCTTATTAGCGTGATTCCTTTTTTGAGTCTATCTTTAGTACTTATTTGGGGAAGCGTTTATTTGTCTATTGAGCCCTGAGCGCACCCAAGGTCAGGGACTGGTGACTTGTCTCGAGGGTGCATACGGCAACAACTATTTTTTGCCAGTCCGAGCCACTTGCATGGTCAGGCTACACGTTAAATCGTTACGCTTAGCTGGCGATTGTTTAAGGTCTTAAGCTTCGGGGTGTAAAGTTTCCATTGAGCTCAAAGAATATATGTAAGACTGGACGAGAGCGAAGATTGGTGAAAAAACTCGGTCTGCCAGCCTTCAGTTATTCCTGCTTCAAGTGACTCATATTGATTGGGCAGCTCGATCCTTAAATCGTGCTGCAACTTTAAACTTGCAAGGACCGTGTTTTCAATCAAGTTGAAGCCCGAAAACAACCCCATATACATGTAAGGTGTGGCTTCATGGCTCCTGAGATGAGACTCTGCTGCAAGTGCGGATTCACAAGGTACTGCTCACAAGGCATCCCCCCTCCTAAGGAAATGTACCTGGGAGGGGGGTTAATGAACCCAATTTCTAGTCCACTTCTACAGGGAATTCCTTACTATAGTACTAGCCCCCCTAAC
>PJEL010004494.1_pt1 | contig 11496 bp, 5 predicted proteins | sample 1853271 | NCBI WGS metagenome assembly PJEL01 (sample SAMN08108733, study PRJNA415343) | Invertebrate metagenome, whole genome shotgun sequencing project. | host: Globobulimina | place: Sweden: Gullmar Fjord | collected 2015-08 | reverse complement strand
GGGTACACTGGCTGCGCTGGGATGAAGATTGCATCGCCGGTGATCTGATCGATGACTGAAGCGTATGCAGCCTAAGCGCCGCCACCGCTCAGAACCTCGATGTCGAGGCGGCAGTTGGAGGATGGGGGAGCCTCAAGTTCGCGGAAAATGTCGTTGATCTGAACGAGTTCGTAAGGCTCAAGTTCAACACGTTTTGGTGTTCCTAGTCGAAGGCCTGATCCGTCGTAGAGTTCGAGCCAAAGGTTGATCGCTGCACCGGAGATCTCACAAAGGCCGATGTTGCTTCGATAAGAGGCATTCTTATCAAGGTGAATCAGAGTTGCGGCGGAAGTCATGCCGCCCTGGACAGCAGGTATGAATTGTCCGAACGTGCCGCCTTCAACGTTGTTATATGTACGAGACGTGACGACAAGGGAATCTTGTTTTCCAGCGACGATCCTGAGACTGCCGGCGCCCGAATCAATCTCAAAGAGTTCCTTGAGAACGTCGTTAGCTCTAAAAACCCGCTTGGGCGAAACCGAGATGATCTTTTGGGCGATTGTGTCACCCGTATTAGGGGCACTTCTTGCAGGGGTGAATTGCAGCGAGGCTGCAGCAGGCGCATCGCCATTATTGAAGATCCGGATATCACTCACCCAGTTTGTTGAGGCGACGCCCTTGGTCCGCGCGACAATTGGAATCATCCAAATTGAATGAGTTGTGGGATTGGCTGCTGGGATGAAAACTGCGTCGCCAGAGGTGTTGTCAACTACTGAAGCGTACGAGATGACACGACCTTCACCCGATATGATCTTGACGGTTGCGTAACCGTTATCGACATCGGAGAGCATCTTCGACGTAAAGACCCGGTTGAGTTGAACATTGCTCAATGGCTCGACCTGGACTTCCCTAATAGGCCCCAGAAGTACGCCGCTGTCGCCGTCGTACAGACTCAGCTGCACAGTCGCGGAGGCTCCAGTGATTTCGGAAAACCCGATATTGGTTCGATAGGCCTGATTTTTGGCGAGTTGGATCATCACTTGGGTATCGCCGTCTGCGGAGATCCCGTCCCCGTAACGTGATGGCTGTACCAGTTGTCCGAAGCTCCCACCTCCGCTTGACGCATTGAAAATGCGCGAAGCCGCGATGACGTCCTGGACATCGGATTGCACGATGAGTTGTCCCTGAGCCATGTCTTCGCCAAAACGGGTTGCGATCACATCCCAGAGATCAATTGTGTTTTGCGGGTGAATCAAAACATCACGTTGATCAAAATTGCGTAATCCATCGACGCCCTGCGGTACAAAGTAGAGGCGGAGTGTGGCCGGCCGTGTTTTGAGGGGATTGAAGATGCGAACATCGGTCAGCCAATGTGTGCCTTGAGCTCCGGGGGCTCGTACTGCGACGGGAAAAAACTGGGTCGATTCAATGATCGGTTCCGGTGGTGTCTTTTCTTCGAAAGCGAGCGCCCAGCCGATCAGCGAAGCGCTGGGATCGTGTTGGGACGGCGTTGCGCTAGTGTGTCGAATTTCAAGAGTCCACCAGCCATGTATTGATGTGTTCGCGAATTTATCAAGACTCTCCGCCGGTGTGATCGTATCGGGAAAAACACCAAAAATGCCACCGAAATCATTTTGTCCGTCGACACTGATGCTGGTTCCGTTCTGCTGATCGTGGAGGATGACACGTAATCCTGCGGGTGATATCAGAGAGATTGTCAATACCGTTGGATCTGGATGTACAAGTTTGACGACGACGCGCGTGTTTCCGATAGGGCCTTCGCCACTGACCCAGGCCGAGTTGATAATCGTCTCCCCCTCGTTTGCCGGCAACACTTGCTGAGTCTGTTCTCCAACGCCTAGATCACGGAGATCGATCGCCTTCACGACGTCGATTACCGGTCGTAAGAGACCAGTCACCGGTTCGTAGACTGGGTGTCCGGTCAGTTCGAGACGTAATCTCGCATGTACTGGATCAAGATCGCTGATGGCGTCCCGCATAAGCGCCACTGCGCCGGTGACATAAGGTGCTGCACCCGAGGTTCCACCAAAATTTACGGTTTGGCCGTACATTTGAGCCGTCTTCAAGTGCTCTGATGGAGCCAATAGATCAAGATATGGGCTGACATTGGTATAACAAGCAACGCTGAGTGGTGGATCATTGATATCCGAACAGACGCGTGAACAGTCATCGTTGAGACAAAACCCGATGTCGTCAGGCACTGTATCCCACACCGAACCGACACTGATCACATTGCTCAAACACGCTGGCGCTGGAAGATGATCGGTAAGCCCATTATTACCAGCACTTGCGATGACGGCGATGCCTGCGTCGATCGCGATCTCGACGGCTTGGGAATAACTCGCCGTCTTGGAATCGCATGGCCCGGAAAAGGCGCCGGAGCCGGCCGAGATGTTGATTGCCGCGAGAGTATAACCATCGCCATCACGTCTCAGGACAGCATCTTCGATCGCGGCGACAACAGCGCTGGTTACGAGTTCCGTGCAAGCATCATCCCGGGCGGCTTTGTACGCGAAAATCTTCGCTTCAGGGGCAACCCCGCCCGCAAAACTTCTGGTGGGGCTCCACTCATAGGAGGCCCCAGCTGCGACGGCTGCGACCGCGGTTCCGTGGCCGATACAGTCGGATGGATCATCATCGTTGTCCGCCGTATCAAGCCCGAATACGACCTTCGCATTCGGTATTGCTCCACCGCCCAGGCTCGGGTGAGTTGCGTCGATGCCCGTATCGATAATCGCGACGGCGGTGTCGTCGCCGGTGATTCCGTAGAACTGCAGGACATCGGCGTTGATAATGTCAATTCCCTCAAGAGTATGGATAGGCCACCGAGTATCGTCTTCAACAAAACTGATACGCGCATTGTTGAGCAGGGCGCTCAGAGTTTTTCTGTCGACCCGGGCAGCAAAAGTGGGTTGCAATCTGAAGCGGTGAGTTATCTCGAGATCCTGCATATGGTCTACACGTTTGAGATACTCAATTGCGTTTTCGATAAAGATTCTCACCGGTTGAACCAGCAACTCCGGCGCCAGACGTCTTTTCTCGATGTTATCGAGGTTATCGATGTCTTCGAGGTGGACCAAAACGTCAAAAAAGTCAGCGTTGGCGGCATAAGCACGGGTCACGGCATCGTCAGTCTTGGAGATTTCATGTGCATCAAGGCTCGATACCGGGACTTTCGAATGGGCGGCGATCCCGTGGCTCATCAAAGCAGCGAGACACACCATCACCAATCCGAGCGATCGCAGAGATCGTAACGGTGTCATCACGGCTTTTTGCGGCCGATCAGCGGGGGTGGGGCTCACAATCTGCATATTTCTACGGTTCGGGAGACTCCGGCAAAACCAACCGCCATTCACCTTTGCGAGGCTCTGCACGACTCAACGCTGGAACTCGGCGGAGAAACACGGCTAACCATTATAACTCCGAGGTGTCAAGTACTCAAGTTCGATTATGTTGACATTGATAATTTTCTATTGCTGTGACTATCGTCACAAACAACGTTCCGACGACGTCCTGTTGCAACGTTCACCAAAAGTTAGCAAAATTTTTTGTCACCATCATTCAGTGTCAGTTACTATCCCTTCATGAGACGATTGATCATTGCAGATTCCCATGTTGGACAGCGGCCTGGTGACTCAACATTGATGTGTAAACTGCTCGAGAGAGCTGCTACTCAGGAGATTGAAGAGATTGTCTACCTCGGGGATGCTTTCCAATATCTCATCGGAATGAGCAAGTTTTGGAGCCCCGCTGTACGTGAGGTACTTGGATGTTGGGATCGATTTCGGGAACACGGCGGGCGCATTGTTCTGATTGAAGGTAATCGCGATTTTTTTCTTGATGAAGCAGATCTCGAAAAGCATGTCGATCGGTCGGGCATGATGTATGAATTCTCGTCGGGCAATCAGCATATTCGCCTTGTTCACGGCGACAGGGTCAATCAGGATGATCGGCAATATCTTTTTTGGGCGCGTTTTTCGAAGTGTCGTACCGCACGATTTTTCGCGCACCTTCTACCACGGTGTATCGCCGTGTGGATCGTTGACACAATGGAACAACGACTCGCCCGGAGTAACAAAAAATACCGCTTCACAAAACCGGTCAAAGAGCTCAAGCGGGAGGCCCAAGGTGCATGGCGAGAAGGAATAAGCTTGATGCTTTGGGGGCATTTTCACTCGTTTTGGGAGACTTTAGATGGGCCTCACCGGGCCATGGTTGTTCCGGCTTGGCTCGAAAACTCGACGGCTCTTCTTATCGAATCCAACGGAGATTGGGCTCTCGTCGATAGCAAACTCAATAGCGTAGCGATGCCCGTCGCTACATCGAACAACACGCCTGAAACGTAAGCAGAAAGTTGGTGAAAGGTGCGTGTTAATACACGGTTGCCCGGTCCATGCCATGCGATAAAGGCTCGAATTCGCGTGCCCGCTTCCAAGAGTCTGACGAATCGCGCGCTCATTGCCAGCGCTGTTGCTGACGGCGGCCTGATCATAAACCCTCTTGATTGCGAAGATACACGTCTCCTGGCCCGGGCCCTCGCCGCTGCTGGATGGCCTATTCGGTGGAAATCATCGAATGAACCATCGATTGAACCATCGATTGAACCGTCGACGGACACAGCTTCCCAACCAGTGATCAAAATTGGCGCCAGGGTCGTGCCTGAAAACGAAAGCAGGCTTCATCTCGGAAACTCCGGCACCGGGTCGAGGTTATTGTTATCACTGCTCGCCGGTGTTCCCGGGATTACTGTGATTGATGGCAGTGACCGGTTGAGACAGCGCCCGATGCAACCTCTCGTCGCCGCCCTGGTCGATCTTGGCGCCAATATCGAAGCGGCCCCTGGTGGCGCTCTGCCGATCCGGATTGTGGGTCAACGACTTTGTGGAGGGACGATTACGCTCGAACCCGGAGCATCCTCCCAGTTTGTGACCTCCTTGGTAATGGCTGCGCCGATGATGGAAAATGGACTCGATCTCAGACTTGTGGGCCGCGTTCCGTCGCGTCCATATCTTGATCTCACTGAATCCGTGATGGTGACCTACGGCGCTGATTTTACCCGTGATGAAGGGGAAGGCCGTTGGCGAGTACAGCCGGGAAACCTCAACCAACGATCCTATTCGGTCGAAGGAGACTGGTCGGCAGTAGCCTTTTTCCTCGCTGCGGTTGCAGTTGCGGGAGGTAAGGTTGAGATTACGTCATTGAATGCTCGCAGCGGGCAAGGTGATCGGATCATGTGCGACATTCTCGAGCGAGCGGGAATGGAGATTTCATATGAAGGAGATTGCGTGATCGCCAAGGGGCCAGTGAAACGAGCGATTGCGGCCGATCTCAGAGATTCTCCTGATCTCTTTCCTGCGCTTGCGGTGGTTGCGGCGGCAGCTCCAGCCGGTTCGAAGTTAACGGGACTCGAATTTCTTCGCCACAAAGAGAGTGATCGTCTTTCGGTGATGGTCGAAAATCTCAAGAAGCTCGGAGTTGGCTGCGAAGCGACCCAAGACGAATTTAAGGTTTCTCGAAGCCTTGAGTACACAGGATCAACGATTCTGGCGACGGCCGAGTCTGATCACCGGATCGCGATGGCCATGGCCGTAGCTGCCCTCAAAGCGGGACCCTTCGAACTCGATGACGCGCACTGTGTCGAAAAATCCTTTCCTTCATTCTGGTTAGAATGGGAAAAGGTTATATCCAGCTCGTCTCACCCCACTTTCACCAGCGGGGAATGAGATGTCATACCTCCTGATCGACCATCCTGCGTTGCCGATTCCTTTCCACAATTCATCGGGACTGGTCTTTGAGCAATCAGTGGGGTTGAACGAGGCGAAATTTGCCCATAAGGACCGTCTGGTATGTGCGATTCAGGTACTCGCCCTCAATGCATTGATGGCAGAATTCGAAATGTGGTTACCTCGAAGGGCGGTGCATACTGCTCAGGTCGTCGATCGGGGAAACGGCAAACAAGTGATTGTTGGTGGTTATCCTGTAGCTCTATCAAAGGTGTACAACCGCCTTGGAGGTGGTGAAACCGCAACCCGTTTGATGCGCGACGCGACCGTGCAAACAGTGTGCGAACGTTTTCGGGTGAGCCTTCCTGACGAAATCGATTCAGGCGCTCAGGGTTGGTTCCTAGATCCATTTCTTGCGAATGTTCTTGATCGATTGGCTCTCCCGGTTGACCGGACTACAGCACGCAATTTATGGGCTGTATTGTGGCCCCAACCGCGGTTGCCTGAAGATGGTGAAATTACTCATATCTCGCTCCCGGACCGTGCGACCTCAATGAGGCTTGGGGCATCGATGGTGGCCCGGCTTCGCCAGAAAAAGCGACTGGCTTGGTTACGGGAGGTTGCGGAGGATGGCACAGCAACCGCGCCTTACCCTGCGTACGGTTCCAGGGGAACGCTGATCCTCACAGGGATCTTCTCGGAACAGGAAATCCTTGCGGTTGAACGCTGGGTGCAACTAAAAGGATGCAGCGCGTGTTTGGTTGGCGTTTTTCCTCAGACTTGGCCGGCCTCAAACCTATTAGACGACACTTCGAGGGACCTCGTACAACTTGCTATGGTCGGCGCTCCACGGGCACTTTGCCGAATCGAAATCGAAAAACGAACGCAATCCGGTTTTGCCCAGTCAACGGCCGAACGGGAAGCGCTCACAACAGCCGCGAGAACGCTTTTTGTGCATCAAGAGGAAACTGTCGCGGATGATACCTCCGAATCAGGGAAAAGAGTATTTCACCTGCTTTCGTTGCTTCCTGAAGGACTTCCCGAAGGTTTTCTTAGCTGTTTCGCTGATACAAAAGGGCCCAGTCTTGACGCGATTCTTGCCTCATTGCCAGTCGTTTTTAGCAACAACGCCTGGCGGCTCGTATCGCAACGTTTGATGGTTCGAGACCCCCTTCATCTTGATGTCTCGGGTCTGTTCTTGGACGAAGATCCGCGTTCGCTACTGCATCGTGCGCTCGGAGGGGATTCGCCGGACGACCTTATCAGGTGGATGCGATCACGGATCGATGATCTCGAGAGTGATGCCGTGCGCTCCCTCTTTGCCGTTGTCGGCCCCGGGGAGTTGGGTCGTGAAGTCCGGCTATTACATATCGAAGCATGCCTCGCTGAACTCGATCCTGCCGGCGCTCGATTGGCGGCTCAAGGCTTACAACGTGACAAGGCAGCGGCCCACAATGCATGGATCAATGCTATCGACCCTCCAGCCGGCTGGAATTTGCCTGAAAGCCTTTGGGATGAGGTTGAACGCCTACCCGGCGCAGCCGCTGAGGTGACTCTCTTCTCCCTGAGAACCATAAAGGACCTCAGCAAAGATGAGATTTCGCTGCTCGAAAAAAGGTTGGGCCTGGCGATTTCCAAAATGCGGGGATTTCGGCGCCGGTGGTACGAAATTGAAGCCGCTTCTGTGCTCAATAGCGCCCAACTCGAAGATCGGCCCTGGCGGCGGCAGCTCGCGGGTTATGAACCGAAATTGCGCCGCCACATCCTCCATAAACTCGCGATCCGGTATACAAAAACGAATCGCTATTCAAGAGCAGAAAGGATACTCAAACGCCTTGAAGCAGAAACGACAAGTCCGGGGAGGCTTGCGCTCATCTATCAAGATCTCAGTAGTACTGTGGTCGAAACAGAGCGTGAAGGCTTAGATATTTGGTTTCTACTCAAGGCACTTCGCCTCTTCGAGGCGGCCGGCTTCCAACACCGTTCACAAAACGTGCTCTTCAACCTCGCAGCCAGTGATCTCGATCATCTTGAAATTGAGCGCGCTCAACGGCGCCTCGAACAAGCGTCGGGGGGCGCACCGGATATTTTCAACAGGCTTGAGATGGCGCGTTTGGCGCTTGCGCGTGGGGATGAGAGAGGATTGAGCGCAATTTTGGCTGAGCTTGGTTCCTGGGCTAATGCGGAGCACACAGCGATCCGCGAAGCGCTTCAGCTACTCATAGGGGTCGAACACGTGTTGCGTGGAAATCTTGTCGCGGCAACTGGGAACCTGGTAGATGGCGGTAAACAAGGGGAGGCGTGGCTCGAAATCGTAAACGCGCTGCAAGGTAAAAGGCCGGGCGTTCGTGACGATCGTAACGATGAATGGGGGCTTCATTCGGCGGCAAGAATCATCTATGCCGCGAGACAAGGTTCATTGGCATCTGTGAACTTCAGTGTTGAAAATCGCATCGAAGACGCGCTTGCACTTGCGCTGGTTGCGCGCCTCCTAGATCGAGTTCCGCCAACGTCTCAGGTCCGTTGGGCGACTCGGCTGCTTGAACGCAGAGGGATGAATGGTTGGGCAGCCTGGTTGACGGCGGGGGATCATGTAGGGCTCGGTTTTGCTGGTGGTCTCGTTTCGCTGATCGAGGGCGGCCTTATGCCTGATCTCCCACTTGATGCTGCGTCCGAGATTTTTTCAGGGATAGGAATTACTGGTCTCGAGGTGAAATCCTCGGATGGTCAGGTTCTCTGGGTTTGCGGCGAAGGTGAACGAGGCCCTGAGCGAAGACATGGAAGGCTTTTGTTTGTTCCCCTCGGCGGTGATCCGTCTGGAAATATTGAGTGGCGTTTGTTGACCGGCGTCCTTGATCTGACCACCCCGCTTCTGCCGCGATCAGACGAAGTTGATGTATCAAAAACCGGAATTCTCGGCATCAGTGAGGGAGTTCGTGAACTTCGCGCGGAACTCCTGGCCTATGCTCCATCCGCTGCAACGGTCCTCCTCCTCGGTGAAACAGGCGTTGGCAAGGAAGTTGCCGCCCACGCGGTGCATCGCTTATCAGGCCGTAGGGGTGGGTTCGCCGCGATCAATATCGCGGGCATGCCCGAAAGCCTGGTTGAGGCGGAACTCTTTGGTGCCGTAAAGGGCGCTTTCACCGGAGCTGATCGCAATCGAAAAGGAATCGTGGAATCAGTTGAAGGTGGGACCTTGTTCCTCGATGAGATCGGTGATCTTGGTTTGCCGATGCAGGTCAAGCTATTGCGTTTTCTCGAATCGTATGAAGTTCGGCCAGTCGGTTCGGACCATACTCATATTGTCGACGTAAGAATAGTCGCAGCGACCCACCGGGATCTCGAAGCGAGCATCAGACTCGGAAGCTTCCGCGAAGATCTTTTCTACAGGATCTCAACAGCGCCGGTGAAAATTCCTCCATTGAGAGATCGCCGACAAGACATTTTATTGCTCAGGGATCATTTTGAGCGCGAATTTTGTGCTAAGCACGGGTTTCAGTTGCAACGTTGGAGTCGTGAAGCAGAGTCTGCATTGCGGCATTTCGATTGGCCGGGCAATATTCGGCAGTTGAGGAGTGTTGTCGAAAGCGCGATTCTACGTTATCGGGACCTGACCATTCGGCCTGAGATGTTGAATATCGAAGGGGTGCGTACTGCTTCGCGCCGGGGAAGCTGGGAAGAAGTGCAAGCCGATTTTCGCCGCGAGTATTTGTCGGAGGCTTTGAAGCGAAACGGTGGAAACCGCAGCGCGACAGCCCGCGAACTTGGAATATCCCGCCAAGCCTTGCTCTACCAGATCAAAACCCTTCGTTTGAAGTAGAGATTCGCAGTCCCCTACGAACCTCTATTCCCAAACTGGGAGTTCCTAATTGGGGAGGCGAGGGTACTGAGCGCCTTGTGATGACAAGTCAAAATTAAGAATTCAAAATTCAAAATTAGTAGGCTTGTTTCTGCAAAAAAAAATTGCGGGCCGTCAGGCCCGCAGGAGGAAGGAGGAGGTAAGTTCTACACCAGATCTTATATCGCCTGGCTGCCTGACACTAAAGCAAAGGGCGTGCCAACTTTTGGATTGTTAAATAAATAATATTCCGCGTATGATAAAGGCGTGATACAAATCCTTGAGGAACTCAAGAAGAATCTCCGTTCGTTGCGCTTCGGGCGCGATCTTGAAGTGCACGAGAGAGTTGATTTACGGGCATGGACAGCGCTTCATGTAGGAGGAACCGCTGGTCTTGTGATGCGCTGCCACACTGTCGAAGCTGTATGTTTGAGTCTCGACTTGCTGGCCTCCCACGGTTGCAAGTGGTACACGTGGGGGACAGGCAGTAGAGTTGTACCCTCGGACGCGGGGCTGCATTTGCCTGTGATCAACCTTGGTGGTTCGTTGACTCGCTGGAGCATCGGCCCCGACCATCTGACCGCAGGGGCGGGCGCCAAAATGACACAACTTGAACGTGTGCTGGCACAGTTAGGCCTCAGTTTTGACGAACAGGGACTCGCGAGTTCGTTTGGAGCAATCTTGCATTGCCACGCCGGTGGCAACGAACGACGTGTGCCAGAGGAACTCGAGTGGATTGAAATCGCGCGTCCCGGAGTTGAACCAGAACGCATCCAAGCTAAAGCCTGGCCTGGTACCGACCTTGATCGAAAAGTCATCGTCCGAGCGAGGTTCCAAATAGGAACTCGAAGGGATACGCGACCGGCTTTTCGTTTTGAGACCCTCCGAGGGCGGAACTGGAGGCGATATGAAGGATCTCAACACCGGGTATTCTGGAATTCCGGCCGAACGAGCGCAGAATCCTTGTTGGCGAACGCTCTCCCCGAAGGATTGAAGGTTGGGGGCGCCGAGGTCGCGCCCGGAGCACCAAATACGATCGTGACATCCCGGCGTTCAAAATCAGCCGATGTTTTTGAATTATGTCGGCTGATGCGGAATTATGTGCATGACCATTCGGGGGTGGTTCTGGAACCGAGACTCATTTTTCTCGACGAGAACGGAAGGATTGAAGTGCTATGAAAAGAGGTCAAGTCGCGTGGCTGATCGCTCTTGCAGTTTTTGCCTGTGCTGTTGAGTCAATCGATCTGGTCGGATTCTCGTATTGGAAATCTTTCGTTGATACTCTGGCGATATCACCGAATACTGCTGTAGATCGTATGGCCGAGAATGGCGGGTTTTCGTTGCCTTCGACAGTTTTGTGGGCTCGGCAGTTATCAGCGAGAGATCTTGCGGCCGCCGATGTGCCGAATATCATCGCCGCTCTGAAGCGATTAGGAAGTAGCCAAAAAAAATGGTACATCACTGATCCTAATGGGGCGATGAATCTCGCACGCGCTGCTCTTTTGGAAGGTGATTCTGTCGCAGCCATCAGCTCTCTCCGAGAGGCTCTCACCCTCAATCCCACCTCGCCATATCTGCACCGTCTGCTTGCTATGGTCTTGCGTCAGGTGGGTGATCCAGCGGAAGTGCTCGAACATTTGGCGATCGCCGAGGGACTGGCAGCAGGCTTCAAGAGTCCGCCGGTGGACCTCGTTCCTGCAGACGAGAGCTGGGTTCGTGAAGAAGGATTGCGCCGGCGCCTAGAGTTTTATCCGCGCCAGCGTGTAGCCGGCCTGATCGCTCTGGCGAAATACCAGCGTTCGAGTGGTGATGCAGCTACGGCTTGGCTCACTCTTGAAGAAGTCGAGGGTGAAGCCGACGTTATCCTGGTTTCGGCTGGTTGGATGATCTCTGAAGGACGGTTTTTAGAAGCGATCGAAGTGCTCAATCAGCTCA
>PJEL010004493.1_pt1 | contig 11496 bp, 8 predicted proteins | sample 1853271 | NCBI WGS metagenome assembly PJEL01 (sample SAMN08108733, study PRJNA415343) | Invertebrate metagenome, whole genome shotgun sequencing project. | host: Globobulimina | place: Sweden: Gullmar Fjord | collected 2015-08 | reverse complement strand
CCAGAATATAACGTTGCTATTGATGTTTATGGCGAATACCTAGTTATTCACGAATACGCAGCGCCGAATACTATCGCCGTAGAAAAGGCAGCGAAAAGATTACAAGAAGTCATTTATTTTGCCCCAAAAGTTTTGGATATTCCGACAGATAAAGTCGTGCTAAAAACACGAGCAAAACAAAAGGGTAAAAATCAATACGAAAAAGTAGATAAAACTCAAAAGTCATTTGTTGTTAGTGAGTATGGTGCCAAGTTGCGCATTAACTTATGGGATTACTTAGATACAGGCTTATTTCTTGATCATCGTAAAACACGTCAATTAGTTGCACAAAAATCAAAAAATAAACGGCTATTGAATTTATTTGCTTATACGGGATCTGTTTCAGTACAAGCGGCATTACATGGTGCTGAATCTATAACAACGGTAGATATGTCAAACACCTATTTAGAATGGGCACAAGACAACTTTGCAGCGAATCGTATATCGAGTCATAAGTATCAATTCGTTCAAGCTGATTGTTTAAAATGGTTAAAAGCAAATACTCAGCCGTTTGATATTATTTTCATCGATCCACCAACATTTTCAAACTCAAAACGAATGGAAGACAGTTTTGATGTGCAAAGAGACCATATGGCATTAATTAATGATGCACTTAAATCTCTGGCACCAAAGGGCGAAATCATTTTTACCAATAACAAACGAAACTTCAAAATGGATCATGAAGCTATGGAAAAACGAGGCTTGAAGGTTAAAAATATCAGCGAGCAAACCAGAGATAAAGATTTCATCCGAAATGTACATATCCATAATAGTTGGTCAATCGTGCGTAAATAATTGCGGCAATAAAAAGAAATATTGTTAGCTATTATTTAGAAAAAGATTGAGCTGAAGGTTAAGTCAATAGCATTATGTGGATAGACAATGAGTAATATATTCAAACTATATAGCAGTGAAGGTTGCCACTTATGTGAACAAGCCCTTGAGCTGTGCACAACGTTAGGTCTCAGTGATAAAGTAACGGTCATTGATATTGTTGAACATGAAGAGTATGTCTCTTTGTACGGTGTTCATATTCCCGTATTGGAGCGTTTGTCAGACAATGAAAAACTGTTTTGGCCATTTTCAGCCGAACAAATAGAAGAGTTAATATAACCCATGGAATTATTAAGAATTGCCAATGGCGAGCTAGCATTTGGTGAAGATAAAATATTAGATAAAGCGGAACTAAGTGTACAAACAGGTGAACGCATTTGTTTGGTCGGTCGAAATGGTGCTGGCAAGTCAACATTAATGAAAGTATTAATGGGATTGCAAAATTTGGACGATGGACAAATTTTAAAATCAAGTACCATGCAAATGGCAATGCTAGAGCAAGATCCGCCAGAGTCCGCAGAAACAAGTGTGTTTGACTATGTTGCTGAAGGCGTAAAAGAAAATGCAGTATTGATTCGACGCTACCATGCTTTGATTCACATTATTGGTGAAGATCCAAGTGACGTGAATTTGAATAAGTTATCTCGGGTTCAAGAAGAACTAGAGCAAGCTAACGCGTGGCAAGACGAACAGCGCATTGAACAAGTAATGAGTACTTTGTCATTAGATGCTGAAGCTAAAATTTGCGATTTATCAGGTGGTTGGTTACGTAAAGTTGCTTTAGCAAAAGCGCTAGTAACTAGCCCTGATATTTTATTGCTTGATGAGCCAACTAACCATCTAGATATAGAAAGTGTCTTGTGGCTTGAGAAATTTTTAAAGGATTTTGCTGGTACTATAATTTTTATTAGTCATGACAGGGCATTTATCAGAGGTTTATCAACGCGTATTCTTGACCTTGACCGTGGGCAGCTAAAAAGCTATCCCGGTAATTACGATTTATATATTGAACAAAAGCAGCATGATTTACAGGTAGAAACGCAGCAAAATGCCTTATTTGACAAAAAATTAGCCGAAGAAGAAGTTTGGATCCGTCAAGGAATTAAAGCTCGCCGAACACGTAATGAAGGACGCGTTCGTTCGTTAGAAAAACTTCGCTTAGAGCGCAAAGCTCGTCGAGAAGTACGCAATCAAAGCCAAATGAACATTAGCCAAGGTGAGCGCTCTGGCAAGTTGGTATTTGAAGCTGAAGACGTAACAGTAGCATTTGATAAAAAAGTTGTTATAGATAAACTTAATCTATTAATCACTCGTAATGACCGACTCGCCCTTATAGGTGCAAACGGCACCGGTAAATCGACTTTAATTAAGTTAATAATGGAAAAATTAGCAGCAACCAGCGGAAAAATGCGCTCCGGTGTTAATTTGGATATTGCCTATTTTGATCAACATCGTGAGGCGTTAGATTTAAATCAAACGGTGCAGGAGATTGTCGGCGAAGGTAAACAAGAAGTCATGGTTAATGGCCGTTCTCGTCATGTTTTAGGTTATTTGCAAGACTTCTTATTTAGTCCTAAACGAGCAAGAACACCTGTTAGAGCTTTATCTGGGGGAGAAAAAAATCGCCTACTACTAGCGCGTTTATTTTTACGTCCAAGTAATTTACTTATTCTTGATGAACCAACAAACGACTTAGACATTGAAACGCTTGAGCTTTTAGAAGAAGTGGTTGCAAATTACGCAGGCACCGTTATTTTAGTGAGCCATGACCGTGATTTTGTTAATAATTGTGTAAATACATGTCTTTATTTCGATGGCACAGGTAGTATTAATCAAATTGTCGGTGGTTATGATGATGTTGATGATTACCTTGCTTTAAAAGATGAACAGCGTAGCAAAGTAATTGCCGATGTTAAAAAGGAAGACAAGGCAGTAACCGCCAATAATTCTTCAGCACAAAATAAGCATGTTGCTAAGAAAAAACTCAGCTATAAAGAAATGCGCGAGTTAGAGCTGCTCCCTGAAGAGATAGACAGATTAGAAGGGGAGATAGAAAAGTTTCAACAAGAAGTCAATAAAAATGACTTCTTTTCAAAAGATAGTGAATACACTAAGAAAATATTGAACCAGCTGGAAGAAAGCGAGTCAAAACTCGAAATCGCCTTTGCTAGATGGCAAGAATTAGACGAATTATAAAATGAGAGTTGAATAGTTACATGAACAAATTTTTTAAATCAATTTTGGCACTCGGCATTAGCAGTGCCATGGGTCTATCTACAGCAAACGCTGCCACTTATAGAGTTGTTGATAAAGGGGATGTTGATACACTTAAATATACCTATTCTAAACAGTTCAATGCATCCGAAGAAATGGCAATATCAGGTACAGGCTTGTACAACTTTCCTGTTCAATATGAATATTTAGATGATGATGATTTTACCGCTATTGAAAAATATGCTGCTTCATACCATGACAGAACTTTTGGTATTAATGATATTGAAGATAGTGAAGCACTAAGAGCAGGAAATCCTAATGCTAACGATTTGTATTGGGTCGTTGCCTATCTAAGTAGCAAGTCAAGTGATTTAAACTATCAGAAGATTGGTGGCACTATTGCCATGACTAATTTAGGTAACGGCACAGTAGAAACTGTTATTTGGGACAAGGCATTTGATGATGGTCAATTAACACGTTCTACTACAGATTATATTAATGGCATTACCAACGCTGGCTGGATATATGGTAATGCTTCAGCTCCGTATTTGCCTATGCCATTTACCAAAGAAGATGGCACCGAAACTACTTTTTTTGTCAGAGATTTTACCACGAGAGGTTATTTTTCTCCTGACGGTGGTACAACAATCATTCCTATTTTGCCGCCAACAGAAACCGAACAGCCTGAAGCAAGACAGTTTGGCGGGGAATCAGCTGTTCTTGGCATGAGCGAAAATAGTGTCTATGCGGTAGGTTATGCTAGTGTAGAAATAAACCAAACTAAATTGGAATCTATTGAAAATGCTACCCAAGGTGAAGGTGGTTGTGCCGATCCTGATATATTAGAAATAATGCCAAAAGAAGTCTGTATTCTAGCTAAAACGAGTGGGCTGTATGATTTAGATGCGGTTAAGTGGACAATTGATGCGAATAACGACTATACCGTCGAGTCTTTAGGCGTTCTTATCACTCCGCATGAGGATGATACCCGTAGTTTTAGTAGCATAGTACAAGATATTAACGACTCAGGTGTTGCCGTAGGTTACTCTCACGGTTGGGTTGACGAAAGTGTTACTTCTCCTGCAGATGATGAAGCTGTTTCTTTATATGCGGTGGTATTCAAAGACGGAAAAGTACTTTCTGTTACAGAAGATCATGGTGAGCATTTTGATTCTCGTGCCTATGATATCAACAATAATGGTTTTGCTGTTGGCCATACCACCTTATACGTAAATGGTTCTGCGCGTACAAAAGCTTATTATGTTGATACTAATCAAGATGAACCAAGAATGGTTATTCCAGATTCGTATTTTAAAGGTGCATCCAGTACCGCCAGAGCAATAAATAACAACGGATTATTTGTTGGTGAAGGGGAAGTAGAAACTCATAACGATTCAGCTGAAAACCCTCGCCGCAGAGAAGCATACGTCTACAATATTGAGCAAAGTCTTCTATCAAACTTAAATACATTAACAGAATGTAAGTCTCCTTATACCATCATTGAAGCTCGAGATATTAATGATGATAATGTGATTGCAGCAACAGCACTAGTTAAAGCTGACCGTAGAGATGCTAAAGGCGAGATAATGCTTGATGCCAACGGCGATCCAGAGCGTGAAGATGTAGTACGTTCAATTATTCTAGAACCAATTCCGGGTGGCGAAATAGAAGATTGTCCTGAAGAAGTGAATTATGTTGAACGAAAAGGTGCAAGTATACATTGGCTTAGTTTGTTTTTCATATTCGGCCTAGGGCTGACAAGAAGACTAAAAGCGAAATAATACTTACTAAATAAATGAACCCTGAAACACATTTTGTGTATCTGTCAGGTTTAAATAAATAAAGCGCCAATTGGCGCTTTATTTTTGTCTTCAATTCAAACCATTTAAGCTGGTTCACTACTTATAAGGAGACAACTACAGCGCGGCTGCGACTTCTGTTCCTTGTTTGATAGCACGTTTTGCATCAAGCTCTGCAGCAACATCAGCACCACCAACCAGTGTTACATTAATACCTAGTTTCTCAACGCTTTCTTGCAATGCTCGTTGAGAATTTTGACCGGCACAAACAATGATATTATCAACCGGCAATAATTGAGATTGTCCATCAACAGTCATATGTAAACCTTGATCATCAATCTTTTCATATTGCACACCTTTGATCATCTTCACACCTTTGTTTTTTAATACCGTGCGGTGTATCCACCCGGTACTTTTGCCAAGGCCAGCACCAACTTTTGTTTCTTTTCGTTGTAATAAATATATTTCACGTGGTGAAGGCTCTAATTGCGGCTGAACTAATCCACCAGGTACAGAACAAGTTAAATCAACTCCCCATTCTTTCATATAGGCCTCTTTATTAAGACTGGTTGATTCTCCTTGATGAGATAAATATTCGCCAACATCAAAGCCAATACCGCCAGCGCCGATAATAGCAACGCGTTTACCCACTGCTTTTTTATCTTTTAAAACATCTAAATAAGTCATTACACTGCTATGCTCAATACCCTCAATTTCGGGTAATCTTGGTGTAATGCCAGTTGCTAGTATGACCTCATCAAAAGAGACTAAGTCTTTAGCTTGTACTTTCGTATTAAGGTGTAAGGTTACGCCAGTTAACTCAATTTGACGTGCATAATATCTTAGCGTTTCCGCAAACTCTTCTTTACCGGGTACTTGCTTAGCAATATTAAATTGACCACCAATTTTATCATCAGCATCAAATAATGAAACTTTATGGCCACGTTTTGCAGCAGTTGTTGCAGCAGCAAGGCCAGCAGGACCTGCGCCAACTACGGCAATATTTTTACTTGTTTGAGTATTTTCAATAACTAGTTTTGTTTCATGACAAGCCTGTGGATTGACAAGACAAGATACGATCTTCATTTGGAAGATGTGATCAAGGCAGGCTTGATTACAACCAATACAGGTGTTTATTTCGTCAGCTTTGTTTTGTTGCGCTTTGTTTATAAAGTCAGGATCAGCAAGTAAAGGGCGCGCCATAGAAACCATATCAGCATTGCCTTGGGCCAAAATTTCTTCAGCTACATCTGGCGTATTTATACGGTTAGTCGTACACAGCGGAATATTAACTTCTTGTTTCATTTTTTTAGTTATTTCAACAAAAGCTCCGCGCGGTACGCTGGTAGCAATTGTTGGTACGCGCGCTTCATGCCAACCAATACCGGTATTAATTATGGTTGCTCCAGCTAGTTCAATGCCTTTAGCTAACTCAACAACCTCTTGCCATGTACTGCCATCTTCAACAAGATCAAGCATTGATAAACGGTAAATGATGATAAATTCTTTGCCAACAGCTTCACGCGTTCTACGAACAATATCAAGTGCCAAACGAATACGGTTTTGATAACTACCGCCCCAATCATCGGTTCGCTTATTTGTGCGTTTACAAATAAATTGGTTAATAAAATAGCCTTCAGAGCCCATGATTTCAACACCGTCATATCCAGCTTCTTTACTGTTTATAGCGCAATCGACAAAATCTTGGATCTGTTTTTCTATACCCGCTTCATCAAGCTCTTTTGGTACAAATGGGTTAATCGGTGCTTGTATAGCTGAACAACTTACCAACTGAGGGTGATAAGCATAACGACCGGTATGCAATATTTGCAAACAAATAACGCCATCTTCTTTGTGAACGGCTTCAGTAATTAAACGGTGCTTTTGAATATCTTCAGGTGATGCGATCATTGTCGCATTTGGCATACCTCCACCTTCAAGGTTTGGAGCAAAGCCGCCTGTAACAATAATGCCAACGCCTCCAGCTGCTCGGTCAGCATAATACTTAGCCATGCGTTCAAAACCGTTTGGCGCTTCCTCTAAGTTGGTATGCATTGATCCCATTAAGCTTCTGTTTTTAATTGTTCTAAAGCCTAAATCTAAAGGTTTTAATAAATGTGGGTAAGGTTGCGTCATTTGGTTTGCCTAAGTATATAAAGTAGAACAACGATAAAACGATTGCACTTAACAGCCAATGACTTAAAATAACACATTGATGATTAATGTTTGCATTAGTAGGTTTTGGTTTGAGAGGCAATAAATGAAACTAGGTACAATTTCAGTTTCTTACATAGATATAATAAACAAAGCAATGCATAGCTTAGGTTACGATTATGTTGAGCTTCTTAAGCAATTTTCGTTACCTCTTGATAACTTATCATCCCCTGATGCCCGAGTTTCAATTCCTAAATTTATGCGTTACGGACATGCATGTATTGCTAAGAGTAAAACACCTTGGCTAGGCTTGATCATGGGCCAATATACCTCTCCAACTAACTTAGGCATAGCAGGATTATTGGCATTAACCGCGACTAATGTTAAACAATCTTGTCAGCAACTTGCCCATTATGAACCTTTAAGTAAAGCCAATATTCGAGGACAATCATCCTTTAATGCTGAAAAAGCAACAATATCCTTCTATTCGATTGCTCCTTACAATAATTATAATTTTTTTGTTGTCGACTCTGTACTTTCTGGCTGGTACCAAGTATTAAAAACACTAACTCAACGGGATGATGCAATAACTAAAATTTATTTTGAGTTTCCTGCTCCTACTTATATTGAAAAGTACAAAAAATTATTTAATTGTGAAGTATTATTTGGGCAAGCGAATAACTATATTGAATTAAAACCTGAAGCGCTTCATTGGCCTTGCGTTCACCATTGTGCATCAACCTTTGAATTTTTAAAGCGACAAGCGGATACTGAACTTCAACACATTAAACTGGGTTTAAGTTTTGATGAAGTTGTAAGCCGTGTCATTAGTCCATTATTAAATGGTGTGACCCCATCACTTTCTGTTGTTGCTGCAAAATTAAATATGGCGCCGTGGACAGTAAGAAGAAAGCTCGTAGAAGAAGGGGGCAGTTTTCAAAAAACACTTAATAAAACCAGAAAAGAACTTTCCATAAATTATGTTACCGATACCGCATTAAGCTTAGGTGAAATAGCTTATCTTGTTGGCTTTAGTTCACCAGCTGCATTCCAACGGGCATTTAAACGCTGGACCGGCATTGCCCCAGGGCAATATCGAATAAAAAACATATCAGCTCAATAAGCCTGTTTTATCTAGCTAAAATTCCTCAATAAAACCTCTACAAAATAGTTATTGTTTTACAAACCAAGCTAGCGCTCGGTTTTTATACGAATATTTGATATGGTAGTTTTCTTATTAAAAATAAATTTAGTGATGTCCTAATTACCCATGACAAATAATAAAACTTTGACCGATTTACCTAAATTAGTTGACCTGAAATCAGCGAAAGGCCGCCTTCAACAAGCCGCGGCAAGTTTGTTTCAAACTAAAGGCTATTCTCAAACTACAGTAAGAGATATAGCCGCTCTGATAGGCATACAAAGTGGCAGTATTTTTCATCACTTTAAAAGTAAAGAACAGATCCTTCAAAGCGTTATGACAGACTCAATACTTAGAGTTATGACATCTATGACCCAAGCTTTAGCAACTACAAACGATCCTTATGAACAAATTCATCAGTTAATTCGCTGTGAACTTAATGCCATTCATCGCGAAGATTTATCAGGCTTTAGGTTATTAATTTCTGAGTGGCGCTCTTTAAGTGAAAGCAATCAAGAAAAGATATTGGCCTTAAGAGGTGATTATGAATTACTGTGGCAACAAGTTTTAGCTCGGGCAAATTCTTCAGGACTCGTAAGTGTTGAAGCTTTCTATTTACGTGGTTTTATCCGTGGAGCACTAATTGAAACAGCCAACTGGTATAGCCTATCTGGCGATGTGAGTCTAGATGAACTCGCGGCAAAAATTATGATCACCTTTATACCCCGTTAAATTAGACATTCACAATATTAAACGGTTACCCCTATTATTTTCTAGATAAAGATTATAAGGCAAAGCATGGACAATAAACCCAAGGTTAAAGTTAAAAAAGTACAAGTACGAACAGGGAAGAAACTTCGCCATGACGATTTAGCATCTGACTACGATGTTATTATCGTCGGTTCAGGTATTGGCGGCTTAACCAATGCCGCTTTATTGTCTTTGTTAGGAAAAAAAGTTTGTGTGCTTGAGCAACATTATACTGCGGGAGGGTTTACCCATGCCTATTGGCGAAATGGTTATGAATGGGATGTGGGCGTGCACTATATCGGCGAAGTTCATAAAGAGTACAGTGTGTTACGCCGTGTTTTTGATGTCATCAGTGACGGTAGGTTAAAGTGGCAAGAAATGGATCCTGTTTATGATCGCATTATTCTAGGTAATGAATCTTTTGATTTTGTCGCGGGGAGAAAAAAATTTATTGCGAACCTTGCTAAACAATTTCCAAATGAAAATAAGGCAATAGAGCAATATGTCGCCTTAATAAGAAAAATAAGTGCAAGCACGCCCAAATTTTTTGCTGGACAAGCACTACCACCGTGGATGGCAAGATTGTATCTTAAGATCCGGCCTTTATTTGTCCCTAAAGAATGCTTTCAAACAACAAGAACCGTACTTGAACAATTAACTAAAGACCAAAAATTAATTTCAGTACTTACTGGGCAATGGGGAGATTATGGGCAAGTACCAGAAAAATCTGCCTTTTTAATGCATGCTTTATTAGCTAAACATTACTTGGCTGGTGCGGCTTACCCCGTAGGCGGAGCATCGTCTATTGCGAGAGAAATTATCCCGACAATACAGAATAATGGTGGCAATGTTTTTACTCATGCAGAAGTTGATAAACTCATTGTTGAAGGTAATAGGGCTAAAGGGGTTCGCTTAGTTGATGGCACCGAAATATTCGCACAAGAGATAGTAAGTAATATCGGTTTTATGAACACGGTTAAACGTTTATTACCAGAAGAGAGCCGTATAAAACACCAAACAGATTTATGGGTAAAAGAAGTTGATTATTCACGAGCAACTATTTGCTTATACGCTGGTTTTAAAGGTGACAGTGAGTCACTAAAATTAAACAGTACTAACTTGTGGTTATACCCAAATGGCGATCATGAAGGCAATGTAGCTAGATTTGAACAAGATCAAAGCAGTGAATTACCACTGGTTTATATTTCATTCCCTTCAACAAAAGATCCGCAATGGTCAGACAGGTTTCCTGATAAATCAACCGTTGAAATTGTATCGATTACAGATATGGCATGGTTTGAAAGCTGGCGTGGTTCCACATGGAATGAGCGCGGCGAAGATTATTTAGCAAAAAAAGAAGCATTATCACAACAGTTACTTGAAAAGCTTTATCAGCAACAGCCACAATTAAAAGACAAACTTGACTTTTATGAGCTGTCGACGCCACTTTCTACCGAGTTTTATCAGTTAAATCAACAAGGAGAAATTTACGGGCTTGAGCATTTTGTTGAACGGTTTGAGAAACCTTTTTTACACCCACAAACGCCCATCAAAAATTTCTATATGACAGGGTCTGACATATTAACTGCCGGAGTTGGCGGTGCACTTATGGGCGGAGTAATGACGACATTGAGAATGTTAGGTTTAAGAAATGCTGGTAAAGTAAAAGCATTGTTTAAATCATATAAACCTCAAATAAAATAGAATTGGTATTGTTAATAAATTATTTTGAGGGGGGGAATTTAATGAGGTTAATTAATTTAACCTCATTAGGAGTAAGTGAAGGGGGTTATTTCAGTTTACTTGCCAATTGTTTATCGTGAATTTTAGCTAATATAAGCAAAGAAATGATCGCACCTAAAAGTGCTAAAGCCATATCTGACTGAGTATCCCAAATATAACCTTGTGTACCCAAAAATGCTTCGGCGTCTTCACCTGTACTAATTGCTACCCACCACTCAATAAGTTCATAAAAAGCACTAAATGCAAGACAAATTGAAACAATGATTGTATTTAGCCAAGCTTTGCCATTAACTACCTGTTTTCTAATGAGTATTTCACGCGCTAGTAACGCAGGAACAAATCCTTGGAAAAAATGTCCTACTTTGTCGTAATTGTTACGCTCTGAAAAGAGATCGAAAAAGGGGACTTCTGCATAGGTATAATGACCCCCCACCATTAATACAACGCAGTGTAATAAAATAAATCCATACAGTAGGGGCGTTAAACGAAATGACTTATAGGTAACAACAACAAGCACAATACCTATCATCGCCGGTAATACTTCTAAAAACCAAGTAAATTGATCAAAAGGATTTATTCCAGACCAAATCAAAACCATACTAAATATTGCTAACCATAAATATTTGGTCATACGAATCCTTATTTAAAAAGGGGACAAACCATTTTAATGCCCGATCACCGAAACATTAAGACACGCTTGAAGTTATGGGGAAAAAATACCTTGTTTCTGGTGATTTCGATGTTAAGACTAACTGATTTTTTAAATAAATACATCTACTTAACCTGAACTCGGTTTAAGGGGACGTTAATGTTTTTAAACTT
>PJEL010004492.1_pt1 | contig 11497 bp, 7 predicted proteins | sample 1853271 | NCBI WGS metagenome assembly PJEL01 (sample SAMN08108733, study PRJNA415343) | Invertebrate metagenome, whole genome shotgun sequencing project. | host: Globobulimina | place: Sweden: Gullmar Fjord | collected 2015-08 | reverse complement strand
TTCCCTGCCCTTTGCATCAGCCATTATGAACCTCCAAACAGGATAATGGACAGTCTCCTGCATTTCTCCGGTGTTTTTATCAACATAAGAAACTTTAATACCCTCTTTTCGGAGTTTCTCGAATTCCCTCCCAAGTTGACACAGGAAAGGGTCATAGCTAGAGGGCTCTTTTGGACCAGGAATGATGGCAAGTGTACGGAAATATTTCGACTTGCAGCGCTCCTCAAATGGTAGATCCTCGCAGCGGATAACTATTTGGACACATGTATGTGCTTTTTTATCGAATGGCTGTGCTCCATCCATGGCCACTGACCAAATGCTCCTATTCACTTCCAAGATATTGGGCTCGACAGGATTGTCACCACCCATGAGTTCTCCTGGTAATCTCGATGCATAAATTCCAGTAGGATCATCCCGTCCTTTTGTCCTCCACGTTCTAAATTCATGTGATCGGAATAGAGAACTAATTTGATTTGCAACTCCAAAGTTATACATGGATAAGAGGGGTTTCATTTTCCCATCATGTTTGTAAAAAAGGTTTGCTTTGCATTTCTCACACAGAGCTCTTTCTTTTTCGGCATCCGTGAGTAGTTCGACATCTTTAACTTCATGGGAGCAAGCACATACGTGGTCTTCTTTTTTGGCAAGATTGTCTATGTCAAGAACTTTTTTGGCCAGATGCACAGACGGTGGCATAATCTCCAAGTCTTCCTCTGACATGAAACATCTCAACAAATCTATGACTGACTGAAGATTAGATAGAGTCATTGTGTGTTGCTGTTTCATATGGAACAAAGCTACAATTAATTGTATCTTTGACAGCCTCTCGCCTGTCTCCATCCCCCCCCAGTCAATTCCAGGGGGAACACCAAAGCCCATTTTCTTGTCCAGATTAGACACAACCTCCTCCAAGTCGTTCGTATCATCTAATTCTTCGTCTTCAGAATCAGATACGTTCTGGTCCCTTTCCATCTCCTCCTCTTCGAGCTCTCTCTCCTCTTCAAACTCACATTGTGTTTCAGAATCAAGGAGACCCTCTTCACTCTCTGATGAATCCTCTCCAGTAGTACCCTGTGGTAAACAGTCTCTCGTCGCATTGATTGCTATCTCGAATCTGTCTCGATGGTTTTCTTTGATATGCCGAAACAATCTGCTCCTGTTCCCTTTTGTATCATTCAAAAAGAAAAGCCCCGTTTCCTCTTTGGAAACCTCCAAGATGAAGTTTCCTGGAGCTCCCAGGTCAAATATACACAGAGGGCATCGTTTAATGTGAAAGATAATGTCAGCTCGTTGATCAACGTCAGCATGTTCGTCTTGTGGAGAGTTCACGTGAACAAAGCCAAGATCAATAGCCTTCTGCACTCCGTAACGGATAACCCGCTGAACATCCTGCTTACGTGTACGAGGCATGCTTTATATGTATATAGTACATGCAAATATCAAAGATTTATACTTTTCTATTTGATGATGATGAGAGAGACCATGCAATGGTGTAAATGGCAGATTTTTGTTGCCCGCCAGAGAATGCACCAGCATGCCATGCCCATATGGACACGTTCAAATTTTCAAATCATGTCTTCATCAGGGATAGGGATGTTAGATTGATTCTATTATATACTATGTAAAATTAATCAATAAAGATAGTACTTTGGCTCATTCTGACTCTATATAATCACGACATGTCGTCGTCGTGTAAGGATGTCATTCGGTTCCAACCTGAACACAGTGGTCTGCCCGAATTCAATGTCGTTTTGGATGAAAACATGACACATGAGCAATTTCACTTTACCTTGATCAGGCGAAAGAAGGAATTCTTGAAGAACCTGAAGGATGTATGTGACATTTCATTCAAAGACATTGTCTTCCGTTCTGGCGATGGGTGGGAGAAAGGGGCATATATCTACGAGAAATCAATATTTAATTACTATAAAAAATATAGAGAACGTAAACTGGACTGGGTTGGTGTCATACCAGATGAAATAGATGCAGGGGTTGGTGGGCAGTCACCGAGAAACACACAGGAGAAAGACAAGGGGGGTACCAAGAAACTTACACTTGACGAGACTAAAGAAGTCGTCAGAACAATAGTATTACTTTTTGCTCCCCGGATGAATACAAAGGAACAAGACGATTTGAAGAATTCTGATAGCATCATGTACAAATATGATACGTCGAGACATTGTCGTCAAAGAACCAAGATGGAAGCATGTATTAAGGAGGTATGTGATAGAAAGATCAAGAGAGAACTAGAAAATGCAGCTAAAATGTGCCACGTGAAATTTGTTATGGAAGAGTTGGAGCAATGCAAGACAAACTTTGAATATAGACTGACTAGTTCTGCCACTGGATGTGAAGCATGGTATACTAACTACGGCAAACACCTGGAAGCTGCGTACAACGAAGTCTGTGGGGAACATCTCTCCATCGTTGATCGAATGGAAGACGTCATGGTGAGATCGGTTCCCTCGTGGATTTCTGGACACGACTTTGGATATTTCATGAGCATTGACCCCGAGCAGACTGCATTTGCGAATACAATAGAATTGATTTCCAACGGTGACAAGCCAGAGAATACACAACGAGCATATGCAAACGGCCACTTAGTGTCTATGCATGCAACTTACAGAAACGAGTTGATCGACAGTCAGAAGGAGAAGGTGATAATTGCTCAAGAGAATGTTAGGATTGCCCGAGAGCAACATTATCTCCAATTTGATAAGTGCAATAAATTGGAAAGCGAATACAAAGAGCTAAAAAAGAAATATGAAGACTTAAAAAGAAAAAGAAAAAGGTAGATGGGAATATAGCGGAGAAGATCCAGGATGAGGCAGTATAGAAGGGTCTGCCATGTGAAGTGGTGACCTGCATCAAAAATGCCAAAATTTTACTAAGTGCTGAGACCCAGACCAACCGTCTCATTCCTTATTGTAAGTAATATACTCCACGTGCTGGAATCATCATTTTTATGCATTAAATATGTTAATAATAGTATAATATATATATTTACACAAATGATTGCAAGGTATGTCATGTTCCTGAAGACTCATCGGACCAACCGTTTTGCAACCGTCGAGCTAACACACGTAGTTTATTTCATGCAGGTGAAGAGTCATGCCCCGTCGTCGATACCATGAGATTCAGGTAAGTTTACAGATCATTATTAGGTGCACTGGGAGGGGATATCGACACGGTAACGCATGGCTCGCATATCCATCGAGAGATGGATTTCTAGTTGGTTTGCCAGCAACCCATACTATTCCCCACCCACAGACCACGAGTGGTGCCCCGTTGTCGTCAACTTGAGATTCAGGTAAGTTTATTGTCATGCTTGTCTGCAGGAGGAGCCAAGAACGACACGACGGGGCATCACTCACCACGCCATTCCAACATTGCGTGGTAGTTGGTCTGTGGGTGGGGAATAGTATGGGTTGCTGGCAAACCAACTAGAAATCCACCTCGAATGCAGTAGAATTCTACTGCATTCGAGGTGGAATGTATTGAATAAAATAAAATTTGATACAACGTGTAATAAAAAAGTAAATATGAAAATCGTGGAACAAAAAAAATAACCTGGAGCAAGTCGAGAAAGAATTCTTTTCGAAAACAATTATCGCGTGAAAATTGGGGGAAATGGCCAAAATTACCGACGTGAATTTCGGGAGACCCGGGTGTACCAAACTCCATCTCAGAGCGTCAAAGACAGCTCTGCAGGCTTCAGAAAGACTTTCTATACGTATATAAATGTATACAAGGAACAACACGCAACTCTTTGTCGTAACCCAGTCGTTTCAGGGCAGGTCGCAGTTGAATCATCACCGAACAAAAGTACGCCTAGAGCGCATCATTGGACCCCTCGCTTACAAATGTTGTTTATATTGATATATATATTGATTTTATGCATGCGGATCAATTTTTAAGGCCCTGGGACCAAAGTTATTCGGCTTCCAAATCCGGCCAATCAGCGATCTATTTTCATAGTTTCTGGCGTGGTCACCAAAATGTTACACTGATACTGAGCTGTATGAAACTCAGAAGCTGAATAGAATGTAGTTGGTTCTTGTGTAGTTCCAGTTAGGTACTCACAAGATAGAGAGCTTGATGTTACTTCGTAGAGTAAGTATGCAATGATAATTGATATATAAATCTATCTGTCTACATCCAGGTAGACTGGATTGCTATATACAATCTAATGCATCTTGGTTTCAACTTGTGCATCTACTGATGCATTTCTAATGTAACAGTTTCCCGTTGATCAACGGGAAATCCTTGTTTGGATAAGATTCCTCGTTGGGTTTGCCATTGTTTTTGATTTTATTCTTTTTTCTTACCGTATAAAGTATAATGTTGACTGTAACTTGGAACCTACGTTCATTTCCTTCGGGAATGTGTCAACGACAGCAGATTTCTGGGTTGGGTTTTCGGCGAATGGCAAGAACGGTATCTGCCACTCATCAGCATGGCCTTGGACGTCACTCGGATGCAGATGAGAATACAGAGGAAATTGAAAGAAATGCACGTGCTGAGGATACGGAACCAGAGAACCTGGCTAACTCATCGTACCTCTTGGAGAACCACCAACTCTCCAGTATTGGGGTGATTCAACCAATGGAGGGCACAGAGGGGGTTGATATACTTTTGCCCAGTGTGAATATGTGTACCAATATAGAGGATATGTTGACTGGATGAATTGTAACATAATTACATGATCATGTCTCGTATAAGACACAGGCCAGAAATGGTATCCATCATGCTTCTTCTCCTACAGCGTATGAGGGACATGGTTTGGTGAAGAGCAGCATTGGAGGACATGGATTCATACAATGCTTCGGGAGATATCCAGAGCACCCTTGTTTCAAGACTTGTTGCTATCGCAGAATATGCGTGGCTGGTGGCTGGGAGAATGGATGGTTGGAATACTGCTTCACCAAGTATTCGCGCATTCCTCTCAACAGTATATTCTTCCTGAAAGCCACGCATGGTACTACTCCTACATCTCAACTGCTCCAGTCTCTCTAATGCGTTGTCAATCTCCATCTCTAGATTTCTCACCTCTTTTTTTTTCATTCTTTCGTCATGCTGTGCATCGTATGCACTGCTGCTGCTCGTGCTACTGCCATGTGATGTGATATGTGTCCAGTCAGCATCACTCGAGTGGAGGTCTTGACTGAAAGAGGCAGTATCATCCGGTACTGTCCCTCGACACACAATGTCACATGTTCCTTCTACTATAATCCCAACGCGTCCATCCGAATACTCTCCTTGCATGCATATACGTTCCCCCTGTGCATACAGGGTACCAGAATTCTGTTCCTTGGTCTCCTTGGGACATACAATATCCTGCAGAGTACCCTCTTGTTCATTCATCGTTACTCGTTTGTCATCAATGCATACATTCCCCAGGCGTCCATTATCTGTTATCCATTCATGAGTTGATAATTCCTTTAATGTCATTCGTTTCTGTGGATCATGATCCAGTAATCCCCTGATGAGTGCGAGTGCCTTGCTACTCACCTGGGGATGATCAGGTATGGTTACTCCGTCTTGCCGTACCAAGCATAGCAAATCCGATATGCACTCAGCCTCATACGGTGTCTTTGAGAATAGTAAAGTATACAAGCATGTACCAAGTGCGTACACATCCGCTGCCTTGCCATTGTATGGACCTTTCTCCAACAAGATTTCAGGAGCTTGAAACAATGGTGTCCCTCCCCTTCGAGACGTGATGACTCCATCAGCCCTGTCTGTGTATTCCTTGCTGCTACCTAGATCAATGAGTCCAATAGATCCTTTGCAGGATACTAATGCATTTTCTAGTTTCAAATCTCCGTGGATGATGCCACGAGCATGAAGGGCCATAACTCCTCTGGCAATATCCCGTATGTACCACCGAGCCACATCCTCAGGCACAGGATGACGAAGATTCATCTGATTTCTATCGAATACAGAACCACCACCATAGTATTCCATGACTATCATAGTCTGTGAGGATGTAACATCGTACAAGATCCCCTGGAAAGGGACAATATTTGCTGCACTCTTGAGCGTCTGCAAGTGCTGTGCTTCCATCGGAACACGAGCTCCATCTCGTGTCGGAATACACTTGACAGCAACCAGATCATGCGTATGAATATCCATACAAAGATAAACCTGCCCAGATGCCCCAGATCCGAGAAACCGTATCACCAGGTATTGATTCCAAAGGACAATGTGTTTTGAAATGCGAGTCACCTTGCACTCGATGGCATATGGAATCCCATGAACCGAAGGTTCTGGGTATTCTATAGATTTACTTTGCAAACATCCCATATCTGGTGCGACAACCTGCGGTGTCAGCCACAAGGTGAGGATTGACTAGACAAGGCACATTTTCCTGGCAGAGTATTTTTTCATCATTCATATTCATATTGTTTCTCCCTTCTCGTAGATTCTTCACTATGTATACTAGTAGTAATGATTCTAATGTATTACAGATTTCATCCCTGTGTTTGAAGATTCTCTATACAGATTCCATACGCGCATATGGAATCCGTTTCGAATTCGCTTGCAAGCGAAGAAGATGAATTGATCGATCAATTCTCATGCATGAGGGTATACACAGCCTACTTGATTCAAGTTTGGGTCCTCAGGGCAATGACCATCTCTCGCAGTTTGGTATGTACATCCTCGACACTGCTCACACGCATTCTCTTCATGGCAAGTAGGAGATTTTGTGATGCATGGGATGCATCATCTGCTCGGCTCAATACACTTGTCAGGGATTCTACCAGAGTGGTGACAGCCTCTGTTCCCTGCTCTCCAGCCCATTGTGGTTGTCCTGTATTCATATTCACCTGCATCTGTTGGATGGCGTTGTTTAGTGCAGAACGTACCATGACTGTCATGGAAGCAATCTTCTTCTCCGACTGCAAAGAGACTGTGCAGTCATCTCCTGGCATGGGGTACAGGAATAGCACAATACGAGAGATGGACAAACACCACGATCCTTCCTCGTTCTTACCATGCCTTGTGATTGATATTGGCAAGGCACCAGAATTTGATCGAAATGTAAACCCGCCTTTTCTAGACCAAGCACATTTTGATAGCATCTGCACAATCTTGCTGTGTATAGGTTCAGGAGTGCTGTTGAATACTGACAGTGTTTGTACTTGGGTGTCGTGTTTCTGTGAAGCCACATTTTTTATGGATACGAGACAAGCAATAGCACCCCAATAGCATCCAGAGGAATCTTTCATCATCACATCAGAAACTCCATGGGAACAGCATAGCCCTCCAGACTGCATGGCTGCTGCATGTTCCAAGTAGTAGTACATTTCTTCTGGCATCCTACTCACAGATACAGGTAAAGATCCACGGCGACTGTCGTCTAGACAATAGCTCACATGTGTGCTGTGAACTCGTTCAATCTGGATCTGTCCTAGAACAAAAGCATGCAGAGAATTCCAGACATGCAAGTCATTCTCTAGCTGAATCATGGAAACTGTAAACCCTTCAACAGGAATCACACCTGATATCGATGCCTCTGTTGGAGAATCACTAGTTGTAGTCTTCATCATCCCTGAAGACTTCAACTCGACAATTTTCACCCTATCGCTTCCCTCTTGAAAAGAGACACGTGCCTCGAGCAGCGAGGCATCTGCTCCGTGATTCCTATGTATCACAGTAACATGGTTTATTGCACCTGAATTGAGCAATGGAACCACCAAAGAGCCGAGAGAAAGGATGGTATCATGTGACACACGACATTCGGTCGACTCGAGATTGACTGCACCACACAAAAACGGTTTCATTTTGATTTTGCCCTTTCAGCACGTAATACAATGCCACGTACATGTAAATGATAGATTTTTGCTTCTCTGATGCGCAAAGAATTCAATCTTGTCGAATCGACTCTTTGACGTTGCCATGCGGGTGACACATCCCATCACCACATCTGGAAACGAAAACATCATGTATTGAATTCACTATGAGTATCGAACGTAACAGAAAATAAATAACATAACAGAATAACAAAATGAATGATACCCATATTCAAAAGAATCAAAGTGGATGATCACATCGTCTGCATGCATGAACAATGTCGTATGACTTTGCATGAGCATCAACAACCAACTGGACGAGGTGCATACATTTCAGAGAGATATAGCAAATGGTCTGTCAACGAAGAGCAGAATCCAAAACTACATGCTCCTCTATGACATTTAGGATCTTCTCCAGTACCATCACAGACACCTACAAGGGTTCTACTTGGAACAACATCAACAAGCCAAATCTCTTGTGCAATGTGAGAGAATCCCATGTACGTTGGTGGGAGTGAAGGAATCATATCTCTATTATGGGTGAACCTAAAGTTTTGTGGGATCGTTTCCTTGTACCATTCTGCGAATATCGAGTTGCCCACCCTTGGAGAGCCAAAAGTGATGACTCTGACATCATCGATTCCCAAGACGAGTTTCATTTCAAGGGCACAAAAAGTAGCCAATGCAGCCCCTAAAGAATGCCCACTCACAAAAATAGTAGGCATATGAGTACCATCATCATCCATATTGGCAAAAAGCGTGCCCTGATCCCATCCACCGCCAGAGCCACCACCTGTGCCACGGGGATGTGTCGCTCTCTTCTCAATTATTCTTGACACGGCTTCGGATACGTTTCCAGCCAAAAACGATGCGTTATACGAATAGAAGAATCCACCATGAACAAGGGCCTGGGCAGGCATACCTTTGTAAGAGAGTGACAAGTCTGTTCTCCATGTCCTCATATTCTCCACCCAATTGTAGTATGAGTGACTATCTGTACCTCGAAATGAGATGACAATGGCATCTAATTCATCACTCCAACCAACAAATCCTAATAAATCCCAAAGGGGGTCGAACACAACACGTTCCAGCTGAAAGTTCTCTTTGCACCGTGAGCAGTTCCACTGTTCCAGATTTGCAGGGGTGCAATATGTTGCCGCCACGAGCTCTGATACAGACGTTGCCACCCCCAAATCTACAAGCCCTTTATCCGCTTTCTCATACATGACCTCTGCATCGAGCATCCAAGAGAGGCTCCACGGAACCAAATATGCTGCATCAGAGGAATTGTACGAGTACCAGGGAATTGGTTCATCCTTCGGATCCTTCCTGTGCGGCCACCACGACTCTACTCTAAATCTATTATTATTAGTATTATTACTATTGGTTTCTCTCACATTCTCTCCATCATCATGTACCTTGTCGTATGCCCCCATAAACTGGTCCTGCATCATATGTTTAGGGAGCCAGAGCCTTGCAGCATCTCCAAAACTCCCATCCTTGGACAGAACAGGAGACACATCAAAAGGCTTCAGCTCCACCCTCCTTGACGTCATCACGACATAGGATACCAAAAGAGCTCCAGCCACCACGAACACTAGTTTTGTCATCATCTTGCTTCTCGCTTCTGTTTCACTCACTGCAAACAGTGAGGTGAGTCAGTCACTATCGAGTATCTTCAGGTACACCACGATGAATATACTATTATCCTTTTTTATAGTATGAAATGTGACAAAGAACCGCGCGGGTGTTATGTCAACTGCTTGAATGTTTCGATAGAAATGTCTCGGAATTCAAACATTCAATCCGAGGGTTCTGCTACCATAATATCGATACCAAAACATATTGCTTTACATTATTTACAACTATAGAATTCTATATTTGCTTTTTTTAGCAATAGAGAGTGCGTTGTCGTCCTCAACTACCATTCGTACGTTGACTTTTCATGGCCATGGCCATGGCATTAGCTAATCTATAGATATCCAACCCTGCATAGTATATAGTATTCGTGATGGAAAGATACAAGGATGATTTTCACTTCTGGTCATGTGATTCTATCAGTATTGGAGGTGAATATGTATCATGATACAAGATTGATTCATTCATCCATTCAACATGCATGTTGTTCTGTACGGTACAGAATGAAGAACCACTGATTGCTTGCTACCAGTAGTAGAAGTAGAAGTACATGCATTTACCCATCATGTACATACATGTATTCTATTATTACAATGTATACTAATACAATCCAGCATTCTAGGAGAAGCATTGGCCATTATGGTCAGGAGCAATGCAGTGCCTTTGCTTCCAGGCCAGTTCTCGTCCACACGGTGGGACGAACCAAGAGTGCAACGTCGTTGACGAGATCAACCACTCAGGAGGAGAATGTGCTTGTGGAAAGATGTGATGATTTACAATTTACTGCAGAGGATAGAAAATACTGGTCTCTTCTGCCTCCAATATCTCAAAGAGTGACGACAATGAAAAGGGGAGAAGGGTTTGTCTGTTTCTCTCAGCCTTTGCAGCCTGCCTCGTTCGTGCCGGATATTCGATTGCACATGTATGCTGTAGATAATGTAGGAGAAGAATCTATCTCACTGGTTGGGGCCCTGGCTCCCACGAAGGAACTGTGTGGGCAGATTGAATCTCTTGGGAAACCTGTCAAGCACATCTTGCTTCCCTCGACATCACCAGAGCACTGGCTCTATGGCCCTGCCTTGTCTAAGAAATTCCCAGAAGCTCTTGTCTGGGTTGTTCCTGGATTTATGCAAGGTAAAGGAGTCCCTTTACCAGGAAGATCGCTGCTGTTTAGGGATGCAAAAGAGAGAAATGTATTGAGAACAATGCCACAAAGCACACAGAGTGAGGAATTTCCTCGTGGAATCAAGCCAATCATTCTGGATGTTCCCTTATTTATAGAAGCTGCGATAGTGGTTGAGAAGGCAAAGGCCGTGATTCTATCTGATACAGGAATTTACTTGTCTGCAGAAGATCCTGAATACTCAAAAGGAGTCAATGTTGGGATAGCAGAGACTATTGGGATATGGGATAGACTTGGACCGATTACTCGTGTGGTGCAAGAGAAATACGATACACAGGCACGGGAATGGTGTGATGCCATTCTTGCTGAGGATATTGACACGGTTCTGCTGAGTCATGGGACGCCTGTCTATGTCCCACCAGAGGGTGCAAAGGTTGGGTTTCGACAGTGCTTTGACTTTTTGTACAGCTAGATACAGATTGCAGGTGTATGGATCCAGTTTATCGTAGAATGAATACATTATCATGAAAGTAGTGTTAGTGTAGAAGAAAAGAAAAGACTGTAATCTTGATTGACCAAAGCTGTGGCTCTGTCTGCAGCATATGCATGTGCTTGTATTGGTTTGTTGACGTGGCAAATGCTCTTGGCAGCGAATTCGACGTGGCAAATGATCTTATGAGAACGTAGAGTATCCTGATGACAATAAGAATTAATAGTTGAATACATATTTCTTGGGTTTTTTATGTCCCTATAATCATTTGTAATCATAGAACGCATGATCATGGCACGGGGACTGTCCACAGGGTTTTGGGCTGTGTACGTATGCACTGGCTTGGCTCTGGTGGTGCTATCCACAGCAAAGCGGGACATATTTTCTCAACAGGATGATTTGTTCTACTTGCATGATAATGGGATCACGATCCTATGCCCGGACGCACCT
>PJEL010004491.1_pt1 | contig 11498 bp, 6 predicted proteins | sample 1853271 | NCBI WGS metagenome assembly PJEL01 (sample SAMN08108733, study PRJNA415343) | Invertebrate metagenome, whole genome shotgun sequencing project. | host: Globobulimina | place: Sweden: Gullmar Fjord | collected 2015-08 | reverse complement strand
TTTGATGTTGTTGAGCCAGATACCGTGTGGTGCGGTGATGTGACGTATATTTGGGTAGGTAATCGCTGGGCTTATTTAGCCGTTGTTATTGATTTATTTGCACGTAAAGTGGTTGGTTGGGCCATGTCGTTGTCGCCAGATACTAATTTAACGCTAAAAGCGCTTGAACTCGCGTATGAAAGTAGAGGTAAGCCAAGTGGATTGATGTTTCACTCAGACCAAGGAAGCCATTATACAAGCTTGAAATATCGCCAACGTTTATGGCGCTATAAAATTACACAAAGCATGAGTAGGCGCGGAAATTGTTGGGATAATGCGCCAATGGAGCGATTTTTTAGAAGCTTTAAGACGGAATGGATGCCAAAAGTTGGATATGAAAACTTTAAAGACGCTAAATATAGTGTGAGTGATTATATCAACGGATATTACAACAACGTTAGGCCACATCATTATAATGCTGGTTTAGCGCCAAACGAATCTGAGGTTAGATACCAAGATTCTAAAACTGTGGCCAAATTTTATTGACCACTACAGCACTACTTTTTAGCATTTGCTGAACTGGAGAGTCCATGCCCCTCATTCTATACTATAACCATTCAGGACGAACTATAGATATTTACGGTGAATAAGAAACTTGAATTCAAGTACCCGTCACTTAGTGACGTTATCGACTCATTAGAATCCGATACTACAAGCTTTGACTATGTCGTTTCGGAAGGTAACGAGCCTCATGATGATGAAATATTTACATTTGGACTCATCCCTTTTATTCGCAGGTGATGATCTAGAAGATCTTGAGATCCTCGATTCAGATATTTACTAGCGTTAATTTCCACTATCTTTTAATTGGTTTTGTAGTTTTTGAATTTCTATTAACAGTGCCTGATTCTCTTCGTCTTTTTGCTCTGTGCTTTCTATCGCTTTTTGCCTTTCTAACTCAAGGCGAGTTTTATCTGATTCTAGTTCACTAATTTTTAATGATTTCTTAAAAGATTCAGTCTGTTGCATAGTTCTTTTACGACTCGAAATATAGTCTTCTAGAGAGCCGGAGCTACGATGGGTCATCTCTTTTTCCATCTGAAGTGCAATTGCGGTTTCATTAGCACTAAAGCCTAGCTCTATTGCAGCGTCCAAATGCTTATCAAGGCTATCGCCTGAAAATTTATGACGTAATGAGTATATCGATTTACCTTTAGGCCAGCCAAGTTCTGTGGTGATTTCACTGAAGGTCTTGCTGATATTCTCAGTGGTTAATGGTTGAAAGCTGTTAGAGTCTAAGAACAAATGACCATCGTAGTTGCCAGTATCAATATTGGCGAGAAACTCTTCCAGATCATTCTCAATGAAATTCCTTACAGCAAGAACAGTAGAGAATCTAAAGCTCACTGGCATAGTATTTCCTTGCTTAGCCAGCTTTGGAACAATTGATAAACTATCTTGCTTGTTGAGGAAGAACTCTCTTTCGATGATTTCTTTAGAAAATTGAAGTCTACGATAGCTACTAACCGAAATCGGGCGGCTACCAGTTTCATTCATGATCTGCGCAATTAGCAATAGCGACGCTCGCTCATAGCCCTGATATTCATTAACTATGTAATTATTTAGCTCTTCTAGTTCATACTCACTAGCATCTTTTCTGTTTCGGCTTCTTGTATCACAATCTCTGAATAATTCTGGATAAAGTGAATTATTATTTGGCTTTTCATTTCTAGATACAGCGATTTCCTTCAAAAGTAATGACGATGTTATCTGATACGAAAACTTATTGGCCGGATCGAAGCCAAGAATATTTGGGTGATATGTACCTTGCTTTTGTACCCAATGATAAAAGTTATAGGTTGGCATCAAAAAATCACTGTTGACTGTTTGCTTGGCAACGTTTTCATTACCTCTGTAGCGTGAATCTGCCGTTGTTTCATTGAAACAGAATGCCCTAAATTCCCTCATCCGTAAATCGTTCATTTCAAGCCAGCTTATTTTATGTTTGCCAGAGTTTAAGAATTTAAATAATCGTCTGATAGCCTTTCGATAAGTGCGTATAGTTTTGGGATCTCTATCCAGCTCAATGATAAAATCTGTCGGTGCCCAAAGAATTTCTCCGTTGATATCTTGGTAAACATAATGGTCTCGACGATCATAACGAACCTTTGTTTCAGTAATACCGTTACTCATCTGAAACCTCCAATTTAAGCGGAACACCACAATGCCTCTTAGTGCTATACTCTGAGGCATCGACCGCATTGACTAATTGACTCTTATTACCGATAAACAATATCGACTCTCTAGATGCGTTTAAACATGTGTAAAGCCATGATTTATTAATCAAATAGAAATTATCTAGGACAACTAAGGAATGATTAAATTGATTATCCTGAACCTTCTGCGCCGTAATTGCATAACAAAGCGCAATACTTTCAATATCATCTAAAGACAAATCGATATGATCTCCGTCGATGTCTATCTTTATCCAACACTCACGCCCATATGCAACGATAGGCTTTTCGTAAACTTCTACAATGTTTGCCAATGTACCAATAGGTACATCTACAAATTTATTAGGCTTAGCAAAAATAATTGGTTCCCCTGCGTAGAAAACAGATTCTCCAACTTCTAGTTTTGCTACTTTTTTTCGGTTAAAACGAATCCGCTGAACTTGAGAGTTTATGTCATCACACAATTGTGGACTAGAACAAATAATCTTAGGTGCATCACTTAACATTGAAGTCAATTCGAACCAAATATTGATCGTAATGGTACTAAGTATTTCGTGAGATTTATCTTCAGTATGGTAAATACTTAGGCTTTGTTCTTCTGACACGTCAAATGCAGGAATAGCATTAAATCCTGATGATGCAATGCTGCCCATTAAAGAGCTATACAGCCGTTGGATATCAGGCTGGGACTCGGCATTATTGACTACAACTAACTCAGTTACGGCTTCACCTTTTAATTCAACAGCCTGTTTGAAAAACGATCCCGGACCTATAGGCGGTAACTTAAATTTGTCACCAATGAAACAAATGTGAGCGTTAAGAGGTATAACCTTTAATAGTTTATACAAGGTTAATATATCAACTGAATTTGAATTTTCTATCAGTATTAGTGCCCAAGACAAAGCGCCTTTTAGGTTTCGCTTTTTGGCCTGTGAAATGAAGCGATCAATTGATTCTCCCTTTAAATTAGGCAGAAAAGCGTCTTCATTACAAACAACTGAATTAACTTTCCAAACGTTAATACCGTTATTAAGGCATACATCAATGATGATCTGGGATAGCAAAGACTTTCCTGTTCTAGCTTCCCCGACAATAAAAGAAACAGGTTGATTAAAGGCATTACCTAATGCCTGTAACTGAAGAGGGTTCAGTACAACATTGTTGTGATCTAATATTGACAACGTTTCGTCAAACGCCAACGAATTTGTATCAAATAGCTGCTTTGTCATAGATAAACGCTTGTGAAGCAATGTGTTAATTGCCTTCTCAATCGCCTGATGACCTAAGATTTGTATAGTGTTATTTTGTTTGTTGAAACAAAGCGTCTGAAAAGCATAGTCTTCAACTTCATCAAGTTCCAGCTCAATTCTCACTTCAATCAGCTTAGCTTTAACTTCATCAGCAGGTAATGCCATATCACCGTTATTACTGAATGACGAATACAGTATTGATTCAATAAACGAAATCGCTCTACGCTTATCGTTTAAATTGATATCAAAATTAGCCCTCAACTTTTTGTCTAGTGATTTCCATGTCCGCTTTGCAGCATTTACAGAGGTTATAGGATAGAGCAGATATGGATTCTTTTTTATCAGGAAACTTGCGTCACTTCCTAGTAGCTGACGAGTAGTTTCAACATACTCAACTGGTAAGTTGTGCCGCTCAAAAAATAGATCTAATTCACTTTCACCAACAACTTTAGCCCAACCATCACAAAGATTTTGAGCCATAACTGGTGAGATTTTTAGCTTTTTACAGTTAGAAAATTTTTTAGCCGAGTAACTATGTAAAGTTGCGAACAAACCATCGCCAAAAGCGACCTTAAGTTTCTTGGTCCAATAGCTATTTATACCGACAAAATGAGCGTTGTAGATAAGAAAATCACAAAGAACATCTGTTGAAATCTCTGCGCTGGGGTACTGCTTTGAAGCCTTATTAACAACAAACTGTGAGCCATATTCTTTATCGAAGAAATAATCACCAGTCGCCCTCCAGATTTCTCCTGTTTGTGGGATTGAGGTGATCGCACCGAATTCAGCCTTAACGGCTATTTTTTCTCGTGCAACCTTTAATAAAAATATAGATGAAATACCACGTTTATCTTGTGTATGGTGCCGAACTAAAGTGACGACACCTGTTAATTGTTTAACGACTTCGTGAAATGATATATTGCTTATTTGCATCACACGTCACCATCATCCAAGTAAAGCTTTGGAATATATCGACCTGTTGCCATCAAAAACTCTTCTGAAGCCAGATCTATTTGAATAGAGTTAAGCTGGGTCTCTAATGCCTTAAGTTTCAATTCAAGCTCATTATTGGAGAGCGTATTTTCTATATTTTCTCTTGCTGGGTTTTCTTCTTGAACATCATCAGACAGTTCAATTTCAAGCCCTTTTTGTTTTCGAACTAGCTTCTCTATTGGACCTTCAGGATCAAATAACTTTTGTAGATCTTCATTCGTATCAAGCGTTGATTTAGGCACATTATGCATCTTGAAAATTTGAGTCTTGTTGACCCGACCTTGATACAGAGGGATAACAGGCGAAGTATCTACCCAATCTGCTATCTTTTTAGCATTCTGTTTACCGATATCCTGAGAAGATTTTTTGCGCTTATTCACCATGATTTACTTCCCCGGAAATCAATAATAGAGGTGCTCTCGTCAGCATTTTCGTAGTCGATACCATGTTCGCCTAAAAGCTTTTTTAGCTTTGCATTTTCGATGCTGAGCTGCTTGCTCTTTAGATCAGACTGCTTAAGTTGTTTTTTCTTCAGATCAAGCTGGGATTTTATATACAAACGTACACTTTCAATCTGGTTTTCTAACGTGCTGTTTTCTTCTTCCAAGTGTTTGTTAGTCATTCGAAGTTCAATTAATTCATACGCTAATCCCTGATGATTAGCTTCAGATATTTTTAGCTCTTTCTCTAGCTCTTGAAGAATATTCTTTTCTTTAGTGCTGCTTTGAATCTTCGCCTTAAACTTCAGCCTTTCCCAAATGTTTAGTTTATTTTTATCGCCATAGATTCTTAGCTTTAAGCTCGTTGGTATTGCATCTAGAGACTTTGCAGACGTTGTAAATGGCGGAATATCATATTGCTTAACAACATCCTTGCTATTTTGTTTACCATTCCACTTTCTAAGTCCTGTTGGGCTGCTAGGAAAGAACTCAAGGACGTATTTTCCTTTGTCATCAACCTGCTTGTTACCTTTAACTAATAAAAAGGGGATGCCCTCGCTTGCCCACTTTTCAAGTATTTCCACTTTTCTTTCAATGCGCTCAAAAGCTTCTTTTTGTTGGGGATCTTGGTTTTGATTTATCTTAGACATTAAGTTGCCCCCTTTTGAAAATACTCTTACTTCTTTCTATTGTGCGTTCATGGCTTTCAATTAAAATCTCTAAATTGACGCTTTGTTCCCTAGCTCGCATACGTTCAACGGGGAGCGTCAAATAATCAGCTTGTACTGTCTTTAGTGCGATTAAGTCTTCTTTCATGATATTAAGCTGGGTTCGTTTTACTTCTTGGTATGCACAACCCCTACATACAGATGGTTCACATGGATCCTTGTGCTTTTTAGCTACTCCCTCTTTTTTATGGCAAGTAGCATGGGGTTTAGGCTTGTGTTTATGACCCTTTGCATCAAGTATTCGAGCCATTTCATTACTTTTTTCTTTGTTAGGTAATTCGCTAAAGCCTTTACCGTACTTGTCTTTGGCATAGTTGTTGAACCTGACACTATTTTGTAAAACGCGGTAAACCTTTTTCAAATAAGAAGTATATTTACCTGCCATTTCTTCGGTGCCCATAAGTAAAGCCAGAATGTCTTTTGCCGTTGTTTCAACACCTACTTCAGCAATGATTTTATCTAGAGCTTTATTTTCTTCTTTTATCACAATGGTTGATTCAGCTTTCTCATTTCGAGTCAGTTTGGTTTTATGATGGAGTTGCTCATGCGTTTCTCTAGCGGCAGGCTCCGTCACATACACAGTTGTTTCTTCGGGATCTACATGCCCTAGCTGGTGACATAATGCTAGTAAGTCGGCGTTTTTATATTGATAATGGTAAATAACAGCGTAGATACGTCGGAATGGGTGGCTTGTCATGTCCACTTCTGCATCACCTAACATCATTTTTAAGAAGGCATTGCCAGTGATCTTTGAATCTTTTCCCTTATTAAAATGATATTTATAGTGTTTGAAGTTACCTTGTTCAACAATTCGAAAAGTTGGTACATTAAACAAACCGTCAACATCAACAGCGCCCCATGCTTTTTTCAATTTGATTAAACATTGAATTGCTTTAGTGCTACCGTTGTTGGTTGTGTACCAACGGCGCTCACCATTTTTTTCGTTATAGAAGCATGCTTGATACCAATTGAATTTTTTATCTTTGCAGCGGAAGAACTCTTCCGTAATACCAATAAGAGGGTGCTGGATTTCTGCTTGTCTTCTTGCATTGTAAGTTTGCAATATTACATAACATGCGCTCATCAATAACGTGATTACCTCGGTTACAGAGAACGCCTCAGAGTCTTTATCTGAAGCGGTTAAACTCGATTTATGGATTTCAATGCCTATCAGTTTTTCAAGCTTTTTAACTTTTTTAGAGCTAACTAAAAACTCTGGAAATCTACCTTCAGTAAGTGTGCGATGGCGAAGCCCTTCGTCTAGGTATTGATTTTTTAAGCTGGTAATTTCATTTACTAATGAGATTATTTTTGAGGAGTATTCATATACCCAAAGGTGTGAACCTCCCAAAAGATCAACTACATGCTCTAAATCCAAATTTTTTGTGCGACCAGTTACTTTACCTAGTTTTTTAGAAAGCTGGTTAGGGTTAGGAAAAGGAATAAACTGCATCCGATCTTCGTTATCTAGTTTTGCGAATCTATTCCAAGTACCAAACCAGTTATTTAAAGATTTAACAGCTGGTTGAGAAGGTGCAGATGCTCCTTTGGATGCTAAACGAGCACTGAATTTAACTCCCTTTGAGCTGAGGTGTTCTGTTACTTTTTGGTAAACACCAGTTGGAACTTGGTTTTCAAGACTAACCGCACCGATACACTGAGCAATTTTAGGTACTCTTATGCTCGTTACTTTAGAGTTTTCGGTATTACCGTCTTTGATTAAAAATGGCTCTAATTCGTCATTCTCGATTAACAAATCGACAAATGAAATAACTCGTTCATGCAAGGCTAGCGTTGCTGGGATGCCGCCTTCTTTGAGTGCTACCTTCATCTTATCGATTTGCTTTTGGTTTACACCATTTAAAACAAGATGATCATGTAAGCACATATACTCAATGAATTGTGCAGCAACGTTAACTTGCGACATAACACCTGTTTTAACAAATGTCGGTGTATGTTTAGCTCTGTTTGCATAGATATCGACGATTTCAATAAGTGCCTTGGCATAGTCAGGGTAAACCAAAATAGGCACTGGGTGCTGCCATCCCGCAGCACCGGGAACCCATACATCACGAAGATCTACAGAGCCTTTTTGCAATACCGTTTCATTGGCTTTCACGCCAGTGATCTTTGCATGATAATGTAAAACAGTACCTTCAATAGCGAGTTTTTCATCTGTAACTTGTAACAGTTTTGCATTTTCTAAAAGCAGATCGTCATGCTCTCCTAGTATCTCTTCCGGCTTTATATCTTCTAAGAATTGGTATTTTAGATTACTGTTCATTTTCTAATCTCCCTTTAGCGTCTTTGAACAATAGAGGGTTACTTAACTCTACATACTTCACTAAACCAAACGTAAATCGCATGTCAGGTGCAATATACTCATCAAAATATTCCCTACCATGCTTCGCCAACAGCATCTCACCACGTGCTATGTAATAAGCCTGATGTCGCAGGGTTCGTACTAATTCATCAATACCCAGTTCAACGCGATTGAACTCGCAACCTTCTCCTGAATGGCATTTTCGACCTTTACAAATGCTATCTTGCTTAGATTTATCAACAGCAGCGAAGATATCCGCGCAAGATGAACCGTCTGCTAAAATAAACCAATCAGGCAATTCTTCTTTATGATCTGCTGGTGCTACAATTAAATCTTCGTCAATGTTGTTGCGATCTAAGCCGTATTTCTCTATGGATGCTTCTTTATGTCTAAACTGAACAGTTGTCTCAAGTTTTCGCTGAAAGTCTGCATTGTTGGCTTCATATTCAATCACGGCAATAGGGTGCGTTAGATAAGCAGAAGTTACTCTACTGTTTGCATGATTTCGTTCACGTTGTGAATTTACCAAGCTACCGTCGATACCTTTTCTTAGATTCATTTGATGTTTGGCTAATAACTCCATCCGAAAATGTGGAAGGGTATAGTGATCTCGTTGCCTGTCGATAATAGCTGCCGATAGGAAATTTAGCTTTGTCGAACCCGGAGTATCCCAAATACTCTCTGGTTTAAAGCCCATTCGTACCATGTTGTCATGATGTTGGATAAGGAAGCTGATCACTTCACGAATTTCTTTTTCATGTGGCTCAATGGTAACAGGCGTAGTTTCTTTGCCTACTTTTTCTTTGAAGCCAGCAAGTACAAAAGGCCCTTCTGGTATTTGCTCCGGCAAATTTGCACGAGTCAATGTAGCTATTACATCTTTATTCCAAGTGGTTCTGATAACTAATCTGATAAAGCACACAAGAAGAATGTTTTTTGGTAAAAATATGCCTGACCAAAAGAAGTCTCTCATGCCTGAACTTGAGTTAGGAAACCAGTGTTTCACATAAGTCGGGATTAACTCAGATTTTTGATAGCAGTAAGTTGAGTCTGATATGCCAATTGATAGTTGATGCCGAAGATAAGCTCCCATCACAACTTCATTTGTAAATTCTTTTCGGATGGAACTCGCTTGTGACTTTAGGATTCCTCTACCTTCGTCAACTTGATTGTTTTTAACTAAAGCAGTAACTTCTTCTGGTATATCTTTGATGTGAACCCCATTTTCGTCTTTTTCCATGTAAGTCTTAAAAATAGATACAATTTGTTTATAGCATTCAACTTCTTTCTTACACGCATTTAGTATCTGGTTAATTGGCTTTTCAAAGTACTCTTGTACACTTTTTCTTAGCTCTGACAACGATTGTTGTTGGTTTAAAATAGGGCTGGGTAAGATATCACCATTCTCGTCAACAGGCTCAATTAGCTTTTGAGCATTCATTTCGTCAGAAGCACTAAACCGAGATTTAAAACCACAGTGTTTTATATTAATCAGGCCGTTGATCTTACCCGCATGATTACTTAAAAATGTTCGTAGGCTCTGGCTTCTAGGAGCCTTTAATTGTATATTTTGCTCATCGATGATGTCTTCAAGTTGAGTAAAACCTAACCTGAAACTTCGCTGATCTAATTCAGACAATGTGCTGGTAAGGATATTACATATTAGTGCCGACTCTGATGATGTATCTATGACATAGCCTAAAGTTCGCTCTATGTACGACAAGGATATGACTGGCATTGGCGTGGTCGCTGTGTGAGTTTGTAGGTTATTCAATGCTCTTACCAGAACGCTATTTGGCTTTAACAATGGCGCTAATTTAGTAAGGTTAAACTTTACGGTGACATCATTTTTTTTACCGTTAACTTTGGAATACCCTTTGAAAGCCATAGTGTTTATTTTTTCTTTAGGATTAATAGTTGAATCAATCTCAAAATCTTTTAGTAACCTCCCGTTTTGAGTAGCGCTATCACATAGGTTCAGAAAGTCACGAATGAGTTGCAACTTTTCTTGCTTCTTATTTGGGAAATGTTCGGTGATTAATAACTCTAGATCGATTAAGCCCTTGGAAACATTATAAGTAATCAAGTCTTCGGGCTTTTTAGCAAATAGTAATCTCGCATCACTATGTCCTCCATGCTGAAGCAAAATCAAGATTTCTATTAGATCAGTTACGCTGACTGTATCGGCAGCGCTAGTTTCTGATATTTTTTCGAACTGATTAAAACAATTCTCGCCCACACTTTCCAACGGCAGAACCAATGGTAGTTGGAACGAATCAACAATATGTTCAATGTTTTCACATTGTATTCTGAACCGTGGTTTAAACTTTAACTGACCTGAGCTGTTAAAGTTGGTTTTGAAGAGGTCTTTCGCTTTATTTAGCTCAGGAGCAGTTAGCCCATGAACAAATAATTTCTGTCTAAATAGTGTACTTAGCTGATTTAACTTTTTATTTGGGAAAGCTTCAAATAGGCTTTTCTCAAAATCGATTAGTGCCTCGTTAACTCCGGTTGGTGTTAATAGGTTTAATGGCTTGTTAAGAGAAATCTTTATTTCAGAATTTTCAGGCCAATGGTCAATTTCGCGTAACAATTTTTTAAAGCCCGCAATGACGGAGTATTCAAAGGGCTGTTCTCTTGAAGCGTTTTCTAAATTGATTAAAAGATTGTGTAAAACCGAGTCCTTAATAAATAGATTTGAGAAAGTGTCGGGATCAATAACGGTAAACTTTATTTTATTATTTACATCAATGGTAAATAGGTCGATGTTAGGATTTTTTTTAAAGTCTACATTTGTTGATAGCAGTGTTTCATAAGCTAATTCTGATGCATTAAAACCATTTTCTATTTGAGTGCTGAATGAATTGAAAAAATTTCTGACTGAGGTGCTGTAGCTTTTGGCTCTGCTCAATGGAAAGTTGCTTACTAATGCTAGCTCAATTGACTTGTAACCTTGGATTAGATCTTTGATGGTTATCGTCTCTGGTTTACTCACCAATAAGTGGATTGAAGCTTGGTGATCTTCTTCGTCAGCATTTATCAGATGTAGCAATTTTGATATCGCTAATCGTAAATTGTAATGTGCTAGAGATGATGTGTTTACACATTCATCATCCCATTTAGAATTAATTAAACAGAGTTGTAAAAAGCTGCCTTTTGGCGCTAAGCTTTGAAAAATTGTATTGTCGATGTTGAGGATGCTTTTATTTTTATAGTTTTTCATGGGGCTAACTTAGGTATACCTTAAAATTGTATCGACTTTAAGACTAGCAGTTATAAATAATAATACTTAATCGGTCGGTCGGTGTGTCTATTTTAGAGCTATAATACCTCAAAACATTACTGGCACTGGCCAGTGCGCTTGAAATGGTGATTGAGCGCGGTATTTACGACAAGGTCATTGTAACGCGTAATACCCCCGAAATAGCTGAGTCTATCGGTTTTTTACCCGGTACCGAAGAAGAAAAAATGGCGCCGTGGTTAGCTGCAATTACCGACACCTTAGAGGTACTACACAAAGGAGACGAGAACCCAATTTCGAGTCGCAATTA
>PJEL010004490.1_pt1 | contig 11498 bp, 4 predicted proteins | sample 1853271 | NCBI WGS metagenome assembly PJEL01 (sample SAMN08108733, study PRJNA415343) | Invertebrate metagenome, whole genome shotgun sequencing project. | host: Globobulimina | place: Sweden: Gullmar Fjord | collected 2015-08 | reverse complement strand
TTCGGGAGGCTGAGGATATATATTCAAATATTTAAAATTTTTGTCCCAGTATACTTCTTGTTGCTCGTTTTGATTTGAATTTGAATCGAAGCGAAGGAAATCCTCCGGATGTTACAGTATTAGGGTTAAGGTCATCGTTGGGTGGTACGTGGGTAGGGTTAGGTAGAGCTGCCGCTGGCCATGATTTTTTCCGAACGGTCAGTGGCCAGGCACGTCTGAAACGATCGTGTGCACCATCTATGTAATGGCTTAGTGTTGGGGATGGAGAATAACAAGCAGTAGAGCTGCCGTCGGCCATTTTTTTTTGGCAAACATACAGGCCATCAGTCAATAGCCAGCCATTTTCAGGCTAGCAATAGAATGGATTATCGTGAGGTGATAGATGAAAAATAGCTTGGTAGTTGGTGACAGCTGCGTGACAGTCAGTGTGAAGGTGGTGATACAGCGGTTGTACAGACACAATACACTGTTATTGTGTTACTATTCGGGTTCAGACAGAAGAAGAGAGAGACCGTGTTCCTTCTCAGTTTCCACCATCAGTTACATTCCTATGTTACTGAAGTAACTTATTTTGATTAGCCGTCACGTCAGATGCATTATTCTACGCTTGTAACATCCTAGACTGTAGCATCCTTTACACTCTATGTCGGTTCTATACTGGCAAACCGACACAGTGTATCAACGTATCCAGTGACTAACGTATACACCTCTACTCAATGATATCTGCAGAGTCGGTGACAGTCTGACAGTCCATCATCTGTTTTTTTAAACTATAGACTGTCTGATAGTAGCCCATTGCGGGTTTTCGTTCAACGTTGACACCTCTAGGATGGACAGGGTTCAGCGCAATTTTTTTTTATGCAAAAAAAAAGAAATCCATTTTTTTGGATAAATTGTTTTTTCTTCCAATTGTTTTTCTTGTTGTCTTGGGGAAATTTCTTTTTCCTTTCCTTTCAAGTACATTTCAATTTTTATCCGGGAAGTTTTGCCTTGGGAAAATTGCTTCATTGTTGGATAACTCAGCAGGGAATGAACGCATTGACTATGCAAGTTTATGTATAGCCCACCCATATCTTTTAACCCTAACCGATAACCCGTAACACATTATCCACAATTCGTAACCCATACATAACCAATAACCCATAAAACTGGCAGAGATGAGCTTAGGTTACCGTGGCAGGTACTATGTTTTCTCTATGATATGAAAGTTGAGAGATTGACTTTGTAGTCTTGTCTTCACTCTTCCGGAGCCCCAAGTAGGGAGAATAAACGAAGAATATATTTCTACCTAAGAAACTAACAAAGTACCTCCATGCAATCATTGGAAGTAGGGAATAAACAATACGTCTACACGATCCATCACAGCTATTTCAATTCTTTGAAGAAGGTCCCCATTCCACGTAAATAAAAAATATGAACTTTTCGAGTATTTTGGGGAATGGCACGTTGCAACTATGGGATGCTGATGCTGTTTCCCCCAGTGAGGAGGGTAAGTGGGGTTTACGAAATGGGCAAGAGAGAGACTATAAAGTCCATGTTTTAAACTGAATGTAGAGGTTCAGATTTACACGTCTGTTGTATGCTCATTATCACATGTACGCATTATTCATAGAACGCCACGTAGGACGTTTCACAGTGCTCTACACTCTAAATCTTGCTCCATATACCGATGAGGCGAGGGAGTGGGGATGGAGCAAAGATATTTGCAAATGGGGTGGTCTAGCCAAGCGATTGCTGCATGGCACCCTTTCATGAGCTGGTAAATGGGTAGTCCATGAAAGAAAGTGTGGGTTTGTGACAATGAATGAAGCTAGAACAAATTCTGAGTAGAATCGTAACGACTGTCAAATATCACTGTTAATGGGTCCTATTAGAAGAGCAGGAAAACAGGAGGCAAGAAAAACGTTTGGGCTTCTGGGGAGCTACGGGTATGAATGATAAGTTGCAGCGTAAATAGATAGATGCACGCACTAAAGCCTCCAATTGGGAGGGGGGTATTCACTATGCACCATGCACGAGAGCCAATATCAGTGCCCAAGTGACATATATATATATATATATATATACATGCGTTCCTAGCTCAGTCGTACAACATTTAGAGTATATTAAAAGCACAAAGTACTCCCTGGCAGACTGCATGCTGTGATCAACACTTTATATTAAATCACAGACCCCAAATTTACAACTTTTCCTCGAACTCGGCATGAAAGAACACAAGATGTCTTTGGTAACCGTCGAAAGCGTTCATCAGAACCTAGGATAACCCAGCTTGTAGGCCGCTCCATGAGGAGAACACCTCGTATCCCCACCATCCCTGAAGCCAGGCTACGGGTTACAACAACCCAGCTACCACAGTAATCAAGAGATCGAGCGAGCTCCAAAAGAGAACCATGCCTGGATCTTTGCATTGCAATTCCACTCACGTAGGATTTCCATTCCTCATGTAGCTGGAGAGCATCCTCAAACGTAACTCCATCACAGGCAGCCCTGCTCCCCAAACCAAGCTGACGCAACTTGCGGTCACTAAGACCCCGGGGTTCCACGCGGTTTATCAACTGCTGTCCTACACCCCCCCCTCCTCCTGATGTTGCTATTGCGGTTCTTCGAGTTGGTTGCTTTGCCAAATAAATCATTTTCCCACGAACTTCATTTCGGAACAATGACGCACCACTGCCACGGAAGTCTCTCCCCTTCATCATAGCTCGTTCAACCACTAGCTCTAATTCTTCACCTCTATTGCTGCCTATTCCAGGTGATAGCAGCCTCGGGATGGGTAATACTTGGTGGCATGCCACACTCTGAGGCCCATCAACCACCAAGGGGGCACCATTAGAATTACTCACTTCTACTCGTTGCTGTTTATACGGTTTAGGACGGGAATACACTCCCTCTCTCGGTTTCTTGCTCTTCGTTGATACCCTGTTGCCGGTAGTGTCTTCCAGGACACCCGAGTCAGCGAATAGATCGTTCAAATCCTGGAGCAACTTGACCTTCTTGCTTCTTTCCATTGTCTATAACGTCTTCATCCATTATTGCTGTTTGTTCTCATTAGCATGACATGATGCCCAAAGTGGGAAGGTTGCAGTCAAGCAATACGGGCTAGGGTTTGGGTCCGGGTGGAGTGTATTTACAGAATTAGAGGTGTACATTGAGTTCAGGTCACGGTTAGGGTTCTAGGGATATTCTAGGGTGTATTTATATCAATAGAGGTATACGCTCATACATTTTTTCTCAGGGTAAGGGTGTACAGTGTACATAACAGGAACTTAACTAAATGCATGAAGTTTACTTGGACTACGAGTCCCTCTATACTCAATCATGCACAAGGTCCACATAGGTATCCCGTCACAGTTTCAGTTTGAACCATTGACTCATGTTTGTTGGAAATTACGGGGAATGAGAGAGCGAGACTCCCTAATTCAAGTCCCTTATGACTTGCATTAAGTGGAAGGGTCCTAACACTCTGTTATCAATATTGAAACATCCGGATAATACGGCCTAGGGTGTTACACATTAATTGGCATGTGTGTTTGTACAGGGTATTGAATGTCTGTGCCCTTTGGCGGTATAATTGTGAGACGATAGTTTATCTGGTTGGGTTTGACACTTTGGACAAGATGTTAATTCATTCTCGGACACTTAACAGCAAAAGGAATATACATCAATTCTTTGCTGATAACAACAACCAATTCGGAACGGAACCTAACAGAAGAACCCAATGGCTGCCAACTACCTTGACATTGAAACTACTCGTTCGCACACGGCAAATGTGTAGTGATTAGCGCTAAGCTGGGGGGAAAAATCCCAAAGTGATCATTCACCAGCAGGGCAACGTGCACTATAACCTGCAAAAATGGGAGTACTCTAGTAAGCAGTCCATAACCCCTGCACATTGGAAATATTTAATGCCGTACATAACCTATACTATAACCTCTATGCATAATGCAAACACCCCTTGCCGCCATGCGCCCCCCAATAACAGCCTATTTAACGTTTTCAGGCCAACCTCGCCCACAACAATGAATTATTATATAGACGGCGCATGAAGAAATGAAGACAACGAGTCGCATAAGTGTTGGACACTCAATCTCTCCCGTGTAGAAGCATCTTTCAGGGTTCATGTTACACAGTAGTTGGGAGGGAGGCGGTCGGGTGAAATGCCTGTGAGGGCGTTGGTGACTATTTAAACCTATCTTTGACCTAATCCTAACCCTACGAGTTATGAAAATCGGGCGTGGGGTGAAGTATTCCGGTTTTGAATTTAGAGGTACTCACTCTATTTTTCGAAGCTGATCTAATAATAAGTCATAGGTCTGCGTGTTAACCAACTAAGATGAGTTCAGATTTGTCAGAATGGGAGGAAGGGGGTGAAGAGGTGATAGTTGAAAAAAATGTTGAGAGATCAACGCGACGAGCGCGTAAACCCCTGAAACACTGTGAATATTACAACAGGGGGAGATGTAGTTCTACATCAGAGTCTGAATCATCAGACTCAGACTCTGGAGAAGATTTGAGGAGCAAACCAAGGGGAAAAAAGAAAAATGAAGTAAAAAATGACTGTGCTCAGGTCGTCTTCGATATATCGGGTTCGAGTGTCGACTCCGATGAGATGGAAGATAATATAGTAAAGAAACAAACTACCACCAAGAAAAAGAAACAACTGAAGAAGGAGAGAGCATCGATAGGAAGCAATCCACTACACGAGAATGATATGGCTGGTAGAGTAGGCCACTCTCCTCCAAACAAGGAAAAAATAGATCGTAGGACAGTAGAGCAGATTTATACAAAGAAAACACAGATCGAGCACATTTTACTCCGTCCAGATACGTACATTGGTTCGACAGAAAGCATAACACAGGATATGTGGGTTTATCAATGGAATTCCGAAGAGAAAGCGCACCAGATTGTGAAACGACCAGCCGCTGTCGTCCCTGGCCTGTACAAGATCTTTGATGAGATTATCGTCAATGCTGCAGATAACAAACAGAGGGATAGCAGAATGACAGAGTTGAGAGTTCACCTTGATGAAGGTGCAGGGTTTATCAGTGTTTGGAATAATGGGCATGGAATACCTATTGTCATACACAAGGTACATGGTGTTTATGTTCCGGAACTTATTTTTGGACACTTGCTTACTGGGAGCAACTTTGACGATAAAGAGAAAAAGACTACCGGTGGTAGAAATGGATATGGTGCGAAGCTGGCAAATATTTTCTCCACTGAATTCACCGTTGAGACTGCAGGGGGGGGAATGAACAAAAAATATAGGCAGACATTCCGGAACAACATGAGCATCAAAGGTGACCCTGAGATAAAGCCTTACCATGGGGAGGAGTTCACATGTGTAACATTCAAACCAGACTGGAACCGTTTTGGCATGTCTGGCCTTGACGCAGATGCCCTTGCTCTGATGCGAAAGAGAGTCTTTGATATGGCAGGATGCATGTCTGGATACAGTGGTAAAAGGGTTAGAGTCTACCTCAACAACAAACTACTCAACATAAAAAGCTTTGAGGGGTACATGACCCTATACAGAGATCTACCTGAGCCTGTGGTTTGCGAAAGGATCAATAACCGGTGGGAGGTGATCGTTACTCTTAGCGATGGACAGTTCGAGCAGGTGTCCTTTGTCAATGCCATCTGCACTACCAAGGGAGGACAACATGTAAATTTCATTGCTGATCAGATCACATCCCACCTTGTGTCGTGTATTAAAAGAAAGGCAAAAGGACATGAGATCAAGCCTTATCATGTCAAGAACCACCTTTGTGTGTGTGTGAATTCCCTGATTGAAAACCCTTCGTTCGATTCCCAGACCAAGGAGACACTTACCACAAGGCCAACGCAATTTGGAGGCGATGTTAAACCGCGACTATCCCCCCAAACACTAAAACGGATCGAGAAAAGTGAGGTTGTGGAATCTGTCCTATCATGGGCTAAGTTTCAAGCCCACAAGGGGTTAACCAAGAAATCGGGAAAGAAAACTTCTAGGTTATCTGGAATCTCCAAGCTGGATGATGCCAATTTTGCTGGTACATCAAGGAGTGCTGAGTGCACCCTCATTCTGACGGAAGGTGACTCTGCTAAAACCCTGGCAGTGAGCGGTCTTGGAGTTGTGGGACGAGACTACTTTGGGGTATTCCCACTTAAGGGCAAGCTACTCAATGTGCGCGACTCTAGTGCTGCAGTTGTTCTCAAGAATGAAGAAATTGGGAATATTGTGAAGATTATGGGCCTCAAGTTCAACCAAACCTACAGCAACACACAAAGCCTAAGGTATGGACACTTGATGATAATGACGGATCAAGACCACGATGGTAGTCACATCAAAGGACTTATCATTAATTTCATACATCACTTCTGGGGAAGCCTACTCCAGATACCAAATTTTCTCGTTGAGTTTATCACACCCATAGTCAAATGTGTGAAAGGTCAACAAGAGAAGGTCTTTTTCACCGTAGCTGAATACGAAACTTGGCGCAATAGGAATGCAGGTGGTCATGGATGGGCTATTAAGTACTACAAAGGTCTCGGAACAAGCACCGCGAAGGAGGCTAAGGAATACTTCACACGTCTTGATAAACATCGTATTGATTTTGAATGGAGTGATGATGTGCGTGATACTGATCTCATTGACATGGCATTTGCGAAGAAACGCGTAGAGGATAGAAAGGTCTGGATCAACGCCTATGAACCAGGGACTTATTTTGACTACAAATTGGATATATTGACATATGAAAGTTTCATCAATAAAGAATTGATCCTTTTCTCTATTGAAGATAACAAGCGTTCAATTCCTTGTATGGTGGATGGATTGAAACCCAGTCAGAGAAAGGTCTTATTCTGTTGCTTTAAGCGGAAGCTTAAATCTGAAATTAAGGTAGCACAATTAGGCGGATACGTCTCAGAGCACTCTGCATACCACCATGGGGAACAGTCTATGGTTCAGACCATTGTTCATATGGCACAAAACTTTGTAGGGAGCAACAATATCAATCTCCTTACCCCAAGCGGCCAGTTTGGGACACGACTTATGGGTGGCAGGGATTCTGCATCAGCTCGTTACATCTTTACTCGCCTGGAGAAAATTTCACGGTTAATATTTCACCCTGATGATGACCCCCTACTGGATTACCTGGATGATGATGGCATGAAGATTGAGCCGACGTACTATGTTCCTGTAATTCCGTTGGCCCTGATAAATGGAGCTGATGGCATTGGTACTGGCTACAGCACATCCACTCCAAACTACAGCCCTCGGGATGTGATTGCTAATATTAGGCGTCGCTTGAACGGCCATCCGTACATTGAAATGCAACCATGGTACAGGGGATTCATTGGTGAAATTAAGACCAAGTCAGGTGGCAGATGTGCTAGCTGCTATGTGACAGAAGGGATTATAGAGCGTGTATCCGATGATACCATTTCTATAATGGAATTACCAATCAAGCGGTGGACACAGGACTATAAAGCCTTCTTAGAAGGGATGCTTGCAAGCAATGTAGATAATAGCAACTCGCAGAAGGGCACTAAAGTCAAAGTAGCGGCAAATGGAAAGAACAAAGTCGGTGGGATTGGTGACTCTGATGATTCAGAAGGAGGGGGAGGAAGAAAACGAAAGAAAGTTGAAACCAAACCTAAATTAAAGAAGTGCCTAATTCATGACTTCAAGGAGAATCACACAGACACAACTGTAAGCTTTACTCTCACCATATCACCGGACGACATCGATGCAGTTGAGAAGGAAACAGGTCTAAAGAGATTTTTTAAGCTGGAGTCATCAATCTCAACCAACAATATGCAGCTCTTCAACCCAAGCGGTCACATTGAACAGTTTACCCCCTTTACCCTATTGGACCGTTTCTGTGAAATCCGTGAAAAGTACTATGAACTGCGCAAACAGCACCTTATCCAATCCCTACATACTGAGTGGAGCAAGCTCTCCAACAAATTGCGCTTTGTTACTGATGTTATTGATGGGCGCATAGTCGTGCACGATTGTCGAAAGAAAGAGCTACTTGCACAGCTTAAAACAATGGGCTTTGCTCCCTTTTACGTTTCAAGAGATACCACCATTGGGGGCGAAAGCATTGTGAAAGATGCGAACAGTCCATTATCAAGCGAGGTAGATGAGTCACCTGTTGATAGTGATGACCAAGTAGTAGAGAATAACGGACATGATCTTGCTAAGGGATTTGACTATCTCCTCGGAATGAAGATCTGGAGCCTGACAAGAGAGCGTGTAGTAAAATTGAAGATGGAGCTTAAGGATAAGGAGGTTGAACTAGACGCCCTCAAGAAAACATCACCCAAGCAGTTATGGTTGAGAGACCTTGAAGCGTTGGAGATTGAATTGGATGAATGTGATGCAGCCATGGTCGCCGATTCATTGACTCAAGAGAAACAGCGGCTTAAAGCTAGAAAAATGGCGGTCGCAGGGAGAAGGACGAAAAAGTCCCCTAAGTATGAGAACTCTGACTCTGATAGCTATGATGATCTTAAGCTTAAACCAAAAAAGAAGAACAAGAAGAAGACCAAGGTGGAGATAACCTCGCTCCCCCCCACTGCAGTGCCAGGGATCCACTCCATTCGCTCAACGGAATCCATCAACATTGATGGGAAAAAGGTTTCTGCTGCTTTTGCACATGCTGAAGCAAGTGGAAAAGTCGTGGACTTGGCAAATGAATTGAATGAGGGTGTTAAAGTGGAGAATGTGGAACATGTGTCACACGCTCCCCAGCCACCACAACAGAAACCCTCCAATACTGTAAAGATAGATACTACTGTATCTGAAGTAACAACAGGGGACCGTAAAGCTGCCGGACTCTCCAGGAATCTCTCTGGAGCAGTAGCTGTACGTCCATTCAGTAATAAGTTAGAGACGGAAGATGAAATAATTTCATCAGAGGAGGAAGAGGATGATAAGTGGGATTCTGATAAGGCTGACGATGATGAAGAAAGCAGTGATAAAGATTCTCATCATAACAGTGAAAGTAATAATGCCTATCTCCCACCTGCTAGACGTTCTGTACATACGACAGTACATTCCCCCACTAAGAGAACAATAAGCTCCGAGGCAACCGGTGATTTGGCAAGCGTTGCATCCTTATCTCCTGAAGGATTGAGCAGTATTAAAAAAGCATTTAAGTCACCATCGCACCAAAGCAATGGTGATGATGCTGAGGAAGAAAGCCCACCCTCCAAAGTGTTATCTCGTCGCAGTAGGTCTCTTCCGCTTTCTAGAACTAAACAGGGGACAGAACAACGTAAAACCGTTTATAATACTCCAACAACACGCAAGCGGAAAGCAGGAAAAATACACTCTCGCGCAATAGTTAGTCCTGAAAGCTGTGGTAGCAGAAATACTCACGACGCTGATGAAGGCTTCCCAACTATGTCTCCTGTACCTACTCATACCAGGTAAATGATGCTATTGAGGCACTGATACACCTCGTGATACAGAAGACTCTGATTCCCCGATTTAACCACTTTATTACATCTAAATCCCGTGCAGGCCACCTTAGTAGTCTAATCTGAACTTATATATATATATATATTTCTGCTCTTGTGTCTGTCTGACGTCCGCCTGCAATTCGTAGGGTTACTCCACTAGCAAAGAAGCTCACTCTAAGGAAGTCCAAACAAACACCTGAGGTACTGCAGCAATGACTTGAAGTAGCCTGAATCCCAAAGCTCAATGTCTCTGCCACCTCAAACTGACTCACCCTAACATTTTGATCTTGTGTTAATACCCTACACTACTCATACTCTATAATCACTCAGCTCTAACCTGTACTCTTGCATTCAGACAACCCCACCAGTGAAGGAACCATTGTGGATGCAGAGATCACTGACAGAAGTAACCAAACTACTACTGCAAGATATGCCTTACAGTCAAAATATATGACCCTGACATTATTCAAGCACAATGTATTTCATGTTCTATGTGCACCACAGCTTCACGTCTAACCCACCATACTCCGTACGACAGACAAAATCACACAGTCCTCAAAAGTTATCCCCTGCTGAGTTTGATGCATTCGTGAGTTGAAGTATTACATATTTCTTGTCAATAAAAACGTTTGTCTGAACATCCATTTATCGTGTCTCGCCGCCCACTCAGGACTTTAGCGCAGATAGCAGTGATGAATAATAGCTTAGAAGTAACCACCCCCTAAAGGAGAAAATAGAAGCTGTATAGGTAGTATATTAGTGGATGTCTGCAGTACAGTAAACATCAGCTTCAAACGTGCATTGTGAAATAGTGCATGTCAAAGTATCAATTTACAACAATAGTTGTGTACATACACAAGTATAATGTTTCTGCCATATATTTCTATAAGCTTTACGCCCGTACTGTGGGGCTTTGTTGTTTGAAAATGCCTATTATTATGCTACGTACAAATCTAATCTAACTGATTCTGCTACAGGAGATCAACTACTGTATCCTCACACGTGAATCATTTTACTACTAGTTTAGTCAATAGAGGGGGGCCATTTGAGGCAGGGAAGCATATAAGTAGGAAAGAATGACACATAAAATAGTCATAGAGACTCGTGCACCTTCAACACAGTCACTACATCTGCCTTAAAAATGTCACAGATGGTTTACATTCATTTGTGAGCAATGAATGTAGGCCTCTCAACAACATCAAGGTACACTTTAAGCTTTCTTCTTCTTCACTAGAAGTGGCTTCAAGATGGTCATCCTCTATCCGACATTTTCCTTGTTCCACAATTTTCACCAATACTTCCATAGCATGCTCTTCAACAAATTCCAGCAGAGCCCTTCGACATTGCTCAGCTAGGAGATTATGATGGTGGCTATTCCCGATAGCTCGCTTCAATTTGAAAGGCTGATTTCCTTTTTTTTTTTCTGCAAGGTATAAAAGGACTGCATGTGACATTTCCGACCGGGTCCCTTCGCTAATGGAGGAAGGAATAACTATTGATCGAGCTGACTGTACTTCACTAATAGTAGTGTGCCACTTGGTGAATGCCGTAACTAGTCGTTTAACTCGTGAACGCAACAAGTCCTCACTCCACTCCATTATTTTCCCATGGTAATGTGTTTTTCCCTCCTCCTGTCTCCACGTCAAGTCATCCAAGCTTCCTCCACTCCGAGCATCCCAATGTGGCCACAGAGTACCCACAAAGTCGTTTTCAGCACAACATTCCCGCCTTCTAAACTTCAGTGATGATTCCCGTAGTGCAGAAATTCTCCTCACTTCCTCTCTCCAACTTCTGAGTTTCTCGCAATCCTCTTTGGTGTTCAAATGTGAGACCGACCTCCCCTCGAGACCGGTTTTAACCCCTTTTCTGCTCTTCATTGCAGATTTGCTACATCTCATTACCTCTGTTCTTGCTTGAAGCCTACCTAGAATTCGGCTGGCTTCAAGTCTGGCAAGACTAAGGTTTCCGTAGAACTCACGAAGGACATCCAATTCGTACGATAGATCAACACCGCGAGTAGTCATTGATCCCAATTTCTGTTACAG
>PJEL010004489.1_pt1 | contig 11498 bp, 6 predicted proteins | sample 1853271 | NCBI WGS metagenome assembly PJEL01 (sample SAMN08108733, study PRJNA415343) | Invertebrate metagenome, whole genome shotgun sequencing project. | host: Globobulimina | place: Sweden: Gullmar Fjord | collected 2015-08 | reverse complement strand
GCGACACGATTGCCAGGAAATTAAATGAAAGACCTAGAAAGCGTCACAACTATAAAACACCAGAGGAATTGTTTTATGCTTAATAGCTATGACTGTCGCACTTTAAACTTGATACTAGGTTTCACTCGTAAACACAGTCGGAATAGTAGGTAACCCACACCAGCTTGCTATTTTGTTGTAGTTACCTGCTAGTTTTTTCGCCACATCATAGCCTTGCTCAGCTGCATCGACGGCTTTCTTTATCGCAGAGTTTACATCACTAAGCTGATCTATAATTCTATAAAACTTGGACATTGTAGATGACCTTCTAACTTTCTCTTTATCCTTTTCAGACTCTATAGTGATAAGAGATTGTTCTAAATCTTTCAGTGGGAGAAGTGCCTCACTATCTTTTGGCAAAGACTCTAACAGCTCTTCAATATTACCAAGCGCAAGAGATACATCTTGATTTATCTCTACGACTACAGAATTTTGGATGCAAGGATTTACCTGTACATTTATATGATTCTCACTGCTGGACTTTAATCCATTGCCCAGCAATTTCATTAGGCCTTCTATATGACTTTCACTTTTATTCTGGTTTAGATTTTGAAGAGAGATGATATCTTGTTGAGATTCTAGTCTAAACTTCGCAACTCTTAATTCATTTCGAAGCTCAAGTATTAACGTCTCACTGTCGGTGAATTTATCTGCACGCTCTTGGCCAGATATGATCAACTCATATTCGTGAAGAGCTTTCTCAATAACTTCCTTACTTCCGGATTCTGACACAACAACCATTCTTACGTTAAGACCCGTTTGCTCAATTCGAACCGTTGCGTTTTCACCTGGGTACTCCTCATTTAAATAAGAAGCAAAATAGTTAAGAATTCCGATACCTGCTTGCTGATATTCAGGGGGAAATTCGATTGAACGGTCGACGACAGGCTCAGGAGTATAGGAATTAAACTGCTCGCTTCTTGCAAGCTCTAGAACTGAAGGCTCCAATAATGAACCTTGACTAGAGTAGCCTAAAATAATGAATGGATGGTCAACGCTTAGAGGAGAGAGCATTTCAAGTTGATCAGCGTAGTGCTCAAAGGAATTCAGTCGACTATTAAAAACAGTTCTTTCTTCATCCTTTTGTTCTGATTTCATAGGAACGAGAAGTATAGCAACTTCAGCTAGTCCATACCTTATAGCCAATGTCGAATGATTAAAAAGCCATCTCGAAAGAAAGTCTGGACTTGGCGAGCTGATTTGTGCCGCTACACCATTTTTCACTGGGCCAATAAACCTAATAGGGACTCTTCGACCTGAATCAGTATAGATGGTCTTGTCATTAAGACTCCAGCCTAGATCATATAATGATTTTTCGAAGTATTCTCGGTACGACCTTCTTTCAGAATCTCCTTCTAATTCAGTATTTCCAGCGACATAATTAGTTAGGCCTGTAATCAGCTCGTCTAACTCGTTTTTATGCTTAGCATTTAAAGTATCCCATGCACCAGAAAAACTGACGATTCTTTCAATGTTCATTAACTCTCCTTAAACCTAACATTTTAATCGTGCGCATGCGCGTTTGCACGGAAGTAGTATTTCACTACTACGATGCAACTATTTGATTTAACTTGGTAATTTGTGAAATCCATTTCCAAGCTCCAGTAATACGCGCATGCGCGTTTACCTAAATAACGAGGGTCTCGTTATGTCAGCGTCCATGTTGATAATGTACTGATTTTGCTACATATTTTTTAATTGTTCCAGTGCAAACAGGCATGGTTATGAAATTCTTTATGCAAACGCGCATGGATTGTCTTATTATTTGAATATCAGCTGTATGTATATACAGATTTTGAAATGTGCAATTTACAGTTAAAAAGGGGCAATTTCACCTTCAGTCATCTATTGTTTTTAGCAAGTTGTTTATTTGTCAGGATTGCTCCTTCTTGATTGTGTATTTTTTAACCAGTTAGCTCACTGCTATCCTCGACAAATCGCCATTAACTCTTTATCATGCGCGCAATTCTTATGTGTGCACGCTTCTTTCTCTGCGTTCTTCATGCCTTCAGTTTCTTCTAGGAAAAATTCCTTTGTTATCTACCGCTAATATTACAATGCAATTCGGCGCTGAGCCTTTGTTTGAAAACATCTCGGCTAAATTCGGTAATGGCCATCGCTATGGTTTGATTGGCGCCAATGGTTGCGGTAAATCAACGTTTATGAAAATTCTAAGCGGTGAGTTAGCGCCAACGTCTGGAAACGTTTCGCTTACGCCTGGTGATAAACTGGGTACGTTAAGTCAAGATCAGTTTGCCTTTGAAGAGTACAGTGTTATTGATGCTGTGATCATGGGTGATAAGGCGTTATGGGAAGTTAAGCAAGAACGCGAGCGCATGTATGCTTTGCCTCATATGTCGGAAGATGACGGGATGACGGTTGCGAACCTTGAAGTTGAATTCGCCGAAATGGACGGTTATAGCGCTGAATCTCGCGCAGGCGATATTTTGCTAGAGGCGGGTATCGCTGAAGAGTTCCATTTTGGTTTGATGGCTCAGGTTCCACCGGGTCATAAAGTGCGCGTATTGTTGGCGCAGGCTTTGTTTTCTAATCCTGATATTTTGTTATTAGATGAACCAACCAACAACTTGGATATTTACACCATTAATTGGTTGTCTGATGTGCTGAACCAGCGTAAATGTACGATGGTTATTATTTCTCACGATCGTCATTTCTTGAACTCTGTGTGTACGCACATGGCTGATATTGATTATGGCGAGCTGCGTATTTACCCGGGTAACTACGAATACTATTTAGAAGCTTCTGGCCTTATTCGTGAGCAGTTGCTTGCGGGTAACGAAAAGAAAGCCGCTGAAATCGTAGAGCTACAAGCGTTTGTAAACCGTTTCTCAGCGAACGCGTCTAAAGCGAAGTTGGCCAGTTCTCGTGCTAAGAAGATGGATAAAATTTCTTTAGACGAAGTTAAATCTTCCAGCCGTGTAACGCCATCACTTAGCTTCAAACAAGATAAGAGATTGCATCGCCAGGCGTTGGTTTTAGAAGACTTAACGCATGGTTATGAAGGCGAAGACATCTTATTCAAAGATGGTAACCTTATTTTAGAAGGCGGCGCTAAGCTCGCGGTTATCGGTGAAAACGGCGCAGGTAAAACAACGTTTTTACGTTGTTTGGTGGATGATTTAAAAGCCAATGGTGGCGTTATCAAATGGTCTGAAAACGCGACGATTGGTTATTGCCCGCAAGACAGTACTGCAGATTTTGATTGCGATCTTGATTTGTTCGAGTGGATGTCTCAGTGGCGTACGGCTAAGCACGATGATCTTATGGTTCGTGGTTTATTAGGTCGTTTATTATTCGGTGCCGATGACATCGTTAAGAAAGCGAAGGTCTGTTCGGGTGGTGAAAAGAACCGTTTGCTATTCGGCAAGTTAATGATGATGGATCTTAACGTGCTGGTAATGGATGAGCCGACTAACCACTTGGATATGGAAGCGATTGACGCGTTGAACGAAGCGTTGAAAGCCTTCGACGGTACGTTGATTTTTGTGAGCCACGATAGAGAGTTTGTTTCTTCTTTGGCGACGCGCATTGTTGAAATTAAAGATCAAGAAGTGATCGATTTCCACGGTACTTATGATGAGTATTTGGCAAATCAAGAAGCGGCAGAGAAGGCGGCTAAAAAAGCAGCGAAGTAGTTTGTAAGCGGCGTATATCGTTAGCTTATCGTTCTTTTTTTGTTATATTAAAACCAGCAGCCATTTTGGCTTTGCTGGTTTTTTTGTATTTATAGTATCAATAAAGTTAACCCATGCTGTTATGTGGGTGGAGTGGGTATGTTAGTTGAAAATAAGTCTGATATTGTTAAGTCGTCTCAAATACTGATGTTAAGAAACGGTGAGTCTGTTGAGGTGCTTGAGTTAATTAATGAGCAATTTTTGGTATTGGCAAAGAATGGTTTAAGTCTTTATAAAACGGTCGAGTCGATTGAGGATCCGTTGGCGAAGGGTTTGTTGCACTCTGAGCAGTTACAGGCTGAAAACTATTTGTTACTTGAAGAGGGGCGTTTTATGCAAGCCGCTCAAGCGGGTTTGGTTGGGCTGTTTGATGATAAGGTTATCCTGATTACCCCCAATGATATTCAGTTATTCCCCAATCGCTATTGCGCGCTGCGTAATCAAGATGAAATCGCGCGCTTAGCGTTGGCTTAACCAGTCATCTGGATTTTGTTGTTTAGGGGGTTTCGCTTGCGGGTGGCTCGATACCATAATCAGCTGGGGTTACTCGCACTAAAATGCCTAGCATTGGATGATCTAGGTAGTGCAATTCATTACTGCGCATACGACGGCTTTGGCTAACGATCGCGGCGCGTAATGGAATTCTGTCGATGGCCGCGGTTGGTGAGCTGCTGGTCGATGGAATGATGCTGATGTCTTGCAATTGGTTGCTGTGAGGCGATGTTAGGCCTTTGTCTAGTTCGCTATGATCGTTCAAAGTACGCCAGTGCTGTACTTGCAGTTCGGCAACTAAGTGAAGAAAGCGGCTGCGGTAGAGGTAAATTTGGCCGTTGATTTCAATTTCATCCAAGGCTTCGCCAGAGCTGATCGCATTTTTCACATTCAGTGGCGCAACCAGATTGATGTTAATCAGATTGTCGTCGCTGGTTGATTCTTTTTTGGACTGAATAGGTTGACGCCATTTTTGGCTCCAAACGATGTTCATTCCACTTTTTTTATCAAATTTTTCAATTTTGTCAGCGAAGCCTGGCCCGTATTGCTGAAAGGGTTTTCCTAGCGGCTTTAGGTTTTGGGTGTTTTTCTGGCCTTTTTGCACGTTGTATAAGCTGGTATTACTTGATGTCTCATTCCACCAGTCAATCCATGCCCACGGCGCTGTTTCTAACGCCTGTTCGTTTTCGCTAGCGGGGGTGTTTTTGGCGATGACTTCTGGCCACGTTTCATGGTCTATTTGTTCGCTATCTTGGTAGCCAATTAAGGCGACTTCTACGTCGTACCAATAGGGCGTTTCAGTACTATCTGCATGGCTGGCGGGTATGGTTGCCAATCCCATTAAAGAAATGAGAGTGGTTAAAGTTTTGATATGGCTATAACGAAAACGGGACATTATGAGTTTGGGTCCTTTTGCAGGTCGAGTAATAATCGCTCAATCACTGCGAGTCTTTGGTCAATTTCAGGCATGTTCTCAATAAACTTAAGGGCTTGTCCACCCTCAAGTTTATACGTTGCTGGGCGTGTCTGAACTATTTGAATCAGACGGAAAGGGTCGATGTTGGTTTCGCGGCCAAATTCTATGCGTCCCGATTGTGGTCCTGCGTCCAGTTTCTGAATGCCTAATGGGGTTAATTGTAATTTAAGTGAGGTGACTTTAAACAAATTTTTGACTTGTTCTGGGAGTAATCCAAAGCGGTCGATCATCTCTACTTGCAGTTCTTTTAATTCATTGTCGCTTTGCGCATTTGAAATACGTTTGTACAGTGTTAAGCGGCTATTTACATCCGGTAGGTAGTCATCTGGAATCAGCGCTGGTGCATGAAGGTTAACCTCTGCACCGTGCAGTAATGGGATTTCGGCATTCGGGTTTTTACCCGATTGAATCGATTTAACCGCTTGTTCGAGCATTTCCATATACAGGCTGAAACCGATGCCTTGAATGTGACCACTTTGTTCTTCGCCTAATAGTTCACCCGCTCCACGAATTTCTAAATCGTGGGAAGCCAGCATGAAACCAGCGCCTAAATCTTGAGAGCTTTGAATGGCGTCTAGGCGTTTTTCGGCATCTTTGCTTAACTTTTTACCGTCTGGTGTTAGTAGGTAGGTATAGGCTTGGTGGTGCGAGCGACCGACCCGGCCTCGTAATTGGTGCAACTGGGCTAAGCCAAATTTATCTGCGCGATCAATAATCATGGTATTGGCCGATGGAATGTCGATACCGGTTTCAATAATAGTTGTGCATACCAGAACATTGAAGCGTTTGTGATAAAAATCTTTCATCACTGATTCAAGTTCGCGTTCAGTCATCTGGCCATGGGCAAAGCCGACTCGTGCTTCGGGAATCAGTTCGCTAATGTCACGAGCCGCTTTTTCAATACTTTTTACTTCGTTGTGAAGGTAATACACCTGGCCACCACGAAGAATTTCACGGAGCAGGGCTTCTTTAACGGTTGATTTATCGTATTGGCGTACGAAGGTTTTCACGGATAAGCGTTTAGCTGGTGGTGTCGCGATGATTGATAAATCTCGCACGCTGGCCATGGCCATATTTAACGTTCGCGGAATCGGTGTTGCGGTAAGCGTTAATATGTCGACTTCTGAGCGTAAGGCTTTAATGCGTTCTTTTTGCTGAACACCAAAGCGGTGTTCTTCATCGATCATCAATAAGCCGAGTTCGTGAAAGACGATGTCTTTTTGCAGTAGCTTATGAGTACCAATAACGATGTCGGCTTTGCCATCACGCATTTTATCGAGGGCGGCTTGGGTTTCTTTGGCCGATTTAAAGCGTGACAGAACTTCAACTTGCACGGGCCAGTCAGCAAAGCGATCTTTAAAGTTTTCATAATGTTGTTGAGCAAGTAGGGTGGTCGGTACGAGAATCGCGACTTGTTTGCCACTTTGTACCGCCATAAAAGCGGCGCGCATAGCGACTTCGGTTTTACCGAAGCCTACATCACCACAGACCAGGCGATCCATCGGTTTACGGCTGGTCATGTCGCCAATAACGGCTTCAATGGCGGTTTGCTGGTCGGGGGTTTCTTCGAATGGGAAAGCCGCTGCAAAACGTTCGTAATCTTGATCGGGCTTGGTGAATTTAAAGCCGACGCGTGCTTCGCGACGAGCGTAAATATCCAATAATTCAGCGGCAGTATCTCGAATTTTTTCTTGCGCTTTGCGCTTGGCGGTAGCCCATTTTTCAGTGCCCAGCTTGTTCAGTGCTGGGCCGCCTTCACTATCGCCGCCGTAGCGTGAGATAAGGTGTAAAGAAGAAACAGGCACGTACAGTTTGGATTCACCTGCGTATTCCAGCATTAAAAATTCGTTAACTTGATTGTCGATTTCTAAAGTTTGCAGGCCTAAGTAACGACCGATACCATGATCTAGGTGAACGACTGGGCTGCCTTCTTTTAGCTCGGTTAGATCACGAATGATGTTTTCGGCTTGGCTTTTACCTTTCGTTCGACGACGGCGCTGCATGATGCGCTGACCGAATAGCTGGTTTTCACTGATGATAATCAGTTCTGCGTTGTCGGCATTTAAGCCGCCATTAATGACCAGTCCTTTGTCGAGTGGGGCAATGGTAATTGCAACGGGGTGTGCATCGCTTAAAAATTCCGACCAGCTATTGAGCTCGGTTGGGCGAATATGAATGCGGCTCAATAGGTCACGCACGGCTTCGCGGCGTCCGGCAGATTCTGTACAGAATAATATTCGGGTCGTTTTTTCTGTTGAGGAGGTTTTTAACGATTTCTTTTCTAAGAATGCTTTTAAAAGTGTTAGTGGTTCTTCAGCTTGAGCGTTGATGCTTATATCGCCGATTTCTAGTGTCGAGAATCGTTCGCTGCCTGCTCGTTCTGGGGCTTGTTCGTTATACCACTGTACGCGTGGGTATTGATTTAAGGCCGAGAAAAGTTCGTCTGGATTTAAAAATAGATGTTTGGGTTCAACCAGTGGGCGGCGAATGTCGTGGCGTCGATCTTCGTAGCGCAGTTGTACGTCGTCACGGAATTGTTTGGCGGCATTTTCAATGTCACCATCGTGAATGATTAAACTATTGGTCGGTAAAAAATCGAACAAGTTGCTGAGTTCGCCGAAGAATAGAGGTAGGTAATACTCAATCCCCGCAGGCGCAATGCCTTGGCTAATATCGGTATAAAGAGAGGACGACTTAGGGTCGGTATCAAAAAACTCATACCAGTTCTGGCGAAAATTACGCTGACCTTCTTTGTGCAGTGGGTATTCGTTGGCTGGCAGTACGCGTATTTGATCTATTTTGTCGGCGGTGCGCTGCGTTTCAGGGTCAAATGTGCGTAGGGTTTCTACCTCGTCATCAAATAATTCGATGCGAAAAGGTTGGTTCTCGCCCATCGGGTAGATATCAAGGATTGCGCCGCGCAGTGCAAATTCACCATGTTCATACACATTATCAACGCAGCTATAGCCTGCGCTTTCAAGCTGTAGGCGTAACGTATCGACGTTGAGGGTTTGCCCCATGTCGATCACCAAGCTATTGGCTTGTAAAAAATCCTTTGGTGCCGTTTTGTGCAATAAGGTGCTGATTGGAACGATTATCAAGCCTCGTTGAATCAACGGCAGTTGTGAAAAGGTGTAAAGACGCTGCGAAATGATATCTTGATGGGGAGAGAAGGTATCGTAAGGCAAAATCTCCCAGTCGGGCAGGTGCAATACCGGTAGGTCTTCCGCAAAGAAGGCGATTTCTTCTTCAAGGCGTTGAGCGCTTAAAGTATCTTTGGTAATGACTAGGGTTAACCCTGAGTATTGCTGTGCAGCGCTAGCAATGGCAAGTGCTTGGTTACTATTGTTGAGCTCTCCCCAGAATCGACGATCTCCTGCCTTGGTTGGCAGTGATGGTGAAAGAGGGCTTGAGATAGGCTGCTTGGACATCGAATGGCTCTTCTTATCTGGCAAATTTAAACGGCAATGCAAATGCGCCCTAGTGTAGCGGATATGGCATTTATGTCTATTGATGCTGTCGAATGAAAAAATCCATGCCCAATACGTTGATACTGCGGCGAGTACACAGCCATTAAGACTAAAGATGGAGATGATATTGATCTATTTTGAAGATTTTTACGAGGAATTGATATATTCATCACGGCAAATAAGACTTTGAATTGTCAAAACAAGCCAAAACGGGCATAATTCGCGCCACTTATTTTGCTGGCAGTGATCGGGTGTACGTCATTGCTGAAACGTTTTTGAAAATTGAAGGTAGACCCATGAGCCAAGATATGACTGATGCCTGCATGCAGGACTGGACGGACCGCGAATCTGCTGCTGAAGCAATGATTCCAATGGTTGGTGCTTTATACCGTAAGAAGAACATTGTTACTTCTGTATACGGTCGCCCAATTATTAACCGTTCGGTTATTGATCTATTAAAAGCACACCGTTTTGTTCGTCATATGGAAGACCAAGAGCTTTCTGTTTTAGATACTTTCCCAATCGTTACGGCGATGATGGAAATGGATCTTGATCGCGCACACATCGATGTGGGTAAGCTTGCGGTTAAATTTGCTAATGAAGCCAATGGTCGTGATCTTGAGACGTTTTTGAACGATGAATTGAGCGATGTGATTGGTCAAAGCAGTACTGCGACGAAAGAAAATCGCGATGTTGTTCTTTATGGCTTTGGTCGTATTGGTCGTTTATTAGCACGCATCATGATTGAGAAATCAGGTGGTGGTAATGGTTTGCGTTTACGTGCCATTGTTGTTCGTAAGGGTAAAGGTAAAGATCTTGAGAAACGCGCAAGTTTATTGCGTCGTGATTCTATTCACGGTTCTTTCCGCGGTACGTTGTCTATCGACGAAGAAAAGAATGCCATTATTGCTAACGGTAACTACATTCAGATTATCTATTCAGATGCGCCTGAAAATGTTGATTACTCTCAATATGGTATTAATAACGCTTTGGTTATTGATAATACCGGTATCTGGCGTGATCAGGCAGGTCTTGAACGTCATCTACAAGCTAAGGGTGCTGCGCGCGTATTGCTAACAGCGCCTGGTAAAGGTGATATCAAGAACATCGTTTATGGTATTAACGATGGCGATATTGAAGCGACAGATACTGTATTGTCAGCAGCATCTTGTACAACTAACGCTATTACGCCTGTTTTGAAAGTGATCAATGATGAATATGGCATTGTTAATGGCCATGTTGAAACGATTCACTCGTATACGAACGATCAGAACTTGATTGATAACTACCACTCCGGCGATCGCCGTGGTCGTGCTGCGGCATTGAACATGGTTATCACTGAAACCGGTGCGGCTTCTGCGGTTGCTAAAGCACTTCCTATTATGGAAGGTTTGTTAACGGGTAATGCGATTCGTGTTCCTACGCCAAACGTATCTATGGCAATTTTGTCTTTGAACTTGAAGAAAGATATTACGACGGAAGGTGTTAATGCCTATCTTCGTGATGTGTCTTTGCACTCTGAAGTTCAGAAGCAAATTGACTGGGTTAACTCCCCTGAAGTTGTATCAACCGATTTCGTAGGCAACTCGCATGCGGGTATTGTCGATGCGCAAGCAACGATTACCGCTGATAAGCGCGTTAACTTATATGTTTGGTATGATAACGAGTTTGGTTATAGCCGTCATGTTGTGCGTATTGCGCAGCAAATGTGCGGTGTTTATTACCCAACGTACCCTGCTGCAAAGTAGCAAGTTGGCCATTCGGCTAATTTGAGGCGTTATAAAAAAGCCGTTGTTTCACCGCAACGGCTTTTTTTTGTCTAAGCTTTGTACAGTAAGGCGTTTCTATGCAGCGGATTAAGATTAATCAAGGGTTTTGGCTGCATTTAGGTGGAAAAAAAGAATTGTCATCTTTATACTTAGCATGAAATTTTAACTAAATATAATAGGCCAAGTGTTTGTTTCTTAATAAAAAATTATTTCTAGTTGTTTTGTGCGTTTTTTAAACAACTGAGAATAGGTTTTTATTGGAAGTGATCGGCGGCATATAACTGTGGTTAGGCAAGGCGTATGATCAAAATAAAACAAGGTCTCGACTTACCGATCACTGGTACTCCCGAGCAGCAAATTAGTCAGGGTAAGGCGGTAACGGAAGTTGCAGTCGTTGGTCCTGATTATGTTGGTATGAAACCAACAATGGCTGTGAAAGAAGGCGATCGAGTCAAAAAAGGTCAGGTTCTTTTTACTGACAAGAAAACGGCTGGCGTTCAATATACTGCTCCTGCGAGCGGTGTAGTGAAAGCGATCAACCGTGGTGACCGACGCGTTTTTCTTTCTGTGGTAGTAGCGGTGGAAGGTAGTGAAGAAATTACTTTTCAAAGTTATTCAGCAGATAAGCTGAGTGAAGTTAGCCGTGAAGATGTACAGGCTAATTTAGTCGCTTCTGGTTTGTGGACTGCGTTACGTACGCGCCCATATTCAAAAGCGCCAGCACTTGATACCGTTCCTGCGTCTATTTTCGTAACGGCAATGGATACTCATCCATTGGCGGCAGACCCAGTATTGATCATTGCTGAACAGCCTGAAGCATTCAAATCAGGCTTACAGGTATTAAAGCGTTTAACCGAGGGCAATCTTTATGTATGTAAAGCCCCTGGTGCCAATATCCCAGTAGCGGGTATTGAAACAACAGAAGAATTCTCTGGTCCACACCCTGCAGGTTTGGCCGGTACTCACATCCATAGTTTGGATGCTGCTAGTACGGCTAAAACAGTTTGGAGTATTGGCTATCAAGATGTCATCGCCATTGGTCAGTTATTCACGACGG
>PJEL010004488.1_pt1 | contig 11501 bp, 10 predicted proteins | sample 1853271 | NCBI WGS metagenome assembly PJEL01 (sample SAMN08108733, study PRJNA415343) | Invertebrate metagenome, whole genome shotgun sequencing project. | host: Globobulimina | place: Sweden: Gullmar Fjord | collected 2015-08 | reverse complement strand
ATGAAAAAATAATTGCTCACTCAGTGCAGCACCACTGTTTAATTAGGTGAAAAGAATAATTAGTTCATCTAATGTAAACCCTGTCGTTAATATAAGTAGCGCCGAAACGGGTGATGGGTGATGTGATGGGTGATTGCGCAGTGAAAGGCTCTGTATGAATAACAAATTTGCAAAAGTGCTAATAGTCGATGATGAAACCGTAAACATTAAAGTGCTGGTCGCTACGCTTGATGAATATGAGTGCATTATTGCTAAAAATGGTGAAAAGGCGCTCAGCGTAGCGGCAGGGTCAAACCCTCCAGATTTAATCTTACTAGATGTAAATATGCCAGGCATGGACGGTTATGAGGTTTGCCACAAACTAAAGCAAGACCCTTTAACAAAAACAATCCCTATCATTTTCATTACGGTTAAAGGGTCTGTTGAAGAAGAAACCAAAGGCTTGGAAATGGGCGCGGTAGACTACATTACCAAACCCTTTAGCCCTTCTATTGTGAAAGCCCGCGTAGCAAACCATATAGAGCTCAAACAACAGCGAGACTTACTAGCCAGCCTCAATTTAACCGATGCTCTCACAGGTATTGCCAACCGTAGGCGTTTTGACGATGCGTTAGAGTATGGATGGCACGCAGCATTACGAACGAAGCAAGAATTATCGCTTATTTTAATCGATATCGATTGCTTCAAAGCCGTAAATGATGAGGGTGGACATGTATATGGTGATGAGTGCTTACGTAAAATAGCCTCGGCTCTGAATGACTGTGTGAAACGCTCAATTGATGTAGTGGCGCGTTTTGGTGGTGAAGAGTTTGCAGTAATATTGCCAGCAACCAGTAGAGACACAGCCTTTCAACTGGCAGAGAAAATGCGAGCAAGTGTACTTGCCTGTGAAATAAAACACCCTGCTGTTGAGAGTAACCCCTATGTCTCTATTAGTCTCGGCATAGAAACCCTAACCCCCTTACCAGAACTGACGCCGAAGAACTTAATTGAGCGAGCCGACGCTAACTTATACAGAGCGAAACAAGCAGGTAAAAATCAAGTATGCGGATAACGTATTAGAATCAGTTTAGTCTCTACTGAATATCTATACCCGGACTGACACCTACAGCTATTACCAACAAAAAAATAATAATTAAAATACTGGAATACACTAAAATAATGATTAAACAGATCCGTTGGAGACTTGGATTAATACAAGTAGTGGTAATGATGTTGGTTGTTTTTTCCACGAACAGCTATAGCTATGAGAATATTGTCAACATAGACGAGCGCCATCAGACAACAGGACAAATTGTACAAGCCCTTTACCTCGAAGACCCGGGCGGTCAATTGACAATTGATGACGTAATGTCAGTCACTCAACCTGTAAACTGGGCAGCCGTATCTGGTGACAACGCTAACTTCAGCTATACCAGTTCCACATTTTGGCTTAAGTTTAAAGTCATTAACCCATATCAAAAACTAACAGACCAAATAATAGCCATTAATTACCCACTATTAGACTACGTCGACTATTTTGAAGTCGTTCAAGGGAGTGTCTCAAAACACATCAAAACAGGCGATCGACGTCCCTATGATCTACGCCCAGTAAAACACCCGAATTTTATTTTTCCTATTAACCTTTCCAGCAATGAAGAAACCGAAATTTACTTCAGAGTTCAGTCTCAGGGTACTGTTCTCGTGCCACTATATCTCTGGAAATCACAAAACTACCTTCTAGAGATAAATGAAGTTGATCAGTTTTACTCATTCTATTACGGCGTTATGTTCGTGATATTTATGTTCAATTTGTTTGTTTTCATCAATCTGAAAGAAAAATCTTACTTTTACTATTCCATGGCAACATTAAGCTATCTTTGCTTTTTTTTAGTTTATCGAGGAAAAACACAACAGCTGTTTTTTCATGATATACCCAGTCTCCATGAATATTTTTTATTGACGGTATTGTCATTCACAATGTTATTTTCCTGCTTATTTGCAAGGGCATTTTTACCTATAGAAAAGTACAGCCCTTTTATTGATAGGCTAATAAAAATTTTTATCGTTGCCGGTGTTATAGAACTCATAGCCATATATTTCCTGAGTTATTCTGACTCTATAAGAATGGTTGTTCTTCTTATGGTGCCTTGCTACATTATTCTGTTCATTGTGGGACCTATTCTCTGGAAGCATGGCGGCAGATCTGCTCGTTATTACACCATATCTTGGTCATTTCTTACTTTAGGTTCTGCTGCTGCCGCGCTTGAGCATTTTGGATTAGTACCGTCCAGCTTTTTTATGACATATGGCTTGCAACTCGGCTCTGGACTGGAGTCCATCATCATGACCTTTGCTCTCGCCGAAAGACTGTATCAAGAACGAGAAGAAAAACTTACCGCTCAGCGTATGTCGATGCAAGAACAAAAGAACCGCAGTCAATCAGAAGCGCGCTTTATGAATGAAGCTAACAAACAACTTGAATCAAAAGTCGAACAGCGCACCAAAGATCTCGAAATAGCCAAGCAAGAAGCCGACAAAGCTAATACGGCTAAGTCTGAATTTTTAGCCAATATGTCCCATGAAATTCGTACTCCAATGAATGCGATTATCGGTTTAAGTCACCTTGCATTAGAAGCATCACCGAATAAACAACAAAAAGACTACTTATCAAAAATAAACCGATCATCAAACAACCTACTCGCACTGATTAACAACATCCTCGATTTTTCAAAAATCGAAGCGGGCTGTTTAACCTTTGAAAGCATTCCGTTTCGACTAGACCAATTACTCGAAGACGTAAGCGATATTCTGCATGAAAGTGCCGAATCTAAAAATCTCGAACTGACCATAGAGTATCCTGTCGATCTGCCTCTATCACTGCTAGGCGACTCAATGAAATTGAGCCAAATACTGACTAATTTAGCAGGGAATGCAGTTAAGTTTACTGAAGCTGGCGAAGTATCATTAAAAGTAGAACGAGTTGTACCGTTAGAACACGAAAATAATGCCCTATCACTGCGTTTTATTGTTATGGATACAGGTGTAGGAATGGATGAAGTAGCCATCGAAAAGCTATTTCACCCCTTTACGCAAGCTGACAGTTCTACTACCCGACGGTTCGGCGGTACTGGTTTGGGTTTAACGATCACCAAACAATTAATTGAGCTTATGCATGGGGAAATAAGTGTAAAAAGCACACAAGGGAAAGGCTCATGCTTTTCATTCACCTTACCCCTTAGCGTTTCAGAGAAAAAGGTTCCTTTATCGGTAGGTAGCAAACTTGCGGGAGCCCCTGCATCACCTGTTGATAAACAAAAAATAACATCGATCATGGGAGCCAGAATATTGTTGGTTGAAGATAACCCCATTAACCAACAGGTCGCCTCTGAATTACTGTGCGGGTTTGGTCTAACGGTGACCATCGCTAATAGTGGAGAGGAAGCGGTAGCTGCGATTATGGGTGAAAAGGATAACGCCTTTGACCTTATTCTAATGGATATCCAAATGCCCGTGATGGATGGCTATGAAGCCACAAGCGTTATACGCGCCAATACAAACAGGCCTTATTGCCAAATTGTGCCTATTCTGGCAATGACTGCACATGCATTAGAGAGTGACAAAGAAAAATGCCTTGCCGCTGGCATGAATGGGCACTTGAGCAAACCCATTATCATTTCAGATATTATTGAGGCATTAATACAGTGGATAAAACCCAAAGCTCAAACAGCGCCTATGGCCATAAAAAGCAACGCGCCAGAAAATAACGGTTCATCTGTTTTTTTACCAGTGACTCTTCCTGGCATTGATATCAAACGAGGGCTCAGCCTTGTTAATGGGAATAGAGCACTTTATTTGTCACTATTGCATGAGTTCAGGGAAAAATATGTCACGTTTTCAGTAGAGCTATCTAATGCCATCACCACTAACGATATCAATACATTCAAGAGTCTTATTCACAATATAACCAGTGTTGCGGGCAACATAGGCGCAACGGAGTTAAGCGTTCATGCACAAGAACTTGAAGATACGCTAAAACACGATGAGATAACTAACAAAGGTCTATCCCAAGATGTTTCGCACAACATAAAAATTGAAACATTACTCCAATCACTCAAAAAAGTACTCGCCTCTGTGAGCGATATTAAGATTGACCAACAAACTAATACCGATGAATATAAGGCTGCTGACTCAATCGTAAATAGGACCCAACAACTGAAAATTATCGACTCACTGCAGTCTCTGGTATCCGACAATAGCAGTCGAGCAGTCGATATGTTGCCCGGCTTACGAACAATGCTTAACGGCCGTCATACCGAGCTATATGACTCCATTGTATCAAATGTACGTGAATTTGAGTTCGAGCAAGCCGAACGACAGCTCACAAAACTAAAAGTACTTCTTCACTAAATAGACCCAATGTTGGTGTTAGGTCTACGTGTTCTAAACAACGGGTATTCGCCCTTTCTATTGATTTCATGTGTCATCGTAAAGGGTCAACTGTGACATGAAGTACGCAACGTTGATTCGCAGTAAAATTAGATTTGGCCATATTTGTATATAGAGTCTAACTTCTTCAGAGCGATCACCCAAAGCAGTGGGTCTTTGTCAATGGTAACAACGCTCTAGTTAGCGTTTAGCTCCCCAACTTAAATTCTTGTTCAAGGAGACGTTCTTTAATATCCCAGTTAAGTATCGAGCACTTATCTTTGAAAAGTTTGACTTCATTCGCGCTCTGCGTCCCTCCGCCAACACGAACCAAATAATCAATGTAGTCGATAAAAACAGTGGATTCGTCACCAAATTTTTGGCCGACAATGATTTCTTTGTCTACTGGGTATACCCCACATTTAACTTCGTATGCTTGCTGTGCTGAAATTCCGATTTTTGAATAGTTTCGTTTGTCCGCGATGTTATAAGCCAATTTTGGAACACCAATATTGGTTAACCCGGTGACTATTTCTATGTCTTCACTCATGGTAGTGATTGCGACTATCTTTGATATCATTTGATCCAGTAATGTTGAACCTAATGTCTCATCAATATTGTCTGAACTGTGACCAACAACGCCTATTTTCATGTGCCCTTTTTTTTCATTGGTTTTGATGAAGAGTCCCGTGGACATAACAAAATATAAACACGAGCATCTGTGTCTACCTCGATAAACACACTATAAGGGCGGCCACGCTTTAACTCTATAAATAAGTGATTTATTACTCGATAACGCTGAATAGCACAGGCTTAATAGGGAATTTTTTGGTCTATAAGACGTATACACTCGATTACAATGCAGCAGCCATTGAGTCGTTGTTGAACAGTGATAGTTATTAGACAAAGAGTGTTGTTAGAGCTACATGGGCGCAACTCTAACATTTTGGATTCAGATATTACCGTTATAAGATTTCTTACAACATCTGATTACATCGGTTATTTTAACTACCCTTTGACATTGTGCTGCTTAAACGCTTCCATTAATGCTACAGGCTTTTTCTTCTTGTTGCTTTTGTTCAAAACGTATACCACTGTTTCACCTTCTGGGCCTGCTCCGATATCAGTAAAACGGTATGATGCTTCACCAATTTTCCTCACATCATTCATGTCATTAAGTGTGCTAAAAACATAAATTCGACCTTCAGAGCGCATTTCACCATAGAAGTTTTCTGCTGGAGCAAGCGTTCCATCATACATATCAACACTCGCAATACCTGACTGCTTCTTTTTATCTTTACTAGTCAAACCAAACTTAATTGTCTCGCCCTTTGGACCTGCGCCGATACGTGCAAGGATGTAGGGTGTATGACCTAACTTATTAAAACCCTGATAGAGTTCGTAGTCGTCAAAGATGTAGATACGGCCATCATGGTGAACTTCATATAGCTCATCGTTGTTAACTTCAACTGCGACTTCTGCCTTTATTTCTGTTTGAACATCGGTTTGTTTGGGCTCGTTTGATGCACAACCTATTAAAGCAGTGAATACTGATGCTGTAAGAACAAATCGAATGGTAGATGAAGCGAGTTTCATTGGCATTAACCTCATGATTATTGTGAGTCGTTTCTAAGACCCAAAAGGCTATATCTTGAAGATGACAATCAGATGACAATCAGACGACATATTTATAAAAAAGGCGCTGCAGTTGCCTGAAGCGCCTAATGCTTTGTTGTTGCGAGTTGTAACGCCCGTAACACTGAACAGGGTGTGCTTGCTGATAGACTTAGTGATGATGGGCGTCATTAGAAGATTCTGGTGTAAAATGTGGGAACTTATGACTTGCATAATCGCTATGACAGCTTACACATGTCTCTATAAGCTTTGAGTAATAAAAGCCCACAAGCTCCAAATGTTTTTCTTCAGCAACATGCTCAAGCATACCTGCAAACTCATGAAACTTTTTATCCGTTTTTACAAACGACTTTGGTAATTTTGTCATAAGTTCATTCTTTTGATCAGCCGTAATGGTCTGCTTGAGAATATAGCTATTCTTCATTTTTTTCGCTATTTCTGAAACCTTCTCCATATCTCCAGACACATAGGCTGGAATTATTGATTTCATTCCATCTTGTAGCGCAACCATTTCTTTCGTCAACAAAGCCCTAAGCCCTGGTGATAAAGTTTCAACGCCCTCTTCGGCATGGCTCTTAACTGAAAATAAAACCAAGGAAATTATGACGGTTGCTAATATCTGAAATTTTTTCATCTGTTTGAGCCTTGTAATGGTTTTTTGTTAGTAGGTTTTAATGACGTGATTTTTAACTAATTTTACCACTTTTCGTGAGTCACTATCAGTGTCGTTAGAGTTTAGGTCATAAGTCACTCGACAGCTTATTATCTTTACCTTAGTGAGTTATCGCTTTGACTTTAAACAGAGTCTTAAGTCAAGATACCAACATGGAGCCCATATTTAATCACTACTTAACAAAAAAGGAATTCCGTGAAAGGTAAAAGTGAAGCAGTAAAAACAACTAAACCCAAAAAAATTAAATCGAACACCCCAGATAAAAAATGGTCACTTTTTGGAATGATCAAAGACCTCAAAGATGATGCGCTAGACTCCTTTCAAGGAACCATAATTGGTTTGGTTCTAAAACTGGCTCGTAGTGTGGTTTTTGATGGCGAAGAACTACGCAATATCCCAGCAAAACAATTAAAAATGTTACAACAAACCGGGCAATATCTGCATGATCTAAGGGAAGTTGCCGGCTTAACGGTGGACGATTTAGCAGATGCCATTGACTTGTCTGACAAGTCTTTGCTCGAAGCGGTCGAAGGGGGAACAGCAGCGCTTTCTTTCGAGCTAATCCTTCGCTTAGCAGCGGTCTTGGCAAAGCATGACCCAGTCCCCTTTGTTTTTCAGTTTATCCGAACATACAGCCCAGAAACATGGGAAACTCTAGACAGTTGGGGGCTTGGCTTGCTACCTCTGCAATATGAGCGAGAGCGGAGATTTATCAACATTCTACGACAACACGATATTGCTCGTGAAATGTCTGATGAAGAATTTACAGACCTTCTTAAGCTGACCAGCAGTGCGTTTAACATGGGGTTAAACTGGCACAAAGAGAAACACCCTGAATGGTCAACAGATATTGAAGGTAAGAATGAAACGGCCGAACGGTAGCCGCTGTACTTAACGAATTCCCTGCTGCGCTAGCCATTGCTTGAGCTGCGCCAAAGGCACTGCACCAGACAAGCGAGCAGCCTCTTTACCCTGTTTGAACAATATAAGGGTCGGTATTGATTGAATTCTCCATCGACCCGCCACTTGCTGTTGTGCTTCGGTATTCAATTTGGCAAATCGTAAGCGCGGCTCTAGTTCTTTAGCTGCCTTCTCGTATGTAGGCGCAAAGCTTTTACACGGGCCACACCAGGGAGCCCAGCAGTCTACTAGCACCGGAATTTCATTATGATTCAATACGGCGGCTACATTAGCGCTAGTGAGCTCCATTGCTTTACCAATAAACAGCGGCTTTTTGCATTTACCGCAGTTAGGTTTGTCTTTTAACCGATCACTCGGTAAGCGATTAGTCGAATTACATTTAGGGCAAGTAACATTGGTAGTAGACATACGCGGTTTCTTTACTGTGTGGGAATGTAAGCTTGAATTGTAGCAACTCAAATATTAAGCACAAGCCATTAAGCGCCAGCGGTGTAACCCATTGCCACTCTTAAGCGATATTCAGCGCACGCAATACAAATACGCCAATACTGACGGTTAATAAAGAAAGTACTGTCGATAAGGCAATAATAGTCGCCGCCAATTCTGCATTGCCGCGCATAGCTTTAGCCATCACAAAGCTCGCTGTCGCCGTAGGGCTAGCAAACATAAGGAACAGGGTGCCCAATGCCAAGCCTTTAAAACCGATTAAGAATGCAACCAAGGTAAAAACAAACGGCAGCCCTATTAGCTTTAACGCCGTTGCACCTAATGCTAAATGGCTACTCTCTTTGAGTGTTTTAAGGTTTATTGAGCCACCGACACAAAGCAGTGCTAACGGCAGAGTCATATTCGAAAAGTACTCGCCACTCTTCATAATAACGGCAGGAGGGGTGAGTTGCAGAAGGTTAAGTATCAAAGCCGATACGATAGCTATAATCAGCGGGTTCTTGGCCATATCTTTGCTCATGGCGAGCCAGTCGAAACGTTTGTTAGTATTAAACGGCAACGTAAGCGCAAAGACTGAAAGAATATTATAAAGCAACGTTAAAAATGCCAGCAGAATAGACCCAACAGCTAAACCTTCTGCACCATACATATTCATGCAAAGCGCTAACCCCACAATGCCCATATTGCCCCTGAAAGCGCCTTGCACAAAAACGCCTCTATTCTCAGGTGCCATTTTTAATGTGCCACTCAGCCACCAGGTACATAAAAACCCCACCACAGTGGCAAGCATCGCGAACACCACCTGACGGGTATCAAAAACAGAGGTTAAATCAGACTCCAACACCTTAATAAACAACAGAGCAGGTAACGCTATAGTAAAAACCAGCTTCGACCCTGAATGAATAAAACTGTCTGTTAACCAGTCTGTTCTACGCAGAAACCAGCCTAAAAAGACAATGATAAAAATAGGTAACGTAATATTTGAGGTGAACAACACCAAATCAAAAAATGATGACAATAGAATTTCTCGTTGAGCGTAAATTGAACGCCATTATGGCACGGTCAGTCGCGACCAAGAAGAAATTACACACTCAATTTTTGTCATGTTTCTGTAACTTGAACGAGGTATCGTCAACGGCTAAACTTAATAAAACCCTGCAGGCCTGACATGAAAAAAACTATTTTAGCACTTACCATCGGTGCAATTTCTTTATCCGCACAAGCAAAGAACGCATCGACGATTCATGACGAAGCTTCACTTAAAATCGCCATTGCTGCAGCAAATTCAGATTCATCTATCAACAGACTAACGTTTAAGAAAAATGCACATATTGCACTCACCGCCCCGGTTATTTATAACGGTACACAAGCGCTCACTCTAATGGGTCGCGGTGCAACCATTAACGGTGAAAATGCAGGAAGCTTCGAAATAGTGACCGACAGCGAAGGCTTTGAAGCTGCCGTTACTGAGGACGGTTCGTTAGTTTTCAATACCATGGCTGATGTAACCATTAAAAACCTAACCGTAGAGAACAGTGCCACTCGAGGTATTGTAGTTAATATTCCAGACGATGCAGAAGGCCATGATATTTCGGTCACATTGAAAAATGTTAACGTCATAGGTTCTGCGCTGTATGGTCTGCATATAGATGACAATGCAGATGAATTCGATAATGGAACAACAGGTTCTTCTATCGGTATTGATCTGGAAATTCACCGCTCTAGCTTTATTGCCAATGGTACAGGCGCACTTGATTTTGACGGTGTTCGTGTAGATGAACGCGGCGAAGGTGATATATCTTCATGGATAGTTAACACACACATTGATGGTAATGGCGGTGACGGCATCGAGCTTGATGAAGCTGGCAACGGTAACATTTACAGCATGATGAACAAAGTAACGCTAAACGACAACGGTTTCTACAATGAAGAAGACCTCGACGATGGCTTTGATATAGATGAAGCCGACGGTGGCAGTATTTTCGTAAGCCTCTATAACATTGAAGTTAACAACAACAAAGATGAAGGTCTCGATTTTGACGAAGCGGGAGAAGGAAGCGTCCATGTTTCGGCGCGTAATGTTATTGCAGATAACAATTCTGACGAAGGAATAAAAGCTGACGAAGAAGGTGATGGCAGTATCATCGTTAATATGATGAAAATTGTCGTTAATAATTCAGGTGATGACGGCATGCAATTCACCGAACTTGGTGAAGGCAGCATTACTGGCTTCTTGAATAAAGTAGCGGTTAGCAATAGCGCGAAATATGGAATAAAAGCAGAGCAATGGGTTGAAGAAGATGAAGCAGAAATTGCTGAGCCGGCTGGCTTTTTGAAAGCTAAAAACGTGATGCTAAATGGCAACGAAAAAGGCGATAGTATCGCAACGAACAACGTTTCGGTTAACTGATTCTTCGTTTTGATTTAATCGATTTTATAGGCTCCCTTGTGGAGCCTATTCAGATTTTTATAATTTCTTTAGCATCCATACGTCGCAACTATTATGAATAGTGCCCTCCAGAGGCGCATCTAGGTGTTTGAAACCTAACTTTTCATATAAGGCTATAGCTGATTTCATAGTGCCTAGAGTATCGAGGTAGCACTGTTTATACCCCTTCATCTTTGCATAGTTTAAACACTTTTCAGCCAGCTCTTTTCCCAGTCCCAAGCCGCGACTTTCTGGAAGTAGAAAGAGTTTTCTTAATTCGCATACCTCTGAACTATCATTAAAAGACGCTACACCGCTACCACCTGCAATTTGGCCATTAATGGTTGCAACAAGGTATTGGCTAGCGTTCTCGTCGTTGTAGTATTGGCTCATGGCAATAACTTCTGGATCGGAAGGGCCGAAACCATCTCCAATAGCACCGAACTCCTGGCCTACCTGTTTGATAATTTCACAAACCTTACTGTCATGCTTAGGTTTAATTGCCTGAATCTCATAACTCACTCGATATTCTCCTTCACTGGCATGCCCTAGACTATCTATAAGGGATCTAGCTATAAGCGATCTAGCGATGAATAATCTACAACCGATCAATAATTAACTGTTTCAAATTTTCTGCTAAAGCTGGGTCAACGGAAATTTCACCATGGCTAGGAATAAGCGTAACGGGTTTATCTATAGCCAATTGAGCCAACGCCCATTTTTTAAACTGCTTGCGGTCATCCAAGATAAACCACTTCACCACTTGGCTCATTTTGAGCCCGGGTGCTGCACCTAATATTTTTTGTAACGTTTTAGCAATGGGTTGCCTGGAATAGCGTTCGTAGTTTAAGAAGCTATCACAGGTAATCCATATTCCACCCGCTGCACTTTGCTTGCTCAACCATACATCGCCACCACGATGACCCGCGAACGCACTCCAAGGCGCCCCGGAAGTGCGCCCATGAGAATCCCGACGACCAGCAGCAGGGC
>PJEL010004486.1_pt1 | contig 11503 bp, 8 predicted proteins | sample 1853271 | NCBI WGS metagenome assembly PJEL01 (sample SAMN08108733, study PRJNA415343) | Invertebrate metagenome, whole genome shotgun sequencing project. | host: Globobulimina | place: Sweden: Gullmar Fjord | collected 2015-08 | reverse complement strand
AATGAGCTTAAACTATTATTAGCTAGGTTAAATCGCATCACAGGGGGCAGTGTCGAAGAGCTTTCTCGGGGCTTTGGACACCGCTTTTTTGCCACACTAATGTCTATTGCAAAAAAGCATGTTGCAGATATTGATAACCTGTTCGATTTTTTAATATCGGTAGACAATGTCATTCATATTGAAGTGCAAAAGGCCGATCCGCTCGCCTACACACCAACACTGCTCTACGATAAACCCAGTGACTCAGTTTTAATAGTGCGCTATATGTCAAATCGAAAAATGTGCCATTTTGCCGAGGGTTTAATTTTAGGTGCCGCAGATTACTTTAATCAAACCGCCACTCTTAGCCAATCAAAATGTATGTGTAAAGGAGACAAACATTGCCTGATTCGAATAGAGACATAGCATCGCTTATTGAGCAAAATACCCTACTAAAAAATGCCCTAAAACGTGAGCGTAATGCAAAAAAAAAGTTAGAAAATAAACTTGAAGAAAAGATACAAGATAACTTTGAGAATAACCATGCATTTTTAGAAGCCTATCAACAATCTAATCATCGAGAGATTCAGCTACAATTTTTAGCCAACCTTACCAATGGCATGCTTGAGGGTGAGAATATAGATGATATGGCATGCTTATTTATTGGCAATATATCTAATATCATTGAGCAATTTTCAGCCTACGAGTTCACTATTACTCACGGCAAAACAAAAGCAGTCACTAAAATATCAGACGATTTTAAAACGCTGGAGCCTGTTACTTGGAATGACGATTTTTCCAGTATCAACCAGCTTTTAAAGCCAGCACTTTTAGATGAACGTTGGCACCGGTTTGAGCTACAGAACCACCCTGATTTAAAAGCACTTAACACCATATTTCAACATGGAACGCTATTGCTTTTTCATATTGTCTTATCAAAGTCACAAGCTAGAGCTTTTGTCTTAGATATTCATCATTACTGTTATAGCAATGAGTTTAAACAAACACTTAATATTGCGACTCAGCAATTTTCATTAGCATTAAAAAGACGATTAGCAGAAGTTGAACTGGTCAACAATTTTCAAAAATTAAAACTAACATTAAAAGAACTAAAATCAACCCAACACCAATTAAACCATAGCGAAAAAATGGCCTCTTTAGGGCAACTAGCCGCAGGGGTGGCACATGAAATAAATAACCCTCTTGGCTATATAGCTAGTAACTTAGCGGTATTAGACGACTACTTAAGCATTTACAAAAAAGCCTTCAACTACATTGATAATAAAGCTATTGAGAGCTTCACAGCACTTGACGATTTGCAATATGCAAAAAATGATACTCAAGGCTTAATAGATAGCTGTATTAATGGCGTACAACGTATTCACGAGATTGTATCAAGTTTGAAAACCTTTAGCCGAAAGGATAATGGCGAACACTTACCGACAGATATTAACGCGGTTATAGAAAACGCGCTGGCGATTGTATGGAATAAATTAAAGTATAATTATCAAGTTTCAAAAAAACTCACTAAAAATTTACCTTTAATAAAAGCAAATGGAGGTCAACTACAACAAGTTTTCATCAACCTATTTATTAATGCCGTTCAAGCAATGAAAGACCAAGGGAAATTGATAATTTGTAGTCAATTAATCGATGATTATGTAGAAATAACAGTATCCGACACCGGCTGTGGCATGGATGAAAAGTCAATAAAAAGACTATTCGAACCCTTTTACACAACTAAGGCTGAAAACGAAGGCACTGGCTTAGGTTTATCGGTATCGTATGCTATTTTGGAAAAACATAACGCCTCTATTAACGTTAGCTCCAGCCCTAATAAAGGCAGTAAATTTACCTTACGCTTTCCTGTTTATTAAAAGCTTATAGCTCATGTTTTAACTACAACGTCTGACGCTTAATTTTAGCTACTGCTTTTTAGCCAATTGACGATTAATTAGCCCTGTATTTAAAACCTAATAAATTATTATAAGCTCAAGTTATACAGATATATGCCTAAAAGTTGTACATCCTTGATTAACGCCATTTAGTTCAATAAAGTTGCTTTGATGGGATATAGCATTAAAGCCAAGCTTTTGTAATACTGCTTTTGAAGCTGGGTTATTATCTAAAACAAGTGCTTCTAGTGCATTGACTGAATAAGAGCGAACAGCTATTCGAATTAACTTATCAAGACAATAGCTCGCATACCCTTTGCCAATACTATGTTCTGCCACTCGATAACCAACAGAAGCATTTTCCTTTTTAGCGCAAATATCCTTTAAGTTTCCACGTGCCACTATTCGGTCATTCTGAATAAGAACACCAGAGTAATGTGTAGCTAAATTCATATTGATAACAGAATCTAAAATATGCATCTTAATACCTGAACGTGTATAAAAATAATCTTCCCTAGGGGGAATTAATGATTCAAACCATTCTTTGTTTTCTAGTTCAAATTGAAAGAGTAAATCTACATGCTTATCTGATAATGTTTCGAATATCACAGTTTAGGCCTCTGCGCATAAATGCCCTAATAACAGGTTAAAAATTGTCAGCTAAACTTGATAATAACAAGCTCAACCAGCGACTACACTGCCCGATTTAACTGCCTTTAAAGCCAATTTACTTATTGAACAAGTATATACCGAGCAAGCTACCAACGAGCAGCAGCACTTGTAAAAACGACAGGGCGATAAAATACTGGGGTTTTTCCTCTTGAGTCAGTACCAACATACTAATTGAATGTTCCTTAGTATAGAAAGACAAGATTAAGCTTGTCATTGAATTAACCGCAATACATGCAAATACGCCCGTAATTACTTGTAGATCACTTATATAATGGAGTCGGTTTAGTACGTAAAGGATAACGATTAGGACTAAAGAAGAATAAGTAATTGCGCTTCCAACTAATTTTGGCTTTTGTCTTCCATTTTGTAACTTCCTCACTTTAAATGAACTCCTTCAAGAAACTTGACAGCATGAATATCCATTTAAACTCTCGACAACTTATTAAACGAATTTGAATGTAATCACACTTTCTTTAGTTAATTTACTAAAATACCAGTTATTTAACTTGCTATCAATCGAGTGATTTTTCAAGAAAACAAGCATATATAACTGCTACCAAGTCCATTAAGTAGGCTCCCGAAGGGCGAGTTTAAAAATAATATTAAGCGGCCCCGTTGGTTAGGGGCTGTTAATCTTTCATGGTTAAAATTCATTTGATGTAAAACAGGCTTAATCGCGGCACTAGCTTTGTATCATAGATATTCTCGGCTTTATCTCCTGAGTCGCCCTATCTTCTGCATCCTACAGTTTTATTTAAAAATCGAGCGACAAGGAGCAAGCTCGTGTTAAATAAACCCAAAGAGCACCGCAGGTTTAAACAATGTACATATTCAAACCTGAAGCTGAAATTAAACCCGAACGTCAACTTGAAACCAAGTTAAGCTTTCACAATTTTGCAATAACATGCTCAGGTTTGTAGATATGAAATATTGAATGACGACTTGTTGTTAAGTGATATTCACTTGAGTTTCTAAAAGAGATGGATACTTGAATATCTTCACCACTAAAATCTGAATTTTCATCACAGTAAAGCATAGCACTTATCGGATACAGCCCTATGGGTAGTTCAATATCACCACTGATCATGCGCTCATCTTCATACCGTGTCACCATATGAATTTTTTTATCGATAACCCGTTTTTCATTAATATCAATTCGAACATAACACGAGCAAATTTTGCTAATACTATTGCCCGTATCTTTTTTACCTAGCCCAGCCAAATAAAGCTCCACCGCAACTTGTAAGCGACCACTTTTATGATTGGGGTACAAACCATTTAATCGATACATACTTTTATTCAACTGTGGAATACCATAGCGTTTATGGCTCGACATTGAAAAGCGAGTTTCATTCATCACAAACGAGCCTAAATCTTTCATCAAATCAACACTATTTGGCTGCTCTGGAATTGGGTAAACCCTTGCTATCCAACCAGGATAAAGATCGATACTTTCAACTGCTTTAGCTAATATTTCATTAGAGTCAACGCGATAAGGGTTCAGTGTTCTCAGTATGCCAAGCTCTTGTTCAAATTTTATGATTAATAGCTCTTGAGAGCTGATCTCCTCTTTTTGCGTTACCGACTGCTGCCATAAATAGGCGATAATGAAAAAACATCCGATCAGCACTAAAAAAATAATAATGACTTTTATCCAACCTTCTTTCTCCTGTGCTTTTGAACTTGGGTAACGTGAACTTGAATAACGTTCTTTTCTATATGAATGACTCATGGTCTTCTCCTCGTTCCTGCCTATAGGTTTATAAAGGCAAAACTCACACCATAAATTTTTCTATATTTATCAATAACTTTAAAAATTCTGTTTTTCATTTTTGCAATTTGCAACGCAATACAAGAAAAACATTAGCTATTTTGCAACACCAAAGCACTTAAAAATTATAATTATTTGATTTTATTGATTAAAAAAGTAGGCAAGCTTTCTGCAAGTACTAAGGCAACCGTGAGGAGGTTGAGCTATGAAATTCTATCTCATTAAAGTGATCATTATTTTTCTGATCTTTGCTAGCCCACCAGGGAAAGCACTAACGCCAGTTGATATTGAGTTGCAATTACTGATTGATATCTCAGGCAGTATTAGTACTTCAGAATATAATTTACAACTACAAGGCTACGCAAATGCTTTTAATAGTAGCAGCGTGCAAAATGCCATTATCAACGGAACACAAGGACAAATTGCCGTACAACTTATTATGTGGTCTGGCGCATCAAATCAAGTGGTAAATATTGATTGGACCTTGGTTGATTCTATTGAAAGTGCAGGTTCGTTATCAACAGCTATTGCTGCTATTGCTCGCCCGTTTTCTGGTTGGACAGCAATTGGCTCAGCCATTGAATATGCTTACCCACTATTTTCTAACAATGGTTTTAATGGCGCTAGCCAAATTATTGATATATCAGGAGATGGCACCAATAACTCTGGCATATCACCGGCAACAGCGGTGCAAAATGCTTTAGATAGTGGCGTAGATACTATCAATGGCATTGTCATTACCAATAATCAAAATGTTATTGATCAATATTTAAATGAAGTAGTGGCGGGAGATTCACCTTTTCTATTAGCGCCTGCTGATTTTGATGAATTTCAATTAGCAATTGAAAACAAAATAGTTGCTGAAATTGAAGGCACTACCCCTGAAAATAATATAGTCACGGTACCGGAGCCGAGCTCTATATCGCTTTTTGGTCTCGCAAGTATTTTTATGCTTGTACGTAAATTTAGAAAGGAGAAATAAGATGAAACTACATGAAATGTTTGCCATTACCTTATCTTTAGTTCAGTTCCCTGTGATGAGTGCGGCACTAGATTATAAATTAGACTTTGGTGTGATTATTCAAAATGACTCTGGAGAACCCATAGGTTTTGAAAAAACCACGTTAATTCCAATATCCCTTCAGGGTAAAGGTTCGCTTTATGGCTTAGTGGTAACTAGTCCTGAAGATAAGCAATTCACCTTAAACTCAGTGCATACAATGCCAAACAATGAAGGTGAAGAAAAACCGAGTAAAATCATGGGAAAACCCATGTTTATTCAAAATCGAGGGGCTATTTTCCTAAGAACTGATCTTAACGATGCGCCAGGTATTTACTCGATGGAAGTTTACATAGATAACAAGCTCTATCAAGTTATTACCTATGAGTTATCGTCAACCACAAATTTAGCAAAGTACTAATTTAATACCGCACTAATTTAGCAAAGTACTGGCGAGCTCCTCCCTATGAGACAAGGACGTCTCACCTTTTGAGTACCTACTTTCCAATCTCGCTTTTTTAGTTAAACTTAGGGCGATTAGTTAAGGTTTAGCGTGTTTAACATCAGTTAAAAAGGTTTTGTCGGTTAGCGTTGATAAAAAAACAAGTAAGTCTAACTTGTCTTGCTCTGTCATTTCAAAGCCTTTAATAAAAGGAGATTTTAATGGGTTTGCCCGACCGTCACCTTGATAAATACCTTCAACAATATTACGCCCGCCAGCAGCATAAAAATCAAGAACATCACTTAACGTTGCTATGCTGCCGTCATGCATATAAGGGGCAGATACTTCAATATTTCTTAGCGTCGGTGCCCTAAAGCGACCGTTATCTCTAGCAAGGGTAGAAATTTCGCCAAGACCAATATCAATTAACGGATAACCTTTAGCTTTCCCCTTACCAACAACATTATACAAACCAGTATTATGAAACGGCCGCCGATCAATTAGCTGCTTTTCATGGCTGGTCGATTGAGTAAAATTAAAACCACCATGACAATGATGGCACTCTAGTTTTTCAGAGAAAAATAAATTCATGCCTCTAATAGCCGATGCCGAAATAGCGCTATCGTTACCTTCATAAGCATATTCATCAAAAGGAGAGTTAAGCGAAATTAAGCTACGAACAAAACTAGATAATGCCTGCACTATTCGCTCAAAAGTTACTTCTTTATTAGCGAATGCACTTTCAAATAACTGTTGATATTGCTTGGTTTCAAAGCGTTTTAGAATTTCTTGCTCGTGCCCTGTTGCCCCTAATTCAATTGGAGACTCACCAAAAATAGGCAGCAGAATTTGACGTTCTAATGTTGTTAAGCCGTCATGCGCCCAAGTTAATGTTTTGTTATAAGCGATATTAACTAAGGCTGGCGCATTACGTCTGTGTTTTTGCCCAGTGCTGCCTATTGATACCGTTAAGCTCTCTGCAAAAGCATATTGTTGTTGATGACAACTTTCACAAGACTGCTGCTGATTAAATGACAGGCTTTTATCATAAAAAAGTGCCTTACCTAATGCCACTTTTGCTGCAGACATAGGATTACTCTCTGGCACCTGAGGTTTGGGGAATCCCTCTTTAATTGGCCATTTATAGCTATTTTTCTCTTGCTCCGCTGAACATGCACTCAATACTAATACTGATAGTAAGATTAATAAAAAGCGTCTCAAACCAGTAAAAACAACTCGAAAGACTCTCGCCATAATAATATTTATCAAATTAAGCTCAGCCACGACTTTTCACCTTGAATATCGGTGTTTGATTTTGATTTTGGTTTTGGTTTTGGTTTTGAAGATTACTAAATAGCTGTGCACAAGTGGCATTATCATGCTCAGATTGACAACTGTTAGCATTTTGCAAAACAATATTATTTAGCAAAGCAGTGAGATCAAATTCAATGGTGGGGTTATCACGCAGCTCAACTTCAAAATCAATTACATTGGGAAATAGGCATGGGCTATTTGGCGCTCTCAAAGCACTTGGCGCCTTGCAACCCGTAGAGCCTAAATGAAAAGCCCAATGGTCATCTTGTGCTGCTAATTCCATGCGAAGAAATTTATGCCCTGTTTGCCATACCCAAAACATCGAAGAGTCATTTAAAGGAGAAGGTTGTATTAATGGATTTTCATGGTTACTTTCAAATGGAATACCAAGTGAAAAGCGCATTTTTTTAGCAACCTTAAAGTCAAGCTTTTGATCAATAACCAAGTGCCAACTGTCATTTTTACTATTCACTTTTTTATTAGCTTCATCACCAACTCTAACATCAGCGCAGTCACTACCTAACAAGGCAATTGATTGGGTTTGATTACTTGATTGACGCAAATTAAGTGCATGCCATTTTCCGTCTTTATCTTGCACTTTTACCCGGCTGATAAAAAATAGCAATTGAGATAGCTGCCAAGTCTTATCATCTTTTATAAATTCAGTATCACAACCAAGAGTCGCACCATTGTAAACGGGCAAGAAGGCAATAGCGGTAACACCATTTTCTTTATTAAAACAGCCACTAAGCACAATTAAACAAAGTGATAAACAAACATGTAAGGTCACAAGCTTCAATGACATCTAACTTTCCCTTAAGTTAATAAAAACAAATGCAATTTACATAAAATTAACATTCAAACACACTAAAGTGTTCAAAAATTGGCGAGCTGCTGTTAAGTTATATGACAACTGTAAAGAAAATGTAAAACTTAGCGTTTATACCAAAACTTACCGCCAAAGTTAACCGTCAAAGATAAAGGAAATTTTATGCATAAAACTATCGCAGTTGTTATCTCGATACTTTTATTCACTTCGCTTAATGCTAAAGGACACTCAGAGCATGATAAATCACGCTTTGTTGCCCAAAATGGCATCGACAATAGCCGCTGTGACAATGTATTAAGGCCGTGTAAAAGCATTGCCTATGCCGTAAAACAAGCGAACAAAGGCGATAAAATTTTAGTCGCTTCTGGCCATTTTCCAATTAATTCAAGTGAAGAGCTATTTTATTTAAAAAGCGCATTAGTGCCTGTTAGAGGCGGTTACAATCGCTTTGATCACTTTCAATCACAAAGCCCACAATCAAATATTACAACGCTTAGCAATGTGCCTGAAGACATGGTGGAAGATTTAAGAAAAAATGGTTTTCGTATAATTGCTGACGGTAAAGCTTTTGCAAAAGACGAAGCATTAAAACAAAAATTGGCAAATTATTACGAGCTAAGTAATAGCCAAGCTAACGAAGCATGTATCGATGGCAAAGCAGGAATTTTTGAATGTTCAAATATCGATTTACTTGCACATATGCCGCTATCACAAATGTCGAGTAAACCCAATGCAGGTAACGATATTTGGGGCCATGTCGACTTAAACAATGGTAATGAATATGCACTTATGGGTATTTATAATGGCGTTATTGTTGTTGATGTAACTACCCCTTCTTCACCACAAGAAGTAGGTACTATTTCCGGAGTAAATTCAGCATGGCGCGATATTAAAGTTTACCAATATTTTGATGAAAACATTAACCAATGGCAAGCTTACGCTTATGCAACAACTGAAGGCAGTAATAATGGCGCAACGGATTACGTAACAATTATTGATTTAAATAACTTACCAAATTCAGTTAGTTTAATTGAAAAAAATAAAATCGTAACCACCGCACATAACGTCACTATTTCCAATGTCGATTACGCTTTAAATATTACCTTACCCAAGCAAACTGCGTCATTACAACTTGTTGGTGCTAATAGCCGAAGCGGAGCATTTCAAAATTTCTCATTGTCAGATCCTAAAACATTGACCTCTGTTAACACTAAAAACTATGGTAGCGGCTATACCCACGACGGCGCGTTTATCACAGTTGAAGATCAACGTTCAGCATCTGATTGCGGTATAAGTGAAGGCAGCTGTGTTATTTATATCGACTTCAACGAAAAAGAAATGAAGCTATGGAATATTACCGACCCGAACGACTCTAAAGTACTTGGCTTAGCGGAATATAATGACGTATCAAAAAGCAATCAATACGTGCATTCAGGCTGGAGCACTGAAAACAAACAATTTGTTTTGCTACATGATGAGTTTGACGAATATAAAGGTGGCCTAAATACTACCGTAAGAATTTTCTCTATTTCAGATCTTAAAAACCCAATACAAGTTGGACAATGGACCGGCCCTACTCGCGCCATTGACCATAACGGCTTTGTACGCGGCAACAGATACTACATGTCTAACTACGAGCGCGGCTTAACCGTATTAGATATTACTGACCCAACATCGCCAAGCGAAGTAGGTTTTTTTGATACCTACACCCCAAGTAATAGTGCAAGTTTCAATGGTGCATGGGGCGTATATCCATTCTTACCATCAGGCAATATTCTAATCAGCGATATCAACAGTGGTCTCTATATTTTGCAAGACAATGCTAAATCGTCAACCAAAGGACAATTTACCTTTACGCAAAAACAAGTAAATACCGCACAAGGTACAACGCTAACATTAAGCGTACAAAGGAATGGCACAGATTTTAGTGAAACCGCCACCGTCAGTTACCAAGTAATTCAAGGTAGCGCAAAAACTACACAAGACTTTCAGCTTGATGACAATACCCTAACGTGGGCAGCAAATAACAATAGCGAAAAAGAAATAACAATCACCATTGCAGCCGATGCTACAGGCAACGAATACCCAGAAAACTTTTTTATTCGACTTTATAACCCTACTAACGGTGCAACACTCGGCCAACATAGCTACACAACCATTAATATAGAAGGTGTCGAAGATAACGGCACTGCCTCTTTTGCTCAAGCACAGCTCACCTTAGCTGAAAACAGTGGCAGCACTAATATTGCCGTTAGCCGTATTGGCAGCACCACAGGCGAAACATCCTTTACTTACGCATTAACCTCAACCAGTGCAACAATCGGTACCGATGTAAATGATACCTCAGGCACCATAACTTGGCTTGATGGTGAAAGTAATAGTAAAAACATTACCATTTCAATAATTGATGACAACAACGAAGAAGAAAACGAACAGTTTCAATTAACACTTACCAGCGTAAACAACAGTCGCCTTGGAGCAAATGCAACCGTTACCATAACCATTGCTGATGACGATAATAATCAGGCCCCGGTAATTACATTACCTGAAAGTTTTGAAGCTAATACTGCCCAAACCGTTTCACTTACTGCACAGGCAAATGATGCAGATGGCGATACCATGCAATACTCATGGCAGCAATTAAGCGGCGAAACGGTAACATTAACCGACACTAACCAACTAGCAACAAGTTTTGTTGCACCAACAACGGCTCAGCCGTTAGTTTTTCGTTTTAGCGTAACTGACTTTAGAGGCGCTACTGCAACTGAAGAAATAACCGTAACGATTATTGAGCCACTTACACCTACACCAGCCCCAGTTACTCCAACAAAATCTAGCGGTGGCGGCGGTAGTACTTCAATCATTTCACTATTGTTATTAATTGGCATTTTTATCCGAAAGCGCTTTTATTAAGAATACTTTATTAGCATACGCCTAATTAACAGATTAATTGCTCAGTTAATTAACAGCACAAACAAGTAAAGCTAAACAGTTGTTGGCATTTATTGCCGCAACTGCTTAACAATTAAGCTAACAGCACATATTTTTCAACTTTTTAAATGACCAAGGGTGACAATAAAATAAAAAATGCTTATACTTCACGCCGCTTTTGATTGATAGCAGTAGTTATTAATTGATTGTCCATGAAAATGGGCCCGTAGCTCAGTTGGTTAGAGCATCCGACTCATAATCGGCAGGTCCCCTGTTCAAGTCAGGGCGGGCCCACCATTTTCATGCTGTCTTATAGCAATAGTAATTATTATCTATCTTCAAAAAAATAAGAATATTATTGCATCAAAAAACTTCCATTTCTATCCGTTCGCGAATGGTGAGTTATTTCTTTATCCAACTGATCTCATTCAAAAAGCTTCAGTAATTCCCTCTTATCAAACAAAGAAAGCCTATGAAGTACTGTCTATTAATAATAAGTTTAACTATTTCTTTTTACTCATACTCAGAGACCAGTGCTGACTTAGCCTCCGCCTTATCAAAATACTTCAATAATGACGTGCCAAATTATGAAAAAGGTTTTTACGATCTAAATGGTGATGGTTTAAAAGACGCTGTTATTCATAATAAAGATAGCGATTGGTGTGGCTCA
>PJEL010004485.1_pt1 | contig 11504 bp, 8 predicted proteins | sample 1853271 | NCBI WGS metagenome assembly PJEL01 (sample SAMN08108733, study PRJNA415343) | Invertebrate metagenome, whole genome shotgun sequencing project. | host: Globobulimina | place: Sweden: Gullmar Fjord | collected 2015-08 | reverse complement strand
AAAATTGACTGATGCAAACTACATAGTTGAATGGAAAATTCCCTTTTTTGAATTAGAAGAATCCGCCGGTGACATTGTACTTGTTGATGGTGTCCAGAAAATTGGATTTGAGGTAATTGTCATCGATCGGGATATAATGGCAATTCCTTTTGGCAGAAAAGTATGGTCAATATCCGGGCCTACTGAAGATGCCTGGGACAATATGGATAGCGCCCGACACATTGTTCTTTTTGATGAATTAGGTCCAAATTCTGTTAATTCCAAGTTTGCCTCAAAGCCTGTAAATGTATATCCTAAATTTAATGCAAATAGGCTTGTCCTCATTCTCTGTCAGGTTTAATCTAAATGAAAACCATTTCCAATTGTCGTGGCGTGAGCGACGATGCTCGTGGATAAAGGCTGGAGTGCACTATGGATACACAATTAAAGTTTAAGGTTAATAATTGGCTCGAAAATGATCCCGATCCCCGCACTAAGCAAGAGCTTCAGGACTTAATCGATACAAATAATGAAACCGAGCTGGAGCAAAGATTCTCAGGGCGGCTAGTATTTGGCACCGCGGGTCTCAGAGGGGTTGTCGGGGCGGGCCCGATGCGAATGAACCGCTTGGTCGTACAGCAGACCTCGACTGGCCTTGGCCTATACCTTAAACATCAGACCCGAGATGTAGAAAGGCGCGGAGTCGTCATCGGTTACGATGGGCGACATGACTCTAAACAGTTTGCCCATGACGCCGCAGCCGTTTTAACGGCAATGGGCATTAAGGTTTATTTGACTTCTGAAGTTGCGGCCACCCCCCTCGTCGCTTTTGGCGTGACTCATTTTGGCGCCGCGGCGGGAATTGTGGTGACCGCCAGTCATAATCCGCCCGAGTACAATGGTTACAAGGTGTATTGGGGCAACGGGGCGCAGATCATCCCGCCTCACGACAGTGGTATCGCGGCTTGTATCGACAGGGCGGCCACTCAAGCCATTGTCATGCAGGAGTTAGAAAAAGCGATAGCCGATAATAGTTTAACTATGCTCGAGGCTGATTTTTATGAAGCTTACCGTCAGGGGGTAAGAACAGCCGAAATTTTACAGAATCATACTCGTCCGGAATTGGTCAGCCTCTCATATACGGCTATGCATGGCGTAGGTGCAAAGATGGCGGAAACAGTGCTCAAGGATGCGGGGGTGACCCAAGTGTATTCGGTTGCTGCACAGCGTGAACCCGATGGTGACTTCCCTACGGTCAAGTTCCCGAACCCTGAAGAGAAAGGGGCGATGGATAGGGTGATAGCCGAGGCAAAAAAACATAACACCCTATTGGCGTGTGCCAATGACCCCGATGCCGATCGCTTTGCCGTCGCCGTACGCAAGGGCGAATACGAGAGCAAAGGAGAGACCGGAACGGGAGAGTACCAGATGTTAACCGGCGATCAGGTCGGTGTGTTACTCGGCCATTACCTGCTTACTCATGCAGCCAAAAATCAAAGATTGACCTGCACGACTATCGTCTCATCGAGTCTGTTATCCAAAGTTGCCGCGAGTCTCAATGCGACCTGTCGTACAACATTAACAGGGTTCAAATGGCTCACTAATGTAGGCATGAGTGAGCAGACCGATGACAATCGTTTCCTGTTTGCCTATGAAGAGGCCTTGGGTTATACCGTTGGCTCTATGGTATGGGATAAAGATGGCTTATCCACATTAGTGGCTTTTGCTCAACTGACCGCCGAACTTGCCAGTAGGGGACAAACTATTTGGGATAGGTTGGATGAGATATACCGTGAGCACGGTTTTCATCTTAATGCTCAGGTGAGCATTGCTCTAAAACCTGAAACGCCTAATATCGGCGCCTATCTGCGTGACAACCCGCCATCGTCGATAGCAGGTAAAAAGGTGCTGGTAAACGATGATATTAGCTTGGGTCTGCGCCGGTTCGAGGATGGTCGCACCGAATCTATTGCCTTGCCAGCCAGCGATGTGCTCATTTATCAACTGGAGGGAGGAGCACGGGTTATTGTCAGGCCCTCGGGTACCGAGCCTAAGATTAAGTGTTACTACGAAGTGGTGGAAACGATGACATCTACTGACTCTCTAACTAGTGTTCAGGCCAGGGCGCAAGCGGTGATGGATGAATTTATCTCCGCTCATCAACAGTCGTTACCTAAATAATAGCTTAGCTATCTGAGCCCCGATTTGTTAAACCATCGGTGCTCAGGCGGGCTGAGTGGGTACCAGCACCTGGCCTAAATAAAGCTGCAATAATCCGTCTAGCTTCTGAATATTAACGCCGGTGATCTGCTGTATCTTCTCTAGCCTATATCTTAAGGTGTTTCTATGGATGAATAGGGTATTAGCGCAGAGTTGCTGATCGCCAAAGTGTTGTAAGTAGACTGATAATGTCTTATTCAGTTGACCATTTTTATCGGCACTGAGTAAGGCTTGATAAGGTGTTGTCAACTCCTGGCCACGCCAATCACCTTTTAGGCCGGAGAGCAGGACTAACAGTGAGAAATCGTCATAAAGATACTTATTTTCACTCGGACGTAGCAGCTTGCCTGCATCGAGTGTCTCTTTGGCCGTTTGGTAGGAGCGGCTGATATCGGCCGCATTGGGGAAGAAGTGACCTAAGGCAATTTTAAGTCTGACATTCATCTCTTTTGGAATGCGCGTCAGTAACTTATCGATACGAAGGCTCTCCAGCTCGGGATCCCACTGTTTACCATCGAGAAAGGCGGGCTTTAAAATGACTAACTCTGTCATCGAAGTCATGGCCACTAAGTTTCCGCGTGAAGGATTTTCCAATAGATTAAGCACTTTCTTGAGTATTGAGTTTGCAGAGGTTTGCTCCGTATCTCCCTGCACTTGAATAACGGCGGCTACACGTGGCTCAGTCAGATCGATTCCGAGTTGAGCCGCCCAGTCCAGAAGATGAGTGCTAAAACCATTTTCAGATTTGATCAGTTGAAAAATAAACTCCTCTTTCTGTCGATATTGCCACAGTGCCAACTCTAATGAGTTAGCCTGTTCGACAATCAGTTCGGCAGTCATTTTAAGGAGTTCACCATAACTGCGCAGGCATTCAGGTTCTCCGGTTATACCGATAACACCAATGATCTCCCCCTTATAATGTAATGGGAGGTTAATACCTGCTTTGACGCCGTGTAAGTCTGACGCGGTGGCTGCCGTGATCTCGACGGTACGATTTTGGCTGATGGCGAGCAGGGCGCCCTCATGGGTTGCCCCTATTCTGAGGGGATCACCCGAGCCTAAAATAATGCCGTGGTGGTTCATAACATTGATATTATGGGCTATTATTTTCATCGTACGAACGACGATTTGCTGTGCCAAACTTGAGTCAAGAAAGTACAAGATGAAGATCTCCCATAAATTTTGTCAGCTTAAGGCATTTTTTTGTTGAGGGCCATCTTCAGTTTCGGGCACCGCTATTCTGAGTATTGTTTTATTGACCAACTCGATGGTGAGTCCGGATTTGCAACAAGTACGTTCAGGTGATTAGTCTCGAGGTGAGAGATTGATGTTTGAACGAGATAGTTTGCGGTGTTGCTGAAGCTGGGTTGTGTACCTGCTGGGATCACTATGATAGAGGTTTCAGCTAAGCTAGCGTCATAGACATGCACACTTGAGGTTTGAGTGAAACTCAGATTCAGTGCTAGCGCTTTCTTGGTATCGACATCGTAGATATCTATACTGCGAGGGTCTAGTGCATTGGCATGGGTAAAGCGATAGCTATGCTGCACCCCGTCTAGTTTATTGACCCTACGCAATGTTTTCTTCTCTAAACTGGGGCTCTTACCCATTGCGAGAAGGAAAAAATTCGGTTGCGATGAGTTAAACTCCATGGTTATTGTCGATAACACAGATTGGTTATTATATGAATCCTTGACGGTGAAAGTTAGGTTAGCTTTAGGTAAGCCTTCCCAGCCGAAGCTTGATGTACTTCCCTTCTGGAGGTAGTTGAGATTTGATGCTATTTCAACTTCATCTATGCCTGTATTTTTATAAAACAGGTCAATTTTACTGTTTAGTCGAGCAGATTCGGTCGCCGAAATTAAGTTTATTACGTCGGCTCGAAATTCATGTTTACTGGATTGTTCTGTCGGCGTGGTATTTTCAGCGTTTGCACCTCCTCCACCACAAGCCGTTAGTATTGAAGCGATAAGAAATACGAGAAAAGTATTACAAAGAGGTGAGGTCACGATATAGGTTCCATCTATAGTTGATCCGGTTTAGCGTTATTTTATCCCTGTTATCTTGCTGATATCAACCGATGGTGCAGTAAAGTAACTGCATTGTCGCAGTTTGTGCTAAAAGGATGTCGACACCTGATAGTTACAAGGTATCAAGCGGTGTTATTCCGTCTCTTAGCATCATAACTCACTTTTTATTCAGTTTATTCTGATACATATAATCGTCTGCAATTTTGAGTAGATCTTCTAATTCCGTTTTTTCGTCAGGGTTTATCACCGCATATCCATAGGAGTACTTGATCTCCGGTTGCAGGTGTTGCTGTGTTAACAGGTCGTTCATTCTATGGGTAAACAGATTTACACAGCTCTCACTCTCGGCATGGATCAACACGATAAACTCATCTCCTCCCCACCTGGCAACGAGATCGCAGCTCCGGCTATTTTTCTTGAGTGTTTTGGCAAACGTTTTAAGCATGATGTCGCCGATGTCATGACCAAAGGTGTCATTGGCATGCTTGAAATCATCGAGATCGAAGTAAAGTAAGATGAGTTTCCGGTTCAGTCGATGAGCCAGCTCCTGTGTGCTTCGCAGCAGATCGCTAAAACCACGACGATTGAAAACTTGTGTTAGTGGATCCGTATAGCTCAGAGTGAGTAGTTGATTCTCCTTGTAAAGGTGACGTAGATCGCTATCTACCACCTCTTTTATTACTCCAAGGGCATTGATGTAGGTTTGAGGGTAATTGGTCACTTTAGTGTCTAATACGCAAAGTGTGCCAAACACACTACCATCGGGCCAGGAGATGGGGAGTCCAAGGTAAGAGACATAATTATCTTCTGTGTATTCAGGGTTATCACTCCATTGTGGATCTAGCTTAGCGTCCCGGACGTACAGTTTGGAGTGATTTTTAACCACTTGATGACAATAGATATTACTGTTTAAATTGCTGCTACCTGGCTGATAATGGGTCTCAGGTTTTTCTGAGGCAATAATGACTTCAATTCCCTTCAGATTCGCTTGATTAATAAATGTTGCAGGAGCATTAAACATGTCAGCGACGGTATTGACTAAGCGCTGCCAACGCTGCCAGTCGATCTCCTCTATCTCAAGATTCAAAATAGAGGAGTAAGGATAAGGAGGAAGTGTCTTACCGGGCAATTCGCTCACAAAGTGGCCTTATCTTATTAGTTGGTATGCTTAAGTTTAGCCAACTACGAACTTTTTGTGAGTAATTGCGAAATTTTAAGTGACTTTACCTGCTCTAGCTTGAAGACTTTAACTGCTCCGGCTTGAATAAGAGACTACGCGTTGATATTTCAGAGCTAACTTATGATGCTCTTAACTCTGAGTTTGAGCTGAGGAAGGATCTCTGTTTCAAATTCCGGGTGCCGTTTAAGCCAGATGTTATTTCGAGGGCTCGGGTGGGGCAGGACGATTTGTGATGGCCAGTACAGCTTCCAGTTTGCCACAGCAGATGTGACTGATATCTTGGAGGATTTTTTTGAGCCCTTGTCAGAATCGGGGAGACCATTACCGAGATGATAGTCGATAGCGTACTGCCCAAGGATCACGGTTAGCTCGACTTTATCTAAGTGCTTAAGTATCGCTTGTCGCCAACTCTTGGCACAGATGGGCATCGGAGGCTTGTCGCCGGATTTTTTTTCGTGTCGAATGATATTGCCCGGGAAACAAAATCCCATAGGCAAAATGGCAAATAAGTTTGGGTCGTAAAATTGCGAACTCGTCACACCAAGCCACTCTCTAAGTCTATTACCGCTCATATCCTGAAACGGCATGCCTTGCTCATGGGCCTTCAATCCGGGTGCTTGGCCTGCGATAAGAATTTTTGCATTGGCACCGATTTGAATGATTGGTTTTGGCGAACTGGGAAGCTCTGCCTGGCAAATTCGACAGGCAGAGATCTGATGGATTAAAGCATCGATCGTATCGCGATTACTTAACGCCATTATTCATCGTTATTATTTAAGAATAGTATTGTCACTATAGCGACTATGAGGTAAACATCTGTAGGGTTTTATATAGCCAATAAGCCATCAATGGGTAGCCGATGATTAAGGCTGAAAATGAGATGATACGGGCCTTGGTATCGGGTTGGCTCTGCAGCGCCACATGAGCAACCAAGGCAGCAAACAGTGCCACCGGAGGGATAAGGTAGGCAATGGCGAGAAACAGGAAGGCGCCAAGGGATAAAATCATCGGGCCGTATGGGCTCGGAGCTCGTCCATTAAGGGTGAGTTGAAGTGGAAGCAGGGCCAGGGCAATGGCTACGATAATCAGGCCTATATTGAAGGCTATATCGGCAAAGCCTCTGTGATCCATCACGGTAAGGGCTAATGCGATTAATGGAATAATGAGTGAGCAGAGGGTATGGATTTTACTGAAGCGCTGACTCTGATATTTACCGGCGAAAAAGAACAGGGCATTCAATATCAAGTTCAATAATGTAAAGCCACCTAAGACTAAGATGATAAATGCCGTTGCCGTCGAGCCCGCAGCACTAAAAGCGAAGGCGGGGGTGGGGAGCAGTAGTAACAGTATGCCGCTTAGAGAGACTGACTTAGTGTTCGTTATTGAGCTCATCACTTTACAAAAAATTGAGACTGATTTTGCTAGTTTTGTGTCTGTAATGGCAAGATTAAACAGTGAAGGCATGGGATCTCATGAAGCTATGAAAAAGTTGCATTACGATCCACTAAAGTGAACCACAATTCAAGCCAAATTCGAGACTGGAGACAGATTTAAGTGATAGTTCAGATCCAGTTCAAGGTTTGTAAGTGAGCGCTTTTAAGTTGAGTAAAACCCCCTCGCGGTTTTAGGATATGAGTTTGAAGGCTAACATTCAGGTCAAAATAAAAAGGCCAGCTCCATATTAATGGAATCTGGCCTTCCTTATAGCTTATAGCTTATAGCTTATAGCTTACAGTCTATAACTCATGCTCAACATAATAAGATGTGCTGTGTAGTCGTGGCTGTTAGAACCAAAGCTGACTACGTTCCAGATACCATCTGGTGCGATCTCATTTGCTGCATCATTATCTTGGTACTTCTCCATCTTATAATCTAATCTCAAAGCCATTTTTGGTGTGGCTTGATATTGACCATAGATGTTGACGTTATGAGCTTTAGCATAGTAATCCCCATAATCACCTGTAATACCTTGAGTGACTTGAGTGTTACTGTCTGAATCAGAGTAAGTGTAGTCAACGCCTAAACGTAACTTCTTCTCCATCAGATTGTTATAGCTAAACCCGGCACCGATAACATCGACCTGATCTTCGACTGTGCCAGTCCAGTTTGGCTCGGCAAAGTTGCTGCTGCCTGCTTGGTCTGAGTCGATGTTCTGACGGTTATAAAAGGCCGTCACAGTCATATCATCGTTGAGCAAGTAACTGACACTGGCATCGTAACTCAAATCTTTCGATTCGGTCAGACCGATTTGAGTGTCGTTGTAGTCATCAATCGCGTAACGAGTACCAAAGTCTAATGTAAGCGTATCGATTGGGCTGTGAGTCACACGAGCTTCAATCATAGTACGCTTACGGTCGGCCATATTGTACTTACGTAACAGGTCGTTAGACTCTGATGAGGTCCACTCAGATGCCTGATAGTCAGAACCATCACGTTCGCCGTAACTACCTTTGATCCACATATCCCAGTTTTCAAACGCGCTTAGACGGAATTTACTCCAAAGCGTATGTTCGTTAGTGGTTTCGCGATCTTGGTAACTGCGGTCATCGGTACGGTAATCGTAGCCGGCTTCGAGTTTCATTCCACGAGTAATACGATAATCGACACCTAACTTAGCGCGTTGGGTGGTGATATCGTAAGGCGTGTTATAAGCCGCTTGACCATTGACCTCGTCGATACTGATCTGAGTCCACTGCTCAACATTGGTCTTGTTATCACGATCTGTGTAGTCATAACTCGCATTAAGGCGAACACTACGATTAATACGTGAGATTAACTTGAGGTTAACCCCAGTCATATCGACACGACCATCGAGAGATTCCGCCGGTGCTTGATAACCATAACCGGAAGTCACAAACTCTTGATCTTGAGTCATCTGACCGTAGTGGACGCGACCGCTCATGATCGTCTTGTCGGCGGTCACTTGTCCCATCAATGAAACCGTATGAGATTCATTATCCGGATCGAGTGACATATAACCGCGTGTCGCCGCACCAAAGGTTGGGTTGAACGCGTTATCGAAGCCTAATTGACTATATTCATTTTTGAAGATAGAGCCATTGTAGTTAATGGCTGTAAACCAGTTGTCGCCAGCGAAGCGAACACCTGCTTCAATGGTATCAGTGGTGTAATCAACCGGCTCGGCAAGCATCATCGACTGATTAAAGAAGCTCCCAGATGTTTGCTTAAGGCCCGATTTATCTTCACGTTGATAGTTGACGTAGGTGCTCCATAACTCTTCACCTTGGTACTCGATGCCCATCCCGGTACGCTTACGCTTGAGCGATAGCTCTGTTGGGTTCAAGCTGGAGTAGAGCTGGCTCATATCTTGGCTGGAACCTGCAGTTTGCCAGTTACCGGGCAGGGTGAGGTCATCTCCACCGACACCTTGATATGGAGTCATCGCACTGTCAGTCTTGTAGGTCGCAATTTGACGGTAGTTCAGGTTCAAGTTGTATTGACCTGTCTTACCAGCATTGATATCTAAGCGGCCATTTTCCATGCCAAGATTATCGGCTTCGATGCTGGCTCGGTAACCACCTTTGCCAGCATAGGTAAGATCGGCGTCGACCTTGCCTGCAAACTCATCTTCGGCGGCAAAGGCGTTTGCCGAACGAATGTCGTCACTGTCGTTGTAACCCACGCCGACACCGACGGTGCCTGCAAAGCCTGTTTCAACTTCACAACGTTTACAGACCCATTTCTCGAACTTAACCTTAGTTGTGTTCGCATTTTGAAGGCCGTAGCCTTCGGCTGCAACAGCAGTACTAGTCATTAATGTTCCGGCTACACCTGCGTTAGCAAGTAGAGCGAGGGTGACTAAATTTAATTTGAATTTCATCTTCTCGTCTCCTGATTAACGCTGGAACAGCTTGCCAGATGGATGGTTAGAACCATGGATCTTGCTGTGACAATTTAAGCAACTGTTGCCACCAGTGAAGGCATTATCACCGACACTTGAACCTTGACCTGTGTTACCAAAGTTGGCTCTGCTTGCATGGCCATCGCTGGCGTGACACTGCTGACAAAGTTGTGGAGCACGAGTCTTGAGCATGGCTTCATTAACCGAGCCGTGTGGGTTATGACACGTCACACAATCTTCAGTTACGGGTGCATGCTCCCACAGCTTTGGGCCACGTTTCTCGGCGTGACATGAATAACATGTCTCGTTGACGCTTGGTTTAACCAGGTCAGAATCGGCTAGCGTACCGTGTGGATTATGACAATCGCTACACACCATTTGAGCCCATTTCATTGGGTGGCTGGAGCGCTTGTTCATGTCCGCTTTTTGCTTGGTATGACAGCTGGTACAGACTTCCATCTCTGTGTTTTTAGAAAGCACTGGATCTTTGTCAGTATGAACGGAGTGACAAGATGCACAGGCAACGTCGGCATTGTCATGGTGTCCACCATTCCACGCCATACGCTTGTCGTCTTGGTGACAGCTCATACAGACACTGTTTTGCTTCTCGGCAGACAGAGTCGAGTCAGGACCGAAGGCGATCATTGGTTCCTTACCACCCTTGTTATGCTTACCCAACGGACCGTGACACGCTTCGCATTGGAGGCCTGCCATCGGGCTTTTGCTCGAATCAATTGAGCCGTGAACACCTTTGAAGATATCCATGACTTTTTCTGATTTCTTGTGACACATTAAGCAAGAGTCTGCACCTTTAGATGAGTATTTACCTTCGGCAAATTTTTGGTCTAAAGTCGCTTCAACTTCATCAGGTGTCATCTTAGCGTCCCACTTAGAGGCTGTTGCAGTCGATGCAAAGCCGAGTGAGAGTACCGCTGAAATCATAAGTGCTGGCAATACTGCCATCGAGAGTGTTTTAAATTTGTTTGTGATTTTCATATTAGACTTCCTAATTTGCACAAATAAGAGAGAAAACGGGGGAGTCAACTCCCCCTCTTTTCAATAAACCTTTGGCAAATTACATCTTCACCTGAGTGTGATCGCTGATGGCAGGGTTATGACAGAAGAAACAAGTTTCAAGCTGTGCTGCATCGTTCGCAGCTTCATAAGAACCATCGATAATCGCACCTTGACCAACAGCGTGAAGCTTAGTGCTGTCTGACGTATGACAAGAAGTACAGGTTGCGGCAATAGGCGTGGTGTATCCTGCAGGCGTTGCCAGTGCACCTTTAACTTTGAACGCGTCAAGGTTAAAGTCATTGTGACACTGAGCACAGTCTTTGATGATACCTTGCTCACCGTGAACCACGTGCAGTTTCATCTCGAATGCGCCTTTGTTACCGCCGCTCATGTATGTACCGTCTGGTGTGTGACAAGCCACACAGCCATCGACACCCACAGTCATCTGACCGTTAACTTCGCGACCAAGTTGCTCAGTCATGATGAAGCCGGCGTGATAACCTTTATGAAGCTCAAAAGTTTCACCGTGACAGCTTTCACAAGTGGCGAAGTTCACCGAATCGATATGACGAGTACTAGGCGCTTCACCAGAAAGTGTGCCATGTGCCAGTTCAGCTTTCATACTGGTGGTCGCAACGCCTTCTGCACAGTTGATGAGTTCAGCACCATCACTACATACTTCCAGACCGATAAAGCTAAATGCAGTGTCTGTATCTGTGCCCGCAGCACCGAAAGGTAGGACACCTGTATTGATAACCAGGTTACCATCGGCGATTTCAGCATTGTTGGCTAGTGCGCCACTTTGGACAAGATCCAGTGCGACTTTGTGCTCACCATTTCCAGGACTTGGGTTATAACCCATGATTGGGAAGTTAGGGCCAACGTTTGTGATGCTCTCTACTCGCTTAATCTTTGGCAGCAAGTTAGTGGCATCCAGTACATTACCGGCACTATCGGTAAAGCTGATGGTCAGATTGGCACTCTTATCATCCTGAACCGCTGTAAGCGTTGCATTCATGCCAATTTGATCGATAACGGCTTTCTTCTGGAGCGCGTCTTGTGTGTGAAGCTCTTCGGTCCAACTAGCGTTGTGACACGCAACACAGTTGCTGTTGTCAGCCTGTTGTGAGTGACCCTTGCCTGCTTCGAAGTCGATGTTAACGTGACAGCTGGTACAAGTTTCCATGGTTGGAACGCGAGTCCAGTTACCCCATTC
>PJEL010004484.1_pt1 | contig 11504 bp, 10 predicted proteins | sample 1853271 | NCBI WGS metagenome assembly PJEL01 (sample SAMN08108733, study PRJNA415343) | Invertebrate metagenome, whole genome shotgun sequencing project. | host: Globobulimina | place: Sweden: Gullmar Fjord | collected 2015-08 | reverse complement strand
GAAGAGTGAAGAGTGAAGAGTGAAGAGTGAAGAGTGAAGAGTGAAGAGTGAAGAGTGAAGAGTGAAGAGTGAAGAGTGAAAATCAGTAAATATCGCCATTGTTTCTTAGTAATTTTGTTAGTCCTTGTATACCTGTTGGTATTACTGTAGATTTCAGGATAATCGTTAAAATAAATTCAGTAGAAACAATAATTAAATCTTTGAATGATTTATTTAATGATAGCAGAATAAACATAACAGATACAGAGATTCAATTATTGATTGATGGTTATATAAATTATAACAAATATATTCAAGAGGTGAACGAACGAGGACATAGGTAACACTTTCTGCCTATAATGTGGGTAAGAAGTAGGTGCCTATAATAAATCGCTGTACGTAAACAACGGTAGCGTGTGATTTTTCAAAGGGCTGGTGGTTTTCAAAAGTTCGTGCTTTACACGGTTGGCGGCAGGTGAGCTCAATCGTTACTATCTTTCTATCGTTAATCAATACGTTTTCTTTTCGCTCAAATCATTGACTCGTAGGTGTTAGTAATATTTATCAGGAAATTAATCTCTGACGATAACCGGTTGTAAGCTTGATTGAATATTCATATTATCTTCATAATCGAATGATATAAATAGTCATGAGGATGCTGACACTGATGTGAAAGGTTTTTCTTGCCTACGCTAAGAGCCCAACTTTTACTTCAGCAATGTCCCCTTAACAGTCAGCATCCTCTTCTACGTGCAACCTATTGTTCAGATTAAAATCTCTCAAAATTAACAATTCTCAATTATGCTGCTTGAAGTATTGCTTAGATTTTGTGATAAAACTTTTATCCACATATTCCTGAAGCTCATTTACGTCAAAGGGTTTATTAATATAGCCATGCGCGCCTAGTGATTTAGCTACGGTCATATGTATCTTTGAAGCATAAGCGGTAAACATGATAACTATTATCTCTGGGTGTGTGTTTTTGATTTCTCTGAGAGCTTCCATGCCATTCATTTCTGGCATATTGATATCAAGCAGTATAAGATCAATCCTGTTTTTAGCTAAATACTTGAATGCACTTAATGCGCTTGTTGTTGTGGCAACATCATATGTATCATCTAAAGCTATTTTTACTACTGTGCTTACTGCTACATCATCATCGATTATAAGAATCTTTTTGCTAGACAATATTCTCTTCCGAAGATAAACTTTGAATGATTAATAATGACCGGTTGAACTCATTCCTTTATAAAAAATATTATAAAATTATTTAAGCTTTAAAATAACCTGTCAGAATATACAGGTTGAAAAAAAAGATATTCTGCCAGGATGGGTACTTTCGGAGATTATTTCAAAGTGAGGATTTGTGATACAAAGCTGCAATTTCGATAGTTAGATAGCAGGTATTCATATTTCTCTAGTGGGATGCGACCCCACTCACAACAAATTAATACTCCATCAGCTTCTGCGCAAGACGATGAAGTTCCGGGTTAGCAAGAGCTGCTACTTTTTTCTTTACAGTACGAGAAAAATACTCTCTTTCTGTTTTACTTAATAGTTCACCTTCTAATTTCTTTCGAAATAATTCCTTTTGTTTAGGTGAAAACAATTGAGACAAAGCATATTCTAAAGACAACTCCTCATGTTTCTCCTTGAGCTGTCTTGTTTTTTCAGCATCTTTTTTAAAGTAATTATTGAACGTTTCCCTTAATCGAGAAGTGCTAAATTGCATGTTATGGAAAGAGACAACTTCATCATGAGTTAATTCATTTCTCATTCTTTTAAATTCATTAGCATATTGATTTAAGACATCTTCCTTCAACTGACTCGACCAAGCAAATGATAAGTGATAATTTTTGTATAATGCTAATGATAATATTAATAAAGAATGAAAGTTCTTTCGGCTTTCTTTTCTTGTTAAATATTTCAGCACTTCATCATAATTAAATTTGTATTCCCTAGCAGTATTAGCCAACAAAACAGGGAATCCTTCCCAAAGTCGAGTATCTTTACTTTTAACAACCTCGGCAAGGGTTTTGTTAACATCAACATCCTCCTCCGGCTCCAAAAGAGGAAAGCCAAGACGATTTACATTTTTTAAGAGTTCTTTTTTAAGCATAAAGTTTCTCCTTCCTAAGGAGATCTAAAAAATTCTCCAGTGTTTCAAGAATACGTTTCTCAGAAATATCATAACCGGCTAATTTCTTCACATGCTGCTGAAGCCAGTTGATATCAATAATGTCACTACGCGCTTTCACAAGCATTAGACAATCTTCGAAATCAACTCCTGTTCCTCTAAATAGCTTACTAGCTATCAAGTCATATTCATTCAAAATACCGACATAAAGATAAGAGAACTCCTTCAACAACATATTCTTACCTTCCTCTAAAGGAGAATCCAGCAATTCTGTCGTATGAATCCTGTTCCCCGAGAAAATATCATATATAAAAATATCTCCCTTCTTTTGCCAACCTGAGTTTATTGTTTGTTCATAGCCCAAATCTTTCAATATCTTTATTAAATACTTATACTCAGATTCATCAGGAACCATAAAGTCAACATCCTTTGTAGACGACTTAATATCCAGCAATGTTAAAGCAGTCCCACCACAAGCAATAAGATGAACTTTACGTTTAATAAACCTATTCCATTGCCCCAATTCAGCCAGTAATGTTTCTTTGTTAAGTCTATATTCCATATCTTGTACTTAAATATACATCAAATTGTACAAATAAGTCCAATTAATTGTATATATTTATACAATGCGACCACGCCCCTTCAAAAAACCGTAGTGTACCTTTTAGTTTAAATTATTAAATCGATATCTCATATCAAAGAAGAAGATAACAAATGCGTAAGCTTCCCCCGAATTGACGGGCACTCTAATAACCAACCGCCAACCTCTCATCCAACAACTCCTGATTCAGAAAAACCTCTTTACTCCCCACAAAAACATCCGCCAGATAACGACCATACTTGTCCTTGCGATATGACCTGATCGTGATGATCTTTGATCTTTTAAATTGTTCTTCAACAAAGGTTTTAGCCTCTATGCCTTCGGGGGTAGGGATCTCCGGGGTATCAATTCCGCGCAGCCTCAACTTCTGCCTGCTATAAGTGCTGAAACCAAGATCAACATAAAAAACAACCGTGTCTCCGTCGATTACATAATCGAGATAGGCACGATAGTTATAGAGATCGTTTGCTGTGCGATCGCTTCCGACCAGAACAGGGCCATCCTTCTCTATCCGGGATTCCACGATACTGCCGGGAGCAAGACCCTCTATCATTCTGGACGGCACCTCTTTCAGCAGGCCGAAGCCTACGTCAATGAGACTGCGCCCCTCTGCCGGTTCAATGAACACCTGACTATCCGTGCGGTATGTATAAAGTGCCCCTTTCCTAACCTCAAGTGTAACGTCAGGTTGTTCCTGTTTTTTTATGTGTTTGATCTGAGACTGCAGTTCACGGGTCGTGACACGCCTGGTCTTCACCTCTTCAAAGAGTGCGTCCCTTGAATTCTGATCTGTAATTGTCAGTAGGTCCCTGTAATTTGTCCAATTCAATTCCGTACGCGCGTTCGGAATTGGAAATGATCTGTAAAATGAAACAGTCAGCTGCAGTGTCCGCTCATCAATCTTCAGATCCTGAGACAGGCGGGCGTACAACCGCTCGTTATAACCTGATTTTCCATTACTGTTCAACAGGTGATTGGCAATGTGCCCCCCTATTTTCCAGTAACAGATCGCCTTTTGTCTCTGGAGTTCATCGCTGGTTTTTGTGATCTCCTGCTTTATTGAATTAACAAGGTCCTTATAGATATCCGGGGTGGTTTCAGAAAGTGGGCCCGCTTTTGGCATGTAAATAGTTTAGTTGAAATAGCAACCGATGAAACACCTGTTATATCTTACAGGTGCATTGTGAAATTCATTTATTTCTATAACGCGAAATCGATCGGTTCGATCATGTATTAAAAGGTGATAAGGCATCCATTCTTTTAAGTAGTAACTCTATGAAATATGTGATATATATTAATTATGTGCAATACGTGATCGAAATAATTTAAGTGGAGACAGCTCAGTGCCTAGGGAGTATATGTGATGTATCGCTGACCGAACGAGAAAAAGCATAAGTTATGAGTCACGATAAAATAATGTATGAGAATCAATAAAACAAGGTTAAAATCAGCATTACGCATAAATAATATAGGCTGGCAATTTCTATTAATTCTTCTACTTACTACGGGGCTTTGCAACCAATCATACGCAGCAGATAAAGTCATTCTCCAATTGCCATGGCACCACCAGTTCCAGTTCGCCGGTTATTATGCCGCAATTTCACAGGACTATTACAAGAAAGCAGGGCTTGATGTTACGTTAAAAGCAGGTAGTCCTGGAGTTGTGCCTACTGACGAAGTTGCTGAAGGCCGCGCTGATTATGGAGTAGCACGTTCTGAGTTACTGCTCCATCGGTTACACGGAGATCCCCTGGTTGCACTGGCCACTATCTTCCAGCATTCAGCCATAATATTTCTTGCAAGGAGGGACTCAGGCATCAACAACCTGCACGATATGATTGGTCGATCGGTTATGATGCTGGAGGGAGATGATGCGGCGGAATATATTGCTGCATTTCGAAATGAAGGGATTGCACTGGAGAAAGTCAATATAATATCGAGCAGTTATGATATTACTGGACAATGACAGCTGGTATATAAATAGCGAATTTTGTTCCCTTACCCGGTTCACTTTCTACTAATATTTTCCCTTCATGTTTATTTATAATTCCATAAGATATTGAAAGACCAAGCCCTGTCCCTTCACCGAGTCTTTTTGTGGTATAGAAAGGGTCAAATACTTTGTTAAGTTGTTCTTGTTCAATTCCAACACCATTGTCAATAAATTCCATTATTACATTATTCTTATCTTTAGCAAAACTTGTTTTAATAATAAACTTGCCCTTTTCAGGCATGGCATCGATGGCGTTTTTAATCATATTTAAAATAACCTGCTGAAGCTCAGTCTTCTCGCCATTTACTTTTGGAAGATTATCCTCGTATTCCTTAATTAGCTGAATACCTTTCTCTTTTAATTTGCCTGCGCTGAAGCTTAATGTATCTTCAATTACTTCATTAATGTTCAGGTTGTAAAACTCTCCTTTTGATTTTCTTGAAAAGGTGCCGAAGTCCTTGACTATTTTGACCATATATTCACAGGATTTGATCATAAGTGACAGTTCCCTGTATGCCCTGGAACCCTGTCTCGCTTCATTCCTGTATTGTTCAAGCATAGGTAATAATCCGGCAAGGGGTGAATTTAACTCATGTGCCAGTCCCCCTGCCATCTGTCCCATTGCGGAGAGCTTTTCTGACTGAATTAACTGTGCATGTGACCTTAATAATTCCCCCGTCTTTTCTTGAACTCTGTCTACCAGTACCTTATTCCATTCTTCGATTTCCGCTTTTGCCTTGATAAAATTCTCCTCCGCCAATTTGCGCTTGGTGATGTCGCGCTGATGACATGCATAAGCAAAGACATTTCCGTTTTCATCCTTTAACGGGCAGATATTCATCTCGCATAGAAATGCTGTGCCATCCTTTCTTTTATTCATAACGTCCCCGGTCCAGGCGTTCCCTGAAGACATCGTTTGATATATGTCTTTCTGGATCTCCTCTGACAAGGGATCGATGTTAAGGAAATCAGGAGTCTGATCTACTATTTCATCTAAGGAGTAACCATACAAGTTACTAAAAGCATGGTTTGCCCAGTTGATCTTGAAATCTAATCCTGTCGTTATAACGGCAGCATTTACTTGCTCAGTTATTCCACTCCTGAACTTAAGTTCATCCTCAGTCTTCTTTTTTTCGGTTATGTCACGCGCTATACTGTTAACTCTTTTTACTTGCCCTTCTTTGTCATAATAAAAATTGCAAGTCCATAACATATGGTAAACTTCACCGGTCTTCTGATTTACCTGACGATTTTCAATTGTAGCTTGAGGGAGATTTATTTGAACACATTCGCTAAACCATTCCTCGGTATTTTGCTTGTCCTCAGGATGAATAAACTGGAATGCAGACATTCCTACACATTTATCAGTATCAATCCCAAAGATTTTTTCAGCGATATGGTTAACATAGATAAATTTTCCCTGTCCGTCAACACGGGTTATCAGATCGCCGGTACCTTCAACGACTTCGCGATATCTCTCTTCACTCTCCTGCAAGGACTTTTCCGCATTTTTGCTTTCGGTGATGTCCCTTGCAATGCCATATAACAAATTTTCTTCGGCCGGAGTGGCTGTCCAGGCTAACCACTTGTATGAACCATCCTTGCAAACGTAGCGGTTTTCAAGATATGCCGTTGATTGGCCTTTGAGATATTTCTCTACTGCAGACATTGAAGAAGCACGGTCATCAGGATGTATAAATTCAATAAAAGGCTTACTTAATAATTCTTCTATTGTAAAGCCCAAAGTCTTTTCCCAGGCAGGATTCAATTCCTTAAAGTAGCCGTCCTCTGCAGACGCAATGTACAACAAGTCCGGGACAAGATTGAAAAAAAGGTCCGTTACTCTGGTTTTTTGCCTGCTTTTGTCTTCTGATTCGCCCAATTGAAAATCCTTTTTTAAGCGTATCTTCTAATATTAAATTATATAGTATTTTAATATATCTTGAATACCTGTATGTATTGTCAATGAGCAATGGTTATTTTCTCCGCAGCCGCTCTTGCCAGCATATAAATTACGATCATATTCAGGCCGGCATTAATAATATATACTAACCGTGTATGCTCATCGGCAAAAGCAATAAAGCTGTAGATCCACCAGCCGGACCTTCCAGCGGCAAGCATGGCTATTACGATAACCAGCCACCTTACACCCCTGCTAATAAAATAAGCTAATGCCAGTAGTACAACTATCCCCGCAAGAAGAGGAATGAAGCCTGACCTGTAATGCGCATCGGGAACAAATAACGTGGTGAGAACAACAATTACAACTCCGATTCCAACATATGATAAAGCAGCCTGGTGATACTTGCCGATATTTTTACTCATTTGATTACACTCTCCTTCATATTATTTTTTATGAATTGATGAGAACCAACTCCATTTGTAATGTCACATATCTCCATTTAGCAAATCTATCGCATCCTCAAACCTGTTCATGGCATGATCAAGCAACTTAACTGAGTACTTCTGGTTATGTACCCCACCGCCGTACTCAACTATATACAGGTTTCCCTGGCCTTCTTTAATAATTGCCGCCGCTTCTTTCAATATCTCTTCAGGGACCTTCCCATTCGCGTTTTCGATGGCATTCAGCGCCTCTTTTTCAATCTCTTTGGCGCCCTTCACCTCCTCATCAGTGGTGACCTTCCAATCCTTTGCCATTTTTTCATGCTTTTCCTTGTGGCACGCAGCACATGCCTTGCCTGTGCCGTGAGCAACAGGCTCTCCATTTACAATTCTTTCCTCTTTGTGGCAGCCAAAACAATTAGTATTTACTGAAAACATTAGAGATGGAATTACAGGAACTCCCTTGCCGCCCTTTCCTGTCAAAAGTATCCTCTGATTCCGGTGATGATCAGGATGACAGGCCTTGCAATTTAATCTTACAGGGTCCAGAAAATCGGTCACTTTATGCTGAATAGGCTCATGGCAGTCAAAACATCTGGCAAGCTGTCCTGCAACATGCTGTCCTGCAACATGCTCCGTATGCATCAATTTCTTCTCGCCTGCCTTTTTCTCTACTTCAAATGAGTAGTTATGACAGTTAAAACATTTCTGTCCCTGGACATCACCATTTCCCTGAATAATTTCATAATGACAGCTTTGACACGATACTCCTGCCTTTTCAAGACTCTGATGGGTGATGGGTTTTTCATCAGGATTTGATTCTTTCTTTTGACTTTGGAGCGACCTGGTGGGAATCTCATGGCAAAGAGAACACTTGGCGCGTCCTTTATTGAATTCCGTATTTTTAAAATGACAAAGATAACATACTTTTTCAGTAACCTCAAAATGCTTCCCTACCGTTATGTTCTGATGGCATGTGTCACAGTGGAGCTTCTGTCCCTCGATCGTCTTTTCTTCATGTGTTACGTGGACAAAAGGAACTTTTTCCGTAAATTTAATCTCTTTATTCAGAAATTTATCCTTTGGGTGGCAGTCCGATGTCATACAGCTGCCGTCGCTGACTTTTGTCGGCATTCTAACGTTCCTTCCTTCAGCAGAAAGATATGTGAAGATATCTCCAAATTTACTTATATCAGTAGTAACACCATTCTCTATCTTTGGTGCATAATGGCAGACAGTACATGTAATTCCTTCTTCTCCGTGTTTCGATGTTTTCCATGAATTATAGTACTTCTTCATCATGTGGCATGAGGCGCAAAATTCAGGCTGATCTATGCTTGTTATTCCCAACCCTTTCAGAGAACCGGATGTTCCGGAATTATGAATATATGTTCCACAATTTACGATGAAAAGCAAAGGGAAAATCAGAACTGTGATTATCAAGATGCTCTTCATTAGAGCAGCATGGCGATACTTATCCAAATTATCCGTCATTAAATTGCACTCTCCCTAAAATTAAATGTTGCCGCACTTTTAATAAAAAAGGATTTAGTGGGACACGAACAGGAGTCCCCATATCCATATGCCAACAGGAAATAGTGCGGCTATTATGATCAAAGCTAGTAATATGCTGGAAAAGCTTTCTTTCATTTTTATCAACTCCTTTCCTGAAACGTTTGTCTGCTAATCTAAATTCTCTACCTTGTTTATGCGGTCATAGCTTTTCTCTTTATGGCATTCTGTAAGACAATGTCCACCTGTCTCTGTTTTCTTGAAAATCAGCGCTAATTCCACTATTTCAGAATATGTAAGTTTTGTTGATTCTCCGAGGGAACTGCTTGTATGTGTTTTATGGCATGACAGACATGCCAGGTCTTTTATAGACTTTTTAACATGTTCAAAATGCAGGTTTATATTCCCATTCCTGAAACGTGTGAGTCTGGTAGTTTCCGGATGAAGGGCGATTTTATTCTCGTGGCATTGGAAACAGAGTTTGCTGCCTTCTGCCAAAAGCTGATTCTTATTGGAAGAATTATGGTGTGTATGGCAGGCAACACAGTCTTCATATTGTTCATGCTTGTTGGAAGAATTACTGAGTCCAAATGTACTATGACATAAAACACAGACATTTGAAGGATTAATAGTTTTCCCGAATTTATATTTGTAAGGCATCTCTTTGTGTTTGCGGGACTTCCCATGGCATATTTCACATTCACCTGCCACTACAGGAGCATGAACATATTTCCCCTCTACAATACCTGTATGACATTTTGATGTAATGCATGTACCTGTTTTCCAGGTAAGATGTTTCTCCACGGGATGCTTGGAACTGGCCGTTAAATAATCCACGCAGGATATTATTCCAATTATTATTAATAAAGAGATTATCGGGACAAATAATCTAAAAATATTTATCCTCCTTACTTCAGTCATGGGAAAAATCTATCTATCCTCATACTGTACTTTCTTGACCCTGTCATAATGTCTTTCCTTGTGACATCCTGGAGTACAACTTCCGCCTGTTTCTGTTTTCGTGTATGAAACCGGCAGGCTCATTTTGCCGAATTTAAACTCTTCTCTTAGATGGTTCTCCAGATCAGAGGCGTGTACATCATGACACGCGCGGCAGGACCTTCCTTTCTTCTGGTTCACATGCAGTCTGTGAATGTTGTCCTCTCCATTAGTGAAATATGTGGCCCGTTCAGTCTTTTCTGAAGTTATCAATGCTTCCTTGTGGCAAAGAAAACATAGGTCGTATTTACCTTTTTCATATTTTGTATAAAACTTGTTGGGAAAAGACAATCTGAGAATAAATGCATTGTCAGACCCGTGAGGGTTATGGCAGGCCGTGCAATTGCCCTGTACAACAGGACCGTGCTGAAAGTTTTTCTTTTTCCAGATACGACTCTCCTGGTGACAGCTATAACAGAGAGTATCAACCTTGTCGACCAGCAGGTATCCATTTTTAGAAAAATGAGGAGAATGGCATTTAATGCATTGCCCCTCAAAAGCGGGTTGATGCTTGTTTGTGTACTGGTCGATCTCGCTCTTCTTTGCTTCATGACAGGTAAAACAGAGTTTCTCGACATCGGTCTTTAAACGTAAATTGTTTTTCCCGGAGTGAGGGTCATGACAATCATTGCATCCTGATTTTTTAATGGGAGCGTGAATATTGCCATCCGTCATACCCGATACCATATCATCATGGCAGACAACGCAAAGATTGGCGCCAATATCAGTGAGCCTGGATTTATAGTTTGAAGCATGGGGATCATGGCAGAGCCCGCAATTACCGTCTTTTACTGGTTTATGAATAAACTTGCCAACATAAAGTCTTTTCAGGTTATGGCATGTTGAACATAATTCACTATAGGATTGTCTGAGAAAAAAGGGTTGATCCGACCCGTGAGGATCATGGCAGGATATGCAATCACCGTTTTTTATAGGGCCGTGTACAAATTTACTGGATTTAATCCTGTTCTCCGTCCTTTTATGACAGTCTGCGCAGATACTCCTCTGGTCCGGAATTAAACCGAATTTGTTGGGATATGCCTCTGCGGAGTGGCAGATGGAACATTTCCCTGATGCAACAGGAGCATGAAGAGATTTGTCCGTTGTATTAAATAGATCCGGATGGCATTGCAGTGTTGAGCAGTCAGCGGATTCCTGGACATGAGAAAGATATTCTTCAGATGAGGTAAATGCGTATACATCATATGAAAGAAAGAAAATGATCGGAATCGATACCCCGAAACTTAATAATTTCATCCGGATTTAAACCTTTCTCATTCATAAATCATTAGATGTTTGATCTGGCGCAGACCCTCTGTAAACGGATCACCCTGGAGGCCTTTTAAATAATGAAATGCCTGATGGAGTAGTTCACGGGCCTTTTTCTCATTTCCCTTTGTGCCGTAAAGAAGAGATAAATCATGGAGTATAGATATACGGAAAGAAGATGATCTGGGGGTTGATCTATCTATAGCGTATGATTCTTCTTCAATGAGATTGAAAGAGAATTCAAGTTCTCTGATCGCCTCATCGGTTTTCTTTGTTTCCTTATATAAATATCCCAGGAGATAATGTCCGACAAGCTTAAAATAACTATGTGATATTGGTGATTTTACCAACAGTTCCTCTGCATCGTCATAAGCGCCTTTTTCAATAAGCAATACAGTATAATTCAGACGGGCGGCAAGATTATTATCTAATTCGATCGCTTTTTTGAATTCAGCCGCCGATTGTTCAAAACTCCCTTTTTCCCATTGAATAATTCCGTGGAGATTATGTGCCCATGAATAGTCCGGATCGATATCCATAGATTTAGTAAGCGGAGAAAGTGACTGTTCTACTAAATCCTTTTTGTACATCTGCAGTGCATAGCGGTAAAGTTTGTTTGCCTGAGAATCATGCCCCTTTGCCATTTTCTTTTCTTTTTTTTCGGTCGC
>PJEL010004483.1_pt1 | contig 11504 bp, 10 predicted proteins | sample 1853271 | NCBI WGS metagenome assembly PJEL01 (sample SAMN08108733, study PRJNA415343) | Invertebrate metagenome, whole genome shotgun sequencing project. | host: Globobulimina | place: Sweden: Gullmar Fjord | collected 2015-08 | reverse complement strand
GTCTGTTAACCGTGCACGTAAGATTGAGCGTTTCTTGTCTCAGCCTTTCCACGTTGCAGAGATCTTCACAGGCGCACCTGGTAAATATGTTTCTCTGAAAGAAACCATCACTGGTTTCCAAGGTCTTCTAAACGGTGACTATGATGATCTGCCTGAACAGGCGTTCTACATGGTTGGCGGTATTGATGAAGCCGTTGAGAAGGCTAAGAACCTGTAATCAAAGAGGCGAATACTATGACCATGTTATCTGTCCATTGTGACATAGTCAGCGCAGAGGAAAATCTTTTCTCTGGGTTGGTGCAAATGGTAGTAGCAGCCGGTGAAATGGGTGACCTAGGTATTATCCGTGGTCACGCTCCTTTGCTTACTGCGTTGAAGCCAGGTCCTATTCGTGTCATCAAACAAGATGGCAACGAAGAAGTGATCTACGTTTCAGGCGGTTATTTAGAAGTTCAGCCAAACGGTATTTCTGTTTTGGCTGATACCGCAGTGCGCGCTGGTGATCTCGATGAGGCCGCAGCATTAGAAGCACAGAAGCATGCTCAGAAAGCGTTAGAGAATCAGAGTTCAGACTTTGATACCTCTCGTGCTATGACTCAGTTGGCAGAAGCCGCAGCTCAGCTGCGTACGATCCAACAGATTCGTAAAAAAATGGGTAGATAATTTTAGTTTAACTAAAATTTGCTTCATAAAAAAACCGAACTCCAGCAATGGGGTTCGGTTTTTTTATGTCTAAAATTTAATGAATGTAAGTTGAACTGTTAGCCGTCTTGGTTAATGCGTTTAATTAAGATATCTAGAACTTCGCCATACTGATCATTTGCAACTTGGCAGGTTCCCGCATTTCTATGGCCGCCACCTTCATGCTCTAAACACAATTCTCCGATATGGGTCTGGTGACTGCGGTTGATAATAGAGCCTCCGATAGCAAAGACGGTATTTTGCTGCTTTAAGCCCCATAAAACATGAATGGAAATATTCTGATCAGGAAAAAGGGCGTAAATCATAAAGCGGTTACCCGCATAAATAATTTCTTCGTCTCTTAAATCAAGTATAACTAAGTTGCCATGCACCGTTGTGCAGCGCTTGAGCTGGTCTTCAAATTGTTGTCGGTGTTCGTTATAAAGCTCTACGCGTTCTTTGACATCATCGAGTTGTAAAATTTGTTCGATATTATGGTCACGGCAATAATCAATTAATTCCATCATCAACTGATAGTTGCTGACACGAAATTCTCTAAAGCGGCCAAGTCCTGTGCGGGAGTCCATTAAGAAGTTGAGCAATACCCATCCCGTAGGGTTAAGAATCTCATCACGATCGAATTGTGCTGAATCGGCTTTATCAACGGCCTCCATCATCTCAACGGATATCTCAGGAAAGCGAGTCGCACCGCCATAATAATCGTATACTACGCGGGCGGCAGAGGGCGCTTCGGTATCGATAATGTGGTTGTCTGGATCATTATCGCCGCGACGCTTAAGTTCAGAGGCGTGATGATCAAAACTTAAATGACAGCCTGCTACGTAGGGTAGATTGGTTGTTATGTCATTCGCGCCAATATCAATAATGCCATCTTGCATGTCTTTCGGATGGACAAAAAGGATATCGTCAATCATGCCTAAATCTTTGAATAGAACAGCACATACCAGTCCATCGAAATCACTACGAGTTACTAAACGAAATTTTTGCTCTGCCACGATACTCTCCAAAACGACATTCTTAGAAACGGTTCTTAGAAACGCTTACTCTTTGAATTCAGCATAGTCTAGATTTCAGTGTCAGCTATATTTAGTCTTGCCTTTTTCATTCACTTCTCAATTTACTACAGAGCATTCCAAAGAGTATCGAACATCATTTGGTGTGTGCCTGAAATCGCATCGCTATCAATCACAACGGCGACAGGAAAGTCATTTTTGGTTAGGCTAATCATGGCGACTTTCGGTGGGTAGATAGCAATGTATGATGCATCACCTTCGCCTTTCATCCATTTACGCTCGGCTAATTCCGCTTCATCACCGCCTGCGCCAATCGCCAATACCCGTACGAAAATGCCTTTCGCAATCCGCTGTTTAGTAAACGTAGGGAATGGGCGGTATAAGTGCTCGCGCAATGCCTGAGTAGAGATGACAGAGTAGGATTTGTCGCCTTTGTCGGTAGAGCTAAGAATATCTTTGAGAACGTACTCAACCCCTTCATCACCTTCATAAAAGCGTACATTACTGGTCGCAAATTCTGGTTTTAAATGACGAAGTGCCGGAATAATTTCCGTTTTTAAACTCGCTAATGTCGCTTCTAATTCTTGTTGTTTTTCTTCCGCTAATGCCAATAAACGTGATGGATCTTCCGCTTGAAAGATGCGACGTTTGCCTTTTGGAAGGTAATTAACAATGCCTTTTTTCACTAATATTTTTAGTGTTTCGTAAGTACTACCGCGGTTTATATCTGATTTTGCGGCAAGATCCCTAATGGATGCTGGGCCCAATTCTAATAAAGCAAGATAGATAGCAATTTCGCGATCAGTAAGATCCAGAGATTTTAACGATGATAGATTCATGTGTTGCGCTGCTAAAAGAAAGTCGTTAATAGTAAATCATTGTCATTTATTTTGTGACAAAAATTATTGTAAATACCTTCAAAGTCAATAAACTGGCCTTCTAATAATTAATAATGACAATCTTTAAGCTCAATTTTTACTGCACAATTTCTGCTTTAAGAGTCACCTCCTTTTGCTACATGGAAGAATATCCAAAAATGACCATTGATGTCGTTGTACTCGCCGCCGGTCAAGGCTCGCGAATGAAATCTCTATTACCTAAAGTTTTACACCCCATTGCTGGCAAACCTATGCTAGCCCACGTATTAGACAGCGCTAAAGCGGTTAACGCCGACGCGATGCATGTGGTGATTGGGCATGGCGCAGAAAAAGTTAAAACGGCATTCGAAAATGAAAAGAACCTAAGCTGGGCATTACAAGCCGAACAAAAAGGTACGGGTCATGCCGTCATGATGGCGCTAGACAGCTTAGCGGCAGAAGGCACTACCTTAATTTTATACGGCGATGTTCCGCTAACACAGCCAGCAACGTTACAAGCACTAATCGAATTGTCGACGGAACAGCAGCTTGGCTTATTAACGGTCAACATGGCTGATAGCACAGGTTATGGCCGAATCGTGCGTGATGCAGACAATAAAGTAATTGCTATCGTTGAGCACAAAGATGCCAATGCCGAGCAGTTATTAATCAAAGAAGTAAATACCGGCATCCTAGCGGTGCCAACGGCTAAGCTGCATGAATGGTTGCCGACGTTGAGCAATGATAATGCCCAAGGCGAATATTATTTAACCGACATCATCGCGATGGCGGTTGCTCATGGCTTAACTGTTGAAACCTTGCAGCCAGAAAACGAACAAGAAACGTACGGCGTGAATAACCGCCAGCAGCAGGCAGAGCTGGAGCGCTGGTATCAAACTCAGCGTGTGAATGCTTTGATGGCGAACGGCGTAACGGTATTAGACCCAGCGCGTTTAGATATTCGTTTAGGTAGCTCTTTAGATAAGACAGCTAATGCAGGACTGACGGTCGGTAATGACGTCGTAATCGATGTAAACGTTATCTTAGAAGGTGAAGTAACCCTAGGTGACGGCGTAGAAATCGGCCCGAACTGCATTATCAAGAATTCGATACTCGCAGCAGGCACTAAAGTTGAAGCTTTCTCGCATATCGAAGAGGCCATCGTCGCTCAGTCTTGTGTGATTGGTCCTTATGCACGTTTGCGTCCAGGCGCTGATCTGGCTGATGGCGCGAGAGTTGGTAATTTCTGCGAAGTGAAAAAATCTCAAATCGGCGCTGGTGCAAAAGTGAATCACCTAACCTATATTGGTGATGCAACGATCGGTGCAAACGCCAACATCGGTGCAGGTACGATTACTTGTAATTATGATGGTGTGAATAAATTCAAAACAGACATCGGTGAAAATGCCTTTATCGGCTCCAATTCCTCGTTAGTGGCTCCTGTAAAAATCGGTGCTAATGCAACGGTTGCCGCCGGTTCGACCATAACAAAAGAAGTCGCGGCAGAAGAACTTGCCGTTGCACGTGGTAAACAAAGAAATATCAGTGGCTGGCAGCGTCCAGTGAAAATTGAATCGAACGCAAAATAGAATTAAAACGGAATTATATAATCATGTGCGGAATTGTTGGTGCTATTGCACAGCGTAATGTTAGCGAAATTTTATTAGAAGGCCTTCGTCGCCTTGAATACCGCGGATACGACTCTGCGGGCTTAGCCATTTTAGATGCAGACGGTGAAATTCAACGTACCCGCGCATTAGGTAAGGTCATTGAATTAGAAAATGCTATCTCAGCCAAGTATGGCGAAGAAGGCTTACACGGATCTATCGGTATTGCTCATACTCGCTGGGCAACCCACGGTGTACCCAGCGAAGAAAATGCCCACCCACACATGTCTTCCGACGAAGTGGTATTGGTGCATAACGGCATTATTGAAAACTACCAAGAACTAAAAGTAGAGCTAAAAGCACAAGGTTATGTGTTCAACTCTCAAACCGATTCCGAAGTGGTTATTCACCTGATTCATCGCGAATTGAAACAGAATGACTTTGCCCAAGCGGTTAAAAATGCGATTTCACATCTTCATGGTGCGTTTGCCTTAGCGATTATGCAAAAAGGCAACCAAGAAGAAATGTGGGTTGCGCGCCAGGGCTCTCCATTAGTAATTGGTGTGGGCATGGGCGAGTTCTATGTGGGCTCAGATCCATTAGCACTCTTGCAAGTGACTGACCGTTTCATTTATTTAGAAGAAGGCGATTTAGCGCATATCACGCGTAAAAAACTGACGATTTTAGATAAAGGTCATTCAGTTGTTGAACGTGCCATTACCGTATTCGATCATAAAATCGGCACGGCTGATAAAGGTGAATATAAGCACTTCATGCTGAAAGAAACCTTTGAGCAACCAACGGTGATTAAACAGTGCTTAGAAGGTCGCATCTCAGAAACTAAAGTTCTCGATCAAGCGTTTGGTGTTAATGCCGGAGAGTTGTTAGATAAAGTTGAAGCGATTCAGATTATTGCCTGCGGTACCAGCTACCACTCAGGTATGGTGGCTAAATATTGGATTGAGCAATACGCCAATATCCCATGTCAGGTTGAGGTGGCGAGTGAGTTTCGTTATCGCCATACCGTGATCGCGAAAAATACTTTATTGATTACCATCTCTCAATCGGGTGAAACTGCTGATACGTTAGCCGCACTTCGCAAAGCGAAAGAAAAGGGTTTGCTTGCTAGCATGACGGTTTGTAACGTGCCAGGGTCTTCCTTGGTGCGTGAATCGGATCTTTGCTTAATGACCAATGCCGGTCCTGAAATTGGTGTTGCCTCAACCAAAGCCTTCACGACTCAGTTAACAGCGTTGCTATTGTTGACGGTTGCCTTGGCGAAACGTAATGGCATGAGTGAAGAAGCTGAAACTGAAATTGTTAACGCCCTTCATCAGCTACCAAATTTGGTTGAGCAAGCTTTACAGTTAGATCCAAAAATTGAAAAAATTAGCCAACTGTTTGCCGATAAGCATCACAGCTTATTCTTGGGTCGTGGTCCAATGTACCCAATTGCTCAAGAAGGTGCGTTGAAGCTAAAAGAAATTTCGTACATTCACGCTGAAGCCTATCCTGCGGGTGAATTGAAGCATGGTCCATTAGCATTAGTTGATGAAGACATGCCGATTGTTACCGTTGCGCCAAAGAATGACTTGTTAGAGAAGTTAATTTCTAATCTCGAAGAAGTGAAAGCCCGTGGTGGTGAGTTATTTGTATTTGCAGATGAGTCAGTCAACATACATGACTTAGATGATCAGCATTTGCTATCGTTACCGACCGTACCAAGCTGCCTTGAGCCGATTGTTTACATCATACCTCTACAATTGCTGTCGTATCACGTGGCAGTATTGAAGGGCACCGATGTGGATCAGCCGCGTAACTTAGCAAAATCGGTTACGGTTGAATAATAAAATCGTAGATTAAGCCGAGCATGGATAGAAATCGATACAATATGGGTTTCTATTTCTGCTCGTTTTTATATTTCTTTTAAGCGCTTCCTTTAGATTCATCTTTTATCTGTTCATCTTTTATTTGCTCAAGAGCTCTTTATTCAAAAAGCGAATATAAAACTTTGAGTGATAGAAGTTGAGCGATCGTTCAAGTTGTCTTATAGTATCTCTCGTTACATTATTAATGTGCTAAATTTTATATGTCAGCGAGGGGTGCAACCATGAATAATCAGGTTAAAACGAACGAGACGATGGGAAGTAATGACAAGATCAAACTCGATATCGTATCGGATGTTATGTGCCCATGGTGCATTGTGGGCTACAAGCGTTTAGAAGCCGCGATTAACGAACTGGGCCTACAAGATAAAATCGAGATTGAATGGCAGCCCTTTGAGCTGAATCCTGATATGCCGCAGCAGGGTGAAAATCTTAGCGAACACATCATGCGTAAATACGGCTCTAGCCGTGAAGATAGTGCTAAGGCTCGTGATGATTTGACGACGCTAGGTGCAGAGTATGGATTTACCTTTGATTATTTTGATGGCATGAACATTGTGAATACTCGCGATGCGCATATCTTATTAGATTTTGCTCATGAGCAAGGTTTGCAACATCAACTAAAACAACGTTTATTCACCGCTTTCTTTACCGAGCGCAAAGACGTATCTGATCGTGCAGTATTGCTAGCAGAAGCTCAAGCGGTAGGCCTTGAGCCTGAAAGTGCAGCCGTCGCCTTAGAAGATGCTGAACGCCGTAGCCAAGTGGTTGATAAAGAGGTGTTTTGGCAGCAGCAAGGAATCTCTGGTGTACCAACGGTTATCTTCAATCGAACCAGTGCGATTACCGGCGCTCATGCTCAAAGTACTTATAAGCAAGTTCTGCAAGAGTTGTTGGAACAAGGCTAATATAAAATGATGTTTAGTGAATCAATTTAATTATTTGTAGGAGTGACGGCAATGGAAAATCAATACATCCCACCAAAAATTTGGACTCAGGACGGAGAAAGTGGTGGTAAATGGGCAGGCACTAATCGCCCAGTTTCTGGCGCAACGCATGAAAAGACATTGCCTGTTGGCGATCATGCTTTGCAGCTTTATTCCATGGGCACGCCTAATGGTCAAAAAATCACTATCATGCTGGAAGAGCTATTAGCATTAGGCAAAGACGCAGAATACGACGCTCATATGATCAGCATTCTTGAAGGTGATCAGTTTTCATCGGGCTTTGTTGAATTAAACCCAAACTCAAAAATTCCTGCATTAGTTGATGTGTCTGATAAAGACGGCGCGCCTATTTTTGAATCAGCGTCGATCTTGGTTTATCTTGCGGAAAAATTTGATGCCTTTTTACCAGCGCAAGGCACTCAGCGCACGCAGGTTTTTAATTGGTTATTCTGGCTACACGGCTCTGCACCGTATTTAGGTGGCGGATTTGGTCATTTCTACGCCTACGCTCCAGAGAAGTTTGAATACGCCATCAACCGATTCACCATGGAAACCAAACGCCAGTTAGATGTATTAGATAAGCAGTTAGCGAAGCATGAATTTCTTGCCGGTGATGAATACAGTATTGCCGATATCGCAACGTGGCCTTGGTATGGCAATTTAGTATTGGGCAATGTGTACGATGCCAAAGAATTCTTGCAAGCAGAAGATTACATACACGTACAGCGCTGGGCAAAAGCCATCGCAGAGCGCTCAGCTGTTAAGCGTGGAAGCATCGTGAATCGCACTTGGGGAGAGTCTTGGGAGCAACTTGAAAATCGTCACAGTGCCGCAGATATCGATAACGTATTGGCGTTAAAAGATTAGTATGAGTAAGCAAGCAAAATTCGATCGTGATGATGTGATTGAAAAAGCAAAAAATCTTTATTGGCAAAAAGGCTATCACGCCACATCGATGAGAAATCTTCAAGATGTGGTTGATATGCGCCCTGGTAGCATTTATGCCGCATTTGGTAGTAAAGATAACTTGTTTAAAGAAGCATTGAATCGCTATGCCGAAGAAGGTGCTGAGCAACTCGCGAGCTGCATGATGCAAGAGCGATCGGTACTAGCAGGGCTGAAACGATTCATGCGTAGGGTCGTTATTGATCATCAAGATTCAGCGCCAAGCGGAATGTGCATGATCGTTAAAACGGTCGCGGAATTAACCCAAGCGGATAGTCCAGAGTTGCTCGCGGATGCGACAAGTATTTTGGCAGGTATTGAAGCCTCTTTCATCCAGCTGTTTCAACAAGCCATTGATAATGGTGAAATACAGGCAGATAAAAGTCCGGCTAAATTAGCGCGTTATTTGCAAGTTCAGCTCATAGGCTTAAGAACGTATGCACAAATACACAATAATATGACCGCAATAGAAAGCTTCATTGATGATGTATTTGAAGGGCTACTTTTATAAAGAGTTAGCCCTATCAAATCATGAATACATCAAAAAATCAGATGCCTTCAAAGTAATACTCATCTAAATCTTTTTCTAGGGTTTTGCGTTCAAGGTGAGCTTCAATGGCGCGCCGGGCCATTAGCTTATTAGAAGCAGAAGATTCTTTATTTACGACCACATTGCCTTCTTTATCAAAAGAAACAATTTGCTCAACAGATTTCTCATGTGCACTTAATGCTTTCTTAGCAGCCTTAGCCATAATCCTTCTCCTTGGTCTTGCAAGCTCATAGTTCAGTTAGAATTGAGATTCCTTCCTACTACGATTGTTATTTTTATTGTTTACAAAATCATGACAGCATTAATATTAATTGCAATACGCTAATTTTCTAATCTAAGCGATTTTATACTCTCTTTGATGGCATTCAGGTGCTCTACAAAATCTGGCCCGCGGCGCTGAGTCACAGAGATAGCCAGCATATCAATGACCATTAAGTGAGCAATTCGCGATGTCATTGGGGTAAATTGGTCAGTATCTTCATCAATATTAATATAAATCGGGAGATCAGCGGCGAGACTAATCGGCGTTCCTTCTGGTGCCAAACAGATGACTGTGGCGCAGTATGTCTGGGCCAATTTGATCGAATGCAATAAATCTTTCGTACGGCCACTTTGAGAAATAGCGACTACTACGTCCTGTTCATTCAGCGTCACCGCTGACATTGACTGCATATGAGGGTCGCTATACGTCGCCGTTGCAATTTGTAAGCGAAAGAATTTATGCAGCGCATCGGTAGCAACGGCGGCTGAGGCACCAAAGCCATAAAACTCTACTCGGCGTGCTTTGCTGATCACCGAAGAAGCGGCAGCAATTTGCTGGGGAAGAAGCTGCTCTTTTACTTCATGCAAACGCTGAATGGTTGTATCGGCGACCTTCTCGCAAATATCTTCAATGGAATCATCTTCTGCTATGGCAAACTGGCCAATGTTATTCGCTACGGCTAAATCTTGTGCCAGTTTAACTTTAAATTCTTGAAAGCCGTTACAGTGAATGGCGCGACAAAAGCGGACAATGGTAGGTTCACTGACCAACGCCTCTTGGGCAAGATCCACAATGCGCATATGGATAACAGACGCAGAATTAGCAATCACATAATCAGCGACTTTCACTTCTGATTTACGCATGCTGCTGCGGTAATGTTCTATGGTCGCTAGAATTCCGTGACCGCTACTGGATGAGTTTGACACTGTATTGTCCATTTTATAGATGATGGCAGTATAGCAGGGCTCTGATAAATGCGTGTCTGTATAAATAAACAGTCTTTTTAATACCAGCTCTGGAGCTAGGCCAGCATTCTGGTACACTGCTGAGTTATGGACGTATCAAGTATTTTAGATCATTTAAATGATCCGCAACGCAACGCCGTTGCCGCTAATAGCAAGCATCAAATGGTTCTCGCCGGAGCCGGATCTGGCAAGACCCGAGTGCTGGTGCATCGCATCGCCTGGCTTTTACAGGTAGAGAATGTCTCGCCGTTTTCAATTATGGCGGTGACCTTTACCAACAAAGCGGCGAAAGAAATGCGCGCACGTTTGGAGAATCTTATTCAGGTGCCGGTTAATGGTCTTTGGGTAGGCACCTTCCATGGCCTTGCTCATCGCTTATTGAAGCAGCATTGGCGCGAAGCAAATTTGCCGCAGAACTTTCAGATTCTTGATAGTGATGACCAACTACGTTTGGTTAAGCGCATATTAAAAGCGACAGGAGTGGATGAAACAAAATTCCCTCCTAAGCAATTGCAGTGGTACATCAACGGTCAAAAAGACGAAGGCCGTCGCGCGGCGCACGTTAAACCTTCTGCGGATCCTTTCAGCCGTACTCAGCATCAGGTTTATACCGCGTATGAGCAAGCGTGCCAGCAAGGCGGCATGGTCGATTTTGGTGAGATTTTATTACGTGCTCACGAGCTATGGCTGCATAACCCAGATTTATTAGCCCATTACCAAAGTCGCTTCCGTAATATCTTGGTCGACGAGTTTCAGGATACCAACGATATTCAATACGCTTGGATTCGTATGCTGGCTGGCGATCAAGTTTCTGTGATGGCAGTAGGGGATGACGATCAGTCGATTTACGGTTGGCGTGGTGCAAAAATTGCGAACATCCGCAATTTCCAAAGCGATTACCCAGGCGCAGAGCTGATTAAGCTTGAGCAAAATTATCGCTCGACCGCGACGATTTTGGCCGCGGCTAATGCCGTGATTGCCAATAATACCGGCCGTATGGGGAAAGAGTTAAAAACAGACGGCGAACTAGGCGACAAAATTTCGCTTTATTCGGCGTTTAACGAGCAAGATGAAGCGCGTTACATCGCTGATCAGATTGAAACGTTTTCGGCAACGGGACGAGCTCGCAAAGACATCGCCATTCTTTATCGTTCTAATGCTCAATCTCGCACTCTAGAAGAATCCTTAATTCGACAAGGTATTCCTTATCGAATTTATGGCGGTCAGCGTTTCTACGATCGCTTAGAAATCAAAAATGCCTTGGCGTATTTACGCTTATTATTGAATCGCCATGATGATGCGGCGGTTGAGCGTGTTATTAACGTTCCTGCTCGTGCTTTGGGTGACAAAACCGTTGCGACAATTCGATCTCATGCTCGTGAGCAAGGCTGCTCTATGTGGCAGGCGGTCTGTGAATCGGTTTCTCTAGGTCTTTTACCTAAGCGAGCCAGTGCCGCGGCGCAAGGCTTTGTCGATCTAATTGAAACCATGTCTACTGGGGCTGACGAATTAGAGCTGCACGAAGTTGTTGATAATGTGATTCAGCAATCTGGATTAATTGATCATCATAAAAAAGAAAAGGGTGAAAAAGCGCAAGCGCGTTTAGATAACCTTGATGAACTCATCAACGCCGCGCGCCAGTTTGAAACGGCAGACGGTGTTGATATGACGATGATGGCGGAAGAAGCGGCCGCTGACGCGTTCGACGCGCTGCGGTTTCATGCCGCGGAAGCAGATGGCCGGTCCATCGAGTTTTTCAATGCGGTTGTT
>PJEL010004482.1_pt1 | contig 11505 bp, 4 predicted proteins | sample 1853271 | NCBI WGS metagenome assembly PJEL01 (sample SAMN08108733, study PRJNA415343) | Invertebrate metagenome, whole genome shotgun sequencing project. | host: Globobulimina | place: Sweden: Gullmar Fjord | collected 2015-08 | reverse complement strand
CATTTGACATGCTCACCCCGGAAAGATCGGCATTGGCCAGATTGGCATTTTTCAAATAGGCACCCTCGAGACTCGCGGCCGAAGACCGGGCGGAGGACGTCTTCTGGAGCTGGGCCCCGGAAAGATCGGCACCCTCGAGATTGGTATAGCTCAGGTTGGCGCCGTTTAATAACGCGTCTTTGAGGACCGCATGTTGCAGACTGGATTTGTTAAGATTTGTACCGATTAAACTGGTACAGACGGCCTTGCCGTTCAGGGCGGTGGCACAGCCCAGGTTGGCGCTGTTGAGGATCGCCCCGTCCAGCCCTTTGGCGCCGCTTAAGATCGCGCCGGAGAGATTGAATGGGTCTTCCGCGGTGGAGAGGATAAGGGGTGTGCTGCCGGTGTCGTTTGCAATTGTTGCGCCGGTCAAATTGAGATATCGCCAGAACGACAGCGGAAACGTCGCCGTATTCAGCGTGGAATGGCTCACATTCAAACGACACGAAAAATCTGTCGTGAGTGTAGAAAAAGATCTCGGATCTACTGCAATGCCGTAAAGTTCGGAAAAGCCGGGGCCGCTACCCGTGCCGGACCCCGACACAACGGTGCGATTACCACTGACCGGATCCACTCGTATCACCGCCTTCAACGAGTTGTCCGCCACCATAAGCGCCCCGTCACTGGCAACGGCTATGCCGTACGGTTCACCGATTTCAGGGCCGCTACCCGTGCCGGACCCCGACACAACGGTGCGCTCCCCAGTGGCCGGATCTACACGCATCACTCCCACCCCAAAATCAATAACCATCAGCGTTCCGTCGTTGGCGACCACTATGCCGGAGGGCTCGGAAAAGCCAGGACCGCTGCCCGTGCCGCCCCCCGACACAATTGTGCGATCCCCGCTGGCCGGGTCCACACGTATTATCCCCGGTAGGTTCCCGTCCGACAGAAACAACCCCCCGTCACTGGAGACGGCTATGTCGGACGAATCGCGAATATCAGGGCCGCTGCCGATGTTGGGCGCCGACACAATTGTGCGATCCCCACTGACCGGGTCCACCCGCATCACCGAAGGTCGCTCCACTTCAAGCACCATCAGCGCCCCGTCACTGGTAGCTGCTATGGCGATCGGGTAGCCGATTTCAGGGCCGCTGCCGGCGTTGGAACCCGACACAACGGTGCGTTCCCCAGTGTCCCGATCCACCCGGATCAGCCCCCTGGACGTATCGATCACCATCAGCGTCCCGTCGGGGGTGACTACAGGTTGCTGGGGGAGTAGAAAAGGAGGACCGCTCCCGATGCCGGAGCCCGACAGGACGGTGCGGTCACCGAGTACCGGATCCACCTGCACCACTGTACCATCACCCACCACAAATAAAGGATTAACTTGAAATTTAAAAGTGGCTGAAGTGAGGTCCATGCTACTCAACTCCGCACACTGCATATCCGCACCCGAGAAGTCGGCACCTGATATGTGAGCCCCGGATATTGTCGCATTATCCAGTAGGGCCTCCCGTAAGTTCGTATTGGTGAGGTTCGCATCGGAGAAATTCGCCCAGGAAAACACCCCGGCTGTCAGATCGAGGTCACTTAGATCGATTTCCGTTAAATTACAGTCTTTACAGGTATTGGTGCTAACAATAAACTGCAGGATATCCGTACCCACCTGGAACGACGACGCGGCCGCACTGCCCAGCCGTGTCTCGTCGAGACAAGGGGTATCCTCTTCAATGAAGTGGGCCGTACCTCCAAACATGGTGTTCTCATACAGAATCGCAAACGTGTCGGGCCCGACTCTGACAGAGGCCGCCATGTCGTCCCCCATTCCCAATCCCAAATCAGCAGCGGCATTATAAATGGACAAATCCGGGACATCGGTACCGAAGACGATAGCGGGGCCCGTGTAATCACAGCCGGCAAAGAGCGCCACCTCGCCTTGCTGGAGCGGCAGCGCGCTGCTGTCACAGGGATCGCAATCAAAGCCATTGTAGTCTGTGGTAAATTTGGCGGAGTACAGGCCCGCATATAATTGCTGATGCGCGTCTCTCACATCTACAGGGGGATATTGCCCATAAGCAAACTGTAGATAAAAACTCCAATCCGTCATTTCGATTATGTTAAATTCCGCGACAAAATCAGTACTATCACCCGAATAACCGGCATAAAACGCCGAGTTGCTGGAGTCGTATTTGACCGGGGTACCTGTACCGTCTGTGAAGGTATAGGCAGTTTTATCGAGCAGACCCTCACCCAATTGCCACACTTCATGGGGACCGACAGTCGTGGCTATGGCCTGCAACGAGAGAAGAGGGGCATCATCAGAGTTGCCGGTAACGAACTTCCCATTGGGCCCCTTAAACGCCATAAAGTTCGGAACCATCTGGGCGTTTTGGGTACTCTCCAGCAATTTATTTTGTTGAGGGCGATGCAGAAACGCTTTCTTGCCCTCGGCCTCAATGAGCGATCCATCATGGAAAAGTTGTATCATATACTGACCTGGCGGGATCGTGATGTCAAAACACTCACCCTCGCCATCATGATCCATCACAATGTTTCCAGCCTCGTCCAAAAGCTGTAATGCTGTTATATGGGGTTCATCAAGCGGGATACAGAAGCTAAATTTAACTGTTTCGGAAAACTGGTAACGAACGGTATTGGTAAAATCCCTCTCATTATCATGGGTCGCCGGTTCTAAATCAAAGACAATGACCTGACCAAGTCTTGCGTGTAAGGTTGGATCATTGTCAAACTCTGCTTCTTCCAGCCATGGTCGATCATTTGTGGTCACTTTCGAGCCGTTGTCGTCACAGCCGATCAGTAGCAGGAAAATAATGAACCCAAATCCGACAAACATAAAATATAAAATATTTTTACGCATAATTTTTTCCCATCGCTGTTTTTGCCATCAAAAAGTTAGATATTCAGCCCATTTTAAGGATCAATTCAGGTATATTTTTTTGTAAAGAAAGACCCCTGATACATAAATACGTTAACATTTGAGAATGCTATTCTTAAACATCAGACATTAATAAATTCAGGATGAATCTGCATTAGCTCTTCCTGGCGCTTATCCATACTATGTTCAACCACGCCTTGTTCAAGACCTTCAGAAGCTTGAGTCTCCATAGCTTGATTCCTCTTAATTAGTGTTTGAACGGAAAGTCGCTTAACTATAAATTTTCTGTCATTGCGAACGAAGTGAAGCAATCTCAACATCAACAAGGGGATTGCTTCGTTCGTACCTCTTTCGCAATGACAGAAAAACGAAAAATAGTTATGAGAAGCACTATATGTCAATATTACAATCAAAAATCATGCCAGGTGGTGAAAAACAATGCATGAATTATTCTTTTACTTTGATTTCAATTGATTGCACCCGGCAACAGGCAGAAAAGAATGATAAAAACAAAGGTCAAAAGCGTAACATGTTACAGATGTGCAACGTTACATTTGTATCCAAACGGACAACATAGTATCCAAACGGACAACAGAGTAAAACAGAAATGGGGGGTAAGAATTGACTCCAAACACCTCTGAAGGAGAAGGGATAAAAAAAATTTGATCTTCCGATAAATTCCCTTCCTGTGTCATACATGGTGAAAAATTGAAAAGGAGCAGAAATACTGTCGGGGCCGGCAAGCTTTGTGATTTTTTGAGTTACCCCAATTTTTGAAGAATCTCTTTAATATTATTGAATTTAATGGTATTAAAGGAAAAACTTGGCGAGCGAGCGATCGATTCCGATAGTTGTTGATTTTAAAAATTTTAATCTGTTTTGTGTTGAAACCGATTGAGTAAAACATGCCGACTAAAACAGAACTAAACCAATAATGAAGCACCTATGGAATTGATAAGGACTCAAACGCGATTATAGTGGATACCAATTCGTGAGGGCCGTTTTTTAAATCACGGGAGAATCTTGGGATGATCAGAAAACCCACCTATGAAGAATTGGAACAAAGGGTAAAGGAATTAGAAGAAAACTCTTTCAAGAGTAAAAGTTCGGACGAGACTCTTAAAAAAATTTTTGAGTTGTCCCCGGATATGATCGGCTCTGGTAATCTGGATGGATATTTCACCAAAGTCAATTCCTCATTTATGAAAATACTCGGACATTCGGAAAAAAATTTTTATGAAAAACCGTTCACAGCATTTATCCACATAGATGATGTTGAAAAAACATTGGCTGCTTTGGGAGAAGCTCAAAAAGGAAAACGAAACATATATATTGAGAACAGATACAAGTCTAAAAAGGGTTCCATTGTATGGATTGACTGGCATATTCTATCATCTGTACACGAGAATAAATTCCTTGCCATAGGAAGGGACATCACCGAACGCAAGGAAATGGATGAACAATTAAAGGAAAGTAAAAAACTGTATCGCAGGTTGACGAATAATATTTCTGATACGATTTGGGAAGTAGATTTGGCCACGCTGAAATTTACTTATGTCAATCCATCGATTAGACATATTTCCGGCTTCAGCGACCAGGAAATTAAAAACGGCCAACTGGAGGAATTCTTTACACCCGCGTCTTTGAAACTTCTTACCAGTGCATTGGAGGAAGAGCTGACGGCAGAAAAATCAGGGCTGGCAAAACCACGCATCCTGGAATTGGAGCATTATTACAAGGACGGTTCGACTTTTTGGGCGGAGATTTCAGGCAAATTTGTTCGGGATGCAAAAGGCGTTCCTTACGCCGTCGCCGGTATTACCAGGGATATCACCAAACGCAAGCGGGCGGCTGAGAAACTGCGGGAGAGAGAGATTAATTACCGGTTGCTTGTAGAAAACCAAACAGACATGATTACTAAGATTGATCCTCAGGGCCGCCTTTTATTTGTGAGTCCTTCGTTCTGCAAAGCACTTGACAAGACGGAAGAAGAATTGCTCGGTAAAGCATTTATGCCTCTTGTTTATGAAAGAGACCGTGGGCGTATGACAAAGGTCATGGAGAACATCGACAATAAACCGAAAGCCGGTTATGTTGTGAATCGTGCCCTGACGAAAGATGGATTGCGCTGGCATGCCTGGCAAAATACTGCCATATTGAATGAAGAAAGTAAAGTCGCGTATATTGTTTCTGCCGGAAGGGATATCACTGAGCAGAAAGAGGCGGAACAAGCCCTTCAAGAGAAGACCGCAACACTCAATGATATTCTGGAAAAAGCTGCTGATGGCATATGTGTTTGTCACAATATCCCGGCAGAACCATATGTTCGATTTACGCACTGGAATCCCAGAATGGCTGATATTACCGGGTATACCAGTAATGAAATAAATAAACTCGGGTTGCATCAAACACTTTTTCCGAATCCGGAGATGAGAAAGCAAGCCATTGAAAAGATGACCCGGATAACAGAAGGTGAAAGTCTTCGTTCAGAGGAATGGGTGATAACAGCAAAATCCGGAGAGGAAAGAACGCTTTCCATCTCAACCTCTGTTATAAAAACAATTAAAAAAGAAGTTTACGTTCTTGCCATTATACAGGATATCACCAAGCGCAAGCAGGATGTAAGTGCGCTGCGCCAATACAAACATATTGTATCCAATTCCTCGGATATGCTGGCACTCCTGGATACGGGCTACACGTACATTGCTGTAAATGAAGCGTATTTAAAGGCGTTTCAATTAACCCCCAAACAGTTGATTGGCAATACAGTGGCGAATGTGTTTGGCAAAGAGTTTTTCAATACGATTATGAAGCCTAACGCTGACCGGTGTCTGGTCGGTGAAGAAGTTCACTATCAGGGCTGGTTCGATTATCCCGCTCTTGGAAGGTGTTATATGGATATCACTTATTCCCCCTATTACAGTGAAACCAAAAAGGTCCTGGGTTTTGTTGTGAACAGGCGGAATATTACCGAACGACAGCAGGCAAAGGAGGCTTTGGAAAAAAGTGAACGACAATTCAAAGCAATATTTAATGAAGCGCCATATGGCATTGCGCTGATTGAATCATTGACAGGGCATATTTTTGAAGTCAATCCAAAGTTTGCGGAAATTTCTGGCCGAACCCAGGAGGAACTGATTACCATAGAATGGATGAGCATTACCCATCCGGATGATGTGCAGGAAGATCTGGACAATATGGCCCTATTAAATGCCGGAAAAATTTCAGGCTTTAATATGAATAAACGGTATATCCGGCCGGATGCTTCTCATGTCTGGATCAATCTGACAGTTACCCCTATAAAAGTGGAAGACAATACGAAACCACGGCATCTGGCCATGATACAGGATATAACTTCCAGCCTGGAAAATGCCGAAGATAAGAAAAGACTGGAAGCCGAAATCATGCGATCGAGCCACCTGGCATCCATCGGTGAACTTGCGGCAGGAGTGGCCCATGAAATAAACAACCCCATAAACGGCATCATCAGCTATTCGGAAATTTTAAAAGACCGGATGGAGGAACAGGGAAAAACAACAGACATTCCTGACAAAATAATAAAAGAAAGCGACCGGATTGCAAAAATTGTCACCAACCTGCTTTCATTTGCAAGGGAGACAATTGATGAACCTTCAATACATCATGTACAATATATACTTTCAGATTCCCTTGAAATTATGAGAAAGCAGTTATTGCAGGATGGTATCCATCTGAAGAATAAACCCGGAAAGAAAATCCCTTCTGTAAACGTCTGCGGCAATGAAATTCAGCAGGTATTCATGAACATTTTCAGCAATGCACGATACGCACTGAACGAAAAGTTTAGCGGACGCCATAATGATAAAATTATTAAAGTAAACAGTGAGACAGTTATTATTGACGATCAAAAGTATGTACGCATGATTTTTCATGATAACGGCACAGGCATACCTGATGACATACAGGAAAGAATCATTGATCCGTTTTTTTCTACAAAGCCTTCAGGAAAAGGAACCGGGCTCGGACTTTCCATCAGCCACGGCATAATTAATAAGCATAACGGCAAAATTCTCATTGACAGCGTTGAGGGAGAATACACTAAAATAATAGTTGATTTGCCTGCTTGTGATTAGATGCCCTGCTTGACTGGGCTGGAACGTGAACGTGGACAGAATAATGAGGTGTTATCTTGCAGAAAATTTTAATAATCGACGATGAAGAGAGCATAAGGTTCGGATTTAAAGAACACCTGTCGCGAGAGGGGTATGACGTCCTGACAGCCGAAGATTATGATTCCGCCATAGCGGCAATTGACAGCACAAAGCTTGATCTTATTATCAGTGATATTATCCTTGAACATCATACAGGGATGGATATCCTCCGTGAAGTTAAAACCAGACCCATGAACTACTGCCCGGTCGTTATGGTAACCGGCCGGCCCGACGTTGAAACCGCCAGTGAAGCTGTTCGCCTTGGGGCCTTTGATTATCTGCCGAAACCCGTACGAAAAGCGACTCTTTTAAGAACCGTATCTCTTGCGCTGAACCATAAGGCCCTTGTTGATGAAAAAGCGAGATTACAAGCGGAAAAGGAGCAGTACAGGCGCAAGCTGGAAGCGATATTCAGAAGCCTCAGAGACGCCATTATTACTGTGGACAGGGATATGTGTGTTATTGAAGCAAACAAAGAAGTCAGGAATATCTGCGGTTTGTCCTCAAAGAAAATAACCGGGATTAAGTTTGATGATGACTCTGATCAATGCGGAAGAGCATGCCGTAAGATTATCGAAAAAACACTGAAGACAAAAAAAACTGTGAAAGATTTCCCCATTGACTGCCACCGCAAGAAACGACGCGACCAGGTGGTTCTGCTTACCAGTTCACTCCTTAAAGACAAAGACAAGAATGTGATGGGTGCGGTTCTTGTTGCCAGGGATATAACAAGAATCAACACTCTTGAAAAGGAACTGAAAGAGCGGCACCGGTTCCATGGTATCATCGGCAAAAGCAAAAATATGCAGCAAATATACAGTCTCCTGGAAGACCTTTCTGATACTGAAACAACGGTCCTTATCACTGGCGAAAGCGGGACAGGCAAGGAGGTGGTTGCACGAGCGCTCCATTTCAGCAGCGCCCGGGCCGGCAGGCCTCTTGTTGAAGTCAACTGTAGTGTACTTTCTGAAAATCTTCTTGAGAGCGAACTTTTCGGCCATGTCAAAGGGGCTTTTACCGGCGCGATAAAGGATACGGCCGGAAAGTTCGAGAGGGCTGACACGGGCACCGTTTTTCTGGATGAAATAGGCGATATCTCTCCTGCGATACAGGTCAAGCTTCTCCGTTTCCTGCAGGAGCGGAAGTATGAAAAGGTTGGCGGCTCAAAAGTAATTGAAGCGGATGTGCGGATCATCGTGGCCACGAACCGAAACCTGCAAGAAAAAATAAAAAAAGGCGGGTTCAGGGAAGACCTTTACTACAGGCTCAACGTCGTTGAAATAGTCATCCAGCCTTTACGGGAAAGAAGAGAAGACATCCCGCTTTTGGTCAGGCACTTCCACGATGTTTTTAACGACCGTTTAAACAGGAGTGTAGGCGCTATCTCTGATGATGTCATGGATATTTTTATGCGATACAAATGGCCCGGAAATGTACGTGAACTCGAGAATGCAATGGAGCATGCTTTTGTCCTGTGCCATGACCGGATAATTACAGCTGATCACCTTCCTGCTGCGATTCGTAAAGGTAAAAGAATTAAATATAACGCACGGGGAATTAATCATCCGGAGGAACGCTTGCTAATAGTAGAAGCCTTGACCTCAACAGGCGGGAACAAGGCAAAGGCCGCACGTTCGCTCGGCATGAGCAGGCAGAATATTTATCGTAAGATCAAAAAATATAATATCACTTCTTCTTCATAGTAAATCTAAAAATCGTACTTCTTCAGTTGTTCGCCAGCACACAAATGTAACGTAACACATATGTAACAAGTTACATTTATAAGGTTCAAAAGCATCGTCCTTTCGTGCCGGTTATCGGACGCAACCACCTGAAAACACACCCAAAAAGTAACTCATACACTTTTTTCGTATTCTGGCATGATTCTTGTAGTATTTATAATTATTGATATATAACTGATTAATAGCTGATCTGAATTGGAGCCGTTATCAAACATGCCGCTGAATGGTGTTTGAACGGTGACAAGTTAACTATCAGGATTGGACTTTTTCCCGGATCACGGACAGCATTATATAGACAGCGTTATATGGATATCACCTATTACCCATATTTTGGTAAGGACAACATGATAATGGATTCCGTTGTAAACAGTCAAAATACCACAGATCAGCAGCAGGCAAATGAGTCTTTGAGAAAAAGTGAACAAAGATTCAAAGCAATATTTAATAAAGCACCATATGGCATTGCGCTGGTTGATTCTTTGACAGGGCATTTTCTTGAAGTCAATACAAAGTGTACAGAAATTACCGGCCGGACCAGGGAGGAACTGACTGCCAAAGACTGGATGAGCATTGCACATCCGGATGATATGCAGAAATACCTGTACAATATGGCCTTATTAAATGCCGGAAAAATTTCAGGCTTTAATATGAATAAACGGTATATCCGACCTGATGATTCTTATGTTTGGGTCAATATGATAATTACGCCTGTAGAAATTGAGGATAAGGCCAAACCCTGTCATCTGTGCATGATACAGGATATAACGTCCAGCCTGGAAATTATCGAAGAAAAGAAAACAATGGAAGCCGAAGCCTTACGGTCGAGCCACCTCGCTTCCATGGGTGAATTTGCGGCAGGCGTGGCCTATGAAATAAACAACCCCATAAACGGCTTCATCAGCTATTCGGAAATTTTAAAAGACCGGATGGAGGAACAGGGAGAAACGGCAGACATTCCTGACAGAATAATAAAAGAAGGCGACCGGGTTGCAAAAATTATCGCAAACCTGCTTTCATTTGCAAGGGAGACATCTGATGAACCTTCAATACATCATGTAAAAGATATACTTTCAGATTCTCTTGAAATTATGGAAAAGCAGATATTAAAAGATGGTATACTTCTTAAGAATAATCCCGGCAAGAATATCCCTGCTGTAAAAGTCTGCGACAATGAAATTCAGCAGGTATTCATGAATATTCTCAGCAATGCAAAATACGCGCTGAACGAAAAGTTTAGCGGTTGCCATAATGATAAAATTATTAAAATAAGCAGTGACACGGTTATTGTTGACGATCAAAAGTATGTACGCATGATTTTTCATGATAACGGCACAGGCATACCTGATGACATACAGGAAAGGATCATTGATCCGTTTTTTTCTACAAAGCCTTTAGGGAGAGGAACCGGGCTCGGACTTTCCATCAGCCACGGCATAATTAAAAAGCATAACGGCAAAATTCTCATTGACAGCGTTGAGGGAGAATACACTAAAATAATAGTTGATTTGCCTGCTTTTGATATGAATGCAATTAGTGTCACTCTCTAAAAGCCTGGGACGAATTATGAATTAAAACAGTCAAATATCTTTTTGACTTGTAGAAAAAAAGCTCTTTAAAAAATTTCAGGCCGTTAAATCAAAAATCAAGATCCGACCCCAATTTTCACCAATTTTCAACTATATAAGGATAGACCATAGCGGATAGACCATAGCTATTCGTTGAGCGTTAGCAATAACCAGCTATAGCCAGGGTCTGTTCCAACATATTTAAGTGTATTTAAATATCACTGCAACAGGGCTTTTTTAATGCACAAAAAAGGACGATTACGCACAGCAACAAAAAGTTGAAGCTGCATGATGTTATATAAAACCGCTTAATTGAGGGTGTATTAAACTCAATAAAAAATTTAAGAAGGATGGAAAAAATGAACAATTTATTCAATTTTAAACCAATAATCAGAGCAACCTTTGCAATAGCCGTGCTGACCTTTACGGTCTCACTGATAACGGGCAATGGTACTGCGGAAGCCGTGCAGATCGAGATAAAACTCAATGATCCACTTGTTACTGGAGGATCTGTCAGAGATAAGCAGGTGAGTCCGGACAGCACAAGAGTAGTCTATCGTGCTGAACAGGATACAGCTGGGGTCCTTGAGCTCTATAGTGCACCTATCGACAGAAGTGCGGATCCAACAAAGCTAAACTCAGCTTTTGTTGCTGGCGGTAATGTTTTTAAGTTCCTAATAAGCCCGGATGGCACAAGAGTGGTATATCAAGCCGATCAGGACAGCGATAATGACTTTGAACTCTATAGTGTCCCTATCGACGACATTGCCGCAGCGGTGAAACTCAACTCGGCAGTTGTTGCTGGTGGTGATGTTTTTGATTTCATCATCAGCCCGGATGGAACAACCGTGGTCTATCGTGCCGACCAGGATACTGATGGGGTCAATGAACTCTACAGCGTGCCTATCGACAGAAGTGCGGCTCCGACAAAGCTCAACCCAACATTTGTTGCCGGCGGTGGTGTGAAAGATTTCCTCATCAGCCCGGACAGCACAACCGTGGTCTATCTTGCTGATCAGGATACTAATAATGTCGATGAACTCTATAGCGTACCTATCGACAGGAGTGCGGCTCCAACAAAGCTCAATCCAACACTTATTGCTGACGGTGACGTATATTTTTTCCGCATC
>PJEL010004481.1_pt1 | contig 11506 bp, 12 predicted proteins | sample 1853271 | NCBI WGS metagenome assembly PJEL01 (sample SAMN08108733, study PRJNA415343) | Invertebrate metagenome, whole genome shotgun sequencing project. | host: Globobulimina | place: Sweden: Gullmar Fjord | collected 2015-08 | reverse complement strand
CCGGGGAAAACCCAAAGGCAGGAATAATTTTCATTCATTGAATTGACAACTTGATAGGCAGCGATTGGCCTGAAGTACGGATTTCACAATGCGGTTTACCCATTGCGGCGATCCCATGGTAGGCGTTCACTGTGTTTGACGATTATTCTCCCTTAAACAGGCGCGTAAGATCCGATCCGGAAACAAAACCCGACCGGTGATACGATTTAAAAAACCCAGTATTATTCCACTATTCGACACGACAATTGTATCACCGGTCATTTTGTTCGGCATGTGATTTATGAAAGGGAGCTACATAAAAGCAATCCAATAGCATATTCCCTGTGAACTATTTGAAAGATCGATGATCCGGCAGAATTTTCTGTATTGCGGGTTATTTTTGATAGGTGTTTTTTGTTTTTGCACATACATGGCATTTAGTTCCGCTTTGTGCGGTGGTCTCAACCGGTCGAGGCAACACTTTATTTAAATGCTTTCTTGATATGAATCATGACCTTTTCATGAATGTCCATTCGGTCTTCTTTTGAAATCCCCAACATTGCACGAACAGGATAACGCACTTTCGGACCATCGGGCATCACTTGATCCATGCCGCAAAACTGGTGAACAGAGGCAATTTGAGAGGTTAGGCCAGAATATCCAACCTCAACCCCTTCAGGATTTGATTTCAGACGAATGCGCCGGACTTTTCGAAGGCCCAACATCATGTCGCGCGTTATCATAATCAACCTTTAACACAACGCCAAAGGTGATTAGATTTTCAATTACACGTTTGATTTCTGAAAGTTCTTGACCCATTCGCGCATGATGGAGCGGGTTTGTGGTCTGGTCACGCACCAGCGGCGCAAAGTGGCCCCATTTCAATCCGAAAAGAAAAATGGAGGACGCTATAATGCCGTCGGGGGAGACATCCACACCATTAGGGACAAATTTAATTTCCCAAGCAAATTAGTTAAAATTAATTCTTCAATTAACCACAATAAGCTGATATAGGTAGTTTAAATCTACTTATACTGTTATTGCCTTAAACAATATTCTTGTCATTTCGGAGGAATTCCCAGTGATACGTAATCTCGTTTTGTCCGGCCTAACAGCCTTTATTGTTGCTGTGTGTTCAGTTAGCACAGCAGGAGCCGTTACTTTGACCATTAACGGTGGTCAATTATATGGTGCCACAGGTGTTAATGTTGGAGGAACATTATATGACGTGGAATTCTTAGACGGTTCCTGTGTTAATCTTTTTGGTGGTTGCAAAGCATCTGAATTCACCTTTCAAACACCTGATACCGCTTTATCTGCGGCAAACGCTTTATTGAACCAAGTTTTTCTAGGCCCTTATGATAATACACCATCGTTGACTAATGGGATTGAATTTGGTGATTATGGCCTGATACTCACCCCATTTAGTTCACAAGGCTCACCGACTGGCACTCTCTCATTTGTTAGGTCAGCAGTAGCACAAAATAATAATCCCAACGTTATCTCTGATAATTCTGCCTGGCTAGTTTATCATCAAATCTCAAATGACGAAAGTTACGTACCTTATCGCACCTTCGCAAAATGGACGGCTGTACCCCCCGTCCCACTACCTGCAGGCTTACCGCTTTATGCTGCTGGTTTAGGTCTTATGGGCTTAATTGGATGGCGGCGTAAACAGCGCCAAAATGTTGCCTAAAATAAATAAAAATTGGAAGAGCTAATTATAGCTCCTCTTCGGCAATGTGGGATGATAAAACAAGTCTGATTCTATACAACTTATTTGATTGCTTTATTGATATAGTTCATGATTTTTTCATGAATATCCATCCGGTCTTCATTTGAAATCCCTAACATTGCACGAACAGGATAACGCACTTTCGGGCCATCCGGCACCACCTGATCCATGCCGCCAAACTGGTGAACAGAGGCAATTTGCGAGGTCAAACCGGAATAGCCAACCTCAAAGCCTTCATGCGTTAGTAAAACTACACACACAACCACACTGGCAAGCCTCAAGTTTAATAGCTTCTCATCGTGTCGTTTTTCATATTCTATTGGTGATATGCCGTTGTTGTTTCCATGACGGAGCACCGGGTTGTAAATGGTAATTTATCCACCTAGCTGACTATCAACTTGTCAAATCAATGGCCTTTGCGCGAATGGCTGCTTTCGGGTATTATGCATGCTGATCGCTAATGGTAGGTGAAGGTCTGCAATGGGCCGTTTTAGGCAGAGGCCATACCGAAATCTAACGGCAGCTTTGTCTCGATAGTAGGCGGTCAATTCATCGCCAGCAATCTATAATAGCGTATCAACTCCACCCCAAGTGTTTGGGTACGCCTTGCTCCAAAATATCGGAGGATTTGATTTCAGAAATAAGTCACGGCCAGGCATTTTTAAACTAACTGTAAATCGCCAACAGCTTTCAACGGTTTCGTTTGAATCCCCGTCGAAACAGAGCGATCAGTTAATATGTCTATTTTGAGTCAGCTGCAATCCGATGAGCCAGTACAGGTCATTCTCATCGGTATTGGTGATGGATCCTGTCATAGACGCCTTCTTTCCTCAGTTGCCGTAAGGCTCTGTTAAAGCGTTCAGCAATTTGCTTTGACCCTGGATACGCTTTGGAAAAGCAGAAGTAGAAATGTTGTTTTTTCAGGGGAATATATCGGAAGGTATCATTCATATTCAGCTGATTGATAATAAATGCAGTCGGTTCTTTTCCGATATACAGATAGTCGAAACGGTGCGAGTCCAGCATCATGAGGGCACGGTCTATGTTAATCACACTGATTGGATTGGCACCAGCAGTCTCAAGAGCCTTCAGGCTTTCGTACCCTGCGAGTGAGGCAACTGATTTTCCGACGGTTTCCTCAAGATGCCCAATATCCGTACCTGTGAAATTCTTTCGCACATAGAAGCCGCTTGTGAAGCTGCTGATTGGATCTGAGAAAGTGATGAACTTCTCCCGTTCCTTGTTTTTTGCGCAAGTGAGTATGCCTACTGCGGTGCCGCGCTTTGCACTGTCGATCGCTCGCTGCCAAGGGAGAAACTGGATATCTATTTGAAAGCCCAACCGTTTGAATATCGATTGAGCGACGTCATAGTCAAACCCATGAAACCCGTTCACGGCTTCTTCCATTTCATAAGGGGGATAGTTTTCTGTTGCGACGATCAGGGTAGGGAGTGTTTGGGCCTGCGCAGAGGCTGCCCAGATCCAAAGAAAAGAAATCTGAACCAAATACGCTGCTCTTACAGCCATTTTGGTGATCAAACTATTCACGCAACAATTCCCAAACCACAGACTTCCGCAATGAAGACAGCCTAAGGACAACAGGTAAAAAAATACTGAAGTGATGTGACTGTACAGGTTATCGAATATGAATGGGGCAATAAAAAACCCCGCTAAAAAGCGGGGTTTTTCGAATGGATTGAAAACAGGTCAGTTCAGTTGTGACCCGAGTTCCTTGATAGACTGATCAATTAAAGCGCCAGCTTCTTTTGCTTTAATACCGTCTTTCATCAACTTCTCAGAGGCTGTGATAGCAACATCAACAGCGATACTCTGAACTTCAGCAAGAGCTTTCTCTTCAGCCTGTTGGATTTTGGCTTCAGCAAGTTCCTGACGACGTTTCAGAGTTGCCTCAAGTTCTGCTTCACTTTCCTTGCGGAGAATTTCAGCATCTTCTTTTGCTTTGGCAACAATGTCTTCGGCTGTGGCCAAAGCATCCCGTTGACGTCGCTGGTAATCTGCAAACAAAGCCTGTGCTTCCTCGCGGAGCTTTTGGGCTTCGTCCAGATCATTCTTGATGCGGCTTGCCCGGTCATCAAGTTGCTTGCCAACAATTGAAGGAAGTTTGAAGTAAATGACGATAGCAATGAAACCGACAAAGGAGACCGCTACCCAAAATGCTGGATCTTGTAGCATCAGGCGCTCCCTTTGATAGTCGTGTCAACGGCTGCATTAAGGTCAGCATCGGAAACATCGAGGGATACCAGCTTGGAAACTGCAACTTTTGCAGCGCCGCCAGCAATCTCACGCACATTTGAAAGTGCAGTTTCTTTGGCTTTCGTAATGCTTGCTTCCGCTTCTTTTGCTTTTGTCGCAAGTTTGGCTTCGAGCTTGGCTTTGCTGGAATCTTGCGCTTTGGTAAGGTCTGCTTTTAATTCAGCAACCATACCATGGGCTTTCGCCCGAGCACTTTCCAGCGCGGCTTCATATTCAGCCTTTGCTTTATCAGAATCATCGCTCAGCCGCTTGGCTTCATCCAAATCCCGAGAAATGCGATCCTGACGACCTTCCAGCACCTCAGAGATACGAGGGATCGCAACCTTGGCCATCGCTATATATAATATAACGAAGCTGATCGCGAGCCACACGAGCTGTGGTGGGAAATCTGCTATATTTAGCTGCGGCATAACCGTTCCTAAATCCTGTTATTCAATTCGATTTTAACGGAGAAGTTAAAGATCTTATGTGAACAGGATCAAGAATGCGATAACCAGAGCGAACAGAGCAACAGCTTCAGTAAGCGCAAATGCGAGCAGAACGTTACCGAATACTTTCGGAGCAGCTGCTGGGTTACGCAAAGAACCTGAAATGTATGATCCGAAGATATTACCCAAACCAATACCAACGCCAGCAAGAGCTACTGTGGCGATACCGGCACCGATCATTTTTGCGGCTTCTACTTCCATGATTTTCTTCCTTCTTTAATCAAGAACAACATCGTTGTTAGATAAATAGTAAAACTCAGTGATGCAGATTAACTGCATCGTTCAAATAGATGCATGACAGAATTGCGAACACATAGGCTTGCAAGAATGCCACGAGAAACTCAAGACCTGTCAACGCTGTGATGAAGGTCAGAGGCAACCAGCCACCCCACCAGCTCAGAGCGATAACAAACGATCCGAAAACCTTCATCAATGTATGACCGGCCAACATATTGGCGAACAGTCGTACAGAAAGGCTTATGGGGCGGACAAAATACGATAGGACTTCAATGGGGACCAGAAGGACCAGCAGGATAGCCGGTACACCGCTTGGCACAAAGAAGCCCAGGAATTTGAACCCGTGACGGAAAATTCCGATAAGGGTGACAACAACAAAAACAGTCAGCGCCAGACCAAAGGTCACAACAATGTGGCTGGTAACTGTAAAGGTGTAGGGGATCATTCCGATCAGGTTACAGAAAAGAACGAACATGAAGACAGTGAAGATGAAAGGAAAATATTTCCGACCTTCTGAGCCAACATTCTCTTTGAGCATGTTGGCGATGAATTCATAGCTGAGTTCCGCCATGGATTGCATGCGCCCTGGAACCATAGCGCGACCACGCATACTCAATGTTAGAAACAGAGTAATTGCAGCAATCACGATAATCATAAAGAGAGAGGAGTTCGTAAACGAAACATCAACTCCGCCTAGTTCCATTGGAACCAGTCTTTTGATCTCAAACTGCGCTAAGGGGCTATGACCTTCTGCCACGATATTCTTCCCGCCTTATTTGTTTCACACGAAAGGAGAGACGGTCGCCCGCTCCCCTCAATCTTCAAAATCTTCTGGGTTCATTGCTTTGGCAACCTTGTAGACGTTGTAAACGCCGACCACCATACCAATAACAACAAACACCAACAAAAATATTGGGCGGGTATCCAACCAATCGTCGAGAAACCAACCCAAAACGCCACAAACCAGAAAAGCCGCTATCATCTCTACAGATAATCGCCATGCACGCCCGATTGCGCCGCTACGCTCCACTTTGAGACTGCCATCCCAGGAATTATCATCCCGTTTCTGCTGCGCCTCTTTAAGCCGAGCTCTAAATTCTTCTTTCAAATGTTGATCCGGTTCAGTCATTTTCGTTCACATACACGAAAAATTAACGTCACACAATTCCCCCTACTGAAAGCGCGGGAAACATACGGTCTGACCACCCCACTGTCAAGGTCCAAACAACAGCCTAAAGGGGAGCATTGCATATTCCCTATTTACCCTTTGTTTTCTTTGATTTTCCCGCTCTAAGTGGTTTCATTTGTCATAAGCTGTGCTTTTGCCAAATCAACAGAGACAAGCTGCGAGATTCCGCGTTCCGCCATTGTGACACCGAATAGGCGATCCATGCGTGCCATGGTTATCGGGTGATGGGTGACGACCAGGAAGCGGGTCTCGGAATTTTGTGAAATACTGTCCAGAAGATTACACAGGCGATCCACATTCACATCATCCAGCGGGGCATCCACCTCATCAAGCACACAAATTGGGGCCGGATTGGTCAAAAACACCGCAAAGAGAAGTGCCACTGCCGTGAGGGCTTGCTCTCCGCCGGAGAGAAGAGACATCAGTTGTAGCTTTTTACCCGGTGGGCTCGCCATAATTTCAAGACCCGCCGCTAACGGGTCCTCTGATTCTGTGAGGGTCAAGTGAGCATGACCGCCCCCAAAAACTTGAGCGAACAAGTCCTGGAAATGACTGTCCACTTTTTTAAAGGCGACCAGTAATCTCTCCCGGCCCTCTTTGTTCAGGCTGGAAATTCCCTGCCTTAGCCGTCCAATGGCCGCTTCCAGGTCATTTCTCTCGTCCAGTAGGGTTGTAAGCTGTTCATCCACTTCCTTGGCTTCGATTTCAGCGCGCAAATTGACAGGGCCCATGCCATCCCGCTCTTTTTTTAATCTTTCAAGTTTGCGCTCACTGATATCAATGGCCGGAATTTCCTCATCTTCTTCGATATTGCCGGCGGCCTTTATCTGATCGGGTGTGCATTCAAGTTTTTCATGAATTTGTTCAGCAAGGGAGGTGAGATCAGATACCGCATGTTCCGTATCGGCTTCAAACCGGACACGTTCTTCACGGCAGGTCGCCAGAGAATCCTGACATTTTCGAAGGGCAGCGTCACAGTCCTTTAAAACAGATTCTGCTTCGGCCAATTGATCACGTGCCACTGATTGTCCGCCTTCCGCCCGGGCAATCTCATCCATCAACTGGCCGCGCTTTTGAACAAGCTGCTCAGGTTGATGGGTTAGTCTTTCAAGCTCTTCCTCGGTGGAGGTGAAACGGATCTCAAGCTGACCATAATGCTCCGCCATATTTTCATTGCGCATGATCCAGCTGGATATTTCCTTTTCGATCGAAACAAGTCGATCACGCTGTATCGCTGATTCGCGAAGGATTCGATCATTCTCTGATCGGATAGACCCGAGCTCTTCTCGCTTTTCCCTCAAGCCAGTGCGCAATTCTTCAATTTTGGCTTGCGCCGCACTGATATCGGGAAGGGCTGATATCTCCTCTGCCAATGATTTCTGTTGTTTTCCGGCATCCGTAATTTCTTCGGTCAAAACGGCTTCTGTCTCATCAAGTGAGGTCAGCCTGGATTGTTTCGTGGCGAGGGTTCGTGTTTGTTCCGCTTGCCTACTTCGCAAATTGGAAAGGGTCTGTTCGATTTGTCTGCGATTTTCGCGCAGTTCTTTTTCAGAAGACCGGTAGCCTAGCAATTTGGCTTCTGCGGTATTAAGGGCGTCTTTTGTTTTGGTGGCGGTTTCCTGTTTAGCGGCCAGATCTTTTTCCAGTCCTTCAAGCCTGTTGCGCTGTTCGAGGCGAAGGGCGGCGGGGGTTTTCGCACCAGATTTTCTGGTAAAGCCGTCCCACCGCCATAAATCTCCGTCCTTTGACACCAGGCGCTGACCAAAATGGAGGCTTTTTGACAGAGCTTCTCCATCGGCAGGGTCAACAATGCCGATTTGTTGAAGGCGCGGCATAAGTGCAGGTTCACCCGTCACAAATTCATCGAGCGTTGATACGCCTTCAGGAAAGGCTTGCCCCTTTGCATGAGGCGGCAAAGTTTGCCAAAAAGCAGGTGCGTCCGGATCAAGTGGCGCGTCAAGATCTTCACCGAGCGCCGCACCGAGTGCTATCTCGTACCCCTTTTTAACTTTCAGCTTCTCGACGATTGCGGGCCAATCACTGTCAGTGTCGGTTTGTAAAAGGGAGTTGAGCGCTTTAATCTCGGCGCCAGTTGCCGATGTTTCTTTCTCGGCTTCTCTCAACTGATCGCGGCAGGATCGCTCATTTTGATCTGCTGACTGTCTTTCCTGTTCAATCTTCTCGATTTGTTGAGTGAATGTTTCAAGGTCATTTTGAGCTTGCTTGATCTGTTCATCAAATCCCGATTTTTCCAACAGCTCCTTTATTGATTTGGACAGGTTTTCTTTTTCAGTCCTACTGTCTTTAAGGCGCGCCTTTAAACGCTCAATTGCTTTGTTGGATTGTTCCAATTGGGAAGAGAGGCTGGAATGCTTGGCTTTCTCAGATGCCCGTTTTTCCGTTTTCTCATCAAATTCGGCTTGCAGGGTTCGGGTGGTTAGCTGTCCGGCCTGAATTCTTTGGCGCAGCGCTTCCAGCCGGGGCTCATTCTCCTCAGCTTTTATGTGAAGTTCTTTCTTCTCCGCGTTTAACTGATCAATCGCAATTGCTGCGTCTTTTTCAAGGGACTTTTCCCGCTCCATATCGCTGGTGATCTGGAGTTTCCTGTCTTCGAGCTGTTTTTGAGCCTTCTTTAGACGTTCTTCTTCTTTTTCCAGGTTTTCCCGTTCCAGCGTCAAACGGTGAACCTTCGCGGCAGCTGCGGCTTCCTGTGCGCGAAGGGGACTCAAAATTTCACTGGCCTTTAGACTTGCGGTTTGGGCAAGAGCAACCTGGCGGGTTAGCTCGGTGACCGCGAAGGTCGCCTCTTCAAGTTTTTGTCTAGCTGTTGCTTCGGCAGTGGCTGCTTTTTCCTGTTTGCGGAAAAGAAGCATGGCTTCAGCTTTACGGATGTGGCCAGAAATATTGCGATATCGTGTTGCTTGCCGGGCTTGACGCTTCAAGCTGCCAAGCTGTACTTCAAGTTGGCCCGTGACATCATCCACCCGTTCAAGATTATTTTCAGCTGCCCTTAATCTGAGTTCGGCTTCGTGGCGGCGGGAATGTAATCCAGAAATACCGGCGGCTTCTTCTAATAGGTGCCGTCTGTCCTTGGGTTTTGCATTGATAAGGGATCCGACACGGCCCTGCGATACAATTGCGGTCGAGTTTGCGCCGGTTGCCAAATCAGCAAAAAGAAGCTGCACATCGCGTGCCCGGGATACTTTACCGTTTATCCGATAGTCAGAGCCGGTATCGCGGCGTATGCGCCGGGTAACGTCAAGCTCTTCGTTTTCATTATAGGCGGGCGGGGCAATTTTATCGCTGTTGTCCAAGCCCAAAGTCACTTCGGCCATATTGCGGGCGGGGCGGCTGGTAGTGCCGGCAAAGATGACATCATCCATGGCACCGCCGCGCATATTCTTGGCGGAAGTCTCTCCCATTACCCAGCGCAGAGCTTCCACCAGATTGGATTTGCCACACCCATTGGGGCCGACAATGCCGGTGAGGCCGTCTTTAATCAATAATTCCGCAGGCTCTACAAAGGACTTAAAGCCTGACAGACGTAATTGAGTAAATTTCACGGCCCCTCCATCATGGTTTTACAAAAGATCGTTCAAAAAGCCTTTGACGTCGTCGTAAATCCATTCACGATTTTCGTCGCCTTGAAAATGATCGAAATAGTCAAAACGATCGCCATTTATGAAAATAGTTGGCGTGCTGTTTACTTTATAGTCGTTGGCACCGACCATCCGGTCCAAAAGAATACTTTCGCCCAGTTTCTCATCCGCAAGAGCTTCGTCAAATTTTGCCCGCGGTACGCCCAGCATCTTGCCAATAGCAGCAAGTTCTTCAGTTATGTTGTTGCTTGCTGTCCACTGGTTCTGTTTTTTGAACAAGATTTCCAGAGCCGGGAAAAACCGTTTTTCGCCAGCGGCATGTGCCAGGACTGATGCCTGAAACGCCCAGCGGTCCAGCGGATAATCGCGGTAAATCAGATAGGCTTTGCCCGTATCAATGAAATCCTTTTTGATATTAGTCAGGATTTTGTTGTGAAAGACGGCACAATGCGGGCAGGTCAAAGAGGCATATTCAACAATGGCAATCGGCGCTTTGGTATCCCCGAGCACATTGTCCTTTTCAAGGATTGTCATCACATCAGCCTGCGCTTCAGTTGCAATCAATGAGGATGCTGCGCCAAGAGCGAGAGGCGCCATGCCGGCTGAAGCTACAAAATGTCGACGTGTAAGGGGCAATTTTTGATCTTTCATACTAGATGTTGTGTCAGTATATCTTTTCATCGATGATTCCTCAAATATTTCTGTATTTTGAAATTCTGCTTAACGTTTTTGTGAGTTTACAAGGGGTTTGAACATTTCTTGTAAGGGTTCAGGTTGGCTTTTTGGTGACCAGAGCGGCCCCCAAAGCATGTAAGTTTTCCTTTAGATCACCCTCTTCAACTGTCTCCAAAATCTCCGCCAACCATTTCTCCTGCTCCTTGGATGGGGGAGAAATGCTGGGTTTCTGGACGATTTTAGGCCTTGAGACCGGGGCTTGGATGATCTGAATACGCCCGACGGCTTTATATCCAAAGAAACTGTTGATTCGCTCAATGATCAAAGGCTCAAAATGTTGAAATTCCGGGGCATGCCCTGGGGCCACCCGTACTTTTAGCGACGCTTCGTGCTTTTTGTGACGCGTAAAGCTCAGTCTTTCCGGGCTGGAGACACTAGAGAGCGTCGGACCGACAATGCTGGGCCATTTGGATAATATATCGGCATGGGCAAAACCGCGCTTCACCAAAGTGGCGCGTGCGGATTTTCCAATAAAGCTCCCAATGGCTTTAGGGCCGGCCTGATATCGTGCTTTTCGCAAACGGGTTATTTCTCTTTATAAAGAACTCTGACATAGCATATAGGTGGTTTGTGTCCCGATGAGAATGGTATGATCGAAAAACAATGAACAATCACTTTATCGCGAAGTCGAATTTTGCCGACAAAATTCTGATCTGGTATGACAATCATGCGCGTAGCCTACCGTGGCGAAGTGAACCCGGGCAGGTGCCAAACCCCTATCATGTCTGGCTGAGCGAGATCATGTTACAGCAAACGACAGTGGCGACTGTTGGGCCGTATTTCAATAAATTTCTGACCCAGTGGCCAACGATAAAACATATGGCGGATGCCTCCCTTGATGACATTTTAACAGCCTGGGCGGGGCTTGGATATTATGCACGCGCCCGCAATCTTCATAAATGTGCGGCGGTAATTTGTCAGGAATATGGCGAAGCTTTCCCGAATAATCTTGAAAATTTAAGGTCATTACCGGGGATTGGAGAGTATACAGCCGCGGCCATTTCATCAATTGCCTTCGATACACCGTCCGTCGTGGTGGATGGGAATATTGAACGCATTGTCTCTCGGTTTTTCCGCATTGAGGAAGAATTGCCGAAGTCGCGAAAAACAATTCGGGAACTGGCGGGGAAGTTATCACCTTCCACAAGGCCCGGCGATTATGCGCAAGCCTTGATGGATATCGGGGCTACTGTTTGTACGCCGAAGAATACGAAATGCGAACAATGCCCGGTATCGGTCGACTGCGCCGGTTTTAAGCACGGTGATTTTG